>Ga0316628_100001590_pt1 | contig 16206 bp, 10 predicted proteins | sample OWC_Aug_M2_C1_D5_FD_207648 | JGI IMG/M metagenome (GOLD analysis project Ga0316628, IMG submission 207648) | Wetland soil microbial communities from Old Woman Creek delta, Ohio, United States - OWC_Aug_M2_C1_D5_C | ecosystem: Environmental > Terrestrial > Soil > Wetlands | place: USA: Ohio... | reverse complement strand
CAGCAGCGTTCCCAACCCGGCCGGCGTGCTCGTGACCGATTCCTTCAGCGGTGACGTGCATACCGCCGGGCTGGATTTCGTATGGAAATACGCGCCGGGTGGCAACGCCACGGTGACAAATCTCAAATTGCAGGGAGAGTATTTCCGGCGCAACCAGAAAGGACTGCTGACCTACAACCCCAATCCGCCCGCCACTCCCGGAACGACAGATGGCTACGCCAGCACCCAGTCCGGCTGGTATCTGCAGGGCGTCTATCAGTTCATGCCAAACTGGCGGGCCGGTTTGCGCTACGACCGGCTCGATTCCGGCTCCGCGCAAGTGGGTCCGCTGAACGCAGCGAATGTAATAGGCCGGTACGGATATACGCCGACGCGCGGCACGCTGATGCTGGATTACAGCCCGAGTGAATTTTCACGCCTGCGCCTGCAGCTGGCGCGCGACAACTCGCGCCAGGGATTGCCGGACACCCAGGTATTCGTTCAGTATGTGATGAGCATGGGTGCGCATGGCGCCCACCAGTTCTAGTCTACTAATGGAATAATCATGAAGAATATTCTCCGCGCTTTCCTGCTGTTGTTGCTGAGCGGCAATGCACATGCCGCCCTGAGCGTCTTCGCCTGCGAGCCAGAATGGGCCGCACTGGCGAAGGAACTGGCCGCTGACAAGGCCGAAATCTATTCTGCCACCACCGCGCTGCAGGACCCGCACCACGTGCAGGCGCGGCCCAGCCTGATCGCGCATGCGCGCCGCACGCAACTGGTGGTATGCACTGGCGCCGAACTCGAGATCGGCTGGCTGCCACTCATACTGCGCGACTCTGCCAACCCGGACATCGCTCCCGGCAAGCCCGGATACTTCGAGGCGGCGAACCATGTGACCATGCTGGAAGTTCCGGCCACATTGAGCCGCAGCGAGGGGGACGTGCATCCGCAGGGCAACCCCCACATCCAGCTTGATGCGCGGAATTTCCTGCCCATCGCGCAGGCGCTGGCCCAGCGGCTGGAAACGCTCGATCCGGCCAACGCGGATTTCTATCACCAGCGGATACACGCTTTCACCCGGAAGTGGCAGGCCGCCCTTGCGGGCTGGGAAAAGCAGGCTGCCCCGCTCAAGGGGCAGGCCATCATCGTGCACCATAACGCGTTCGCCTATCTCAACAACTGGCTGGGACTGGATGAAGTGGCAGAACTAGAAGCGAAGCCCGGCATGGAACCCAGCGTCTCGCATATGTCGCAGGTGCTGGAGCAGTTGCAGCGGCATCCGGCAAAAATGGTGCTTCGCGCCGCCTACCAGGACCCCAAGCCATCCGAGTGGATGGCGCACCACGCGCACATCCCGGCCGTGGTATTGCCCTTCAGCGTGGGGGGCACGGACGGCGCCACGGACTTGTATGGCTTGTTCGATGACACCATCGCGCGCCTGCTGAAGGGAGTGAAGTGAGCAGCGCCGACCTGGTGATCATGCTGCCCGCGTTCGTCGCGGGATTGCTGGTGCTCGCCACCCATGTGCCACTGGGCATGAGGGTCCTGGCGCGAGGCGTGATCTTCGTCGACCTTGCCATCGCGCAGATTGCCGGGTTGGGCGTCATCCTTGCTGGCCTGCTGGGGCTCGAAGACAATACCGTCGCTGTGCAAGGCATGGCCGTGACCGCCGCGCTGCTTGGGGCGGCTTTGCTGGCGTATACCGAACACAAGCGGCCAAAAATCCAGGAGGCTGCCATCGGGCTGGTGTTTGTGCTGGCGGCTACGCTCGGCGTGCTCTTGCTGAGCCGCGACGTGCACGCCGGCGAGCACCTTAAAGACTTGCTTGCGGGCCAGATTTTGTGGGTAAGCACTAGCCAGCTTATCGCCACTGCGATCCTGACCATCGCCTTGCTCGTCCTGTGGCTGCTGTTCAGGGGCCGCGCCCCCAGATTCGCGTTTTATGGTCAGTTTGCGCTCGCTGTCACCGCCTCCGTGCAACTTGTCGGGGTCTACCTGGTCTTTACCAGCCTAATCGTGCCAGCGCTCGCCACCCATCGCTGCAAGGAATGGCGTACGGCAATCGCCTTCGGCATTGGCAGCGCGGGCTATGCGTCCGGGCTCGCCCTGTCCGGATGGCTCGATCTGCCCGCCGGACCGGCGATTGTATGGGCGATGGCCGTGTGTGGCGGGGCTTTCATGCTGTGGAAGCGGTTATAATTGCACTTTTTTTGGGCGCCGGGAACCGGCTTCCCCGGCAGCAAAGACTGACATGACCGACAAGTACGCCGTGATCGGCAACCCCATCGCACACAGCAAGTCGCCGCTGATCCACCGCATGTTTGCCGAGCAAACCGGGCAGGACATCAGCTACGAAGCGATTGAAGCGCCGCTGGATGGCTTCGCGGCGACTATCGAGCGCCTGCAGGCGGCCGACTACAAGGGCTGCAACGTCACCGTGCCCTTCAAGTTCGATGCGTTCAGGATGTGCACCATGCAAACCGGGCGCGCCCGCGAGGCCAGGGCGGCAAACACTCTACTGTTCCGGGACGGTGAAATCTGGGGCGACAACACCGACGGCGCCGGCCTGGTCAACGACATCGAAAAGAATATCGGCTTCAAGCTGATGTTCAAGGACGTGCTGCTGATGGGGGCAGGGGGAGCTGCGGCCGGCGTGATATGGCCGCTGTTCAACGCCGGTGTCGGCATCGTCATCGCCAACCGCACCATGGATAAGGCGCAGGAACTCGCCGCGGAGTTCGAGGGCGCGGGAACGGTGTTCGCCAAGAGCTATGCGGAACTGGCCGGCAGACGCTTCGACCTAGTCATCAATGCGACCTCGAGCAGCCTGGCAGGCGACCTGCCTCCCCTGCCCGGCGGCCTGTTCAAGCCCGCGGCGCTGGCTTATGACATGATGTACGGACGCGATACTCCGTTCATGCGGTTCGCCAGACAGCAGAATGCCGCCATCGTCTCGGACGGCCTCGGCATGCTGGTGGAACAGGCGGCTGAGGCTTTCTACAAATGGCGTGAAGTACGCCCGGATACCGGACCCGTCCTGGCCGAGCTGCGCCGGTCCTGAGCATGGCGAAGCAAAGCCGCTGGCGCTGGCTGAAGCGCATCCTGGTTTCGCTGCTGCTGGTGGTATTGTGCTATCACCTGTGGATCGCGGCGCATATCTGGTGGTGGGTAAATCACAATCCATCCTCCAGCGCATTCATGGAAAGCAGCCTGGAGACCCTGCAGGGAAAGAACCCGAAGGCTGTATTGAAGCACCAGTGGCTGCCCTATGAACTGATCTCGGGCAACCTGAAGCGGGCGCTGATCGCGGCAGAAGACGCCAAGTTCGTCGACCACGAAGGCTTCGACTGGGAAGGAATTGCGCTGGCTTATGAGAAGAACCGCAGGAAGGGGAAGGTCGTCGCGGGCGGGTCCACCATCAGCCAGCAATTGGCAAAAAACCTGTTTCTTTCCACCCGGCGCACGCCTTGGCGCAAGGCCGAGGAGGCGATCATCACGGTGATGCTGGAAACCATCATGGACAAGCAGCGCATTTTTGAGGTCTACCTGAACGTGATCGAATGGGGCAATGGCGTGTTCGGCGCAGAAGCGGCGGCTCAGCATTATTTCGGTGTCAGCGCCGCCGAACTCACTCCGCTGCAAGCCGCGCGGCTCGCGGCGATGGTGCCCAACCCCCGCTACTATGACAGGCACCGCGAAGCGCCCGGCCTGATGCGCAAATCGGCCATCATCCTGGAAAACATGGAAGACGCGGAAATCCCCTGATGCCCGCACACGGCTATTGCGAAATTGATTTTCCCAATCCAGCGCAGGCGGGGAGGCTGAGTGCAGTCTTTTCCGGCCCAGAATGCATATTGACCGCCGCTACGCCAGGGGAAGTGCCGGAGTTGTTAACCCGGGCCGAGGAGTATGCCCGCACCGGCCATTGGGTGATCGGTTTCGTCGCCTACGAAGCCGCGCTGGCTTTCGATGCCGCGCTGCGCACCCATGATGCCGAGCCCGGCGCGGTGCCGTTCGCGTCGTTTGCGGTCTATCGCGATGTCGCCACCAGCGCCCGCCCGCGCGGAGAGTTTCTCAGCGGTGTATGGCGCGATGAAACCCCGCGCGTGCAGTTCAACAATGCGGTTGCGCGCATCCGGCACGGCATAGCCGAGGGCGACTATTACCAGGTCAATTACACGACGCGCTTGCGGGCGCCCTTTTTCGGCGATGGCCTGTCCTTTTTCGACCGCCTGCGCGCCAGCCAGCCTGCCGCCTACTGCGCCTATCTGGATTTCGGGCAATGGCAGGTTTGCTCCGTGTCCCCCGAGTTGTTCTTCCACTGGAGCGCAGCCGAAAACCCCGGGCGCACCCTCACCTGCCGCCCGATGAAGGGCACCGCGGCCCGGCATGCAAACCCGGCGGATGACCGCGCCGCGGCCGAGACGTTACGCAACTCGCAAAAGGAATGTGCGGAGAATCTGATGATCGTGGACCTGGTGCGCAACGACCTGTCGCGCGTGGCGCTCCCCGGCTCGGTAAAAGTTCCGCAGCTTTTCTCCGTCGAGGCATGGCCGACAGTCTGGCAGATGACTTCGACCGTGACCTGCCGCACCAAGGCAGCGACAGGATTGCGCGAAGTATTCGGCGCCCTGTTCCCTTGCGGCTCGGTAACCGGCGCGCCCAAAGCGGCTGCAATGTCCGCCATCCGTATGCTGGAAACCTCTGGTCGCGGCGTTTACTGCGGGGCTGTCGGCGCGATAATGCCCGGTGGCGAAGCCGTGTTCAGTGTCGGAATACGCACGCCGGTGGTGGGCCGTCTGCCCAGCGGCGAAATCCAGCAAGGCATTGCCGAATGCGGGATCGGCAGCGGCATCACGCTGGACTCGGACGCAGACAGCGAGCATGCAGAGTGGCAGGCGAAACAGACTTTCCTGATGCGCTCCTGCCCGGAATATGAACTGCTGGAGACGTTGCGCCTGCACCAGGGGCGCTACTGGCTGCTGGACGGACACATGCAACGGCTCGCACGCAGTGCCCGCACCCTGGGCTTCCCATTCGATGAAGCAGATGTCGTCGAAATCCTGCAGGCGGAAGCACGGCGCCATCACACGGGGCAGTGGCGGACACGCCTGCGCCTCTCCGCGTGCGGTGAGGCTAATGCGGAGGCGCTGCCGCTGGATGCGGTTCCGGCTGCGCCCCTGATTGGGCTTGCCAGGGCGCCCGTGGACCGCGGCAATCCCTGGCTGCGCCACAAAACGACACAGCGCGGGCTCTACGCGGAACTTGGGAGCGGACAACAGCCAGGGATTTTCGACACGTTGCTGTACAACCAGCGCGGCGAATTGACTGAATTCACGCGCGGCAACCTGGTCGTGGAACTGGACGGGCGCCTGCTGACGCCGCGTGCCGACTGCGGCCTGCTGCCTGGCGTGTTTCGCCAAGTCCTGTTGGCAAGAAAGCGCATCCAGGAAAGCCTGGTGCGAATTGAGGACCTGGCGCACGCTAACCGCATCTGGTTCGTCAATAGCGTGCGCGGTGCCGTGCCCGTCCAGTGCGCCCCACAACCCGATCTTTAGCAGTAATGCCGACGGGGCATCGACTCCATACACAAGATTCCTGATTGCACCCGGCCACCGCTGCGCCGTAAAATGTAACAAAGCACGTCCTCGCGCATCGCATTGTGGTTATCAGCCCATGGAGGGTGATTACGGACACCTCCCCAAACGATTATCCCGACACACAGCAAAGGGACATGCTGCTGGTCGAGCAGGTCAAGCTGCTTTACCGGGGGCTGGGCAACGCAATCGTCATCAATGCGCTGCTGGCGTTGATTCTCGTCGCCGTGCAGTATCCCGTGATTGGCCTCACCAGGGTCTGGCTGTGGCTGGCAGTGATGGGCGTTGTTGTAACGGCGCGTTCGTCCCTGGCGATTGCATGGCACCGCCGTGGCGCTGCAGCAAAGGGAACTGCAAAGCCGTGGCTGCTTCGTTTCCGCATCGCCGTGATCAGCACGGGGGTGGCGTGGGGAATAGGGTCCGTCTTGCTCTTCCCGGCGGGAGAGATGACTTATCAGGCATTTCTCGCCTTGGTCCTGGCGGGCATAAGCGTAGGCTCCATTACCATACTGGCGGTCGACCATGTTTCCATGGTTGGCTTCCTCATACCCACACTGGCTCCGCTTGTTGTGCTGTTTGCCAGAGAAGGGGGCGAGATGGGCCTCGCGATGAGCGGGATGACGGCATTGTTCCTGCTCTTTATTCCCCTGAACGCTTCGGGCGCCGGCGCCACCTTGCACGAAAACTTCCGGCTGCGCATCCGCGCCGAGCGGCAAGAAGCGCTGCTGCGTGAGAGCGAGGCGCGCCTTAACCGCGCGCAGCACGGCGCCCACGTAGGCAACTGGGAACTGGACCTCAGCACCAATGATCTGCACTGGTCGGATGAAATCTACCGCATGTTCGAGATCGACCCGGCCCGGTTCGGCGCATCCTACGAAGCCTTTCTGAACGCCATTCACCCGGACGACCGGGAGCGCGTGAACCATGCCTACACCGAGTCGCTGGTGACGCGCGAGCCGTACGACATTGTCCACCGCCTGCGCTTTCCGGACGGCCGTATCAAGTACGTGCAGGAACACTGCGAAACCCTGTTCGACGACAAGGGAACGCCGCTTCGCTCGCTGGGCACGGTGCAGGACATTACCGACCAGCAGTCCGCAGAAAACACGCTGCGCGAAAATGAGGCGCAGATCAGGAGGCAAAAGGAGTATCTGCAGGCGATCTTCGAGACGGAGCCTGAGTGCGTCAAAGTCTTGTCGCCTGAGGGGTCGCTGCTGGACATGAATCCAGCCGGCCTCCGCATGCTGGAGGTGGCGGCGCTCGATGAAGTCAAGGCCAAGGGGCTGCTGCCATTTATCGATCCGGCGTACCGCGATGCATTTTCCGGCCTTGGCGAGAGCGTGCTCAAGGGTGGCTCGGGTGTGCTCGAATTTCCGGTTACCGGAGCGAAGGGAACGAAGCGTTGGCTGGAAAGTCACGCCACGCCGCTGCGTGACGAAAATGGCTCGATTATCGGGGTGGTCGCGGTGACGCGCGATATTACGGAGCACAAAGCGACCGAAGAAGCCATGCGCCAGATGGCGTTTTACGACCGTCTGACCAATCTGCCCAACCGGCGGTTGCTCGATGACAGACTGCAGCAGGCCATCGTGCGTGCGCGTCGCGACCATCAGAGCCTGTCCCTGCTGTTCGTCGATCTGGATATGTTCAAGGAGGTCAATGATGGCATGGGACATGAAGCAGGAGACTGGCTGCTGGAGCGTGTCGCGGAGCGCATGCGCCAATGCCTGAGGGAGGCTGACACCGCCGCCCGAATTGGCGGGGACGAATTCGTGGTGCTGCTGCCGGACGCCCATTCCGTGCAGGATGCGGTCCACGTCGCCGAGAAGATAAGGGAGGCTCTCGGGCAGCCGTTTGCATGGCGCGAAACCGCCACCATCCACATTTCATGCAGCATTGGTGTGGCGATGTACCCCAGGCACGCAGATAATGCCCGCGACCTGCTTCGGTTCGGGGACGAGGCTATGTATCGTGCCAAGAAGGGCGGACGAAACGCGGTACATGTTTTCTCCGCGGCCGAGCAGCCCCGGGCTGACGAAGGACGCTCCATTGTGCGCCTGATCTGGAGACCCGCCTATTTGTGCGGCGAGCAGGACATTGATCGAGAGCATGAGGAACTGTTCCGGCTCGCGAACGTCTTGTTGGATGTGACCATGGGCCGGGATGCACAGCCTGAACAGTTCGATAAGGCATTCGATGCTCTGCTATCGCACGTAGCCGCGCATTTCTCCCACGAAGAAGAGATTCTGCGCGCCCGTCATTACCCAGGCCTCGACGAACATGCCAAGCTGCATCAGCAACTGCTTCAACGAGCGGCGGATCTGCGAAAACAGAGTAATGAACCTGGATTTCCCATAGGCAAGCTCATGGAGTTCCTGGTCTCGGAGGTAGTGGCAGGCCATATGATCGCGGAAGACAAGAAGTTCTTCCCGCTGTTTGGCGCAACTGCGTCAATTTATTGAGATATGGAACTCCTTGGTTCACATCCTTGACGATGCACGAGCGTGCGGGAGGCCAGGGTATGCCTTGATACGCAGCTTAGCGAGTTTGCTTGGTGCGAAAGGAGAGACTCGAACTCTCACGCCTTGCGGCGCTGGAACCTAAATCCAGTGCGTCTACCAATTCCGCCACTTTCGCCCGTGGCCGCTGCTCATCTGCCTCGGCGCCGGCGATTGTAGCACAGGCGCTATGCCGCTTGCGCCGCATGCAGATAGGCAGCGACCTCATATGAGGGCAACGGCCTGCTGAACAGATACCCCTGCGCGCTGTCGCACCCCTGCCCCAGCAGAATGGACATCTGCTGATGGGTTTCCACTCCTTCCGCCACTACCGTGAGCTTCAGTCCGTGCGCCAGTTGAATGATGGTGTTGGAGATCTCGCGGTCGTTTTCGTCGATGGCGATGTCCTGCACGAACGATCGGTCGATCTTCAGCTTGTCCAGGGGAAGATGCTTGAGGTAGGCCAGGCTCGAATAGCCCGTGCCAAAATCGTCCACGGAAAACTTGACGCCCATTTCGCCGATCCGGTTCATCACTTCGAGCGACTTGTCTATGTCGGACATCATCGCGCGCTCGGTCAGCTCCAGCTCAAGGTACCTTGGATCCAGCCCGGTCTTGCGAATCGCAGATTCAACGCTGTCGTAGAAGTCCACATGTTTCATGTGCTTTGCGGAGACATTCACCGCGACGGGAATGATCTGCAGGCCGCTGCGCTGCCATTGCCGCATCTGGCGGCAGGCCTCGTGTATGGCCCATTCCCCCAACTGGATGATCAGGTCGCTTTCTTCCGCAATCGGAATAAACTCGTCGGGCGGGATCATTTGCAGTGTGGGGTGCGGCCAGCGCACCAGCGCTTCCATGCCGACCACCTTGCGCGTCAGCATCGAAACCTGCGGCTGGTAATACAGCATCAGGTCTTCGTTCAGCAAGGCATGGCGCAAGTCATTTTCCATGCGCAGCCGCTCAAACGCCTGCACGTTCATGTCCTCAGTGAAGAAGGCAAAGTCATTCTTGCCCTTGGCTTTGGCCTGGTAGAGGGCAAGCTCCGCGTTCTTCAGGATGAACTCGATGTCGCCCCCGTCCTTCGGGAACACGCCGATTCCGATGCTGGTGGTCATGCTGATCTTGTGCAGGCCGATGCCGAAACTGTTGGTCACCTGCCCTATGATCTTGCGCGCCACGTGCTGGGCGCCTTCGACGCCAATATCGGGCAGCACCACGACGAATTCGTCACCGCCCATCCGCGCCACCGTATCCATTTCTCGCACCGATGCCCGTATTCTCCCGGCAATGGTCTGCAGCAACAGATCTCCCACATGGTGGCCCAGCGAGTCGTTCACGTGCTTGAAATTGTCGAGGTCGATGAAAAGGACGGCGAACTCGCGCCGGTCGCGCTGCGAGGATGAGATCAACTGGTTAATGCGGTCGCGCATCAGGCTGCCGTTGGGCAGGCCGGTCAATTGGTCGTAATAGGCCAGGTGCCGCACGCGGTCCTGGGCGAGCTTGAATTCGGTGATGTCACTGGTCGCGCCGACATAGTGGGTGACTTTCCCTGTTTCGTCACGCAGCGCGCTGATGCTGAGTCTCCCGGCATAGCTTGCGCCGTCCTTGCGCCGGTTCCACACCTCACCGTTCCAGTAGCCTATTTTCTTTATATCTTCCCACATCGCCGCGTAGAATTCCCTGCTTTGCTTGCCGGAATTCAGGATGCGCGGATTCTTGCCTACCACCTCTTCGGCGGTGTAACCCGTGATCTGGGTAAAGGCCGGATTGACCGATATGATAGTGCCGTCCGTATCGGTGATGATGATGGAATCATGGCTGCTCTCGAAAATCTTGGCGGTGAGGCGCATCTGCTCTTCCGATTTCTTGCGCGCAGTGATATCGCGCACATAGCCGGTAATGCCAAGGACCCCGCCCTGCCCGTCCAGAATCGGATTACGGTAAATCTCGAGCCAGCGCTCTTCTCCATTCTCGACGACTTTCAATTCGTTCAGCGCCTGTACTCCAGACTCCATTATCTCCTGGTCGTCTTCATAGAACCGCTCAATCATCCACTCCGGGCACACCTCCACGCTGGTTTTACCTATCACCTCGGCGGCGTCATGCTTGCCGCAGGCGCGGGCGAACTTTTCGTTTACCGCTAGGTAGCGCCCTTCGCTGTTCTTCAGCCACGCCATGGATGGCAGGTTATCCAGCATGGCGCGCAAGCTCGCTTCATTCGCGCGCCGCTCGTCATTCGCATGCGCAAGATTATTAATGTTATCGGTCAGTGGGCGATACGCCAGAAAATAGAATACGGGGAAAATCAGAGTCACCAGCAACGACGCATCCATGAGAGCGGCGACCCATTCCGGCATGGGCGGCAGCAGGGATATGCCCTTCATCAGAAGCGCCTCGACGGCAAATACCGTGGCGACCAGAATGAGCAACAACCTGAACGGTGCTACCCCCCCTTTTTTGGCACCCGCCTCCCCGGTAACGTTCTTTGACGCAACACCATTGATCTTTGCCCGCGCGTGCTCGATTGCCTTCAGTGCGAGGGGACGGAACAGCAGGAAGTAAAACAGCGGAGAGGTCACGACGGGCTCCACCGAGGCGCCCAGCAGCGTGGACGCCAGATCCGATGTGGGATGGGCCAAGATAAAGAAGAAAAATATCCACAGGCTGCAGGTAACGACTATCGTGGCCAGAAAAACAAGCACCACGGCGCCCGGCGTCAGGCCCTGTGAATTGTTCATCACAAATGTTCTGCGGAGTGTAGCGCCCGTCACAATACTTCCCGTCCTCATGAAACTGCCTATGCACTTGGAAATGCATATTTTGTTTATAGCTATATGATACGGGAAAACGAGTTAACGTGTTAAATATTATTGAATATTCTTGCGCGCCGACATGCGCACGGCTAGTCCGAACGTTCTATCTTTACCACCGCCCGGCCATGCGCCAGGCCACGCAGCATGGCCTCACAAACCTCGGGGAGTTCGGCGAACCGGACAGTGCGTGCAACCAGATCCAGCCGCGAGGGACGCATATCCGACGCCAGGCGTCCCCAGATTTCCTTGCGCAACGGCATGGCCGTGGCTGCGGAATCAATCCCGATCAGACGTACGCCGCGCAAAATGAAGGGGTACACCGTAGTATGCAGTTCCGCGCCCCCGGCATTCCCGAAGCTGGCGATGACACCATTTTGGCGCATCGTGCGCGTCAGCCAGGCCAGCGTCGAGCCCCCCACGGCATCGAGGGCGCCCGCCCACTGGGCCGACTCCAGCGGTCGCATGCCGTTCAGGTCTATCGCGCGGCGCGGCACTATTTCGCTCGCGCCCAGCGCCTTCAGGTAATCATGTTCGCTGTCTTTTCCTGTCAGCGCCGCGACGTGATAGCCAAGCTGCGCCAGCATCTGGATGGCGAGGCTGCCCACACCGCCGGTCGCGCCGGTAACAACGATCTTTCCCTTGTCCGGCGAGACCTCATTTTGTTCCAGCCGGTGTATCGCCAGCGCCGCGGTGAATCCCGCCGTGCCCAGCGCCATCGCTTCGAACAGCGACAGCCCGTTGGGCAGCATCACCACCCAGTCGGCGGGAACGCGCGCATATTCCGCAAAGCCGCCGTCGTGCGCCACGCCCATGTCATAGCCAGTCACTACCACCTCATCGCCCGGCTTGAAGCGCGCATCCTGCGAGCTTTCCACCACGCCCGCGGCATCCACCCCGCCCACGCAGGGAAAGCGGCGTATGATCTTGCCGGCGCCGGTGGCGGCCAGCGCGTCCTTGTAATTCACGCTGGAATATTGCGTGCGAATCACTACCTCCCCGGGGTCGAGATCCTCCGGCGCAAGTTCGACAAAGCGCCCGGCGGATTTTCCGCCTTCCTCAAAAATCCGGTAGGCGCGAAAGTGGCTCATCTACAGATCCAGCAGCACCTGGCCGGGAAACTCCAGCGCTTCCTTGATCGCAACGAGGAACAGCACCGCGTCGCGCCCGTCCACGATGCGGTGATCGTAGGACAACGCTAGGTAGTTCATGGGGCGGATCACGACCTGGCCGTTCTCTGCGACCGGACGGTCTTTGGTCGCATGGATGCCGAGGATGGCGCTCTGCGGCGGATTGATGATGGGAGTTGAGAGCATGGAGCCGAATACGCCGCCGTTGGTGATGGAAAACGTTCCGCCGCTGAGCTCTTCGATGGTGAGCCGGCCGTCCTTTGCGCGCGCTGCAAAGTCGGCGATCTGCCTTTCGATGTCGGCCAGGGACAATTTGTCCGCATCGCGGACGATGGGCACTACCAGTCCCCGCTCGCTGCCGATGGCGACGCCAATGTCATAGTAGCCGTGGTAAATGATGTCCGTTCCGTCCACCGAGGCATTCACCACCGGGAACTTCTGCAGCGCAGCGACCGCAGCCTTGACGAAGAACGAAGAGAAGCCCAGCTTTATGCCGTGCTTCTTCTCGAAGGCGTCCTTGTACTTGGTGCGCAAATCCATCACCGGCTGCATGTTGACTTCGTTGAAGGTGGTGAGGATGGCAGCATTCTGCTGCGACTGCAGCAGACGCTCTGCGATGCGCTGGCGAATGCGCGTCATCGGCACGCGCTGCTCGACCCGCCCGCCCGCAGCATCCAGCACGTCCTGCCTGACCACCAGGCCATGGCGCCCGCTGCCCTGGAGTTGACCGGCATCGATCTCGTGTTCATGCGCCAGTTTGCGCGCCGCCGGCGAAACTGCAGCGGGCTGGCTCTTGCCAGCGGCAGCCATTGCGGCAGCAGGTGCTGCCTGCGGTGCGGCGGCCGGAGCTGGCGCCTGCGCCTTGGGTTTAGCCTCGGTATCGAGCAGGGCAATCACCTCATTGCTGCCAACCTTTTCCCCGCCCTGCTTGATAATCTTGACGAGCACCCCATCCTTGGGGGCAGGCAACTCCAGCACCACCTTGTCCGTTTCGACGTCTATCAGGTTCTCACCTTCCTTTACCGCCGCGCCCGCTTGTTTATGCCATGTCAGCAAGGTCGCTTCAGAGACTGATTCGGAAAGTTGCGGGACTTTGATTTCAATTTGCATGGCGCTTTGCTCCCGGATAGTTGGTCTGTTCGAGGTTCGGGCGGAAGGCCGCTTCGATCACCGCCTTCTGTTGTTCGTTGTGCACGGCCAAGTAGCCCGCTGCGGGCGCCGCAGATGAAGCGCGCAGCGCATAGCCGAGTATCATTTCCGGACGCATGTGACGCAGCAGGTAGTGCTGGATGCGGTGCCACGCGCCCTGGTTGCCCGGCTCCTCCTGACACCACAGTACTTCGGTGGCATTCGGGTACAAGGCCATCTGCGCGGTAAAGTCGTCGTGCGGGAACGGGTACAGTTGTTCCAGGCGGATGATGGCCACGTCCTGGATGTTGCGGTCGCGGCGCGCAGCGGCCAGTTCGTAATAGATCTTTCCGCTGCATACCACGATGCGCTTGACGTTGGCGGCGTCCAGATTCTCCACCTCCCCCATGACTGCATGGAATCCGCCTTCGGTCAGCAGATGCAGCGGCGAGGCGGCATCCTTGCTGCGCAGCAGGCTCTTGGGTGTGAACACGATAAGCGGGCGGCGTATCGGGCGCAGCATTTGGCGGCGCAACAAGTGGAACATCTGTGCCGGGCTGGAGGGTATGCACACTTGGATATTGTAGTCGGCGCACAGTTGCAGGTAGCGCTCGATGCGCCCTGAGGAGTGTTCCGCGCCCTGGCCTTCGTAGCCGTGCGGCAGCAGCATCACCAGCCCGCACAGGCGCCCCCACTTCGCCTCGCCCGAGGCAATGAACTGGTCGATCACCACCTGTGCCCCATTCGCGAAATCGCCGAACTGCGCTTCCCACAGCACCAGCGAATCCGGTTCGGCCGTGGCGTAGCCGTATTCATAAGCCAGCACCGCCGCCTCGGACAGGATGGAATCGATCACTACCGCATCCGCCTGCCCTTGTTCGAGGTGACGCAGCGGCATGTACGCGCCTTCCTGCCATTTCACGCGGTTCTGGTCGTGCAGGATGGCGTGGCGATGGAAGAAGGTGCCGCGCCCGCAGTCCTGCCCGGACAGGCGCAGTGGATGGCCCTCGGTGAGCAGCGAAGCATAGGCCAGATTTTCGGCCATGCCCCAGTCCAGTGCCAGCTCGCCGCGCCCCATCGCGCGCCTGTCTTCGATGATTTTTTCGACGCGTGCGTGCAGCTTGATCGTCGCGGGAATGTCGGTCAACCGCTCCGCCAGAAACTCCAGGCGCTCGCGCGCCACGCCGGTGTTCACTGCCACGTTCCACGGGGTATCGGAACTGAACTTGCTCCAGCGCGCAGCGTGGGCTTGTCTCGACGGCGCTTGCGCGGTATGCACCGGAGTGACGCCTTCGTCCATCTTGCGCCGGTACGCAGCAACCATTGCCTCGGCATCCTCCGGCGCAATGACGCCATTTTCCACCAGCTTTCTCGCATACAGCGCGCGTGTACCCGGATGCTGGTTGATGAAGCGATACATGAACGGCTGCGTCACCATCGGCTCATCCTGTTCGTTGTGCCCAAGCTTGCGGAAGCACACCAGGTCGATCACCACGTCCTTGTGGAAAGTCATGCGGTAGTCCAGCGCAATTTCGGCGACCAGCAGCACCGCTTCCGGATCGTCGGCGTCTACGTGGAAGATGGGTGCCTCGATCATCTTGGCCACGTCGCTGCAATAGAGCGAGGAGCGGGTATCGCGCGCGTCGGAAGTGGTGAAGCCGATCTGGTTGTTGATGATGATGTGCACCGTGCCGCCCGTGCTGAACCCCCTGGTCTGCGACAGGTTGAGGGTTTCCATCACCACGCCCTGTCCGGAAAACGCGGCGTCGCCGTGCAGCAGTACCGGCATGACCTGGCCGCCGTCATGATCGCCGCAGCGGTGCTGGCGTGCACGCACCGAGCCTTCCACCACCGGATTGACGATCTCCAGGTGGGAGGGATTGAATGCCAGGGTGACATGCATGGCCCCGCCCGGCACCTCTATGTCGGAAGAAAAGCCGTTGTGGTACTTCACGTCGCCCGAGGTCAATTGCTCGTTGTGCTTGCCCTCGAATTCGGCGAACAGCATGGATGGCATCTTGCCGAGAATATTGACCAGCACGTTGAGGCGCCCGCGGTGCGCCATGCCGATCACTGTCTCCTTCACGCCCTGGCCGCCAGCGCGCTGCAGCAGGTGATCCATCAACGGGATCAGGGTATCGCCGCCTTCCAGAGAAAAGCGCTTCTGCCCGACATACTTGGTGTGCAGGTAACGCTCCAGGGTCTCGGCCGCGGTCAGGTTTTCCAGGATGCGGCGGCGGTGCTCGGCGGTATATTCCGGTACGCCGCGCGTCCCCTCCAGGCGCTGCTGCACCCAGCGCTTCTGCGCGATATCGCTGATATACATGTATTCCGCGCCTATACTGCCGCAATAGGTCTGGCGCAGCAGTTGCAGGATTTCGCGCAGCGCCATGCGCTGGGCGCCCACCAGCGAACCCGTCTCGAAGGTCGTGTCCATGTCAGAGTCGGCCAGGCCGTAGAAAGCCGGTTCCAGCTCCGGCACCTCCGGCTTGGGATGGCGCGCTAGCGGATCGAGGCTGGCAATGCGCACGCCAAGGAAGCGGTGGGCGTTGATGAGTTGCAATACCGAAACCTGTTTGCGTTCCGGCGCGGTTTCCGGTGCCGTGGCGACGGCAGGCTGCCGCGGCATAGCAGCAAAGGCTCGCTGGATGGGACTGTGCGCCACCTCGTGCGCCGCGCCCGGCGACGATTGCAGGGTGTCGAAGTAGGCGCGCCATGCATCTGGTACCGCGCCCGGGTTGGCGAGGTAATCCTCGTACAATCCCTCGATAAACACGTCATTCATCCCGAACAACTGGGAGTTGGCGCGCATGGCCTGCATGTAGTTGCTTGATGTTGTCATCCTGATTTCTGGACCTATCCGAGACCGGCAAACGGGCTACCTCCGGGAAGCAACGGCTCCGCTGGCCCGCAACTGCATTCACGGCGGCGATCCGCGCGTATCCTGCCGTCAACAACGCCTAACGCTTGCTCACTGGGGCAAAGTCCCGTTTTGGCGCGCCCTGGTACAACTGGCGCGGGCGGCCTATCTTGCGTTCGTTGTCGGCGATCATTTCGT
>Ga0316628_100001589_pt1 | contig 16208 bp, 15 predicted proteins | sample OWC_Aug_M2_C1_D5_FD_207648 | JGI IMG/M metagenome (GOLD analysis project Ga0316628, IMG submission 207648) | Wetland soil microbial communities from Old Woman Creek delta, Ohio, United States - OWC_Aug_M2_C1_D5_C | ecosystem: Environmental > Terrestrial > Soil > Wetlands | place: USA: Ohio... | reverse complement strand
TCTTCCACATGATGGGTTTGCCGCCGAGACGCGCGATCTCGTCGTAGAGGACCTTGGACGCCTTGACCTCGGAGATGACGGTCGCCCCGGGATGGCCGGGCAGGAGGTCCCGGGCGAAGACGATGAGGAGTTGGTCCCCCCAAATGAGCCGCCCGTCGTTCGCGACGACCCCGATCCGGTCCGCGTCCCCGTCGTAGCCGAAGCCGACGTCGGCCCCCGTCTCGCGGACGGTGCGGACGAGGTCCTGCATGGCCTCGGGCAGGGTCGGGTCCGGGTGATGGTGAGGGAAGCGGCCGTCCATGTCGCAATAGAGCTCCACCACCTCGCAGCCGAGGCGGCGGAAAAGCGGAACGGCCACGACGCCGCCCGTGCCGTTCCCGGCGTCCACGACGACCTTCAAAGGCCGCTCGAGTTTGATGAGCCCGGCGACGTAGTCGAGGTATTCGGGAACGACCTTGTAAGACGTCAGGCGGCCGCTGCCCGTCCGGAATTTCGCCCCCGCGATGAGCTCGTAGATCTCCTTGATGGCCGGCCCATAGAGCGTCTCCTGGCCGGCCATGACCTTGAAGCCGTTGTGGTCGGGCGGGTTGTGCGAGCCCGTGATCATGACCCCGCCCTCTTTTTTCCGCTGAAAGACCGTGAAATAGAGGAGCGGTGTGGGGACCGTGCCGATCTCGGTCACATCGCAGCCCGCGGACGTGAGGCCCCGCGTCATCGCTTCGCCGAAGGCGGGCGAGCTCAGCCGGCAATCCCGGCCGAGGGCGATATCCCTGTTCCCGCGGTTGAGACCACCGCCCCCGCGGCCCCGGCCCCGGACCTCGACGACGTCGGGCGTCAGGTCCTGGCCGACGATCCCCCGGATGTCATACTCGCGAAAGATCGTGGGGTTGATGGTCATGCCGCCCTCCCCCTCCTCCGCACGCGTCTCAGATGCGGAAGCTCTTGATTTCGTGGGCCCGGGTTTTGACGTCGTCCCACGTCCCCTGGGCCTGGAGAATGAACTCGATGAACTCCCGGACCGCGCCCCGGCCGCCCGCCGTCCGGCAGACATAGTGGGCCGAGGACTTGATGTCCGGATGCGCGTCGGCCACGGCGCCGGCCAGCCCGGCCGCCCTGAGGACATTCAAGTCTCCCAGGTCGTCGCCGATATAGGCGATCTTCTCGGCCGCGAGCCCGTTCCGGGCCATGATCTCGTCGAAGGCTTTCTTCTTGTCGGTCGCGCCCTGGTAGACCTCGGCGAGCCTCAGCTTCTTGGCCCGGATGGCGACCGAGCGGGACTCCTTGCCGGTGATGACCCCCACCCGCAGCCCGGCCATCTGGGCCAGCAGGATGCCCAGCCCATCCGCGACATGGTAGGACCGCAGCTCTTCGCCGTCCGGCAGAATGAGGATCGTCCCGTCGGTCAACGTCCCGTCGACGTCCATGAGGAGCATCTCGACCCGCCGGGCGCGGTCCTCGGCCGTCATCAGAACATCTCCGTCCGCCACAGGTCGTGAAGATGGATGACGCCTTCGACGCGGCCGTCCTGGCCCTTGATGATGAGCGAGGTGATGTGGCGCTGCTCCATGAGGTTCAGGGCCTCGGTCGCCAGCCCGTCCTTGCCGATGGTGACCGGGCCGCGGGTCATGCACGCGCCCGCGGTCCGGCGGAGGACGTCCGGGCCGCGGGCCTGGACCAGCCGCCGCAGGTCGCCGTCGGTGATAATGCCCGCCAGCCTGTCCTCACCGTCGACGACGCACGTCATGCCGAGTTTCTTCGCCGTCATCTCTTCGATTGCCTTTTTCATGGGTGTTTCGAGGCGCACCTTCGGGACGCGGCTTCCGCGATGCATCAACGACTCGACCTTGAGCAGCCGGCGCCCGAGCTGGCCTTTGGGATGGAACGCGGCGAAATCCTTCTCGTCGAGCCCCTTCTTTTGCATCACGGCCAGGGCCAGGGCGTCGCCCAGGGCGAGGGCCGCCGTGGACGAGGACGTGGGGATGAGGTTCCCCGGCCCCGCCTCGCGCTCCACCCTGGCCTCCAGGACGATGTCGCTGTAGCGGGCGATCCGGGAATTCCGCTGGCCGGTGACGGCGATGAGTTTCGCGCCGATCCGCTTGAGGAATCCCAGGAGGTCGACGATCTCCCGGGTCTCGCCGCTGTAGGAGATCGCCAGGACGACGTCGTCCCGTTGGACCATGCCCAGGTCGCCGTGCCCGGCCTCGGCCGGATGGATGAAGACGGCCGGCGTCCCGCAACTGGCCAAGGTGGCCGCGATCTTCCGGCCGACCAGGCCGGACTTGCCCATGCCGATGACGATCACCCTCGACCTGGTCCCCGCGAGAAGGCCGACGGCCTTGACGAACTCGTCGCCCAGCTTCGGGGCCAGGTCGGCGACGGCTTTCGCTTCGGTCTCCAGGACCTTCCGCGCGGTCCGGATGATCTCGTTCTTGGTCAGGGGTTTCACCGCTTCTCCCTTCAGGCCGCCTCGGCCCCGGACGCCGCCTTGAGCCGGACGAGGGACGCGAGGAGCGTTTCGAGCCCGCTCAAGCGCAAGGAGTTCGCCCGGTCCGAGAGGGCCTCTTCGGGCCGGTCATGGACCTCGATGAAGACGCCGTCCGCGCCGGCCACGACCCCGACCCGGGCCATGAGCGGGATGAATTCCGCGTCCCCGCCCGAGCGCGCGCCCTCGCCCGCGGGCCGCTGGACGCTGTGGGAGGCGTCCATGACGACCGGATAACCCCAGGCCTTCATGGCCGGGATCGACCGGGCATCGACGACGAGGTTATGGTAGCCGAAGAAGGTCCCGCGCTCGGTAAGCATCACTTTGTGGTTGCCCGTGGCGGTCGCCTTGCCCAGGGCCAGCCGCATCTCCTCCGGCGAGAGGAATTGGCCTTTCTTGATGTTGACCGCCCGGCCGGTCGCCGCCGCGGCCGTGAGAAGGTCCGTCTGCCGGCAGAGAAAGGCCGGGATCTGGATCACGTCCAGGACCCGGGCCGCCTTCTCGGCTTGCCACGCCTCATGGATGTCCGACAGGACGGGGACCCCGACCTCCTTCTTGACCGTCGCGAGCGTCTCCAGCCCTTTCTCCAGCCCGGGGCCCCGGAAGGAGTCCGCCGATGAGCGGTTCGCCTTGTCGAAAGAGGCCTTGAAAATGAACGGCACACCGCGGCGGACACAAACGTCCCTGATCGCCCGGGCCAAGCCGACCGCGTGCGTCTCGCTCTCGATAACGCAGGGTCCGGCGATGAGGAAGAACCCGCCCGTCCCGCCGGCCTTAACCCCGGGCGCGACTTCGAACCCTCTGCCGTCGATAGGCATGGCACGCTCCGATGAAAGACTTGAAGAGTGGATGCGGCTCAATAGGCCTGGACTTGAATTCCGGGTGGAACTGGCAGCCTAGGAACCAGGGATGGTCGCGGACCTCGACGATCTCGACCAGCCCGTAAGCGGGGTTCTGGCCGGCGAGGACGAGCCCGGCCCGCGCCAGAACGCTCTCGTATTCGGGGTTGAACTCGTAGCGGTGGCGGTGCCGCTCCTCGACGGCGAGCCGGCCGTAAGCCCGGTGCGCCGTCGAGCCGGCCTTGATCCGGCACTCGTATTTTCCCAGCCGCATGGTCCCGCCCATGTCGCATTCCTTGGCCAGCTCCCGCCAGCGGACAATGACCTTGTGCGGCGTCTGCGGGTCGAATTCCGTGCTGTTCGCCGCCCGCAGCCCGGCCACGTTGCGGGCGAATTCGATGGCGGCGCACTGCATCCCGAGGCAGATCCCGAAAAAGGGAACCTTGTTCTTCCGCGCGTAGGCGACGGCCCGGATCTTGCCCTCGATGCCCCGGACCCCGAACCCGCCGGGGACGAGGACCCCGTCCTTGTCCTTCAGGAGCTTCGCCGGGCTGCCTTCCTCAAGGGCCTCCGCCTCGACCCAATCGATCAAGACCCGGACGCGGTGGGCCAGTCCGCCGTGGACGAGGGCCTGGTTGAGGCTCATGTAGGCGTCGTGGAGGCCGGCGTATTTCCCGACCATGGCGATCCGGACCTCGCCCCGGGGATCCTGGAGCCGCCGGACCATGGCCCGCCATTTCTCGAGCCGCCGCGCGCGGCTCCGGAGGTGGAGCAATCTGAGAATGGTCGCGTCGAGGCCCTCGGCGGCGAAGTTCAGCGGGATCTCGTAGATCGACGGCGCGTCCCTGGCCGTGACGACGGCCTCGAGGGGGACGTTGGTGAAGAGGGCGATCTTCTGGCGGATGTCGAGAGGCAGCGTCCGTGCCGTGCGGCAGAGGAGGATGTCCGGCTGGATCCCGATGGCCCGCAGCTCCTTGACCGAGTGCTGCGTCGGTTTCGTCTTGAGCTCACACGAGCTCCCGATCTGCGGGACGAGGGTGAGATGGATGAAGAGCGTGTTTTGCGGCCCGAGCGTCAGGCGCATCTGGCGGATGGCTTCGAGGAAGGGCTGGCTTTCGATGTCCCCGACCGTGCCGCCGATCTCGACGATGACGATGTCGTGGCCGGCGGCGACGGCGCGGAACGCGGCCTTGATCTCGTCGGTGACATGGGGGATGATCTGGACGGTCTTGCCGAGATAGCTTCCCTTGCGCTCCTTGCGGATGATCGATTCATAGATCTTGCCCGCCGTCCAGTTGTTCGCCCGCGAGGTGCGGGTCGAGGTAAAGCGCTCGTAATGACCCAGGTCGAGGTCGGTCTCGGCCCCGTCGTCGGTGACGAAGACCTCGCCGTGCTGGAAGGGACTCATCGTCCCCGGGTCCACGTTGAGGTAGGGGTCGAGTTTCTGGAGAGCGACTTTGTAGCCGTGGCTTTCGAGGAGCATCCCGACGGACGCCGCGGCGATGCCTTTGCCCAGGCCCGAGATGACCCCGCCCGTCACGAAAATATACTTCGTCATCGGCCTTTCTTGTCCAGGAAACGTTCGACCACGATTATATCCCGGGGGACGTCGACGCTCAAGGCCGGGTGGTCGGTCTCGACCATCTTGATCCGGACGCCGTTCTCCAGGGCGCGCAGCTGTTCGAGCCGCTCCAGACGTTCGAGCCGGGTCGGGGGCCAGGCGCAGAACTCCCTGAGGAGTTCCTTTCTGTAACCGTAGATCCCGATGTGCTGGAAAAAGTGGTCCCCGGTTCCGGACGGCAGGCCGGAACGTGAGAAAGATAGGGCCCAGCCGTCCTTGTCGACGACGACCTTGACCCGGTTGGGGTCCGTGAGAAGCGACAGCTCGGTCTCCCGGCGCATCAACGAGGCCATGCGGACGGCGGGGTCCTGGAGGGCTTCGGCGAGCCGGTCGACGACCGCGCCCGAAAGCAGGGGTTCGTCCCCCTGGATATTTATAATTATTTTATTATCAATAACTTGCGAGGCTTCAGCGACCCGCTCGGTGCCGGACATGAGGCCGGGCGACGTCATCACGGCCTCGGCTCCGAAACGGCGGCAGGCGGCGGCGATGCGCTCGTCGTCCGTGGCGACGATGACCCGCTCGAGGGAGCGCGCACTCCGGGCGGCCTCGTAGACCCATTGGATCATGGGCCGGCCCTTGATCAGGGCCAGGGGCTTCCCCGGGAAACGCGTGGACCCGTAGCGGGCGGGGATCACCCCGGCGGCGAGCTCCATGCTCAGGCTTCCGTCTTGAGCTTGAGGTCGGGCTGGACGGGCGTGCCGCGGCCGGTCGTCTGGCAGTTGGCTTCGAGAAAGGCCCCTTCTTCGACGACGAGCTTGGGGGCCAGGATGGTGCCGAAGACGCGGCCCTTGTTATGGACCTCGACGCGGTCCCTGGCCTCGATCGTCCCGCGGATCTCGCCGTTCACGATGACCTGGCCGACTTTGATGTCGGCCTCGACCTTGCCCCTCTCGCCGATGATGAGCAGGGAATCCGAGACGATCGTCCCCTTGAAGGTGCCCTCGATCCGGAACGAGCCCTTGAAGGTAAGCTCACCCTTGAACTCGGACCCGACATCGATCAGACCGGCGATCTGCGTCTCGTCGAACTCGCGCGGTTTATCTTTCATGACTCCGCTCCTTTCGTTTCGTTCGAGCCTCTATCTCATTTTATCAAAAACCCGGTTGAGGTCGTCCAGAGAGAAATAAAAGACCTTGATGACGCCCTTGTTGCGCGTCCCTTTGATCATGACCTTCGTGCCCAGCGTCTTGACCATCTCTTCCTGGAGCGCGTGGAGGTCGGGGTCGGCCAGGTGACGTTGGGCGCGCGGCGCCCTTTCCTTCATCCGGGCGGCCAGCTTTTCCGTCTGCCGGACCGAGAGCCCTTTATCGACGACCTGGCGGCAAGCCGCCCGCTGCGCGTCCGCGTCGTCCAGGGCCAGAAGGGCGCGGGCATGGCCCATGGAGATCCGGTCCGCGGCCAGGTGCGCCTGAATCTCGCGGGGGAGCTTCAAGAGCCGCATATAGTTCGCCACCGAAGCCCTGTCCTTGCCCACCTTGTCCGCGATGTCCTGCTGCGTCAGGTTCATCTCGTCGACGAGCCTTTGATAGGCGCCGGCGATCTCGAGCGGGTTGAGGTCCTCGCGATGGATGTTCTCGATAAGCGCCAGCTCGAGCTGCTTCTGCGGCGGGATGGCCCGGACGAGGACGGGGATTTTCTTCAGTCCGGCTTTCTGGGCGGCCCGCCACCGTCGCTCCCCGACGATGATCCGGTAGTGGCCCTCCGCCGGGGCGACGAGGATGGGCTGGACGACGCCCGATTCGCGGATCGAGCGCGCCAGCTCGTTGAGGCCCTCCTCCTCAAAACGCAGGCGCGGTTGTAGCGGGTTGGGACGCAGCTGGTCCACGTCGAGCTCGGCGTAGCGCTCGCCCTTCAGGATGCTGAATTCTTCGGGGATGAAGGCCGCGAGGCCCTTTCCCAAGGCTTTCTTGGTCATCGGCTGAGCAACTCCTCGGCGAGGTTGAGATAAGCTTCCGCCCCCTTCGACCGGACGTCATAAAGGACGATGGGTTTCCCGAAGCTCGGCGCTTCGGCGAGTTTGACGCTCCTCGGTATGACCGTCGAAAAAACGGCCCCTTTGAGGGACCGGCGGATCTCCTCGGCCACCTGCTTGGAAAGATTCGTCCTCTCGTCATACATGGTGAGAAGGACGCCTTCGATGGCGAGCTGCGGGTTGAAGTAGGTGCGAACGGTCTCGAAGGTGTTAAAGAGGTCTGGAATGCCTTCCATGCAGAAAAACTCTGTCTGCACCGGGACGATCAGAGAATCGGCCGCTGTCAGGGCATTGATCGTCAGGAAGCCCAGGGACGGCGGGCAGTCGAGGATGATGTAATTGAAATATTTTCTGATCCCGTTCAAGGCACCGCCGAGTTTTTTCTCACGGCCCTCCGCCGTATAGAGCTCGGCTTCGACGCCCGCAAGCTCGGGTGAACAGGGGCAGAGGTAAAGGTTGTCGAGTTCCAGTCCGAATATGAACTCCATGGCGTCCCGGCCGTTCATCAGGGGCTGGTAGATCCCTTTCCCCGCTTGTTTGGCTTTCCCCAGGCCCAAGGTCGACATCCCCTGGGGGTCAAAATCCACCAGCAAGACCCTTTTTTTCTTCATGGCCAGGGAAGCAGAAAGGTTGATCGAGGTCGTGGTTTTTCCCACTCCCCCTTTTTGATTCGCGATGGCGATCGTCTTAGCCATTTTTGCCCGGTGTTCCACGTGGAACACTCCCCGGCCGGGGGCCCCGTTTCCTCCTCTGCAATTCCAGGTATCGGGCCAGGGATGCCGCCGACGCCGGGGTCATGCCCGGGAGCCTTCTGGCTTCTCCGAGAGTCGCCGGCTTCGACATCTGGAGCTTCTCGACCGCCTCCCTGCTCAGGCCGGCAATATTCCTAAATTCCAACTGGGCGGGAATCCGCATCCTATCCATCTTTTTGAGCCTGGAAACCTCGCTCTTTTGCCTTTCTATGTACCCTTGGTACTTGATCTCGGCCTCGATATGCCTCGTTTCCTCGTCGGTCATGGCCTCGGCGAAGCCCCGGCCGTCCAAAAGACCCCGTAATTCTACTCCAGGCCTCCGCAAATAGTCCAGCAGGGAGATCGACCCTCCGTTTTCCAGTCTCGTCCTTGTTTTGCCCAAAAAGACCATGGTCCGCTTGATCCTGGCCTGCTTCTCCCTGAAAGCCCTGTCGGCCTCCTCGTCAATGAGGCCCAACGCCCGTCCATATGGGTAAAGACGCTGGTCGGCGTTGTCGCAGCGCAGGAGAAGTCTGTGCTCGGCCCGCGAGGTGAAGAGCCGGTAGGGCTCCTCAACGCCCCGGGTCACCAGGTCGTCGATGAGGACGCCGATATACGCCTCGTCCCTCCCCAGGATGAACGGCGGCCTTTTCCGAATCTTCAGGGCCGCGTTCGCGCCGGCCATAAGCCCCTGGGCCGCCGCTTCTTCGTAGCCTGAAGTCCCGTTGATCTGCCCGGCCAGGTAGAGCCCTTTGACCTTTTTTGTTTCGAGCGTCGGCCAGAGCTCGGTCGGAGCGACCGCATCATACTCTATTCCGTAGGCCGGCCGGAGGATCTTCGCCCGGTCGAGCCCGGGGATCGTCCGCAGGATCTCGACCTGGACTTCGAACGGCAGGCTCGAGGAGAGTCCGTTGACATAGACCTCGCTCGTCCCCAGCCCTTCGGGCTCCAGAAAGAGCTGGTGGCGGTCGTGGTGGGGAAACTTGACCACTTTGTCCTCGATGGACGGGCAGTAGCGGGGTCCGATGCCGACGATCCGGCCGCTGAAGAGTGGCGACTTGTCCAAGTTCCTCCGGATCGTCGCATGAGTCTTGGCGTTCGTGTAGGCAATATGGCAGAGGACCTTGTTCTCCAGCCGCTTCCGGGTCCGGAAGGAAAAGGGGACGGGTTCGGGGTCGCCCGCCTGGGCTTCAAACCGGGTCCAGTCGATGGTCAGCCGGTCGAGCCGCATCGGTGTGCCCGTCTTCAGCCGCAGCATCCGCAACCCCAGTGTTTTCAGGCTGTTGCTCAACTCCAGGGACGGCGGTTCATTGGCCCGCCCGGCGGGATACGACCGGAGCCCGATATGGATGAGGCCGTTGAGAAAGGTCCCGGGGGTTATGATCACGGCCCGGGCCCGGAGGACCGTCCCATCGAGCGTTGTCACGCCTCGCGCCCGTCCCTTCTCAACGATGATGTCGCTGACGATGCCTTGAAAGACCGTGAGTCCCGGTATCTCCTCGAGCCACTTCTTCATCGTCAGCCGATAAAGGGCCTTGTCGCACTGGGCGCGCGGGGCCTGGACCGCTCCCCCGCGGCTGCGGTTGAGAAGCCGGAACTGGATCCCGGTCTCGTCGGCCAGCCGGCCCATGAGCCCGCCCAGGGCGTCGATTTCCCGGACCAGGTGGCCTTTAGCCAACCCTCCGATGGCGGGGTTGCAGGACATCTGGGCGATCGTTTCGAGGTGGATGGTGACCAGGCAAGTCCGCAGGCCCATGGCGCAGGCGGCGGCGGCCGCCTCGCAGCCCGCGTGTCCGGCGCCGACGACGACGATGTCGAAGGGGGTTCCGGGTCTCATGGCGCCCTATTTCCCGACGCAGAAGCGGCGGAAAATGTCCGCGATAACCTCCTCGGCCCGCACTTCGCCGGTGAGGCGGCCGAAAAGCGTCAGCCCGGACCTGACTTCCTCGGCGCCGAGCTCATCCGGGTGCCCGGCCTCGAGGACGTCCGTCGCGCGGCGCAGGGCTGCCAAGATGCCGGTCAGAACGTGCTTCTGGCGCGCATGGAGCAGGATCTCTTCGCGGTTCCCCGCCTCCGGGACAAAGGTCCTGAAGATCGCTTCCCGCAGCCTCTCAAGGTTCCGATGATAAAGAGCGGAGACTCTCACCACCGGCCGTCGGGGTTGCCGGGCGCGGAGGACGCTCATGGCCGCCTGCGGTTTCAAATCGGCCTTGTTGAGAATGAGAATGGCCTTTTTCGCCCGATAGTCCTCCAGCAGGCGGAAGTCAGCCTGGGTAAGGGGCCGGGACCCGTCGAAAACGACCAGGAGGCCGTCCGCCTCGCGGGCGATGCCTCGCCCCTTCTCGACGCCCTTTTTCTCTATGGGGTGGGACGAACGGCTCAGGCCGGCCATGTCCACCAGGTTGAAGACGGCGTTCCGCAGGACCATCCTCTCGCGCAGGAAGTCCCGTGTCGTCCCCGGGAAGGGCGTGACAATGGCCCTATCCTCGCCCAGGAGGGCGTTGAAAAGCGTGGACTTGCCGACGTTGGGGCGGCCGACAATGGCCAGGGTGAGGCCCTGCCCCAAGGCCCGGCCGACGTCATAGCTCGTGACGAGCTCCTCGACCCCTTCCCGGACCGCTTTGAGGGCGGCCAAGGTCGACTCCCGCCGGATGCCCAGCTCCTCGTCGGGGAATTCGATCCCCGCCTCGAGCCGGGCCAGAAGGCCGACGAGGCTCTCCCTCAGCCGGTTCACCTTGACCGACAAGCTCCCGGCAAGCTGACGGGACGAGATCCTGGCTTGATCGAGGGTCGCCGCGCGGATAAGGTCGTCGACCGCTTCGGCCTGGAGGAGGTCGATCCGGCCGCTGAGGTAAGCCCGAAGGGTGAACTCCCCAGGGTGCGCTTCCCGGGCCCCGCTCCTCGCGCCCAACCGCACGGCTTCCTCGAGGATGACGGGGCTGCCGTGGCAGCTGATCTCGACGACATCCTCCCTGGTGTAGGAATGGGGAGCCGGGAAATAGGTGAGGACGGCCTCGTCCAGGTCGGCCTTTTTTTCGAAGTCGAAAAGGTGGCCAAAAACCGGCCGGCGGACGGGAATTCTCTTGGTCCGCTTCTCGGGCGTCCGGAAAAGCCTGGCGGCCACGGCGACCGCCTGCGGCCCGCTGATCCTCACGACCCCGATCCCCCCATATCCGGGCGGCGTGGAAACGGCGATGATGGTTTCGGAAGCAGCGCGGGACATGGGACGTGCGGCGCTCGGCCTGGGCCGGCGCTTCAGGTCCTTTTTCGTTGGTTATCGGCCTGGTAAACCCGGACCTTCTTCAGGAATCCCTCCCCGAGGCTCTCCGTGGTCATCCCCGGGACCTGGTTGACGGCGATATGGACGATCCGCCGCTCATAGGGGTTCATGAGGTCGAGGACCTCTTCCCGGCCCGAATCCTTGACGCTTTGGGCGACCCGCTGGGCGTACTCGCGGAGTCTCTTTTCCTTCCGTTTGCGGAAGAATTCGCAGTCCACTTGGACCTTGGCCGGGGAGATCTTGTTCAGGAGGTGCTGGAGGGCCAGCAGGAGCTGTCCGTCGCTCCGCAGGAGCAGGGCCTTGTCCTCGCCGTCGAAGACGAGGAAAACCATGCTGTCGCGCTTGCGGATGTGGTAGGTGAGTTCCAGGGGAAAATGGGGCATGAACCGCCGCAGGAAGTTCTCCACGGCGTTCTCCTCGTCCTCCCGTTTGGGCCAGGCCCGGATGACGATCTCCTTGCCCTTGATGCCGAAGAGCTTGGTCTTCTCGGTCACGATCTCGTAATTGAATTTTTCCCGCGGCAGCTTCAGCCGGTGCTCGGCCAGGCTGATGGCCTCCTCGAGGTTACGGCCGCTGTATTCCTGCGCCTCAGCGGCCGGCGCGGGAGAAACCCCGCGGGCCGGCTCTTCATTGAGGGGCTCGGCCTCGAACTCAGCTGGCTCACCAGCGGCCGCGCCGGCGGCTTCCTCGGGCTCTCCCCCCGGGAATTTGCTATTATCGTCTGCCATGGCTCTCACTCTTTTTCCGGCTCATCATCCGGTTCATGAAGGCTTGTTGGCCGATTTGGAGGACGTTGGTCGTCAGCCAGTAGAGGATCAACCCGCTCTGGAAGGTTATGAAAAAGACGGTCATGATGACCGGCATGAGGAGCATCATCCGGGCCTGGGCCGGGTCAGCCGAACTGGGGGTGATCTTCTGGGAGATATACTGGGTGACGCCCATGAGGATGGGCGTGATGTATAAGGGGTCTCGGACCGAGAGGTCCTTGAGCCAGAAGGCGAAGGGGCTGTGGCGGAACTCGACGGCGACCACCAGCATCCGGAACACGCCCCAGAAAACGGGCAGCTGGATGAGGAGCGGCAGGCAGCCGCCGGCGGGGTTGACGCCGTGCTCCTTGTAAAGCCGCATCATCTCCTCGTTCATTTGGCGGCGCTGGGCGATGTCCGTTTTCGACTTCTTATACTTGGCCCGCAGAGCCTTGACCTTGGGCTGCAGCTCGGCCATCCGGGCCATGGACTTGGAGGAGCTGTAGGTGAGGGGGAAGAAGATGATCTTGATGATGATGGTCAGGATGATGATGGACACACCCCAGTTCGGGATGAAGCGGTGGAAAAACTTCATGGCGACGAGGAGGATCTCGGCGATCGCCCCGAAGAAGCCGAAGCTGATGAGTTTCTTGGCATCGCGGCCCAGGCTTCGCAGCCGGTCGAATTCCTTGGGGCCGATGAAGGCCGACTCGGGCCGGCTGACGGCCACAAAGAAGAGCGGCGTCTGGGCGTTCTCCTCGCGGAGCAAAGAGGCCGTCCCTTTTTGGGCCGGGAGAAGGAACAGGGCGGCGAAGTAGTTCTCCTCATAGGCGGCCCAGTCGACGAAATTGAGGGCGCTCGTCTCGGGCTTGTACTTCCGCTCGTCGAGCCGAAAAACCTTCCCGCCGGAAAGGGCGGCTAGCCCTTTCGAAGAGCCGTAGCTCTGTTTCATCTCCTCGGGCGAGGGGTTCCCGATCCCCGGGCCCCAGAGGACCCTGAGGGGCACCTCCTGCCCGTTTTTCCAGGCGCGGATGTCGAGGCCGACCTCGTAGCTGCCCCCTGTAAACTTATAGGTTTTTTCGGCTCGCAGGCCTTGGCCGTCCGAAAAGGCGAAGTGAAGCTCCCCCGTCTCGCCGTCGCGAAGGGAGAGGCTCGTTTCGGCGACCTCGAAGAGCGCGGCGTTCAGGACGTCGGCGACGGCCTTGTCCTCAGCTTGGACGGAAAAGGGGAACCGGCCGACCTTGGCCGAAAGACGGCTGACCATCTCCAATTGCTCGACCGGTTCGTCCTTGCTTTTTGGCAGCCGGGCCTTGTGCTTAAGGAGCTTCCAGCTCGTTAGAACAGCGCCCCGGTTCGCCCAGGCCGCCTCATAAAGCGACGTTTCGACGCGCATTGTCTTCTCGGCCCCCGCCGCCACCGCTGCTGCAACGGACTGGGTATCCACCGCAGGCTCAGCAACAGGCTGAGCCGCAGGCGGCGCGGCCGGAGGCTCCGTCGGTTTGACCTCCGCCGCGACCGGCGCTTCGACTTCGGCCGGGACGGCTGGCTCGGCTGCAGGTTTGGGCTTGTTGAACAGGAGCTGGTAGCCGACGAGTACCAGGAACGACAGGACAATGGCCACGATCAAGCGTTTTTCCATCTATTGACCTCGTTAAGGAACTGGGTCGAAACCGCCCCGGTGGAGGGGATGGCAGCGCAGGAGCCGGCGGACGCCCAGCCAGGCGCCCTGGAGGAAGCCGTATTTCTCGATGGCTTCCCGCGTATAGGCCGAGCATGTCGGATGGAACCGGCAGTGGACGCCGAGAACCGGGGAAACGGCCCTCTGATACAGCCGGATAATGAGAAGGGCCAGGTATTTCATGGGACTTTCTTCGTCGTTTTCAATTCCTTCAGTGCCCGCAAGAAGTCCGACCGGAACGCGGCCCAGCTGAGGCCGACAACCCCCGGACGGGCCAGGAAAAGGACGTCCGTGGGCCGGGCCAGAACGCCCTTGTTCCGCCGGAAGACCTCGCGCGTCCAGCGCTTGACCTTATTTCTCTCGACGGCGTTGCCGACCTTCTTGCTGACGACAACGGCCAGTCGGGAATACGGCAAGTCTGAAAAACGATAGATCAGACTAAAATGCGCCCCTCGCGCCCGATATCCACCCCGATAAAGGGCCGCGAATTCCCGGCTCTTTCTAATCCTCTCCCTGGGGGTGAGGCGTTCGTCATTCAACGGCCAGTCTTCGCCTGCCCTTGGCGCGTCTCGACTTGAGGACTCTGCGGCCACCCTGGGATTTCATCCGGACACGGAACCCGTGTGTTTTCTTGCGTCTGCGCTTGTTGGGCTGAAAGGTTCTTTTCATCGTCGGGATCCACTTTCGGGTCGAATCAGGCAACCATGTTAATAAAGAAGCACTTAGATGTCAAGCCGCGCGAGCGCCGGCCAGGTTTTTGGCCGGGGGCTAGCCGGCGTCAGTGCGGCTGGGCGATGGAGCCTTCCCCCCTCGGACGGCCGCTTTGCCCCCTATCTCCCCTTCCTTACTCCGGGGGACTGGCGGGACGGGTTCCCGGGGCAGAAGCGAGAAGCGGAGTATCGCCGTCGCGCTCGCGAAATAGGGAGAAAAGCCTTGTCGCCTATTTGTAGCCTTTTCTGGCTCTCCCGGGGGGAAATTCCCGGCAAAATCAGCCGTTGACGGATTCCGCTTTTTCGTTTATAATAAATTCCTTATGAATTCCTTAAAGGTCGGGGATAAGGTCGTCTATCCCAACCAGGGTCTGGGCGTGGTCGAGGATATCCGGGAGCAGCTCTACAACGGGGAGCGGTTCAAAATCTTCCACCTGCGGATCCTCTGCAACAATACCCTGGTTCTTGTCCCCATCTCCTCGGCCGAGGAGATCGGCATCCGCCGGCCCAATTCCAATGCCGCTATCAAGGGCGTCTTCTCCTTCATCCGGAACGGCGAGGTGGACATCCGCACAAACTGGAAAGGCCGTTATAAGGAACACCTCAACCTGATGAAGTCCGGGAGCCTCCTCGACTTGGCCCTCGTCCTGAAGAGCCTCTACTGCCTCAGCCGGGTCAAACCGCTCTCCTTTCGCGAGAAGAAGATGATGGAGAAGGCCCAGGAGCTCATCGTCTCCGAAGTCTCCGAGGCCACGGACCTGTCCGCCAGCCGGGTCGAGCAGAAGGTCCACGACTCCCTGACGCACTATTTCCGGGGCGCCAAAGCCCGTCTGACAAGCTAGGCCGGAGGCCATGGTCCTCGACCTCCTCATCCTTGGGGTCTTTCTTGCCGCCTCGGCCTTTTTTTCCTCTGCCGAGACGGCTTTCATCGCCGTCAGCCCCTATACGCTCGAGTCCCTGGCCAAGAAGGGCTCCAAACGGGCCCGTTTCATTCTCCGGGTTCTCTCGCGGATCAACGACCTGCTGGCCACCATCCTTGTCGGCAACACGCTGGTCAACGTGGCGGCCGCCTCGTTGGCGACGTCCCTCGTCGCGCGCTTCGTTCCGGATCCGAGCCAGGCCGTCCTTCTGGCCACGGTCTCGACGACACTCCTCATCCTCATCTTCGGCGAGGTCAATCCCAAAACTTTCGCTGCCCACAACCCGCTGAAAACGACCCTTGTCTTCATCCATCCGATCCGCTTCCTGCTCGTCCTCTTCTATCCCCTGGTCAAGGCTTCCTCGTTCCTGACCGGGCTGCTCATGCCTTCGACGAAGGCCGGCGCGGGCACCCTGGCCCGCCATCTCACCGAAGAGGAGATCCGGATCCTGCTGACCTCCGGGCCCCGGAGTCTCTCCTCGCTCCGGACGCGCATGATCTCCGGCGTCCTGGACATCGGCGCCCGACCCGTCAAGGAGGTCATGGTCCCGCGGCCGCAGGTCAAGGCGTTGGAGGTCGGCGCGACGCTCGCCGAGATCGTCGCCCTCGTCGAGTCCGCGGGCTATTCACGCTATCCGGTCTTTCGCGGCCGCATGGATAATATCGAAGGCTTCCTTCACGCCAAAGACATTATCACTTATATTATTGATAATAAACAATTTAACCTCTCATCGCTCCTCCGCCGCCCCTTCTTCGTGCCCGAGCTCGCCTCGCTCGAGACAGCCCTCGTCGAGATGCAGCAGAACGCCGTCCACATGGCCGTGGTCGTGGATGAGTTCGGCAGCATGGAGGGCATCGTCACCCTCGAGGACATCATCGAGGAGATCGTCGGCGAGATCCGAGACGAACACGATGACCAGCTGGAGGAGGCCTGGTTCTCGCGCCTCGAGGACGGGGCTTATCTCATCAAGGGCTCGATGCCGGTCAAGGAGGCCAACCAGGCTCTCGGCTTGCGCGCTCCCGAGAGCCGCGATTACACGACCCTGGCCGGCTTCTTCCTCTCGGAATTCGGCCGCATCCCGCGCGAAAAAGACGCCTTCGTCGTCGGCGGGGTCCGCTACGCCGTCGAGCGCATGAACAAGCGCCACATCAGTCTGCTCCGCGTCGACCTCCGCGGCCAGGAAGACGGCCCCGACGCATGAAGACCGTCGCTGTCAACAAGGCCGC
>Ga0316628_100001588_pt1 | contig 16214 bp, 12 predicted proteins | sample OWC_Aug_M2_C1_D5_FD_207648 | JGI IMG/M metagenome (GOLD analysis project Ga0316628, IMG submission 207648) | Wetland soil microbial communities from Old Woman Creek delta, Ohio, United States - OWC_Aug_M2_C1_D5_C | ecosystem: Environmental > Terrestrial > Soil > Wetlands | place: USA: Ohio... | reverse complement strand
TTCGCCGTAACCGGTCAATTCCATACCATCGTCGGCGGCGCGCGGCCTCAAAACCTCGTTCTTCAAGCATGCATAGCGCTCCACCTTCTCCAGTCGTTACCTGCTGCACTGCCCCAAATGAAAACACGGTAAAGTACGATAGGCACCCGACTGGCCTTCCGTTATATGACGCACCCAGGGCATCCTCGGCACCCTCAATCAGCGCCAAATTGTAACGGGCCGCGATGGATCGGATTTCGTCCAAATCACATGGGAATCCACCCCAGTGAACACAAATAATGGCCTTTGTCCGCGGAGTGATCCGGTGTTCGATGTCAGCAGGAGCAAGGTTCCCTGTCATATATTGAATATCGGCAAAGACTGGTCGAGCAAACTGCTCGAGAATAGGATGATTGGTGGCCGTACAGGTCTGAGCAGTAGTTATAACCTCGTCACCGGGGCCAACACCTGACACGGCCAACGCCAGGCGAGTCGCTGCCGAAGCGCAATTCACAGCGACAACGTACGGTGCACCAGTTACCTGGCGAATTCGATCTTCGAAATTAGCGACCTTTGGGCCCTGACCGATCCAGCGGCCGCGTAACGAGTCTGCTACTGCTTCCATGGCTTTCGGAGAAACGTAGGGGAAGAACATTACAAGGCGGGGCTTCATTTTTGGCATCCTCCTTATCCCAACAGAGAAGCGATCGAACTACCATCCATCTTTTGCACATTGAATCACGAAGTCAACATCATGGTCGTCCAGTCTATCGTGGACTGGCAGACATACTATTGTCTCCGTTAACTTCTCAAGCACAGGGAGATCATTGCGCAACCCACCGAAGACTAAATTCCTGTCTATTCGCAAATGGACTACAGATGCCTCGACGCCTTTGGAACGCATCATTTTACAAAAGTCTTCGCGCCGTTCGACATGCAAGCTGAATAGCCAGTTAGCGCTCACCCGATCCGCCCGACTTTCAAACAAGGTGATCCCCGCCACTCCCTCAAGACCTTTACGATAGCTTCTCGCAATCTCCGCTCGGCGCGCAAGGATAGATAAGAGATCTTCTAGGTGCACGACGCCAAGCGATCCAGCTATATCATTCATTTGATACTTATAACCGACTTCAGCCACATCCCACTCTGGCTCTCCAAGGATTGATGGTTTGCGGTTCACGCGATCAATACCGAACCACCGTCGCCGTCTCGCAGCCTGGTAGGTAGTCTCGTCACTCAGACAAAGCATGCCCCCATCACCAGTGGTGATATGCTTGATTGCCTGGAAGGAGAAGCAGGTATATGGCGAGATGCCGCCGATGGGCCTTCCCTTGTACGATGCACCCAAGGCGTGCGCGGCATCCTCTATAGTCGGCAATCTATGGCGTTGGGCGATAGCATGAATCTCGTCTAGGTCGCAAGGGTAACCTCCCCAGTGGACCGCGATGATCGCTCTTGTGCGGTTGGTAATTCGATGTTCGATATCAGCAGGATCAATATTCGCTGTCAGGTATTGCACATCTGCGAATACAGGTCGCGCGTTTTGAGCGAGAATAACGTGACTTGTAGCCATGAACGTTTGGGCCGTGGTTATCACCTCATCACCCGATCCAACCCCGATAAGTGCAAGTGCCAGATGCAATGCGGAGGTGCAGCTATTCACCGCTACCGGGTAGGGAGCACCGCTTACCTGTCGAAACGCCTCCTCGAAGCGTTGCACCTCTGGCCCCTCGCCGATGTATCCACTACGGAGAGTCTTGACAACGCGAGCGATGGCATTTTCACTCACGTGGGCCGAAAACATGGCGACATGTCGGTTCGGCATTTCGGCGGATGACTTTAATTTCTGATCGCGTTGGGCCGTCATGAAATGACCTCCTTTTCACTTACAAATCGGGTTATCGCTATCGGTCGCCGCGACCTAGAAGTTCAATGCAAAGCGATGCAGCATTCAGCAAAGTCAGTCGTTAATTGCGGACTTGCCTGTCTTGCGATAGATATTACTGAGCGCTATGTAGGCTTCCAAGTCGCAAGGATTGAGTTCTATTACTCGTTCAATGTTTATCAAGACAAACGGCACATCTCTACACGCATGTTACCTTGCCAGACCGCAGTTCCACCATAATATCGAACTGTCAGATTTGGCTGGATATATATTGGGGTTTAGCATGTCAACAGCAAAGGACCAATCTCTTTTTCGCATAGGCCAGACAGCCTGCAGGTATGTTGTTACCTGAGCGCTTCGGGCTATATTGGTATGCTCCCCAGATCTTCTCCCAGCATTTTTCAATTGGCACGGCGCCACACAGATTGGCCATTGCCCGCGGTGCAGGATTTCCCTGGCATAAATAATCGCGTAAAAACAAACGGAACCACATAGGAGAGTGTAACCAATTCAATCCCAGGCTTGAAACTAAGCCCTGTCATTCCCCAAATTAGAATTCCCAGGTAATAGGATATAAAGGCGGCAAAAACCCCGCGCCACCCATACGACAATTGTGCTCCCCAGGCGAGTCGGTACTGTCTTGCGACCACGAAGAGTAGGAGGAGCAGCAACGCAAATCCGCCAACTCCCAACTCGCCAAGGGTTTCCAGGTAACCATTATGGACTATATTACTCTCTGCACCGCCCATTTGTGGTGCCAGCCCACCAATACCTAATCCATATACGGGGTTTTGCCATACTAGCGGCCAAGCAACTTCCCAACCAGGGCCGCGATCTCGTAGAAGCTGCTGATCCGGGCGTAAGAGATTGTTCTGAGTCCTATCTGCTACGGCTTTTTCAAAGCCAGCAGGCATAAAATAGTTTAACAATACGAAGATCGGCAGGACCAGAACCAGCCCTAGCCGGGCTAGAGACGTAATACGTTTGCCCACCACCAACAAGGAAATTATAGCGATGCTGGATATAAGTAGATAGATGGGCAAACGAGCCAGAGTGCCAAAAATAGCTACGGCATGCAAAACTAACAACAGGCTTGCCGCGCGTTTTTTTAGGGGGAAACCCGTGAGCACATTGGCGATGAGAATGCAGGCAGGGACTAAAAGAAACATCCCATTGTATCCTCTACCCGGAAAAAGTCCAAAGGCCGACTCCTGCAGTCCAACGCGATATACATCCACTACTTCACGCGACACAACAAATTGAAAGTAGATCTCCGGCATGGATGACATCCCATATACCATCTGCCACAGAGTTACCAAGCTATCCAGTGTGCCCAATCCAATCACAAGCAGAACGAATCTATGCAGAAATCTTGGGCTATCCAAAGAATCCATTATCACGAAAGCGAACAAAAGTGTGACAAAAGCATATTGTACAATGTTCTGACGCGCAAACTCTCTGTTATTGGCGATCCAGAGAGAAGGGATCTGCGTCAAACCAAATAAGAGGAGAAGCCTCAAGAGGGGATCGCTAATAGGTAGTTTCTTGTGCTGCAAGATGGTACGACCGAGCAGGAATACCGCTCCTCCTAGCAAAAGACCCCTGGGCAGGGTGATCTGCCGTGTCAAGACAGATAACGGAAGTAACATGGAAGTGAAGAAGACAACACCCGCGAATCCTGTACCTTTTGCTAGGACCAATAAGAAAGCTCCAAGAAATAAAATCGCTACGCTTTGAATGTCTTGGGCGACTTGCCAACCCAAGTTAAGCGCCAACACAAGCGTCGCTACCACCCCAATGACAGATACTAGCTCAAATCTTTTTAACGAGTTTGACATTTCATTTTCAACTTCGATCCACCTGAAACGCTGATCTTAGAGTAATCGATGTCTTACCGCGAGGCAATTTCTACATCTCCTTGCGTCGAATAGACGATATACGATTGGTTCTCAAAGATCTTACAAAAACCTGAAAAGTCATAGTATGCTGTTTCTCTTATGTCCGCTTTCAACTTGTTTGGTTGAACGATCACGAGCGTCACGCCGTGTTTTTTTGTCAGGTCTTGTAAGTTCGCACGAGGCCAGAAGAAATGGCTAGGATCGCAGAGAACATCTATCTCGCTTATACGATGCATACCAAAGTCATTTCCAAAGTCCAGAAGTTGGTGATTGGTCTCGTACGGTAGACGCACGCGCATCATCGTAAACATCGGCACTAGGAGGATCGTTTGTCGGTATTCTAAATTCCGTAGCCACTCAACCAATTCATCCTCTGAGGGCATACCTCTACGTCTTGCCTTGTACGAGCGCGTGTCTATCCAATAATGAAAAATAATGACAGCCAAACTCCAGACGATGGCGAGAATCCATGTCAAGCCCAAGAGTGCAGAGTGCGCAACGTTAAGTCCTAATGCAACCAATATACTGATCGCCGGTATTGCGTATTCCACATATCTCTCCGCCTCGCCAAGAAAGAAAAGCGGACGGAGGGATGTAGCCAGAAATGCGACCAGGGCTGATATCACCCATCCCAACAAAAACCGAATTAATATTGTCCGAAGCGACCAAGTTTCTACACTTAGTAAAATTAAGGCAAGGACGACCAGAAATGGATTGCGCAATATAGTAAGAATAATCGTGTTGTTATAGAGAAGCGTCTGAGTCGCTTGCCCTGGGTTGGTGAAGATCAGCCTTGGCAGAACCATCAATTCTCGCAAGCTATTGCGCCTCTGAAGTATAGGGTGTAAGCTAGCCATTCGATTTTGGTAGAACCACAAGTGCTGAATCTGTCCATAGAAAATATCCCGATACCGTCCCCAGGAAAGAATGAACGCTGCCGCCGCTCCCAATAATATGAGAATCAGGAAGAAGAAGTCTTGACTCCACAATGCCAATAGAAAGCAGGTGACAATAAACGCCTGAGCGGCAAATTTGCTAGACAGCAACATTAGTCCCACAAAAAACATGCTGGCCATCGCAGCCCAAATTGTCCCCGAGTAAGCATAGAATAAGCCGCTTACCAGACTCAAGGTGAATAATAGCTCTCCAAAAGGCCGTGGCGTCGCCTCTGAGACACGGGGGCCCACGCCTAAAACAATTAGGGCAGGCGTTACAGCGAACGTCAAACCGCTCACCACTGCTACACATATAGGATCCAGACGATAACTAACCAATTCCGGTAATGCTGCCACCCATTTAGCGAAGGAGTACACTATGGTCACGTGGGCAGCATCAACGAACGCGCTTATGTACCCCTCTGTACGCTCCAGCATTCGACGCGGAAATAGAGCCAAAAATTGATGAAAAAACCACGGATAGCGCCATACCTTCTCGAGCACAAATGTTTCATTTCGATATGGAACGCGTAAATGATTTTTACGGATGAGGTCAGCTAATGCCAAGTGCGTATAGGTGTCGGCCCCGCGCATTCTGGGGCACAGCAGCCTAGTAATAACGCGCAATCCTATAGTCAATAGCCATATCAGACTCAGGAATATGACATCATACCAATTGCTCATCGGATCTAGCCGCGCCTCAGAAAATTAGAGATATATGAAATGACCTGCTTGTTTATGTCTCGAGGAAAAACCCATAGATACACGGCAACCAAGCAACCCAGCCATAGCGTCGCCGAAAGCACTAAGCGAATAATCTGATATTCAATCCCATTCAGGAACTGAGCAACCGCCCATACCAATGCAGCCAACGCAAGAGCACGAGCAACGCGTGGTAAATCATAGGGAATCGGGTACACTCTCTGCGAGATAGCCAGCACGGTAGCGGTAGAGAGAAGCGAAGCGATCATCCACGCGACTGCAGCACCCAGAACTCCTATCCGCATTATTCCAGTCAGAAACAAAACACCGGCAACATCGGTGATTGTCCCCAAAGCAAAGGCAATTAAATTCAGATAAGTTTTTTTGGCCGCATTCACACCAATCCCTACTAGCACGAACCCTGTGTCCAATGCCACTACCGCAGTCAGTGGCCCAACCAGGGGGGTAGCCGACCAATAGCTTGACGCTGCTAATAGTCGTACTGCTCCTTCGGCGAATAGGTTCAAAAAGGAAATAGCCAGACAGGCAAATCCTGCATAATAAGTTAGAATACGTGCAAACATCTGTTTGTGTCCCGGCTTGGCTAACGTCGATAGGGCAAACGGGGTCCATGCCAACTCTAGAGGTCCGGTAAAAAGGGTTATCAAGGAACCCACACGAAATGCGAACCCGTATATCCCAACTTGTGCGAGACCCACCATAGCCAATAGCAGAAAACGATCCAAATACCGTTGAGCCCAGCGAAGCAAGCTTGCCGGGACAATCGGTAATCCGTAGGCGAATACGGATCGTACAAGCGGCAATGATATACTTGGATAGATGGCGTGTCGCAGACGGAACCATGAGAGCATACTCCAGAGAGCGTTAGCGATCAGACTGCTCAAAAAAATCCCGCTGACACCCATGCGCAGATACACAACAAACAGGACATTCCCCCCTACTAGAGTTAGCAAGTGCAACACCGCAAGCAACGAGTAGGTGCGAGTTTCCATGCGCAACCGGGTGAGCAACAGTGAATTACTCCACAACATTCCTAGCGGCAAATCAATGAACCTAATCGCAAGAGAAGTGGCATAAACGGGAGTTTGATATAGCCACGTAGAGATAGAGACACTCGAGAATGACAACAGTAAGCTAACCGGAAGAGATACAAGGAAGGGCAGTAGACTAATAAACGCCAGAATCCGCCGACGATCAGCGCTCGTCTCGTAGTAATAGCGAGCGATGCCTGATCCACAGCCTAGCTCCATCAGCATTCCCAAAAGTGATGTCCCGACGGACAGCGTATCCATCACGCCATAGTCCGCTGGCACCAATAACCGGGTATAAATAGGAGTAAACGCTATACCGATGAGTCGGCTCGCCACACCGGTAAGGCCATAGATTCCAGAATCTTTAACAAGAGAGACTATGCCTGGCAAGTATATGATATCCTTTCTAGTTTCCGAATAATCTTAAGATCACGCAAACCGAAGCCAATCACAATCATCACTTCAGTAAGTAAGGTCGTTCCACTTCCCAATAGCTGCATTATTCGTCAGGAACTGCAGTGGCGATCTAACGATCTCCTAGCTACATAAATGCATCGAGACAGGAACGCGCAAGACATTAATTGGCCCGGCAAGAAAAAAGCAAAAAGTACTGGCAAGAAACCGATCGCCACCTGACTCTAATGACGTTTACCTTCGTCCTTCTTATAGAAGTAGCGAGTATCCCCGAAGCCAGTTCCAAATTCCATTATCATTCGCGGTAAGGAAGCGTCAGCCCCCAGGGCATCCATCACACTATACTCTGCGCGCACAATCGCATACTTATAGATCAGCACCAACAAGATACCAATTATTCTGCCAGCCATTCCCGCGATACCGTAGACTGTTAATCCTTCAGAAACTTTCGAATTGTAGGTTAATCAGGACTCTCAATAGTTTGATTGACTACGGTCATGCGAGATTATGTAAATCTTTGTCGGATGGATCGTACAATCTGTCTCGGCAACTTTTCCTTCCCTGAAATCTCCATCACCTTTACTCTTAATTTGCCCTCTCCCGTTGCCACGTCCACGAACGTATTTTCGATCTTGGTAATTTGCCCAGGAACGGCCAGAAAGTTTTCTTGCGGTGCCAACTCGGCATCCCATATTATCAGCTTCCGTCCTTCGAGCTCGCAAAAAGCCCCACCGTAGGGCTTATTGCATGCATTGATCAGCTGCAGAATTTCTTTTGCGCGCTTGCACCAGTTGATACGACCGTCTTCCAACTTACGGGGGTAACAGCGAAGTACGTCCGTGGGCGCATTGCTCTGACGTTCAAGAAAATAGCTCCGGTCAACCTCAATTTGCTTAAGTGCATCTGAAAAAAGCACAGGAATCCTTTCGGCCATCCATTGGAGAACCGCAGTCACTTTGGTATTGAGGGTTAGCGGAAAATAATCTCGTGCAATTATATCGCCGCTATCCAGCTCTCCTCCGATCATCTTGTGGATACAAAGCCCGATCCTTTCTTCTCCGTTAATAATAGCCCAAGCCTGGCAGGCGTTTCCCCGATACCGAGGAAGGTCGCCGCCATGAGCATTAAGTAAGCCAAGCCTAAATAAGTCGATAACAGATTGTGGGATAACGCCACTGTAATTCATGCTTACACCAATATCGATTTTGGGCAAGCATCGTATGGTATCAATGGCCTCGGCAATCCTAGGAGTGTGAATAAATGGAATGTCCCATTCTTTAGCCAAAGCTCGAAAATCTCCCGATGTTTTGGTATACTCAGGGGCCTCTTTCGCCGTGACTATCAAACCGATTTCATGGCCCTGATCACGCAGGCGAAGAGCCGTTTCATAAAGTATCTCAGTTCTGCCGATAACCGCAACACGCATTAGTAAAAACTCAATAGCATTTCGATTTTCATTTGCATGCCCCTCTCCGGAATCCGATGTCAGATCAACGATTCTGGATTTCGTTGGATTGGATCTGGTTGCTTATAATATTCAATCCGCTCAAAATTAAGAATAAAATGAATGGAATGGAAATCAAATTCTTTTGGATCCTGATGTTTTGTTCAACCTTCAAATCTTATTTTTAAGGAAGGCATCGTTATACAAAGGGCCCGGCCAAAGGAAACGAATTTCATTAGGCTACAAAATTGAATCTCTGTGCTAAGCTTGTTTCTTTCAGTACGGCTTTTTCTGCGTCTATTCTATCCAATCCTCGTCTCCGTTTCCTTGCGAGAAGCTCCCCTATATGTAGACCTGCGGTGTGTAATTCTATTAGAGGTTTAGGACCGACATAGTCAGATGTTACTGACATAAATCCGGGTAATGCAAATGATGGCGGAGAATATCTTAAGCCCGAATTTCTAATTTCATGTGTCGGAACATTTCCGCACATGTGAATTACAACTACGCCTGGATTTCGCTTGTAAATCTCATTGGCAGAAAGTTGCGTTTCCATTCCAATCAACGGCTTTTTACTTCTATGCTCACAAATAATCAATGCATCGGCGTTTTCAATGAATTTCCAAAAAGACTTCACGTCATATTCACCTTGAACTGTGACGTTAAGATAATAGGGAGTGCCGCCGGCATTAGAAATATTCAAGATAATTGGATTGGCAAAGTCATCATTTCCCAATACTACGATATCGCTGCAGATAATTTCGATGTCCATATTGAGGAGCATCTTTAATGCCGCAATACCAATGTATTCCATTGTTTTAAGGCTCTTGTGTGATTCATTAGTTCCTAAAACAGGAATTCCAAGCCGTTTCGCTTCCTGAAGGTCAAGATCTTCTTTTCTGTATTCCCAAGTTTCCCACATTAGAGGAATGGCAACCATTGGTTTGAGCGATCTTAAAAGAGTCTTGTCCAATGGCCGAACGAAACCGAGATTGGTGACAATGTCTGCATCGGATATCCGCGGATCATTGCGCGATAATATAACTTCGACTTTTGATGATATTCCCCATCTTTGAGCAAGTCCATGCGTTGCCTCACAAATATCAGCAGCTTTTCCGTGCTTTGAATCTTTTGTAATTGCGTACACTCTATCCGCATTCGCAAGAGCGGCTATCATCGGCGTCAACATATAGTAATTTGAAGCCGCTTCCGTCAATACAACGAAGCCGGATAGATTCAAATCGAATGTCGAGATTGCGCTGTTGATAAGCTTTAAACAACGTATTTCGTTGCGAGGTGTCATATGAAAAGCCACTTATTTTAGAATTTCAGGAAATGCCTAATCGCCCATTCGACATTAAGCAGGGACCAAATAAACAAGCGGCGGTTCTGTGTACCCTGAAAATGTTCACTTAGCAATTCTCGAATTGTTAACTGATCTAGGTATTGAAAAATATTGGCATTCCCGTCTATCAACATTCGGCGAACGTATTCAATACTACCCCCCTTGAACCAGGAAGCATCAGGTGCAGAAAAGCCTTGTTTGGCACCATTCGTGATGTCATGCGGGATATATCGCTCCATTACAGTTCGAAGAATGAGCTTGCCGTCATTTGTCTTTTGAAAGTACTTTGCTGCCTTGGAACCAGGCTCATTTTCATCGATGCGAAGAACCGCAGTTAGGTTTTTCAATTTGAGATTGACCGATATCTTAAGCGCAAAATCAACGAGGTCGTTATCAAGAAAAGGGACCCGCGTTTCCAGGCCGTGGGCCATGCTCAGCTTGTCTTCCACAATAAGCAGGCCGTGGAGAAAAGTCTGTGCTTCAAAGGAAAGGCAGAGGTTGATGTAGTCTTCGGGTCGGATCAAGCTATTGTCATGTTTCAGAAAAACGTTTCGAAAGATGTCGCGGGTCCAGACATGTTTCACTTCATTCCATACGGGCTGGAATAACTCTTTAATGATTTTATTAGGAACGAGACGCTGCCAGTAAAGATAATATTTATCAATGAATTGCTCGAAATCGCCTTTTGAGTCCACGGCCCGGTAATAACGCCAGGGGTATCCGCCGAAGAGTTCATCGCCGCCACCTCCGGAGAGGACGACCTTGACGAACTTTGAAGCCAGTTGCGCGGCGTAATAATTGGGATAACTTTGGCCGACTCGGGGCTCTTCGAGATGCCAAGCAAGCCTGGGGAGGATGCGCTCCATGTCCCCGGCCTTGAGGATTATTTCGTAATGCTCCGTCTTAAAGAGGTAGGACATGTATTCCGCTTTTTCTCGCTCGTCGAAGCTCAATTCCAACCCGGAAGCGGTGTGCAGATCAAAGCCGCAGGTAAAGGTTTTCATGTAAGGGAGCTGCCTAGCGGCGATGGCGGTGATAGAGCCGGAATCCATGCCGCCGCTGAGGTATGCTCCTACGTCCACTTCGCTAACTAGCTGGCGGTTCACGGCTTGGCGGAAAAGACGGTCCAGTTCCTCAACATATTCGCTTTCCGCGAGCGGGCGCTCGGGCTCGGAGAAGTGCCAGGACCAATAACGATGGAAGGTCAAAGCTGAATGCTGAAAGCTCAAAGGGATGGATGCCCAACATCCGGCGGGGAAGAGTTTGATACCTTTGAGCAATGTCCGGTCGGTAAAGATATTCTGGAAAGTGAAGTATTCAAGGAGCGCTTCTAGGTCAATAGCTCTTTTTATGGCTGGGTGGGTGAGGATCGCCTTCTGTTCAGAAGCGAAAATAAAATGGGAGCCGACAAAGGTGTAGTAGAGGGGCTTGACGCCATATCGGTCACGGGCAAGAAACATTTCCTGCTTTGTTTTGTCCCAGATGGCGAAGGCGAAGTGTCCGTTGAATTTTTCGAGGCAATTGGCACCCCATTCCTTGTAGGCGTAAAGGACGACTTCCGTATCTGACCTGGAACGGAATTGATGGCCCAGCGCTTGAAGCTCTGTGCGCAGTTCTTGAAAATTATAAACTTCCCCATTGTATGTGATGATGTATTGGTTCTCGACCGTCGCCATTGGCTGATGCCCGGTGGGGGATAAATCAATGATTGCTAATCGGCGATGGCCGAGGCCGATAAAGCTGTCTGCAAAAAAGCCCTCGCCATCCGGGCCGCGGTGGGCGATAGCATCCGTCATCTTCCGGAGAAGAATCGGGGAAACGGGCTCTCCGTTTAGATTAAATATTCCCGCAATGCCGCACATGATATTATTTCAAAACCCTTTATCCTTTCACTTCGCTCTTTGATCTTTCACCTTTCATTACACTCGTCAATTGATTCACAACATAATTCTGATCGTTCTCATCCAGCCCGTGATATAAAGGAAGCACTAGGCAGTAGTCAAGGGCGTAACGGCTACCATCAAATATTCCGTGGTGGCGGATTTGCTTTGCGTCTACGAATGCACGATGCATATGAAGGGCGTAGGTGCCGATCTGAACTTCAATACCGATTTCCCGCATTCGACTCATTATGCGGTCACGATTCTCGATAAATATGCAAAAAGACTGGTAGGAGTGTTTGCCGCTCGAGGTTGTTTTAGGGATCTGTATGTTACTTCGGCCTTTCATGAGGTCTTTATATTTGCCTGCCAGTTCACGACGCTCGTTCAGGAGTTCTTCGATATTCCGCATCTGGATCAGGCCAATTGCGGCAAGAATGTTGCTTAGCTTGTAATTCGTTCCTATGCGTGAAAATACTATGCCTTCACGGGTATTCATGACACTCATGCCGAAGTGTTTGTACGATTCCATCCAAGCAGCCCATTCGTCATTGTTGGTCGTTATCATACCACCCTCGCCAGTGGTGATGAATTTCCGAGGATGAAAACTGAATACGGAAATATCGGCGAGATTGCCGACCTTAAAGCCTTTATATTCGGCGCCGATGCCACAAGCAGCGTCTTCTATGATTTTGATCCCATGTTTTTCTTTAATTGCGTTGAGTCTATCGTAATCCAAGGGGTTGCCAAAAATGGAAACGGGAATAACAGCTTTTGTTCTGGGGGTGATCGCCTTTTCTAAAGCGTTATAATCGATAAGCATCGTTTCTTTTGAAATATCAACGAGGACTATGGTCGCGCCCACGATGGCAACGACGTCTGCTGTTGCAGGGTACGTATAATCAGGCACAATGACTTCGTCCCCTGGGCCGATGTTCATGGCGCGGAGGGCTATCTCCAGACCTGTAGTGCAGGAAGTGACGGCAATAGCATGTTTGCAGCCGATGTATTTCTTGAAGGCCTCTTCGAATTCCTTGGTGACGGGACCTTCCGTCAGGTAGCCGCTGTCTAGGACCTCACAGACTTTTTGCTTCACCTCGTCTGTTATGTAGGGCTTTATGAGTGGGATTTTATACATTGCTAATAGATCATAGTCCGTAGCGTTGATTTGCTAGTTGTGGCTTTTCTTTCGACGCTGCTCTACAGCTTCCATATTGGCTTTCCGCCAATCAATCAGTCGCCTCAAGCCTTCATCGAGATCCACGGTCCACTTAAATCCCAAATCCTTTTCAGCGGTTTTTGGGTCGCCCACCCGGTTGGTGACGAAGGTCTGTCCGACCAGTTCGTATTTAATGTGTAAATCTGAGCCGGTGATTTTTAGAATTAGTTCTGTAAGTTCTCTAATGGATGTTTTAAGGCCGCGGCCGACATTATAAAATCCAAAGGGCACGTCGCTTTTTAGGGCGCAGACATTGGCCCGGGCAGTGTCTCTGACATAGATAAAATCATAAGCCTGGCTACCGTCGCCATAAACGACGGGGGGGAGTTTTTTGTCCAGATTATCCAGAATTTTCATTATGACGGCGATATAGGTGCCTCTGTAGTCCTGGCGCGGTCCATAGACGTTCATATATCTCAAGCAGACGCCATTCAGGCCAAAGCGTTTGTGATAGGCCTTGAACATATGTTCTCCGGCGATTTTGGTAGCGCCGTAGAAGGTCCAGTTGTTGTAAGGGTGATTTTCCGTCATAACATCTGTAACGGCATCCCCGTAAACAGATGCTGAAGAAGAATATACCAGCCGCTTGATTTTATTGGTTATACAGGCTTCGAGCACATTGAAAGTGCCGCGGATGTTTACATCGAAGGCTGCGCGCGGGAATTCATGACATTGAAGCAGCCAGAGCGCGGCAAGATGAATTACTGCGTCCGCGTCTTTCATGGCCGAGTCTAAGATGTCTGTTTGCAGGATATCGCCGCCTATCTCATAGATACGGCATCGCGGATCTTTTAAGGCTTCTCCAAGATTCTCTTGAGTTCCACGACAAAAGTTATCGTAGACGATGACCTCTTTAATGTCTTCTTTAAGGAGTTCTTCGACCACATGCGAGCCGATCAATCCAGCTCCGCCAATCACTAAGATTCTACTGCCCGTAATGTTCATTATAATTCCCTGTTCAGATTTGCCGTACGAGACCGTTTTCAAGCTTATAACGTTTATTCGATTTCGAACAAAAAGCAACCCCGACTTTATCGAAGGCCAGTTTCCTTCCGGCTTCGCTCATCCAGCCGGCTATCTGGGCGGGATTGCCGACGACCAGAGCGAAATCAGGAACATCCTTTGTCACGACGGCGCCCGCGCCGATGAAGGCGAAGCGGCCGATAGTGTGGCCGCAGATAATCGTTGAGTTGGCCCCGAGGGAGGCGCCTTCCTTGACGAGCGTTTTTTTGTAAAACGCAGCGCCGACCTGGGGATACTTGCTCCGCGGATCAGAGACGTTCGTAAAAACCATGGACGGTCCGCAGAAGACGTAGTCCTCGAGCGTCACGCCCTCGTAGATGGAGACGTTGTTCTGGATCTTGACGAAGTCGCCGATGACGACGTTATTACCAATGTTGACGTTCTGGCCGAGGACGCATTTCCGACCAATGCGGGCGCCGCTCTGGACGTGAGAGAAGTGCCAGATTTTGGTGCCTTCGCCGATCTCAACATTGTCATCGATATAGGAACTCTCGTGAACGAAATAGGCCTTAGCAGACAAAAGCTTCACTCCTTTGCTAGAATGGTCCGGGCCAGCGGATGCAGTTCTCCGCGGGAAGGTTCGGGTTTTGCATGTCGGATTCGGTGAACAATCTCAATGGCACGGCGATTTTCATCGAGTCTGAATCCCCTGCCCGCGAGGATTTCTTCGTAGCTCAACGTGTGAAGGTCCTTGAAGCCTTCGCTGAAATCGAACGGTTTGTCGTTGACTTTAATGCAACGGAAAGTACGCTTTCCCTCGGCCGAAACCTCGGGCGGTAGATCGCGGACGTCGAGAGATAGAAACCAACGAACGCGAGCTCTTTCGAGTTCGAGAAAACCCGCGGCCTTATTCCAAGTTTTAAGGTGAACGAGGCATTCCCGCGGAGCTCCAAAGATCCAGGACAGCAGATCGAAAAAGTGAACACCAATATTAGTGGCGATCCCGCCGGATTTTTCCTCGTCGCCTTTCCAGGAATACCGATACCAGTTACCGCGGCCCGTGATATAGGTGAGATCGATGTCCTGCTTGCGGGTGGAGGCGTTTTCGGCGATTTGCTGTTTCAGGGACTGAACGGCTGGATGGTACCGGAGTTGGAGTATGGAATAGATCTTCTTTCCGTAATCGCTCTCGATTACATGAAGCGCGTCGATGTTCCAAGGGTTTAAGACGAGAGGTTTCTCGCAAATGGCGTCGGCGCATACTCTCAGGATGAAACGTATGTGGGCATCGTGGAGGTAATTGGGCGACGCAATGCTCACGTAATGGACGGATCTTTCAATATTCATGCGGCGGAGCTTTTCAATGTGCCGGTCGAAGCGTTCGAACTCGATGAAGAAATCTGCTTCGGGAAAATAACTGTCAAGGATGCCGACTGAGTCGCTCTTGTCCAAGGCTGCGACGAGGCGGTTCTCAGTGTCTTTGACGGCTTTCATGTGGCGCCGAGCTATGTACCCGGCCGCTCCGATCAGTGCGAAATTTTTCATTCTGACAATTCGTTTGGAGGGGCTACTCTCTTTTTCTATTAAAGGGAATCATGGATTGGCTTTGTAGAAACCACTTAATCGTATTTTCCAAACCATCTCGAAATGACGTCCGCGATTGAAATCCAAATATTTGGGAAGCGCGTGATACATTAAGACTGCGACGGGGTTGTCCGTTAGGCTTGGTTCGATCCCATGTGATCTGATCACGGAAGCCACTTATCTCTGCGATCAGCTGAGCTAGATCTTGTATTTTGATTTCATATCCGCTTCCGATATTCACAGGATCGCTTGAATTATAGCGCTCTGTTGCTAATACAATCCCTTCTGCCGCGTCGTCCACATAGAGAAACTCCCTCGTCGGCGAACCATCTCCCCATACAACGATCTCATCGGCCCCTTTTGTTTTGGCCTCGACGCATTTCCGGATGAGCGCGGGAATAACATGAGAGCTCTCGGAATCGAAATTATCACCTGGGCCATAGAGGTTGACCGGCATTAAGAATATGGAATTAAAACCATATTTCTGTCGATAAGCTTGGCTTTGGACGAGCATCATCTTCTTAGCGAGGCCATACGGAGCATTGGTCTCTTCTGGATATCCGTCCCAGAGGCTGTCCTCTGAAAACGGGACCGGGGAATATTTTGGATAACAACAGATTGTTCCTATCGCGACAAATTTCTCGATCTGATGGAGATAAGCCTCATGGATTAACTGAATACCCATTATCGCATTATCATAAAAAAAACGGCCTGGGTTGTCCCGATTGGCCCCTATTCCACCGACGACGGCGGCGAGATGGATAATTATATGCGGCTTTTGGTCATCGAACATCTTTTTGATGTCTCCGAGTTGGCGCAGGTCGTAATCCGGAAGATCGGCGACGAAGACATTTAGATAGCTTCGATCTTCTTTGAGTTTCTTGACGAGGTGGTTGCCGAGGAATCCTTTTCCT
>Ga0316628_100001587_pt1 | contig 16220 bp, 15 predicted proteins | sample OWC_Aug_M2_C1_D5_FD_207648 | JGI IMG/M metagenome (GOLD analysis project Ga0316628, IMG submission 207648) | Wetland soil microbial communities from Old Woman Creek delta, Ohio, United States - OWC_Aug_M2_C1_D5_C | ecosystem: Environmental > Terrestrial > Soil > Wetlands | place: USA: Ohio... | reverse complement strand
TGCCATTGTCTGATTGCCCGCCTGGTGGCTCGTATCAGCTGATTCAGTAGCAGATCATCGGCTTGCGAACCCGCGTGTCGCGGGCCGCGACAACGGAGCGACCCGCTACTGTTTCAGGTGATACAGTCCACTGGTCGCGCTCGGTGTCAATGGCTGCGCGATGAACGACGAACTCACTCGGTCGGGCGAACGTCAGGATTCCACCGCCAGGCGGCGGCGAGCAGCACGCCGAGCGCCAGCGCTCCGCCGAAGGTGACGAGGATGGTCAGGAAGGAGAGGTGAGCGAGTACGCCGCCAGCCGCCAGGGCGACGAACGCGCCGACAATCAACGCGAAGTAGATGGCGAGGTAGACCCAGATGAAGCCGGAGTTCACTTGAGTAGGCACAGGAATCGGGGATCAGGGAACCGCCCCCGATCCCCGACCCGTTCAGACGTTCATTGCACGCGCACCACGAGGGCGGCTCGCCGGTTCAGCCGGCGCGTTTCCTCGCGAGCGTTGTCGTACTTCGGCCGCTCCTCGCCGTAGCTGACCGTCCTCATACGGTCGGCAGCGACGCCGCGGCTCGTCAGGTATTCGCGGACCGCGTTCGCCCGGCGCTCGCCGAGCGCCAGGTTGTACTCGGCCGTTCCGATGTCGCAGGTGTGCCCCTCGATCGTGATGGTCAGGCTCGGGTTCTGCTGCAGCGTCGCCACCGCCTCGTCCAGCAGCCGCGTGGCTTCCAGTGTCAGCGTGTAGCGATCGAAGTCGAAGTGCACGTCCTCGAACACGTACGTCTTCGGCGCCGGCCTGACGACCTGGATCGTCACGGTGTCCGACGCAGTGCCGCCCTGTCCGTCGTCGACCGTCACGGTCGCGGGCACGGGCCCTTCCTGGTCGGGTGCCGTCCAGATCGTCTGACGATTCGACGGGTTGGCGAGCGTTCCCGTCGGCGCGCTCCACCTGTAGGCCAACGGCAGGTTGTCGGGGCTCTGTCCGTTAGCCGTCACCGTGGAACTCTTGCCCACTTCGACGGTGCACGGATCGCACTGCGCACGCACGGACGGATTCCGGTGCACCGCCGGCGGTGGTGGCGGCGGTGGTGGCGGCGGTGGCGGCGGCGGCACGAACACGCGGACGCCCGGGTGATATCCGATGCGAACCTGGAAATCCGCGTAGTCGCGCAACCGCCCGAGCAGGCCGTCGTCGGCGCCGAACGCCCGGTCGGCGCGCGGGTCGCCGGTGAACACGTAGTTGAAACCGCCGCCGATGAAGAACCCGCTGCTGTGCTGGTAGGTGAGCCCGACGTTGGCGAACGTTGGGTTACGGACGTTGCTCACGAGCGGCGACACGGTGTTGTCGATCGCCACCAGCCCGGGCGTCGTCGAGAACGAGCTGTCGAAGTACCGTTCCCCGGTCAGTTCCGCCGTCACGCGAAGCGGCGACCGGCTGGGGAATCCCGCGCCCACACCCCACCGAAAACCACGCGACACGGTGACGGCGGTGGGGGTGTCCGGGCGGCCGCGCAGGGCAAACCCGCCGAACGCCGACAACTCCACCGCCTTGGCCGCCTCGCCGCTCACGATGGCGTCGACGAAGAGGTCGGGCCTGCCGGTGCTGGCGCCCGCGTCGCGATCGCCCGTCGGCAGTTTCACGATTCCGCGGATCGCGAAGGCAGCCGGCTGCTGTCGCCACTGAGACGTCAGGTTCAGCTTGGCGCCGACGAACAGGTCGCCGACCTTGTTGCCGCTCCAGCCCTGACCGACGAAGGGATACTCGTTGATCAGCCCGCCGACATCCGGGTCGGCGGTGAAGAGCGGCCGGATGTCGCGGTCGATCCGCGTAACGACGCGAAACGAACCGAACAGTTCCGCGCGGTCCTTGATGCCGACGCCGAACGTCGCCGCGAAGTGGGCGATGTTCGAAAAACCCTGTTGGTCGTTGAACCCCGCGCGGTATCCGCTGACGGACCACCTCCCGTTGGGCAGGATGTCCGCCGTGGGAATGAACCACAGACCCGTGTCACCCAGGAACGTCGTGGTGGCCGGGCGCGTCTCCCGCACGCCCTCCGATTCCGCGGTCGCCGCCGTTGCTTGTGCCTGACTCGCTGGCCTGCCCGGGTCGCCCTGCGCGGTCTGGGCGGTTGTCCGCCCGGCGACCGCCAGCGCGACGACCAGCATTAACGCTGTCGTGACGCGTCGCATGCTTGTCGCCTCCAACTCGGGCAGGCGCCGACAGCGGACTACTCGCTCCTGCCCACCTCGGTGCCGGCGGGTGTCGGCATCATTGCCGGCGTGTCCGCCTGAACCGCAGGCGGCGTGTCGGAAGACACGATGAGACGACCGCGACCTCCCCGGCTTACCTGGCCGCCCTTGCGACCGGCCTGGCGAGCCTCTTCGGACGTCCATTCGTGCGCCGTGCCCTTCTGGTGCGCAGCGCGGCCGCCCTTGCTCGCGATCTCCCGTTGCTTCTCGGGTGACATCGACGCGAAGCCGCGTCGTTCTTTGCGTTCCCCGTTCACCAGGGTACCTCCATCAGCCGCGAAGGCTGGCTGGCCCCCGGCGCCCCTCACCGTGACGGCTCGCCGCTCGCCGAGATCCCTAGCAATGTCGGATCCCTTCTTCTCGGGCGGTGGCGGTTCCTCGACCGGTGTCGGGGGCGGTTCGTCTGGGGGCGTTTTCCGGCGTATCGGGCGGCTCGTCCGGCGTTTGCCGGTCGATTCCCGTCTCTGGCTCCCTGTCCTACTCACGGCAGTTACCACTGCTCGGGTGTTTCGCTGCCCGCTGACGGAAGCCATCTTCCCAGGCAGCAACGCCGGCCAGCATCAGCAACTGCTGACGACGCAGCTGATCAAATCCCATGCCACCGCTCGGCTTGGAAGCTCCAGCGCGCGGCAGCATAAATCTATGAAAGAAAGGCTGTTACGCGAGGGCGCTTCCCGGGCTTTACGCCTCACTCTGAAGCGGTTTAGTACAGTATTGTCCGGCTTTCATGGATTTTTGATTCGACCAATCTCGGCCGAACACGGGCTGCGGGCGGGTGAAGGCCGCTAGTTGGGTTGGGTTGGGTTGGGTTGGGTCGCGTCAGCGAAGCAACCCGTGTACTTTGACCGGTCGGTAGTAGTCGCAGCCGTCGCAGTTGCGAATGTCGAAGTGATCGCCGACGACCGGCAGCATCATCGGGTGCGCGCAGTACACCAGCAGGCCGTCCTCGATCGTGTGTGAAGCAAGGTCGGGCGGGATGTGCGGCGTCCTGCGGCTGTACCAGCACCGTGTGTAGCGCGGCCTGTCGGCTGGCGGGTTCACGGCTGTCCATGATACGCGCACGTCGCGGAACCGTCCAGCCGCGTCGGGCCTCAATGGTGTTGTCCTGACCCCGCGGGGTAACATCTGACGCAGGAACAAACGAGGCGTTGGCTTCAGGCTTTGGGTCTTGGGCGCTCGGTTTGTCGACGTTCCGCGTTGACGAGGCCGTGAACCTCGGGCCCGGCGCCTGCACGGCGAAGGAGCGTGCGACATGGATGGACGCGGCGGAGAACCGCCCAAACCCGGCGGACGAACGGTCTTCTGCGTGAAGCTCCAGCGGCAGATGCCGGGCCTCGATCAACCGCCGTGGCCCGGCGAACTGGGAAAGCGTATCTACGAGAACGTGTCAGCGGAGGCGTGGCGTGGCTGGGAAGATCGGATGCGGATGATCCTCAACGAGTACAGGTTGCAGCCGTGGCAGAAAGAGGCGCAGGATCTGATGGCGCAGCTGATGCAGGACTACTTCTTCGGCAGCGGCAGCGCGCTGCCGCCTAACTACCAGGCGCCGAAGTGAGAAGTAGTACTCGCTACTCGCTGTTACATGGCGACCTTGCGTGCCGCAGTTGCCGTCCCAGGGAACAACCTCTCCAGCTCCTTCGGCGTCGGCGCGGGCGTCATCAGGCTGACGATGACGAGCAGGCCGATCGAGATGATCGCTGCCGGGTAGATACTGGGAATCCCCCACGCATCGGTGCCCACCATGACCGACGGCGCCAGCCGCGGCATCAGCACCTCGAAGAACACCGCTGCCGCTGCCCCGCCAACGATCGAAGCGAGACCTCCCTGCCTCGTCGCGCGCTTCCACGTGAGCGCCGCGAGCAACGCCGGTGTCACCGCGACGCCGTAGATCGTGTAGGCGAAGAACGCGTACTGCAAAACCGAGATCTCCGACCTGTAGTAGGTCGGAATGAAGATCATCAGGAACGCGCAGAACCCCATGATGACGATGAAGCTCTTCTGCAGCACGATCATCTTGTCCGGGTTCGCCGCCGGATTGATCATCTTCTGGTAGATGTCGCGCACGATGTTCGAACTGCACGACAGCAGGTAGTTCATGCCCGTCGACAGTACGACGGCGCACGCCGCGCCGAGCAGCAGCACGCCAACCGGGCCCGGCACCATGTGACGGGCCGCGTTCAGCACCAGCGAGCGGCCGCTCCAGTTCATCCCGTGCTCGACGTTGTAGGAATAGGCGAAGACGGCGATGCAGATGACGATCGTCTCGACGACGATCGTGCCGACGATCCAGATGGCGACGGCCTTCTTCGCCTCCGCCGGTGTCCGCGCCGAATAGAACTTCTGGTACATCGACTGGACGCCGAGCAGCAGCAGCAGCGTGGACAGGAAGTACCCGAGCGCCTTGAGCGCCGGATACTTGCCGAAATCGGGGGAGAACACCTGGAAATAGCTGGGCCTCAGCACCTCGTGAGGGTGCGCCCAGCCGCCCGCGGCCACGATGACGAAGGGCACGGCCAGCAGGCAGGCCGACACGATGATGATGCCGTTGGGCAGGTCGGTGTGCGCGACCGCCACCATGCCGCCGATCGTCACGAACAGAATGACGAAGATCGCCGCGATCGTCTGCCCGGTCTCCGGCGAGATGGCCCCGTCGGTCACGACGTTGAGGATTTCGCCGCCGGCGCGGAACTGGTACGACACGATAGTCGTGAAAGCGATGATGAGGGCGATCGCCCCGAACAGCCGGGCGAACTTCCCGTAGCGCACTTCCAGGATGTCGCCGATCGTGTACTGCCCGAAGGTGCGAATCTTGGCGGCGACGAAGTAGATGAGCGCGATGCCGAGAAACGCGCCGGCCGGCTGCCAGACGGCACTCCACCCGGCGTAGGAGGCGAACTCGGCACCCGCAATGAAGGTGCCCGATCCGATCCAGGTGCAGACCAGCGTAAAGACCATCTTGGTCATCGACAGGCTGCGCCCCGCCACCATGAAGTCGTCCTGGGATTTGATCTGCCTCGAGCGATAGATGTTGAACCCGGTCAGGACCAGCAGGTAACCCAGTATGACGTAGAGATAAACAGCCACGTGAACCTCCCGGGTGGCGTCAGACTACCGAACTGCAGTGCTCGCGAACAGGGGCCTGGCCCATTATTTCGCTACGTGCGCTCGTCGCCGGAATCCTGATCGCCCAGCCGCAACTGGCCGAGATCGGCGGCCCTCAGCAGGTCGCGCGCCGCCTCGGCCTGTGATTCCCGCACGAGGATGGCCACCTCCCCCATGCCGTCCAGCGTCAGGCCGTACAGCTCGCCGGCCGATTCACCCCGCAGCCTGGCAGCAATGCCGCTCGCGGCCAGAGCCGACAGTACCTGCTCGGCGGCCACCCTGCCCTGCACCCGCGTGATCTCCACTTCTTCGTCGTCTGCTGAGTGCACCATCCGTCCCCTTGCCGGCATCCGATCAGACATCCATCAGGATCAAATCCCGCTGCATCTCGCCGGCGACATCGACCTTCCCTGCCGGCGTAATGAAGACATCGATCTCGCTGCGCACGGCCATCTCGCCGGCAAGGTAGATACCGGGCTCGATCGAGAAGCAGATGCCGGGCACGAGCAGGCGTTCGTCGCGCGTCTCGAGGTTGTCGATGTTCACGCCGTTGCCGTGCACCTCCTCGCCGATCGAGTGACCGGTCCGGTGGATGAAGTACTGCCCGAAGCCCGCCTTTTCGACGACTGCCCGGCACGCGTCGTCCACTTCCCAGCCATGCAGCGCCCTCCCTTCGGCAAAGCGGGCGCGCACGAATTCGAGCGCCGCGTCGCGGGCGTCGCGGACGGCGTTGAAGATCTGCATGTACTTGGGCGGCGGGTTCTTGCCGACGAAGCCACACCACGTGATGTCGTAGAAGATCGAGCCCGGCCCGTCCAGCTTCGCCCACAGGTCGATGAGAAGCGTGTCGCCCTTCTTGATGGGCCTCGCGTTGGCCGGAGTGGGTTCGAAATGCGGGTCGGCCGGCTGCTCGTTGGTGCCGACGATCGGGAACTCACCCTGGCAGGTCAGCTCTTCCTCGCTGTACCGGCGCGCGATGAATTGCTGCACGTCGTACTGCGTCAGGGACTTGCCGGCCCGAACGTCGCGCTCGACCAGATCGAAGGCCTCGTTCTTGATGCGCTGCACGCGCGCACCCGCCTCGACGTGCGAGTGGTACTGCGTGTCGTTGAGAATGGCCTGAAAAGTCTGCACGAGGTCGGCCGAGGAGATGATCTCGAAGCCGAGCGAACGGACGAGGTCGATCGTGCCGCCATCCACGATCGACACGTACGGGATGTTGGCGGTCGGCGAGTACTGCATGGCGATCTTGCGCGCCTTGCCCATCATCTCTTTGAGGGCAGCGTGCAACTCGCGCCACGACAGGTACAGCCGTTTTTCGCCTGGCAGTCTGTCGAGCTTGGTGGACTCCACCTTCGAACACAACCGGATCGGTTGACCGGTCGCCGGAATCCAGTAGAACCATCGTCGCGAGGTGAACTTCCCGTAATCGAGGCCGAGCACGTGATAGGCGATCGCGTCCCGGTTGTGGAAGTCGTACAGCAGCCAGCCGTCCAATCCTGCGGCTTCAAGTTCCTTCTGGATGCGTGCAATGTCCGCCACGGCGAACCTCCTTGATTCCGCCCGCCTGCCGAGCCGAAGCTCGCGCTGACACTGGCGAAGGCTGGAGAATAACATACCCTTCGCTTGTCGGCCTTGGGCCTTTGGCTTTGGGCCCCGGCGCTTCGTTGCGTCGCACCCCGGCATTCTCCGCTCCAGACTCCCGGGACGCCCAGGGCCGCCGAAGGTCGAAGGCCCAAGGTCTTCCTGGTACGGTCTGGGGCCTTTGTCTTACAATGGCGCCCGCGAGGACGTCTATGGCGACGCGCATCGACTTCAACTGCGACATGGGCGAAGGGTTCGGCGCCTGGCGAATGGGCTACGACGACCAGGTCATCCAATACGTAACGTCCGCCAACATCGCCTGCGGCTTTCACGCCGGAGATCCGGTCCAGATGCGAAAGACCGTGCAGATGGCCGAGGCGCGCAGCGTGGGCGTGGGCGCCCACCCGGGCTTCCCGGATCTGCGGGGATTCGGCCGCCGCAACGTGGCCGCCTCGCCCCAGGAGGTGAAAGACGACGTCGTCTACCAGATCGGCGCGCTGATCCCGTTCACGCGCGCGAAGCGCCTCCAGCACGTGAAGCCGCACGGAGCGCTCTACAACATGGCGGCTGCCGGCGGCGACCTGGCGCGCGCGATTTGCGACGCCGTGCTCGAAACGGATCCGCAGATGATCCTCGTCGTGCTCGCGGGCTCGAGATGGGTGGAGATTGCGAAGGGGATGGGGGTCCACGTGGCACGTGAAGTGTTCGCAGACCGTGCGTTCAACGCAGATGGCACGCTCGTCGCCAGAACACGCCAGGGGGCGGTCATTCACGACAGCGACGCGGTCGTGGAGCGAAGCCTGCGCATGATTACCGAGGGGCGGGTGACCGCCATCACCGGCGAGGAAGTGAACGTCGAGGCGGACACCATCTGCCTGCACGGGGACACGCCGGGCGCCGTCGACCTGGCACGGGCGCTGAAGGCCGCGTTCGAGATCGCGGGCGTCCGCCTCGTGCCGATGGGACAGCCGTGAGCGAGCCGTACCTGTATCCCGAACCCCGCGTGCGGCCCGCCGGCGACCAGGCGCTTCTCGTCGAAGTCGGTGAAGGGATCGACGAAACGGTCAACCGGACGGTACACGCGCTCGCGCTCGCCCTCACACGCCGTCAGCTCGCGGGCATCGTCGATCTGATCCCCACGTACAGCTCGCTGCTCATCAACTACGACCCGCTTCGCGTCGGCTTCACGGAGCTGACAGCGGCGGTCCGCGACGCCGCTTCCTCGCTGGACCTGGCGTCCCTGCCTGTTCCCCGCCGCGTGGAGGTCCCCACCTGCTACGGCGGCGAGTACGGGCCGGACCTGCACTTCGTCGCCGAACTCAACGCGCTGGACACGCAGGAGGTCGTCGCCATCCACTCCTCCGGCGTCTATCGCGTGTTCATGATGGGATTCAGCCCGGGCTTCGCGTACCTGGGAGGACTGTCGCCGCGCATCGCGACGCCGCGCCTGCAGACGCCGCGCACGTCGATACCCGCCGGGTCGGTGGGCATCGCACAGCAGCAGACCGGCATCTACCCGGTGGAAAGCCCGGGCGGGTGGCAATTGATCGGCCGCACGCCGGTCCGGTTGTTCGACTCCGGGCGCACGCCGCCGACGCTCGTCGAACCCGGCGACATCATCAGGTTCGTGCCCATCGACGAAGCCGAATATCGGGACATCGCGGGTGAACGGCCCGGCGGCGGGACGCCCGACGCCGGAACGTCGGTAGGGCAAGGCTTCAGCCTTGCCGACCGAGCACCCGCCATCGAAGTCCTCGACGCCGGCGGACTGACGACGGTACAGGATCTTGGCCGCTACGGTTTCCAGCGCTACGGAGTGCCGGTCTCCGGCGCCATGGACGGTTTCGCGCTGCGCGTGGCCAACCTGCTCGTCGGCAACGCACAGGACGCGGCCGCGCTCGAAATGACGCTCACCGGCGCGCAACTGCTGTTTCTGAAAGACGCGATCGTCGCCGTAACGGGCGCCGACATGCAGCCGCGCGTCGGCGAGGGCACCGCCCCCATGTGGCAGGCGTTCTCGATCCCGAGAGGCGGCGTCTTGTCGTTTCGCGGCCTTCGGTCGGGCATGCGCGCATACCTGGCGATTGCCGGCGGAATCGACGTGCCTGTCGTCCTTCGAAGCCGCTCGACGTACCTGCGTTCTCGGTTCGGCGGCTTCCAGGGGCGCCCGCTTCACCCCGGGGATCGGCTCATACGCTGCGGCACGGTTGCGACCGCCGAAACGCGGCGGCTGCCCGCGGGCTGGCTGCCCACCTACCTGGGCAGCCATCGATTGCGCGTCGTTCTCGGTCCCCAGGACTCGGCGTTCACGCGGCGGGGCCTGCAGACGCTTCTGACGTCCGCCTTCACGATCGGCGAGCAATCCGACCGCATGGGATATCGACTGCAGGGACCGCGCGTCGAGCACCGCGGGGGCGCCGACATCCTGTCGGACGGCACGCCGGCCGGAGCGGTGCAGGTGGCGGGCGACGGGATGCCGCTCGTGCTGCTCGCGGATCGCGGGACGACGGGCGGCTACGCGAAGATCGCAACGGTCGTCGGCGCGGACCTGCCGCGGCTGGCGCAGGCGAGGGCCGGCGATCGGGTGTTCTTCGACCCGGTCAGCGTCGAAGAGGCACACGAGGCGTGGCGGAGGCAGGAGTTGCTGTTCGACGAGATCCGGCAGGCACCGGCCGTGCCCGCCGACGAACTCGCAGCGGCAGGAATCGCGTCGAGGCGCGCCGATCCGGAACGGCCGGCGGTGGGTCCGGACGCGGCGGCCGTTCGCGCCCCGCTCCCTGGCTGGATCGTTGAGGTCGGCGTGGCTGCGGGAGACACCGTCGCGCGCGGCCAGAGGCTGTGCCTGCTGGAAGCGATGAAGATGCAGAACCCGGTGTGCGCGACGCGCGCGGGCCGCATCGGCAGCGTCCGCGTGCGTGCGGGCGACCAGGTGACGCACGGACAGGTGCTCTTTGAGATTGAGCCGGAGGCCTAAGACCTGAGACCTAAGACTGAGAGAGGTCTTAAGTCTTGAGCGATCCCCATGACAACCTCATCGCCCGCATCCGATCGTCGGCTCTTCTCCTGGTGGTGGAACGCCCCGGTGCGCGCGCAGCGCGCGCTCGCCGCGGGTTTCTTCGGCTGGATGCTCGACGCCTTCGACGTCCAGCTGTTCGCCCTGATCCTGCCGGCGGTGCTGGCCGATCTCCGCCTTCCCAAAGAAACCGGCGGGCTGCTCGTGTCGGCGACGCTCATTGCGGCGGCGGCCGGCGGTGTCTTGTTCGGGTTCTTCGCCGATCGGCACGGGCGCAGGCCGGCGCTGATGGCGAGCGTGCTCCTCTACTCGATCTTCACGGGCGCGTGCGGTCTCGCGTGGAGCGTGACGGCGCTGTTCGCGTTCCGCATCCTGCTCGGGCTGGGCATGGGCGGGGAATGGGCGAGCGGCGCCGCGCTGGTCTCCGAGACGTGGCCGGCCGAGCATCGCGGCAAGGCGCTCGGGTTCATGCAAAGCGCCTGGGCGATCGGGTACGCCGCCGCCGCGCTCGTCACGCTGCTGATGCTCGATCGATGGGGCTGGCGGCCCGTCTTCTTCGTCGGCGTCCTCCCCGCCCTCTTCATCGTGTGGGTGCAGCGACGCGTCGAGGAACCGGAAATCTGGCAGGCCCGGCGCGGTGCGCGCGGCGTCTCACAGCGCGGCCGCTTCGCCGACATCTTTCGCGGGCGCCTGCTGCCGCTGACAATCGCCGTCACGCTCATGAACGCCTTCACGCTGTTTGCCTGGTGGGGCTTCAACACGTGGGTCCCGAGCTACCTGAAGCAACCGGTCAGCGCCGGGGGCATCGGCCTGTCGACCGCCCTCATGTCCTCGCTGATCATCGTGAACCAGGTGGGCATGTGGTTCGGCTACGTGACGTTCGGGTACATCAGCGATCGCGTCGGCAGGAAGCGCACCTACGTCACGTACCTGATCGCCGCGGCGGTCCTGCTCGTCCTCTACACGGCGACCCGGGAACCGATGGTGCTGCTGGCCCTCGGGCCGTTCGTGGCGTTCTTCGGAACCGGTTACTACAGCGGCTTTGGCGCGGTCACCGCGGAAATCTACCCGACCGACGTGCGCGCCACCGCGCAAGGCTTCACCTACAACATCGGCCGCCTGGCTAGTGCCGCGGCGCCGTTCACGGTCGCCTCGCTCGCGCAGTCGCACGGCTTCGGCGTGGCGTTCGTCGTGGCCGCGTGCGCCTTTCTGTTCGCCGCAGTGATGTGGATCTGGATTCCGGAGACGAGGGGGAAGCAGCTCGATTGAGAGACGTGCAAGGTGCTCGTTGCTAAGTGCTGGGGCAGCCACACCTCGCATGACCGCGCGCACGTTGCACATCGCCCGCAGCACGTCTCGCCCGCACGCTGCACACAGCACTTCGCACTCAGCACATCTCTCGCTGTAAACTGCCTTCATGCCCCTCGACGAATACCGCGCCAAGCGCGACTTCTCGAAGACGCCAGAGCCGGCCGGCCGGGTGAAGCCGCGGCCCGGCAACGCACGGTTCTTCTGCGTCCAGAAACACCTGGCCAGCCACCTGCACTACGACTTCCGCCTGGAACACGACGGCGTGCTGCTTTCGTGGGCCGTTCCCAAGGGGCCGTCGCTCGACCCGACCGTGCGCCGGCTCGCGATGCACGTCGAAGATCACCCGCTCGACTACGGCACCTTCGAGGGTGTGATCCCCGAGGGATACGGGGCCGGGATCGTGCTGTTGTGGGATCAGGGCACGTGGGAGCCCGAAGTCGAAGACATCGACGCCGCGCTGAAGAAGGGCGACCTGAAGTTCCGGCTGAACGGCTACAAGCTCAAAGGGTCGTGGGTCCTCGTGCGCACGCGCACTCGTGGCGCGCCCGATGACGGACGATCGTGGCTGCTCATCAAGCACCGGGACGAATGGTCCGGACCGGTCGATGTCACGGAGTTCGCGCTCAGCGTGAAGAGCGAAGGCGACTTCGCGGACATCCTCGCGCAGGATCGGCCGGATATCTGGACATCGAACAGGCCGGCGCAGGGCGGCGAGGCCGGCGCGATGTTCAAGCGGATCATCGAGCGCGCCCTCGCGCTGAAGGCGGAACACGCGGCCACCGAGATGGCGGAAGCCGCGTCGAGGCCGAAACGGAAGCCGCCTACGGCATCGAAGAAGGCGACGCGAGCGGCGGGCGGGCAGAAACGAGCCGCACCGAAGCGAGCGGCGCCACCCAGGAAGCGCGCGACGGCCGCGCGGAAAAAGGCGGGCTCACACTCGTAGACCGCAGACCGCCCGTCACCTTGATCGGGTGAAGCGGCGCTTGTCAGGCACGTAGCGCCGCCCGCCGATTCCCGCCCGTCCCCTAGCAGCCCGTGGTGGAAGTCCAGCGTCAGCACCGAGACCGGCGAGGCGCCCGCTGGACAAGGCGCGACGACCGAGAATATCGGGCAATATTCGAGGAAGGAGCAACGCAGTCCAGCGGGATGCATCGCCGGTCGAATGCAGCTGGACTTGCACCACGGGCTGCTAGGCCCCCAAGAGCCGCTGCGCGAGCACCGCCCATACGGTGTAGGCGAGGCGACGCCGATCGTGGCGGGCCATGTCGCGCACCCAGAAGTCGCCTTCGACCGCCTGGCATCCGGGCGGCAGCGCGCCTATCTCCAGCGGTTCCTTGTGCTCGGCCGCGTACCGGGCCAGCGTGTCGGCGGAAGGCCGCGACGTGTTGATGACAGCCACGTCCACGGCGCGGCCGATCGCGGCGCTGATGCGGCACACTTCGTCGGCAACCGTGAAGCCGTACATGCCCCGCCCTTCCGTGAGCAGGTTCGCGACCAGGATCACCGGGCCGCGCACGCGCGCGAGCGCTTCCTGCATCCCGCGCACGAGGAAGATCGGCATGAGGCTCGTGTAGAACGAGCCGGGACCGATGACGACGGCGTCGAACTCGGGGATGGCGTGCGCCACCGCCGGGTGGATGTTGACGTCGGGTTCCAGCCAGATGCGCTGCACGAGCCGGCCTTCCGTCTGGCCGGCATCCACCTCCACCTCGCCCCTCGTCTTCGACCCGTCGTCGTACTCGGCGCAGACCGACGCGTGTTCGACGCTCACCGGCCACACGCCGCCGACGCAGCCGAGCAGCGCCCGCAGGCCGTCGACGGCGGCGAGGAAGTCGCCGCTGTAGCGTTCCATCATCGAGAGCAGCAGGTTGCCGCCGGTGTGACCCGCCAGGCGCGCGTGCTCCAGCGTGGGCAGCCGGGAAAGCAGGACGCGCCGCGCCTCGGGCTCGTTTCGCGCGAGCGCAAGGGCGCACTTGAGCACGTCGCCGGGCGGCAGCACACCGAGCTCGTCGCGCAGCTGCCCGGAACTGCCTCCGCTGTCGAACATGGTGACGACCGCGTTGAGGCGAAGCCAGGGATTGGTCTTCAGTCCGCCGAGCAGGCTCGGCAACCCCGTGCCGCCGCCGAAGCACCCGAGCTTGATCTCGTGCAATTGCATCGCCGCAATTGTACCCAATCTCCCGCACAACACCATCTGGTGCGCCCCGGGGCCGGCAGGGAGGGCGGTCGCCCCGTTCGTCCAGCGCGTCGAAGACCGATTGCGCTGCTGGGGAATGCCGATACAAGCCGCCAGTCGGCTCCAGTACAATAGCCGCATGACCGATCATGCGTGGACCAGCCGCTTCGATCGCCTCCACGAGGATCTCTCCGAGATCTTCGGCAAACGCCTGCGGTCGCTCCTCGCCTACGAGACGCATTTCGGCGTTCAAACGGGCGCGGCCGACCCGAAAGCCGACGCCGGGGAGGACCACGCGCACGCGATGGTTGTCGTGGAGACGCTGACCTACGCCGACCTCGTCGCATGCGCCGCCAAGGTCAGCGAGTGGACGAAGGCGAAGATCGGTACCCCGCTGCTCCTCCCGCACGACGAGTTCGAGCGGTCCCTCGATGCGTTTCCCCTGGAGTTCTCGGCGATCGCCGAGCATCACGTCCTCGTCGCCGGGACGGATCCGTTCGACGACGCGAAGATCAATCCCCGTGACGTGCGGCGGGCGTGCGAGACGCAGGCCAAGAGCCACCTGCTGCACCTGCGCGAGGGCTTCCTCGAGGCTCGCGGGGAACCATCTGGTGTGTCGCGCCTGATCGCGGCATCGGTGCCGTCGTTCCGGACGCTGCTCGTCAACCTCGCACGGCTCGAGGGCGTGCACGCACGCAGCCGGGAAGCGCTCGTGCGGCACGCCAGCGGCGCGCTCGGCGTGCCGCAGGCGCTGGTCGAGCACGTGCTGTCGGTCCGACGACCGGACGACGTGGACCGCTCCGACGCGTTGCACCTCTACACGGGCTATCTCGACGCCGTGGAGCGGCTCACGCAGTTCCTCGACGGGTGGAAAGCGCAATGATGTTCGGACGTTCGGACGCATCCCGTCGTCTGACCTTCGGACGTTCGGCTTGCCTCGCCGAAGCTCGCTCGAGCGCAGAGCGAAGGCGGGACTTTCGGACGGTCGGACGAGGGCTGCGCGTCCTCGCGGCGGCGCTGTTCGTGCTCGCCGCGCCGTACCCTCTCGGCGCCCAGGACCTCCCGGAACTCACCCAGCCGGTCAACGATTTCGCCCACGTCATCGACGCGCAGCACGCCGAGTCGATGGACCGGATGATCCGCGCGCTGCAGGCTGCGACCGGCGACGTCGTGGTCGTGGCCACGGTGCCGACCTTCGAGGGGTACGGCAGCCTCGAGGAGTACGCCAACAAGCTGTTCGAGAACCACGGCCGCGGCGTCGGCGAGAAGGGCAAGGACAACGGCCTGCTGGTGACGGTCGCAATCAAAGAGCACCGCGCGTGGATCGAGGTCGGCTACGGCCTCGAGCCATACATCACCGACGGGTTCGCCGGCGAAACCACGCGCCTGTACATGATCCCCGAGTTCCGGAAGAACGATTACGGCGCCGGACTCGAAGCGGGGGTCAGCCGCATCATCGGGCGCATCGCCCAGGCGCACGGCGTGTCGCTCGACGGCGTGCCGGCACCGACCCCGAGGCGCACGCACGGGTCCGGTGGGATGTCGGCGGCCGGCGTGATCGGGCTCGTCGCGATCTTCCTCTTGTTCAGCATCATCTCCAGCATCTCCAGGGGCGGGCGCGGGCCCCGGCGCTGGGGCCGCGGACCGTGGAGCGGCTGGAACAGCGGCATCGGGCCATTCGGCGGAGGCTGGGGCGGCGGGTTCGGCGGCTTCGGCGGTGGTGGCGGTGGCGGATTCGGCGGATTCGGCGGCGGAGCAAGCGGCGGCGGAGGTGGCGGAGGCGGCTGGTAGACTGAGGTGTACGCTATGAAACCAATTCACATTCTCCTTGCGGTACCGCTCGTGGCGCTCGTGCTCGTCGGCACGCCCGGCTGCTCGTACAACAAGTTCGTCGGCGAGGAAGAAGGCATCAAGGCGCAGTGGTCGCAGGTCGAGAACCAGCTGCAGCGCCGCAACGACCTCATCCCGAACCTCGTCGAGACCACCAAGGGGTACATGGGGCACGAGAGCGACGTGTTCAAGTCGATCGCCGACTCGCGCGCGAAGCTCGCGGGCGCGACGACACCGGAAGACAAAATCGCCGCAGCCAACGAGCAGAGCCAGGCCTTGTCACGCCTGTTGGTGGTCGTCGAGAACTACCCGATCCTGAAGGCCAACGAGCAGTTCAACCGGCTGATGGACGAGCTGTCCGGCACCGAGAATCGCATCGCGACCGAGAGGCGGCGGTACAACGAGCTGGTACAGCAGTACAACACCCGCCTGCGCCGGTTCCCTTCCAACGTGACCGGGAAGCTCTTCGGCTTCAAGCAGTACCCCTTCTTCCAGGCGCCGCCCGAGGCGAAGCAGGTCCCGCGCGTGAATTTCGGCAAGCAGTAGGGCGGATAAGGGAGCTGGGGCCTCACCCGCCCCGCCAGCCCTACCCGTCCCCCGGGTACATCTCATGCTACGTGACCCGATGGGTTGGCACGCGGGTCGTTCGGATCCGCCTGGACCGAACCTCATCTGAGGCAGCGTGAGAATCTGGCCGGGCAGCCCGTACCCACTCGGGGCCACGTGGGACGGGATGGGCGTCAATTTCGCCATCTACTCGGAACACGCGAGCGCCGTCGAATTGTGCCTGTTCGACTCCATCGACGCAAAAGCTGAGAAGACACGGGTCAGGCTGAGGGAACAGACCGACATGGTCTGGCATGGCTACCTGCCCGACGCGCAGCCCGACCAGCTGTACGGCTACCGCGTGCACGGGCCCTACGATCCGGAAGGCGGTCACCGCTTCAATCCCGCGAAGCTGC
>Ga0316628_100001586_pt1 | contig 16225 bp, 8 predicted proteins | sample OWC_Aug_M2_C1_D5_FD_207648 | JGI IMG/M metagenome (GOLD analysis project Ga0316628, IMG submission 207648) | Wetland soil microbial communities from Old Woman Creek delta, Ohio, United States - OWC_Aug_M2_C1_D5_C | ecosystem: Environmental > Terrestrial > Soil > Wetlands | place: USA: Ohio... | reverse complement strand
CGGATTAATGTCCAACAAGTTAAACCTGGCCCTATTGTCAGAGCATGAGGATTCGTCGCTTTTTAGTGAAACGGAAAGAGAGGCAATCAAGACTTATATTCCCTGGACCCGGAAAATCCTTGCATCGGAAACCCTTTACCAGGGCGAGAAGATACAACTTGTTGATTTTATTCGTCAGAACCGGGAGCAGTTGGTCATGAAACCTGCTGTAGGGTATGGTGGAGAAGGGGTAGCCATCGGGAAGTATACACCTGCCAACCAATGGGAAACCGTACTACAAACAGTCCTGCAAAAAGGGAAATGGTTGGTGCAGGAATATCTACCGTCATTGCCTTTATTATATCAATATGGGGAGAATGGGGCGGAACCGCATCGGGGTGTCCTGGGATTTTTGGTATTTGGAAATCGTTATGGCAGTGGTTCCATCCGCCTGCTGCCTTGCAGTAAACAAAGTGGTGTGATCAATGTTCACCAGGGAGCCAGGGCCAGTATACTATTTGAAGTAGAATGAGCGTGTTCTCTCGGCTGCACTTGCCTGGCACCTTTTTCCTTTTTCTGGCACCTTTTTCGTTTTTCGGCTGATAGATATTGCAAATCCTAGCAATACTTTTTGCATGTCAATTTTTGCTTACTCCCGGCAAAAGCTTTGTATAAAGGCTTTCTGAGTTCATTTGCCAAAGCCTGTCAAGTTTTATTTCACCCTTTGGCATGTCCTTCTCCCGGTCAGAACCGGTAACAACTTACTTAGAACTCTTTTATATCGAGTTTTTCATAAAACTTTATCCATAAGCTAAAGTTGGCATTAGAATTGCTTGATTGGGAGCAGATGCGTTTTTAAGATTTCTTTTAAAAACCATTGTCACGATAAATAAGGAGGTTAATATGTTTGAAGTAGATAAAGCAGTGAGTTCCCAAAAAACATCCATACTTGTCGTTGACGATGTGCCCAGGAATGTCCAGGTGCTGGTTAATATATTAAAAGAGAAGGATTACAGAATTTCCACGGCACTGGGCGGCGAGAAAGCCCTGGAAATGGTGGAGCAGTCCCTGCCGGACCTTATCCTGCTGGATATTTTGATGTCCCAGCCGGATGGGTTCCAGGTCTGTAGAAAACTGAAAGCTTCCCTTAAGACAAAAGATATTCCCATCATTTTCTTAAGCGCAAAAACCGATACCGATGATATCGTAAAGGGATTTGAACTGGGAGCTGTCGATTATGTCACCAAGCCCTTTAAAAAAGCTGAATTATTGGCAAGAATCAACACTCACCTGGAGTTAAGGAAAGCTCGTGAGGAAATCATCCGCCTGGAACAAAAAAATGCAGCCCTGGCTGTGGCTGTGACTGCCAACCATACAATCAATCAATCCTTAACTGTATTGCAAGGAAATTTTGAACTTTTCCAGGGGTCTATAGAAAAAAATTTCCTGACAGAGAAACAGCAGCGTTTTTTAAATCGGATGAAAGAATCCATCGAAAGAATAAAAACCTTTTTATTAGAAATGTGCGATTCCCCGGCCATCCATTTTGAAAACTACCTGGGAAACAGTAATATGGTTGTTTTTGAAAAAAAGGCCGATCTTTTATTTAATGCCTGATGCCAGTTGGCAAAGGAGATCTACAATGAATAAGAAAATGAATGATAAGCATTCCAGGATTATTGTCATCGATGATAACCCGGATATATTCAAGATTATTTCTAAAATCCTCACCAGGGGAAAAAATCAGCATACGCTTGATACGCTTGATGAAATGGAAACCGATCTATTGGATTCTAATCATGACCTCTCCCCGGCAGGGCCTTCATCGTCTTTATCGATGTTTAATTTCGAGGTGGATTATGCTTCACAAGGCCAGGAGGGGGCAGTACGAATCCGACAGGCCTGTGAACAGGGAAATCCCTTCAGCCTGGCTTTCGTGGATATGCGCATGCCCCCCGGTTGGAATGGCATCGAAACCATCGAACATATCCGGGAGATCGACCCTGATATCCAGACTGTGATTTGTACTGCCTATTCCGATTACTCCTGGGAAGAAATTGTCAAGCATCTCGGCCTCACGGACAGCTTGCTGATCCTCAAAAAGCCCTTTGCCTTTGCCGAGGTATCTCAAATAGCCATTGCCATGACCACCAAGTGGTTACTGGCAAAACAGGCGGCAATGAAAATGCGTGACCTGGAAGAAATGGTTATGCAGAAAACCGGGGAACTTATGATTGCCAAAGAACAGGCTGAAAAGGCCAATCAAAGTAAGAGCGATTTCCTGGCCTCCATGAGCCATGAAATCCGCACCCCCATGACCGGCGTAATCGGGATGAGTGAAATCCTGCTCGGTACAAACCTTGATGAAGAGCAGCGCAATTATGTGGAAGCCATTAATACCAGCAGCGAAGTGTTATTGACCATCATCAACGGTATCCTGGACTTCTCTAAGATAGAAGCCGGGGAATTATCACTGGAATCCGCTCCCTTTGATGTGAAGAAAGCCGTTGAAGATGCTGTCCGGGTTCTTAATCTCCAGGCGGAAAAAAAAAGATTGAAATTGAGCGCAAATTTCCTGCCTAAAAATCTGCCCCAGGTCTGCGGCGACTTTGTAAAGGTCCGCCAGATCGTCTTTAACCTGGTAGGAAATGCGGTAAAGTTTACCCATGAAGGAAGCGTTACCATTAAGGTAGAGATGAAATCCATCGATGACAATACCGGGCAATTCCTCATCGATGTTGAAGACACCGGCATCGGCATGAAGCCGGAAGCACTGGAGCGCATTTTCGATAAGTATACCCAGGCCGGTCCCGATACCACTCGCAAGTATGGGGGGACCGGCCTTGGCCTGGCCATTTCCAAACGACTGGTGGAAATGATGGGTGGTTCGATTACAGTCAAAAGTACCCTGGGAAAGGGAACCCTGTTCCAGGTCCAATTGCCTTTACCCCTGGCTGTCGATATGGAGATGGAGTCGGCGGCAGTATCTATGAACGTCAGCCAACGCAGCCTGGAAGAAAAAATAAGTATCGATACCGGCGCATATGATAGCGCTCCTGCTCATATCCTCCTGGCTGAAGATAACAAAATCAATCAAAAACTGGTTAAAGCTATGCTTGCTAAGGCCTGTCATAAAGTCGATATTGTCGAGAATGGCAGGGACGCAGTGGAAAAAGTAAAACAAATCCCCTATGATCTTGTTTTAATGGATGTGCAGATGCCGGAAATGGATGGGATTAAAGCCGCGCAACTCATCAGGCAGGAAGGATTTTCCCGGCTCCCCATTATTGCTTTAACTGCCAATGCCTTTGAGAACGATAAGGAAAAGTGTTTAAAATCCGGTATGAGTCAGTTTATGACCAAACCCTTAAAACAAGCCGAGTTACTCGGTACGATTGCTAAATGGCTCGATAAAACAGATGAGGGCATTGAACCTGCCTGGAAACAAAGGCTGCCTGATAAAAAAGAGTACACCCGGGAAAGAAGCTTTCATTTGTTTTGATGTTAGTGGGGCTGCGTCTCAACACCCTGTCTGGGAAACCAGGTCAAGGTTAAGGTAGGTTTTAAGTAAAGTAACTCTAAGAAGTAAGAAGTAAGAGGGTTTTAAAAGAGAGGGTTTTTCTCCTTAACCTTGATCTTAGTTCTGACTTTTATTCCTGGACGGCGGGTTGAGACGCGGCCTTTTTTTCAGGCTCCTATCGGTCTTTTGCCATTTCTCTCAACCGTTTATTCAAAGCCTGGCGCGTAATTCCCAGCAGTTGCGCGGCGATAGACTGGTTGTTTTTGGCGCGCTGCATGGCCTCATGGATCAGGCTCTCTTGCACCTCTTTTAAAGTGGGAAGATGGACGGGGAATTTAAGCGCTGTCCGGGACTCCATTTCCTTGTCTTGATTACCGGGAACAAAACCCTTCATTTCTTTTTCTAAGGTACGGGTGCCCTGGATAGCCTTTTTAAAGGTGTCCAGGGACATTTTTTTAGAGGAATGCCAACTGACCGCATCATACACCATAGCCCGCAGTTCCCGGATATTGCCGGGAAAGTGGTAGGTGGGCAGCAGCGTATACAATTCCCCCGGGACAGTGGGTTTCTTCTTGCCCAGGTCCCTGGCAGCCTCTTCCAGGAAGCGTTCCACCAGCAGCGGGATATCTTCCCGTCTTTCCCTCAGGGGGGGAACATGGATATGGTAAACACACAGCCGGTAATAGAGGTCTTTCCTGAAGATTCCCTTCTCTTTCATTTCTTCCAGGTTTTTGTTGGTGGAAACGATAATCCTGGCGTCCGTATACCTGGGGACATCCGCCCCGATAGGGTAATATTCATGTTCCTGCAGCAGGCGCAGGAGTTTGACCTGGGATGGTATACTTAAATCGCCGATTTCATCGAGGAAAAGTATCCCGCCGGCTGCCTGTTCCACCAGGCCCTTTCTCACCTCGTGAGCATCGGTAAAGGAGCCGCGCAAATGCCCGAACAGGGTATCGGTAAATAGTTGATCGTCAAGTCCGGCTACATTGACTGTCACGAACTTACCCTGTCTTGGGCTGAGTTTGCTGATGGCCCTGGCAATGAGTTCTTTCCCCGAGCCGGATTCACCGGTAATTAAAATCGGTTCGGAGGAACCGGCGATCATCTCCATGTAACGGAAGACGGTTTTCATGGTGTCATCCTGGGTATCAAACTCTGAAAAAATCCCGGGGTTCTCCAGGTTTGGAAAAATAAAATGATATTTAAGCTGGTTGTGTTCTCTCTCCAGTTTCTTAAATTTAATGACGCTCTTCAGGCTGGCGATCAGCCGGTTCTTATCGACGGGTTTGACCAGGAAGTCCTCGGCTCCCCTCTTCATGCAGCGAACCACGGTATCGGTATCGTCCACCCCGGTAATAATGATAACCGGGGTTTCGGGGAAGTCTTCCTTTATCTTTGGCAGCAGTTCTTCCCCGGATATATTGGGCATCCGTAAATCCAGTAGAATGGTTTCAAATTTATTTTTTTTCAGCAGGGGGAGTACTTCCCGGCTGTCCTGGCATAAATGGACATGATTAATTCCTTCTGAATGCAATAGAATCCGGTAGTTGTTTAAAGCCGCCTCATCGTCGTCCACCAGCAAAACCGGTAACAAAGGGTATAAATCACGTTCCATAAATGCTCCTTCTTGTTCCTGTGTTTATGTGTTTCAGTGACGGGTTAATTATAAATAATTTTCCATAGTTTTTCAAGCCTTTTTTTATTTTGCCGGTAGGGGCGGGTTCAGAACCCGCCCCTACATTCTGCCCGAGAATAGACAAGGGGGCAAGCCCCCTCGTTCCCTCGTGATCATATCGAACTTATGGGGCAGTTGGCACGGGCAGGGTAACAATGGCAGTGGTGCCTTTGCCGGGTTGGGACTCGAAGGAAAGAGTCCCGCCGTGGCGGTTGATGATGGCAGCGGATATGGACAGCCCCAGGCCAATGCCGCCGCTTTCACGCCTGGTGGTAAAAAAGGGGTCTATGATAAATTTCACCTGCCGGGGTTCGATGCCCATGCCCTCATCTTTCACTTTCACTGTGACCGACCCGGTTTGCTCATCGAATCCCGTAGATATGACGATGCCTTTTTCTTTATCGGGAAGTGCCTGGCAGGAGTTTTCAATCAAATTGACCAGCACCTGTTCCAGCCGCTGGAAATTTCCTTTGATCCCGGGGATATTCATGCCATATTGGATGGAAAAATGCCGGGTGGATTTTTCGATCATCGCAGAGGTAAGGTTGACCGCTGTCTTTACCACTTGATTGATATCCACGTTTTGATCGATATCGTCGGTTCCCGGGCGGGCAAAATCTTTTAAATCCCTGACGATATTTTTAATCCGTTTAGCCCCGTTAATAATCTCTTCAAATAAACCCGGCACATCGCGTTTCAATCCCGAATAATTAAATCCTTTGATGGAAAAATCCCCTGAGGTTTCATAATATCTTTCCAGGATGGGGCAGATTTCCTGCCATAATTCCAGCAGCAGGGGAGTATTCATCATAATAAAATTGTTGGGATTATTAATTTCATGGGCCACGCCGGAGACCAGGGTGCCCAGGGCAATCATTTTATCGGCCTGGATCAACTGCTGTTCCTGCTGCCTGGCTTTTTCTTCGGCTTTCTTTTGCCCGGTAATGTCTTCGACAATGCCTTCATAGTATAAGATATTTCCCTTTTCATCTTTGATTACCCTGGCATTTTTCCTGGCAAAAATAACCTGGTTGTCGCTGGTGGTCCACTGCTCTTCGATGCCTTTTACTTCTCCTTCCTGTTCTATCTTTTGTTTAAGGGTATTTTGAGAATCAGCCGGTGAAAACCAGGTTTGTTCCTGGCGGTCCCGGGGAATTTCTTCCAACGATTCATACCCCAGGATTTTGAGAAAAGCGGGATTTGCCATTAAAATGCGGCCGTCGGCGGCGACCTTGTATATTCCTACCGGGCTGTTTTCGAAAAGATTGCGATAATTGGCCTGGCTCTCTGCCAGTTCTTTGGTTCGTTCCGCTACTAATTTTTCCAGTTCCTGGCGCATTAGCTCGTTGACATGATGTTTATAAAGTGCCATTTCTATGGAGGTGGACAGGGTGTATTCGTCGCAAGGTTTAATAATATAGCCATAGGGTTCGGAGATTTTTGCACGTTCTATACTTTTCCTGTCGGCCAGCGCGGTCAGGTAAATGATGGGAATCGTTGAAAATTCATGGATTTTCCCGGCGGCATCGATGCCGTCCATGTCTCCACCCAGCCAGATATCCATCAGCACCAGGTCCGCTGCAGCTTCCTGCACTTTTAATATGGCATCTTCACCGGTGGTGGCTATGGGCAGCACGGAGAACCCGTTTTTCTCCAACATGGTTTTTACCGCATGGTAGGTGAGGTATTCATCTTCTACCACCAGTATCTTGACATTTTCTTTATTCTTAATATCCATTTTTTTATTTCTTCATATCCTGGAATAATGGAGAGGAATAAGAGTTCTCCATTATAACCTCAACATCTTCATTATACCATAATATAATAATTTTAACGAGGAATCGTGATAATCTCCAGGAATTCTCAGTTTGGCCAAATTGTCGGCAGAATAAAAAAATATTGCAGGATTTCCGGGCGAACACAGAGGTTCGCCCCTACATCCGATGCGGGTTTACGTGCCATCGTAGGGGCAAACCTTGTGTTTGCCCGTTCTAATTTGTTTGTAATTTGTAGTTTGTAACTTTTAAAAATCATACCATACCAGGTGATTTATAATGAACAGGTACTCTTTCTTTCATCCAACAGTGATAGTGATTGAAAAGGGACATACGCCCTTTTTTTCCTATCCTGCACTTTTTTTTCATCCAACACCTTACGTACCAGGTAGGCCATCTGCTCTATTACGATGGGTTTCATAAAAAATCCATCGATGCCGAGAGATTTAGAATTATTTTTATCTACGCTTTCATTGAAACCCGTGCACATGATAATGGGGATATCCGCTCTTACTGCCTTGATCTTCTGGGCCAATTGCAGGCCTGTCATATTGGGCATGATATAATCGGAAACAACGATGTCAAATTGATCCGGGGCCTTGTGGAATATCTCGAATGCTTCGAGGCTTTGGGTACTCACCTTCACTTTATAGCCAAGTTTCTCCAGCATTCTTTCTCCGGTGGCGGCCAGGGCGGGGTCATCATCGACAAACAATATCCGTTCGCCGGTACCATTTTTCAGCAGTTCAACATCCGGCTTATGCTTCTTATCCTCTTGCCGGACACCAGGCAGGAAAATATGGAAGGTTGTTCCTTTCCCCGGTTCGGAATAAACCGTAATATCGCCTTTACAGTTTTTAATAATTCGATAAACCATATCCAATCCTATGCCTGTGCCTTCATCTTTTTTTTTGGTGGTGAAATAAGGTTCAAAGATCCGGGGCAAGATTCCCGGCTCTATTCCGTGACCGGTGTCGCTGATGGTTAAATGGTGATAATTCCCGGGCCTCAGGTAAATTCCATCTATCGCCTGGGGTTCCAGTTGTACTTCTCTTAAAGTAACAGTGAGTACTCCTCCTTTTTCCCTCATGGCATGGTTGGCATTGCTGCAAAGGTTCATAATGACCTGCTGGATCTCGTACTTATTTGCCATCACCGGGTTGGAGGTGCGCACGATGTTTTCGCATAACTTTATGTTAGCGGGCATGGTGGACCTTATCAGTTTTAACGCTTCGCCTACTTCCTCATTTAACCACAATGGTTTTCGATCATTTTCCCCATTCCGGCTGAAAGTAAGAATCTGGTTAGCCATATCTTTGGCTTGATTCGCGGCCACCATTGCCCGCTTAAGATTATGCTCTTCCACGCTTCCTGTCGGCACCAAACCCAGGGTCAAATCGATATAACCGATGATGACGGTCAAGATATTGTTGAAATCATGTACGAACCCCTCTGTCTGTTTGCCAATGGTCTCCATTTTCTGGGATTGGCGAAGATGCTCTTGCAATAACCGATTCTCCGCTTCAGCCTGTTTCAAGGCTTCCCGCACCGCTTCTTGCTCTTTATCTTCTTTTTCTTTTTGTAATTGGGATGCCGTGGGGTCCAGGTTTTCCGATATTAAATGGAAAAATACCGGCAGGGCGCCCAATAAAAAAATTGCTGCCGTGGACAATATAATTGTGCTTTTGCTTTCAATCCCCCTGGGGAAATAGATGTACATAAAAACAAAAATGAGTCCGATAAGAAGGGCAAAAATGATGTAAAGTTTTCCTCTTAGCGGGGGCATGACTCCTTTAAGAATTTGTAAAGATTTAAAATGATTATTCATCAAATCACCTCCTGCTTCTTTAAAAAGCAGTTACTTTATACCCGACTTTGCTGCAAATCAGGGATAAAGTCCTGCACACTATCACACCGACTTCGTCTACCACCGTTAAAATTTGCTTCTTTATTATATTTATTTTCATGTTCTTCTTCTTATTTATCGTACAGTTTTTATACTTTGAGGAAGCAATTTTTATGCCAGGAGAGCCAGACCAGGGCTGAACCAGCCAGGAAGCTTTCATTCCTTGTTTTAGAGGTGAAAACCGCTCTTGATAATAAAGGAAAAAGGAGCAAGAAAAGTTGACAGACTGCGGTCATTTTCCTTAAAATCCTGGTATAACGGGTTTATAAAGGGAAGTAGGATTATTGACAGAGCAAAAAGTATTGCAGGGTTTAATTAGAACTTAGGTTCGCTGCGCTCACAACTGGAATGATGGAATGTTGGAATAATGGAATAATGGGTTGGCGCCCTTCGGGCAAATAGACGCCTGCGGCGAAAAGAGGGAAGCTGAAAAGAGGGAAGATAGGAAGCCGGGAAGCTGGGAAGCTGGGAAGCTGAAAAATGGCATTATATGATCACGAGGGAACGAGGGGGCTTGCCCCCTTGTCTATTCTCGGACAGGTCAGGATTCTTTCGCGGTAAAGGTTATCTGGAATAAAGTCCCTTTGCTCTGGTCCAGGGTAATCTCGCCTTTAATTTGCTGGGTTAAGATATTGATCAGCCGCAGGCCCATGGTTTCGGTGGTCCTGAAATCGATGTGGGTCGGCAATCCCACTCCATTGTCGCCGACAGATAAAACAAACCGTCTGTTATTTTCATGGAATTCCACGATGATTTCACCGGTTCGATTTTCGGGGAATGAATATTTAAAGGCATTGGTCAACAGTTCGTTAAGAATAATCCCGCAGGGTATGGCATAAGTAATCGGTAAAGGGACATGGTCGATTTTTACCATGATATTAATGTTTCTTTGCCGGGTCCCGTATACTTTATTTAATTGGGTAATAATCGCGTTGAAATATTCCAGGGCATCGATGCTCGATATATTCTCGGTGCTGTAAATTTTATCATGGACGAGGGCGATGGAATGAATTCGATTCCGGGTGCTGTTTAATATGGATTTTGCCGTGGGGTCATCGATGGAGTGAGCTTGAAGGTCCAGGAGTGAAGAGATTATGGTCAGGTTATTTTTAACCCGGTGATTGAGTTCCTGCAGGAGTATTGTCTTGGTTTCCGCATCCTGGCGAGTTTGTTGGTAGAGTTGCTCCAGGATTTGCTCATTCTTTTTACGCTGGGTGATGTCCATGGCTGTCCCGAATAATCGGGCCAGGAAACCGTTTGATTTTCTTTCTGATTTGCCGATAACGTGAACCCAGCGTTCAGACCCGTCCGGCAGCACCAGGCGGTGCTCCAGGTCGAAGAGTTCCCCGTGATCCACGGCTGCCTGGTAAGCCGCATCCACCTTTGCCAGGTCCTCCGCGGGGATTAATTTGTATATCGACTCTTTATGCGGTGTAAACGTCCCGGGGTCCTGGCCGAAGATCCGGTAGAGTTCGTCCGACCACCATAATTCATTCGAATCGAAGTCGAGTTCCCAACAGCCCACATGGGCCATGGCCTGGGCCCGGGCCAGCCTTTCCTGGCTGCGCAGGATTGCTTGTTCCACCTTTATGCGTTCTTTTTCCAGCCTGTCTCTCTCCAACCTGGCGTTTAACACCGGGGCAATGTGATCGGCAATGGTTTCCAGGAACCTGCGGTCGCCTTCATCATAGTCCGTCTCTTTATTTGCCAGGTGTATCGAGCTTATCACCCGGTTACGATAAATAATCGGGGTTACCATGGTGTTCTTGATGGGAATATGCCCCTTGGGCGTATTAAAGGGGCCGGTATTGGAGTAAAGGGTCTTTTTCTCTTCGACGGCCCGTGCCCAGATGCCGTGGAATGTCCCTTTTTTAAATATGATTTCCTTTTCCGGCACCTGGCATTGTTCCCAGTAAATTTCCCTGGTCATGTAGGGTACGATAAAAGACCCTTCCTGGTCAAAGTATCCGAAGGTGCCAAACCTGCTTTTAAAGACTTCCAGGATGAGTCGCAATAATTCTTCATACACTTGCTCTTCGGGTATAGCGTGGAATATTTCCAATATCTTGTTCCTGGTGGTCATTTCCAGCACGGAATCTTGCAGCGCTGCCGCGAACTTTTCCTGGTTATCGATTTCCTGGAGCAGCCCGGCGTTCGCTGCGGCTCTTTCGATTGTAATCCCCCTGGGGCTATCTTTTTTTTCTCGTTTTTTTCGAGCCATTTCCGATCTCCTCTCGTCTTTTGGGTGGGAATTCAATGGTGAAGGTGGTGCCTTTTTCCCGGTCGATATCGATGGTTCCTGCCAATTGTTGGATTAATAAATGAACCAATTGCATGCCGAAGGTAGTGGGATTCCGGATATCGATTTCCCCGGGCAGTCCCACACCGTTATCGCTAATCACCAGTTCATAGGCGTGGTTGTGTTTAATGCGCATCCGGACGCGAATTTCCCCGGTTTTATCCCCGGGGAAGGCATATTTAAAAGCATTGGTGAGTAATTCATTCATTAATAGGCCGCAGGGAATGGCCAGGTCGATGCCTAAAAAAATATTTTCCGCGCTGATTTTCAAGGATATTTTGTTTTTGTCCACGCTTTTCAATTGGGAAATATGCAGGACCAGGCTGTTAATGTATTCGGATAAATCGATCATTGACAGGTTTTCGGACTGGTATAGTTTTTCGTGCACCAGGGCCATGGAGCGGATGCGGCTGTGACTCTCTTGCAGTACCCTGACAATATTGGGGTCGTCAAAGGTTCCCGCCTGGAGCTGCAGTAGGCTGGATATAATTGCCATGTTATTTTTAACCCGGTGGTGGATTTCTTTCAGGAGCATTTCTTTCTCGCGCAGCGATTCCTTGATTCTCTGCTCGGCCAGTTTCCGGTCGCTGATATCCCGGAAACTAACCGTGAGCCCGATTATTTCATCATTACCGTGACTGATTATCGGCCCGACCCGGGACTCGAAGTAATGGCGGGTGCCATCCCTGGATTGGTAGACGCTTTCGAATTGGTCGGGTTTTCCTGTTTTTAATACGCGCTCAAAACATTCCTGGGCCATTGGTTTGTATTCTTTCATTGTATAATCGTAAAAAGAGCTGCCGATGACTTCCTCCCTTTTCATATCCGTGACCGCATGGTTAACGAATAAAATTTTGGCTTCACGGTCCAGGGTCATGATATGGTCCGGGGAATTTTCCGTTAGCGAACGCCACCTGGATTCGCTTTCAGTCAATTTCCTGGTTTTTTCGTCTACGATGCCGGCGAGATTTTTACTTATTTCCCTCAGTTCATCTTCCCCCTGTTTGATTCTCAGCATGACTTTGATCCGGGCCACCAGTTCGATATTATCGATGGGCCGGGAAATAAAATCATCCGCCCCGGCTTCCAGGCCCAATGCCCGGAGTGCCGGGGTGGTATCCTGGGAAGTGATGAGGAAAACCGGGACATTGGCTGTTTTTTCATGGGCTTTCAGGCGTTTGCACATTTCAATACCGTCCATCCCGGGCATTTTTAAATCCAGCAAGATACCATGGGGCGGGTGTGCAAACGCCATTGCCAGGCCTTTTCCCGGGTCGGTACTGGTCATGACCTCCACCCCCGGCAGGTATTCGTCGATGAGCTGGCGAATGATATAAAGGTTATCCTCCAGGTCATCCACTGCCAGGATAGAGGTCGGGCTTTGTTTATCATCTAGTCCAGCCATTTTTCAATGACCTCCAGCAAGTTTTTAGGGTCGAAGGGTTTGGAAATATAATCGTCGCAGCCGACGGATAACATTTTTTCTTTATCGCCTTTCATTGCCCTGCCGGTGAGGGCGATGATGGGTACACCGGCCATTTTTGGTTCCGCCTTGACCTGTTTGGCGGCATCCAGGCCGCTCAGCACCGGTAATTGGATATCCATCAGGATCAGCGCCGGGTGAAACTCTTTTGCCTTGCTTACCGCTTCCGCGCCGTTTTCCGCCGTGATATACGGATAATCGGTTCCATCCAGGATCGAGGTAATGATGTAGCGGTTATCCGGGTTATCTTCCACCACCAGGATAGGCCTGCCAGCAGGGGTTTTTTCCCGGGGAGCTGATGGCGGCGTAGGCCGGGTGGTTTTTTCTTTTCGTTTAAGTAATTTTTCTATACTGCGCTGCAGTTGGTCCCGGTCCACGCTGCCTTTCTGGATCAACTGTTGAATATTACCGCGTTTCAACCGGGCTTTCTCCGCCGGGGTCAATTCTTTTGCCGTTAAAATCAGTACGGGTATTTGGGCAATGCCCAGGGTGGAACGGATTTGTTCCAGCACCTGGAACCCGTCGATTTTCGGCATCATCAGGTCCAGGATAATGGCATGGGGTAAAGTTTTATCGATCATATCCAGTCCTTCGGTGCCGTTGGCTGCCGTGAATACGGTATAACCGCTGTCTTCCAGGAGGGCCTTGATTTGCATGACCGCCACTTCATTGTCTTCGATTATCAATATTCGCGGCGCTTCCCCGGGAATCGCTTCCCAGTCCGTCTCCTGCGGCTGGCTCTCCTCGCCTTCATCGATGAGGGTCTTCTTTTTTTCCCGGCAGGAGAGCGGCAGCGCCAGTGTAAACACGCTGCCTTTGCCCCATTCGCTCTCGACGGTGATATCGCCTCCCAATAACCGGGCAAATTTCCGGGAAATGGCCAGCCCCAGGCCGGCTCCTTCGTATTCCCTGGTGAAGGAACCGTCTCCCTGCCTGAATTCATCGAAAATATAGGGTATGGCACTGCTTTTTATGCCTATGCCGGTATCCCGGACCGTAAAGAATATCATGTTCCCCGGGACGGGCGGGGAGGTTACCGTTATCTCGATTTCACCTTTTTTTGTAAATTTGACGGCATTGGCAAGCAGGTTAAATAGGATCTGTTGAACCCTGGCCCGATCGGAATACATATCGGGATTATTTTCGATGTTTGTTACCAGTTTTAGCCCTTTGGACTCCGCCGTTGGTCTTATGACTTCCATGGATGTGTTTACCACCGGTTCGGGCTTAAAATCGGTAAGATTTATATCCACGCGGCCGGCTTCGATTTTGGCCAGGTCCAGGATGCCGTTGATCAGGTCCAGGAGGATGCGGCCGTTGCGCTCGATGACTGTCAGATTTTCCTTATCTTTCCCGGGGTTGCCGCCGGTGCCTTTGGAGATCATCAGCCGCGAGAGAGCCAGGATGCTGTTCAAGGGCGTGCGCAGTTCATGGCTCATATTGGAAAGGAATTCCGATTTGAGCCGGTCCGCCTCCGCCACTTGCAGCCGCTGCATTTTCAATTCCTCGGCCTGGATTTTCAATTCTTCGGCCTGGTTGTTCAATTCTTCATTGATGAGGGTAATTTCAGTGTTTTTTTGCTGCAAATCCTCGGCCAGTCTTGCCGTGTTTATCCCGGCCAATAAATTTGCATATGCCGTGTTCAGCGGCAGCCAGGCATGATGGGCAATCTCCAGGCTTTCTTTGGAATAGGGCTTAAGGGATGCCAGGGCTATTACCGCGGCTGCTTCTTCATCGATAAGAACCGGGATGGTTAAAATATCTTTGGGCACGGCGGTGCCCAGGAAAGTTTTAAATTTGAATACGGTATCCGGCGGGATATTGGCGATATGGGATATTTCCCGGTCAGCCAGGGCCGCGGCGATTTCTCCTCCCGGCATATCGGCTTTAAAGGACTCCATCGATTCGATATTGGCGCCAATGGCAGCGGCGCACTTATAGATCTTCTTTTCCCTGTCCAGCGTATAGAAAACACCTAAGTGGGAACCGGTTACCTCGATGAATTTTTTTAGTATATGATAACTGAAGGTGCCCAGTTTTTTTGCCTCCACCATCACACCGGTTATCTCGGCGCTTTTTTGTTGAACCTGCATTTGTGATTGCAGGGAATCGGCCATTTCATTGAATACCTGGGCCAGGAATCCCAATTCATCTTTTTGCCGGGTAATATTCCGGGCAGATAAGTTCCCTTCCCTGATTTTCCTGGATACCCCGGCCATTTCCAGTATAGGCCGGGCAATGGCATTGGCGGTAAAAACAGCGATGAAAAAGATGATAACGGCAGTAATCGCGGCAATGACGATCAAGCTTTTCAACATTGTGACAATTGGGGCATAGAGTTCTTCCAGGTCCTGCTTGGCCACGAATCCCCAACCGGTCCTGGGAATATAGGTGAAGGCTGCCAGGACTTTTACCTCCCGGTAATCGGTTGCTTCATCGATGCCGGTTTCTCCGTGTGCGGCAGCGGTCGAGGATTTTGTCGTTATTTTTAAATTTAACGGGGCACCTGGATACCACCTTAACTCATTGAGAGCGATACCGTCTTTGTTAACGATGAGTGTTTCCCCGGTTGTCCCCAGGCCGGTGCGCTGGAGCAGCAAAGGGTATAAGGAACGCTCTAAGTTGATCCGGGCCACCGCCACCCCGACAATTTTATCGGCCTCCTCCAGGGAAAAAATAGGATATGAAAAAGTCATGGAGGGCCCTTTTATGGTTTTCGAATAATATATATCTTTGGTGTAAAGCGTTTTTGTCTGCAGCGGCACGGTAAAATAGGCGTCTTCGACCGCGTTGTTTCCCTCCCTGGAGGGGTCTGAAGATATGACGATTTTCCCGGAACCGGCATCGATAATGAAAAGATCGTAAAAACTGTTATAGTTCTGCACATAATGTTTCAAGAATTCCCTGGCATCCTGGAATTCTCCTCGATCCAGCCGGGCTGCCCTTTGCCGGTAAAATGCGTCGGCCGCCTGGCGAATTTGATAATTATCGGCAACTATACGGATATCGCCGCTTCGTTCTTCCAACCAGGCGTTCACTTGCTCTACTTTAAGGTCGCGAATGGCCATCAGCTTTGTAAATTCCCTGCTTTTGATGGATTGAACTCGCTGCCAATATACCAGCACGCTGACTATCACCAGGGGAATAAGCCCCACCAGGGAAAACAGGAAAACAAAACGTGATCTTACACTTTTAAACTGGAATCTGCGCACCATTTTACCTCTTTTTTCCTTTGTTATTCAACTTTAATATCATTTTTTAAATCCTTACTACTTACCAATCAAATGCAGCGGAAATTCTACAAATTGTCGATAATAGAGAATTTCCAACCAATCATCCTGCATATTCCTACCAGGAATAATGGAATAATGGAATGTTGGAGTAATGAAATAATAACATTTCCTGTAATGAGTTGTCAAGCCCTCCGCCGCAGGCGTTTATTCGTCCGAAGGACGCCTTCCCATCATTCCAATATTCCACCATTCCATCACCCCAATCAATTGTGAGCGCAGCGAACTTAGTTCAAAGTTTTTTGAAATATCTTATTCCGGGAGTCGAAGTTAAGAAATTCCCGTTGAATTTCGT
>Ga0316628_100001585_pt1 | contig 16226 bp, 17 predicted proteins | sample OWC_Aug_M2_C1_D5_FD_207648 | JGI IMG/M metagenome (GOLD analysis project Ga0316628, IMG submission 207648) | Wetland soil microbial communities from Old Woman Creek delta, Ohio, United States - OWC_Aug_M2_C1_D5_C | ecosystem: Environmental > Terrestrial > Soil > Wetlands | place: USA: Ohio... | reverse complement strand
AGGTTGGCTGACCTGGGCGCGAACCCGGCAGACTTCGACGTTGAAGGCATAGAGCGCCAGAAGCGCGCGGCGCTGCGGCGCCGGAACGAACAGCGTGGCTGCGTAGCGAGTAAAGTCGTGCGTGCGGACAAGTTCGGCGCAATGGCCGGCGGCGTCCTTTTCCCCGGCCGACAAACTCATGGCACCGCGATCAGCGCCGCCGCGACGCGTCGCCTCTCGCCCATCATGATGTTGTAGGTACGGATCGCCGGCCCGGTCTGCATCGCATCGAGCACGACATGCACCCTGCGCAAGCTTTCGCGCAGCCCCCTCGGAGGCATCCAGACATCCATGCCGGTCCCGACGATCAACGTGTCAATCTCGTTCGCGGCAGCGAACACGCGCTCAAGCGAGATTTCATCGATTTCAAATGGTTTCGTTATCGGCCAGGCCCAGATGCCATGCGGCAAGCAGAGAAGCGAACCGCGATGCGACATCTCGGCGAAGGCAAAGCCCCCGTTGCCGTAAGCATCGATCGGTGCCGACCTCGGAAGGTGTGGAGCGTCCGGGCGGTCCGCCATCTTCACTTCTTTTGGGGCGTGTCCGGCACGTCGGCGCGGTTGGTCCCGACGCCGAGATAAATCAGGATCGGCGCGGCGATGAAGATCGAGGTGTAAGTACCCACCAGCACCACGCCGAACATCATCACCGCGGTGAAGCTGTGGATCGCATTGCCGCCGAACAGCAGCAGCGCGAGAAGCGCCAATGTCACCGTGACGTGGGTGATGATGGACCGCGACAAGGTTGAATTGATCGACTCGTTGAGGAGCGCGGGCATCGGCATTTTCTTGTAACGGCGCAGCATTTCGCGGATGCGGTCGTAGATGACCACCGTGTCGTTCAACGAATAGCCGAGTATGGTCAGAAGAGCCGCGATACTGGTGAGGTCGAAATCGACCTGAGAGATCGACATGAACCCGATCGTCAGCACGATGTCGTGCACGTTGGCGATCATGGCGCCGAGCGCGAACTGCCACTCGAACCGGAACCAGAGATAGACGAGGATCGCCATGATCGCGAGCATCAGGCCGATCATGCCATAAGCCAGCAATTCGCCGGAGACCCGCGGTCCGACGACTTCGACGCGCCGGTATTCGACGGCGTCACCCAGTGCACCGCGAACCTTCTGGACTGCAGCCTGCTGAGCCGCATCGCCGCCCGGCTGCTCGGCCACCCGGATCAGGACGTTGGCCGGCCCGCCGAATTGCTGCAGCTGGACATCACCGAGGCCGAGATTGCTGAGCGTGGCGCGCATCGCGGCAATGTCGGCCGTGCCGGACTTGGCCTGCACCTCCAGCAACGTGCCGCCCTTGAAATCGATGCCGAAATTCAGGCCGTGGGTAAAGAACAGCGTGATCGCGACGATGGAAAGCAATGCCGAAATCGGAAAGCTGATGCGGCGAAAACGCGTAAAATCGAAGTGGGTGTTGTCGGGCACGATCCGTAGCGACGGCAGAAGGCCGAAGATGCTGACCACGGTCAGTACGGCAATCAGAAGCCCCAAGGCGATAAGAACAAAGTGAGTCAAAGCCGCATTCCCTAGATCGGCACATTCTGCTGCGGCCGCCGCCACCTGACCCAGCCGGCCACGATGAGGCGCGTTAGCTCGAACGCGGTGAAGACCGTCGTGATGATGCCGATCCCGAGTGTGACCGCAAAGCCGCGCACCGGACCCGTGCCGATATAGAACAGCACGGCGGCAGCGATGAAGGTGGTGATGTTGGAATCGAGAATGGTCGCAAGGGCCCGCTTGAAGCCGGCGTCGATCGCCGAAATCGCGTTGCGTCCGCCGCGCAGCTCTTCGCGAATGCGCTCATAGATGAGCACGTTGGAGTCGACCGCGATACCCACGGTCAGCACGATTCCCGCGATGCCCGGCAAGGTCAGCGTCGCATTGAGCAGCGACAAGAGGCCGAAGATCATGGCGACATTGATGGCGACCGCAATATTGGCGAACACCCCAAAGAGCCGATAGGTCAGCAACATGAACACGATGACCATGATCGAGCCGACATAGGCGGCGAGTTCGCCCTTCTCGATCGAATCCTGACCGAGACCCGGACCGACCGTGCGCTCCTCGATGATCGTCAGCGGTGCCGGCAATGCGCCGGCGCGCAGCAGGATCGCCAGATCATTGGCTTGTTGAACGGTGAAATTGCCCGATATCTGGCCCTGCCCGCCCCTGATCGGCTCCTGGATAACCGGTGCCGAAATGACCTTGCCGTCGAGCACGATCGCGAAGGGTTCCTTGACGTGTTCTTCGGTCGCCTGGGCGAATTTGCGCGAACCGGACGTATTGAACTTGAACGACACGATCGGCTGGCCGTTTCGCTGATCGAAGCCGGGTTGCGCGTCAACCAGATCTCCGCCGGACACCAGGACCTGCTTCTTGATCACGTAAGGCTGCGGATTCGAAGGATCTGCACTCGGCAGCAGTTCGGAATCCGGCGGCACGCCGTTGCGCTGCGCCTGATCCGACGTGGTCGTGAGATCGACCATCCGGAATTCCATCTTGGCAGTCTTGCCAAGTATTTCCTTGAGCCGGGTCGGATCCTGCAGGCCCGGCACCTGCACCAGAATGCGATCGGCGCCCTGGCGCTGGATCAGCGGCTCCACGGTACCAAGCTCGTTGACGCGCTTTTCCACGATCTGGATCGATTGCTCGACCGACTGGCGAATCCGGTCGGCGATTGCCGCCGGAGGAACGGTCAGACGGATCGTGCCGCCGCCGGCGTCCGCCACTTCCAGGCTGCGCTGGCCATTCGAGCCGAGCAGACCGCCGAGCGGCTGCGACAGATCCCGCAATTTGCTCAACGCCGTCGCCTGCTCGTTTTCCTTGGTGATGCGCACCTCGACGGCGTCATTGCGCACATTGAGACCGGTATAGACGATCCTGTTTTCACGCAGCACGCGGCGCACGTCGTCGCGAATCTGATCGAGCTTCTCCTTCCTGACGTAGTTGGAATCGACTTCCAGCAGCAGGTAGGAACCGCCCTGAAGGTCGAGGCCAAGCACAAGGCGACGCTGGGCCCAGGTCGGCCAGGTCTTGACGGTGGCCTCAGGGAAGAAATTCGGAACCGCGCACAGGCACACGACGAGCGCCGTCAGGATGATCGCGAGCGCTTTCCACCGCGTGAAATAGAGCATCGAGTTGACCTGTCAGATATTGAAATGAACGCGTCTTCGAGAGCGCGTCAGCTCGCCGCACTGTCTTCCTTGGCGGAATCGGTCTTTTCCTTCGCCGGCTCGCCCTTGGCGCGAACGCCGGAGATCATCTGCCGCATCTGCCGCACACGGACGCCGTCGGAGATCTCGAACTCGATCTGGTCGTCATCAACGACCTTGGTGACCTTGCCGACGAGCCCGCCCGACGTCACCACGGTGTCGCCGCGGCGGATGTTTTTCACGAGCTCGGCGTGATCCTTCACCTTTTTCTGCTGCGGCCGCAGAATCAGGAAATACATGATCACGAAGATCAGCGCGAACGGCAGCAGCGACATCAACATGCTGTTGGCATCGCCGCCGGCCGCGGCCTGGGCAAACGCAGGGGTAATCAGCATTCGGAAAATCCTCGTGAAACGGGTATGGACCGGCGGCCTTCAGGCCGTGCCGGTCCGGGCAAATTCGCGCGGACTATAGCGGCCACGGTCCCAATTGCAACGCCGCCAGCCCACCGATTTGGCCCCGCTTGCAGCCCCCTGCAAGGCCCGTTAAGGGTTCGACTTCAGGAAGGCCAAAATGTCGAAGAAACCCGTAAAAAAAGCCCCCCGCTCCGCCTCAAAGCCGGCCCGGACAAAAACGCCGCAACTGGCGGCCAAAGGCTCGGCGCCGCGGAACGGGCATGAGGTGGCTGAACGAATTGCGCACGCGCTCGAAGCGATCGCAACCCGCCTTGCCGAGGCCGCCCCCGCCTCCGCGAATAGCCAATCCCTGCAGGCCGCCGATGCCTTCATCTGGCACCCCGATGGGCGGCTCGCGCCTGTTCCACGCGTCAGCCGCGTGGATATCGGCCTCCTCAAGGGCATCGACCGGATGCGCGACATCCTGATCGAGAATACCGAGCGGTTCGCCAACGGACTGCCTGCCAACAACGCGCTTCTATGGGGCGCCCGCGGCATGGGGAAATCCTCGCTGGTGAAGGCCTCCCATGCGACGGTCAATCTTAACCGAAAGCCGGCCGAACGGCTCAAGCTGATCGAGATTCACCGCGAGGATATCGAAAGCCTGCCGCTCCTGATGGACCTGCTCCGCGGCTCGCCGTTCCATTTCATCGTCTTCTGTGACGACCTGTCCTTCGACGGCAATGATGCCTCGTACAAGTCGCTGAAGGCGGTGCTCGAGGGCGGAATCGAAGGCCGCCCCGATAATGTGATCCTCTACGCCACTTCCAACCGCAGGCATCTGCTGTCGCGCGAGATGATCGAGAACGAGCGCTCCACCGCGATCAATCCGGGCGAAGCGGTGGAGGAAAAAGTCTCGTTATCCGACCGTTTCGGATTGTGGCTGGGCTTTCACCGGTGCAGTCAGGACGAATACCTCGCTATGGTCAAAGGCTATTGCAGGCATTTCGGCGTCAAGCTTGCCGAGGAAGAACTCGAGCGCGAGGCCTTGGAATGGTCGACCACGCGTGGATCACGTTCCGGGCGTGTGGCCTGGCAGTTCACGCAGGAACTGGCAGGACGGCTCGGCGTGCGGATCAAGGCCTAACCGGCTTGCAGGCGGTGGACGGCTCACGCCCCGTTGAGAAATTGCAGCGGATCGACCGGAGTTGATCCCTTTCGGATTTCGAAATGAAGCTGGGGCGAGCCCACTTCACCCGACTGACCCGACTTGGCAATCACCTGGCCGCGCTTGATGGTATCGCCGCGCTTCACCAGAAGCTCGCTCGCGTGCGCATAGGCCGTCACATAGCCATTCGAGTGACGGATGAGGACCAGATTGCCGTATCCCTTGAGCTCATTTCCGGAATAGGCGACCACGCCATCCTCCGCCGCCTTGACCGGGGTACCTTCGGGGACGGCCAGATTGATCCCGTCATTGGCCTTGCCATTGGTCTTGGCGCCATAGGTCGTGATCACCTTGCCGCGAACCGGCCAGCGGAAGGTCGGCAGCGCCCCGGTAGCCTCGGAGGCCTTGATGGGCGCCTCGGCGTTGGGGGCATCTTCAACGCTGGTCGTCTGCGCGAGCCTGGCTTTTTGGTGCGGGTCGGCGGGCATGGCCGCCATCCTGGTCGCGGGCGGAGACACCACTTGCGCCACGGCAGGCTGTGCAGCCGGGGCGACGGTCGCAGCCGATTTCACCGGCACGGTCAGTTTCATGCCCACGCGAATCTTGGCAGAGGGATCGAGGCCATTCGCCCTGGCGAGTTCGGCAATGGAAATATGGTTGCGGCGGGCAACGCCGGCCAGCGTATCGCCGTGGTTGACGACATGGACCAACGGCGCGGCCGCTGCAGCGGCGACCGGCTTGGCGGCGGGCGCCGCCATCGCCGGCTCCGCAGCGACGGCTCCGGGACGCGGAATGATCAGCTGCTGTCCGGGCGACAGAACCCGCGGTCCCTTGTATCCGTTGGCCTGCAGGATTGCGGCGGGCGTCACATTGTACCGTCGTGCCAGGATTTCCAGCGTGTCGCTGGTGCCGACAATGATGGTGGTACGTTGAGCCGGAGCGTGCACGGCCGCAACCGAATGCGGGACGCTGCCGGTAGCCTCGATCGGACGTGGAGGCGGCGTGTAGGAGGCCAGCCCGCGACCGCCCCCCGAAACCCCACTTCCGGACGGATAGGACTGCGGCGTGGAAATCGCCGGCGGGATATGCTGCGACTGATATTGCGACTGCGGGCGCGCATATTGCGGAAGCTCGCGCCGCTCGACAGAAGGCGTTGCGACCGAGGCGGTGGCTTCTTGTTGGGATGCAAAGGGATTTTGCGAAAGGCGCGTCGACATATCGGCGCTACAGCCGGCAAAACCGACCCCGATCAGCGCCAGCACCGCAACCGACGGCACGCGACGCGAGCAAAGCAACTCAATGACCCCAGACATGGTTACTCACTCGTACGCAACAAAATACTGTTTTGAGTAAACACGCGCCGAGTAAACAACCGCTTAAGGTTGATATAAGACGTTGGCGGGAAAGCCGATCCAGGGGTTTTACAGCTCGCCCGCAATGCCCGGCAGCGCCGGCACGAACCTGACATCAACGAGCTCCTTGCGCTCGAAGCCGTCGCCGGTTCTGGTCAGGCGGACGAGGGTTTGCGTGCCATGATGCGGCCCGACCGGGGCGATCAGGATGCCCTCGGACTCGAGCCGCTCGGCGAGCGCGTCCGGAATTTGCTCCATGGCGGCGGTCACGATGATGCGATCGAAATTGCCGACATCTGGCGGGATGTTGAAGCCGTCCCCCACCATGACCTCGACGTTATCGTAGCCAAGCTTCCCAAGCCGCTCCCGCGCCCGCTCGGCCAAGGTTCGATATCGCTCGAGCGTCAGGACGTGATCGCAAAGCCTGGACAGGACGGCGGCCTGATAGCCCGAGCCGGTGCCGATTTCGAGTACCCGGTGCGACTTCTGCAGGTTCAACTGCCCGGTCATGTAGGCCACCACAAAGGGCTGGCTGATGGTCTGGCCGCAGGCGATGCCGAGCGCCGTATCGCGATAGGCATCGGCACGGTCAGCCTGCTCGACGAACATTTCGCGGGGGACATCTTCCATGGCGCGAAGCACCGCCTGGTCGCTGATCCCGCGCCGCCGCAGGTTGAGCTGAAACATCATCTTCTGGGGCGGATTTTGGGTGTCGGACATGATTGACGAGCCTGGCCTTTAAAACGCCGGCCGCTGGGCAGTTGCCGCCACAGCCGCCTCGGTGTCGGGAACATATCATTCAAATCGGCGGATTCGCTGCCCAACGATCTGCTGAATCTGCCCGGCAAGCCCCCGCGCCGGCATGATGATTGCGCCGGCTGGCGTAATTTGCGATCCTAAGCTCCCCGGATCGAGCAAGGATTTTTTAGATGACTGCGACGCGCCCGTCGGGCGGTTCGGTGTTCCTCGTCGAAGACGAGGTGATGATCAGAATGATGGTGGCCGACATGCTGAGGGAGCTCGGCTACAGCATCGCCGCCGAAGCCGGCGAAATCAACGAGGCCATCAGGCTTGCCCAATCGGCCGAATTTGATTTTGCCATTCTCGACGTCAACGTGAACGGCAAGGTGATTTCCCCCGTGGCCGATTTGATCTCGGCGCGCAACCGTCCCTTTATCTTCGCGACGGGCTATGGGTCATCGGGATTGCCCGCGGAATATCGCGACCGGCCGGCGCTGCAAAAGCCCTTTCAGCTCGAAACGCTGGCGCGTGCGATCGATGCACTGACGCAGTAGCCGGCCTGCCCAGCCGCGCGTCACTTCAGCGTCGATTTCAAGGTCTGCGAAAACATGTCGTCGGTCCGGTCGAGCCGCAGCGGCGTGACGGACACGTAGCGCGATGCCAGCGCCCAGAGATCCGTCCCCTCCGCCGGAATATCGACCTTGGCGAGCCGCTCGAAACCGATCCAGAAGTAGGGATTGCCGCGGCCGTCGCGCCGCTGGTCGATCTTCAGGAAACCGAGATTGCGCTTTCCCTGCCGGGTGACGCATACGCCCGCGACCTCATCCGGAGGGCAGGCCGGAAAGTTGATGTTGATCACGGTGTCCTTGGGAACGCCGGCATCGATCACCTTGCGCAGGATCGACGGCCCCATTTGCAGGGCCGTATCCCACAGCGGCTTGTCGCGCGTCTCGAGCGTGAACTCCTGCGACAACGCGAACGAGGGCAGGCCGAGCATCGTGCCTTCCAGGGCGCCGGCGATGGTGCCGGAATAGACGACGTCCTCGGCAACATTTCGTCCCTTGTTGACGCCCGACAGCACGAGATCCGGAAGCTTGCCGCCCAGAATGTGCCGCGCGCCCATGATGACGCAATCGGTCGGCGTGCCCCGCACGGCGAAATGGCGGGAACTCACTTCGCGCAGACGCAGGGGGTCATTGAGCGAGAGGGAATGCGACACGCCGGATTGATCGAGTTCAGGCGCCACGACCCAGACATCGTCGGACAGCGCCCGCGCGATCTGCTCGACGACCTTCAGGCCTTGCGCATGGATACCATCGTCATTGGTGCACAAGATTCGCATCGGCTGAATGGTTCTCTTTGATCGATTCCGTGGAGCGCTGGCAGCGCCGTCTTATCCGGCTATCGGGTGCGACGCAAACCCGTTGTTTTGGCTGCCATTTTTGTTTGGGGGCACGCCTGTGGGCAAAACGGTTAGGAGTCCGAGATCGGTTACGGCCGCACGTTGCCGCGCGTGCGGATGCGCCAGACCGGACGCCATTTGGCCGGCGCCCCGTCGAGCCGCAATTCGAATGGCGCAACAACGGGCTTCGGCGGGACCTGGCCAAGAGCCGTGTGTTCCGGTGGCGAGACAGGTTCCTCCGGCGGCGGCACCTTCCGCGGCGGCTCCGGATAGTATTTTCGGGCAACGGTGACGGCATTTTCAAAGTCGTCGATGTTGACCCATTTTTCGGCACGCACCGCATCCTGCACGCCGTCTTCCCAGAGCCTCGCTCCCTCGATGTCGAATTGGCTTCTCTGCTTCTGATTGCAGGCCTGGATGCCATGGCCGGTGACCGCCCATTGCTTGCCTACCCAGTAGATGTCGCGATGCAGTGCCATCGATCGGTTTCGCGTCCGCAAAAGCCGCTCTCGCCAAAGCAGAAAGGAAAATAGCTGTAAGCGCCGTCTTCGCAACATCGAAGACGAACGGGCAGCCGATAGATAGTCTCGGAAACTACTTTTCGGGTTCGATCAGCTTGAGCCCGCCCATATAGGGTTGCAGCACATCGGGCACGGCGATGGAGCCGTCCTGCTGCTGGTAGGTCTCCATGACCGCGATCAGCGCGCGCCCGACCGCCGTCCCCGACCCGTTCAGCGTGTGCACGAAGCGCGGCTTGCCGTCGCTGCCGCGATAACGGGCATCCATTCGACGCGCCTGAAACTCGCCGCATACCGAGCAGCTCGAAATTTCACGAAAAGCCCCGCCCTCGCCCTGGCCCGGCATCCAGACCTCGATGTCGTAGGTCTTCTGCGCCGAAAAGCCCATGTCGCCGGCGCACAGGGTCATCACCCGGTAGTGCAGATCGAGCTGGCGCAGCACCTCTTCGGCGCAGGCCAGCATACGTTCGAGTTCGTCCCTGCTGGTTTCAGGGGTCGCGATCGAGACCAGCTCAACCTTGGTGAACTGATGCTGGCGGATCATGCCGCGGGTGTCGCGCCCGGCCGCTCCCGCCTCGGCGCGGAAGCACGGCGTCAACGCCGTGAGCCGCATCGGCAGCTCTTTCTCATCGACGATGGATTCGCGGACGAGATTGGTCAGCGCGACTTCGGCGGTCGGGATCAGACCGAGCCGCTCGCTTCTCAGCCTCTCGACTGTGCCGACGGCTCCCGCCAGTAATTCGCCCTTGATGGCCCAGAACTGATCTTCCTCGAATTTCGGCAGTTGCCCGGTGCCGAACATCACCTCGTTGCGCACGAGCAGCGGCGGATTGACTTCCGTATAGCCGTGCTCGCCGGTGTGCAGGTCGAGCATGAACTGCCCGATCGCGCGCTCCAGCCGCGCCAGCCCCTTCTTCAAGACGACAAACCGCGCGCCCGACAATTTCGCCGCGGTCTCGAAATCCATCAGGCTGAGACGCTCGCCCAGATCGTCGTGCGGTTTTGGCGTAAAGGCGTAGCTGCGCGGGGCGCCGAACAGATGGTGCTGCACATTGCCATGCTCGTCGGTCCCGTCGGGCACCTCGTCGAGCGGCAGATTCGGGATAGCCGCAAGCGCCGTTGCAAGCTCGGCCTCGGCCTCTTTGGTGGCGGCTTCGAGTTCCGGCATGGTCATCTTGAGTTCGGCAACCTCGGCCATCAGGCTCGCCGCACGTGCTTCGTCCCGGGCCTTCTTGGCCTCGCCAATCTCCTTGGAGGCCGCATTCCGCCGGGCCTGTGCCTGTTCCGATTTCAGGATCGCGGCGCGCCGCTTCTCGTCAATCGCCAGCAGCGACGCCGACAACGGCGCCAGACCCCGCCGCTTCAAGGCGGCGTCGAAGCCGGCGGCGTTCTCGCGGATCCATTTGATGTCGTGCATGTCAGCGTCCCTGCGTCATGGCAGGGCTAAAGCGCGAAGCGCGTCTTCATGCCAAGCCCCGGCCATCCACGTCTTTCGCTGCGTTAGAACAAGTCGTGGATGCCCGGGTCATCTAGCGCGAAGACGCGCTTCGCGCTACTGCCCGAGCATGACGAATCATGAGCAGCTCGCAAAAATGACAGAGAAAATGCCGTAGGACTGCTTATTCCGCCGGTGTCGGATCCGGTGGCGGGCTTGCCGGCGGCGGCGTGGGAGTCGCGGTTTTGCCAGCGGCGGCGTTCTTTTCCACCATGCGCACGGCGATGATCGAACCCTCGTAGAGCAGGAGCAAGGGAATGGCGAGCGAGGCCTGGCTCAGGACATCGGGCGGGGTCAGGACTGCGGCGATGATGAAGGCGACCACGATGAAATAGCGCCGCTTGTCGCGCAACTGCTTGGAGGTGATGACGCCGATCCGCCCCAGCAGTGTCAGGATCACCGGCAGCTGAAAGGCGATGCCGAACGCGAAAATCAGCGACATGGTCAGCGACAGAAACTCGCCGACCTTGGGCAGCAACTGGATTTGCGCGGTCTCCGGTCCGCCCAATTGCTGCATGCCGAGCGAGAATCGCACCAGCATCGGCAGCACCACGAAATAGACCAGGAGAGCTCCCAGCACGAAGAAGAATGGCGTTGCGATCAGATAGGGCAAGAACGCTTGGCGTTCCTGCTTGTAGAGGCCGGGCGCCACGAAGGCATAGATTTGGCCCGCCACGATCGGGAAGGAGATGAAGCCGGCGCCGAACAGCGCGAGCTTCAGCTGGGTCAGGAAATATTCCAGCAGCGCGGTGTAGATGAATTTCGAATTTTCGGGTCCCGCGACCCAGACGAAGGGCCACACCAACACATTGTATATCTGCTTGGCAAAGAAGAAGCAGAAGATGAAAGCGACGCCAAAGCCGAGCAGCGCCTTGATCAGGCGCGCGCGCAACTCGATCAAGTGGTCCATCAGCGGCGCTTTGCTGGCCTCGATGTCTTCGTCACTCATGACGCTTTGACGTCCTGATCAGCAGCCTGGTGAACGACAACCGGGTCGGCCTCGAGAGTCGCGGCCGCGCGCTCTTCCGTTGCCGTTTCAGCCAGCGCCGCTTCGCTGATAACCGGCGCAGCCGGTTCGGCCGGCGTGTCGGCGGCCGATGTCTCCGTCGCCGCAGGCTTGTCGATGTCAGTGATATCGAGGGCCGAATTGACGTCTTTCTGGAGCGAGGTCATGACGTCGCCGCTTGCAAAGCCGGTCGCGGCTTCCCTGACCTCATCGAAGCTCTTCTTGAGGTCGGCCATCTCCGCCTCGCGCATCGCTTCCTGGAATTGGCCCTGGAATTCGGCCGCCATCTTGCGCGCCTTGCCGACCCATTGGCCGACCATGCGAAGAACGCCCGGCAGCTCCTTGGGGCCGATCGCGATCAGCGCGACCACGGCGATGATGAGGTACTCACTCCATCCAATGTTGAACATGAAAGCTTCCGCTGAAGCGGCAACCCTAGGCCGCCAATTCCCACCGGGCCGCACACTCCGCTCCCCGTCCTGCCGTCAGTGCGAGGCAAGGTCGGGGCAGTTCGGGATGACTCTCGTGGCGGATCAGACCGCCTTGCTGCCGACATCCGAGCGCGTCGGCGACTGAGGCGACGAATTATGATCGATCGTCTTTACGGGCTCGGTCTTCTCCGCCGTCTTTTCATCGTCCTGCATGCCCTTCTTGAAGGCCTTGATGCCCTGGGCGACGTCACCCATCAGGTCGGAAATCTTGCCGCGACCAAACAGCAGCAGGACGACTGCGATCACGACGATCCAGTGCCAAATGCTAAGCGAACCCATCCTGCAAACCCTCCAAACACGCAAAACCGCGAGGCCCTAAGGCCTCCGGCTGACCTCACCGGAACGTAGGCGCAAGAGGTGCCAAAAACAAGAACTTAAGCCGCGTCAAATCGGTGTTATGCGGCTGACCGTTAATGGCAAACCGGCCCTGCACATCGGGGCATGCATGGAAGGAGAAAACGGCTGGATTAAGTGCTTCCCTGCCCGTCTTCGGGCTCGACCGCCGGCGCCAACGCCAGTTCCAGGTCCCCGGCCTCCAGCGGTTCCTCATCCTCGCGCAGCTCCGGGTCATCGGAAGGTGCCGGAACGTTGAATCCGGTCGGCAGCCGCGAATCCAACAGACCCGTACCCTTGAGCTCTTCGAGCCCCGGCAAATCGCTCAGAGCCTCCAGGCTGAACTGCGACAGGAAGGCTTCGGTGGTTCCGAAAGTCAGCGGTCGTCCGGGCGTCTTGCGGCGGCCGCGCGGCCGAATCCACCCTGTTTCCAAAAGCACGTCCAGCGTTCCCTTCGATGTCACGACGCCGCGGATTTCCTCGATTTCCGCGCGGGTCACCGGCTGATGATAGGCGATGATGGCGAGCATCTCGATCGCTGCGCGCGACAGGCGCCGCGTTTCGGTGCTCTCCCGGGTCATCAGCCAGGCCAGGTCGCCGGCCGTGCGGAAGGTCCATTTGTTGGCGATACGAACCAGATTGACCCCGCGCGAAGCGTAGTCGGCCTGCAATTGCGCCAATGCACTTTGGATATCGACGCCATCGGGCATCTTCTTGGCGAGCGTTGCCTGGTCGAGCGGCTCGGCCGAGGCGAACAAAAGCGCCTCCAGCAATCGCAACTCCTCCGGCCGGGTCTGCGAATTCACGGAGTGCTCCTCGGCATCGACTTTGCGTTTCTCCGCCAGGCTTGCCATGGCACAATCTCCTTCTTCCAATGTTCTGATCCCGAAGTCCTTCGCATCCCAGAATTCAGGCCACTAGCTCGAAAGATCAGGTTCGGTCACCGCATCTGACGTCGCTTGCGGCGGGCGCTTTCGAAAAAACAACGGTGCGAACGGCTCCTGCTGGTGCAATTCCACCTCGCCTTCCCGAACGAGTTCCAGCGCCGCGGCGAAGCTCGAGGCAAAGACGGTAGCCTTCTGCGAGGGATCGGCGACATAGCGCAGGAGATATTCATCGAGGCGGCTCCAATCCTCGGCTACTCCGACCAGCCGTTCGAGCGACGCCCTTGCCTCGGCGAGCGACCACACCGTGCGCTTGGCCAAATGGACCGACGCCAGCACCCGCTGCTGGCGTTGCGCCGCATAGGCCGTCAACAGATCGAACAAGGTCGCGGTATATCTGGGATGACGAATTTCAGCGATGGTTTCGGGACAGCCGCGCGGAAAGATATCGCGCTGCAATTGCGGGCGGTTCATCAGCCGGTTTGACGCTTCGCGAATGGCCTCAAGGCGGCGCAGCCGATTGGCGAGCGCAGTCGCCATCTCCTCAGCGCTCGGTCCCTCCGCGGTCGCCGGCTCCGGCAGCAACAGGCGCGATTTGAGAAAGGCGAGCCATGCCGCCATCACCAGATAGTCGGCGGCGAGCTCCAGGCGGATTTTTCGCGCCTCTTCGATGAACTGCAGATACTGGTCGGCCAGCGCCAGGATCGAAATCTTGGCGAGATCCACCTTCTGCTGGCGCGCAAGCGCAAGCAGAAGATCGAGCGGGCCCTCATAGCCCTCGACGTCGACTACGAGCGAGGGTTCGCCGTCGGAGAGTTCGGCAGGGCGGCCGGTCTCGAAGGAAAGAATCTCCGCGGTCATGCGCCCGTGGTCCCCGCTTGCTTCATCATCGCTTCCAATTCGGCCCGTGCCGCCCCCCGATCAAGTGGCTGCGGCGCCCGGCGCGACGCCAGTGCCGCTTGCGCGCGCTGCAGGGCTTTCCCTGACAATTCCGGCGTCTCGGCGGCGACCTCGCGCATTTCCTGAAGCTTGCCGTTGCAGTGCAGGACGACGTCACAGCCGGCGGCAAAAATCGCCCGTGTCCGCTCGGCGATCGATCCCGAGAGCGCATTCATCGACACGTCGTCACTCATCAACAAACCCTGGAACCCGATCACGCCGCGAATCACCTGCTCGGTGATTGTCGCAGAAGTCGTGGCCGGATGGACCGGGTCGATCGCGCTAAACACAACATGCGCGGTCATCGCCATGGGAAGGTCGGCAAGCGGCCGAAAGGCCTCAAAATCTGTCCGTTCTAGCTCGCTTTTGGAGGTTTTGACCTCCGGAAGACGCAGATGGCTGTCGGCGGTCGCCCGCCCATGCCCAGGGATATGCTTGAGCACCGGTAAAACGCCCCCCTCCTGCAGGCCTTCGGTGACGGCGCGCGCAATCCTGGCGACCTTTTCGGGCTCGGTTCCATAAGCGCGATCGCCGATGACCGCATCGGCGCCAGCGACCGGCACATCCGCCAAGGGCAGACAGTCGACGGTGATGCCGAGCTCGGCGAGGTCTGCTGCGATCAACCGGGCGCTCAAACCGGCAGCCTTCAACCCGAGGGTGGGGTCGACGTCATAGAGCGCACTGAACATGGCCCCGGGCGGGTAAACCGGCCAATGCGGCGGGCCAAGCCGCTGGACCCGCCCTCCTTCCTGGTCGATGAGGACAGGAACGTCGCCGCGGCCGGCACATTTCTTTAATTCCTCAACCAGGAGAGCCACTTGTTTGGGAGCTTCAATGTTCCTTTTGAACAGGATGAAGCCCCATGGAAGCTCGGATCGAATGAACGCGCGCTCATCGGCGTTCAGTTCGGTTCCGGATATGCCTGTGATGAAAGCCCGTGGCTGCATCTGGTGCCCACTTTCCGAAGTTCGTGCTCCGCCTCAGCGCGGCACTCGTGCCCAGGTACTGACATTCGTGTCCCGTCGCGTCGGGTTCGACCACGAATGCCAGAACCAAGGAGACACCAGCAAGCATATGTTTTCAGTGGAGTTTTGGATTTAACACTGACTGGGCGAGCTGACGCCAGTGGCTAGCGAATGTCAAATCCACTCCCCCGCGCCGATTAGCCCCGCGAGGCCGCGGGGGTCAACATGGCGCGGGAGATGAAGCCGTTAATTCCTTTGGACGACGCATTGGCCGCCGGCCGATTTCAGACTGCCGCAAAGCTGCGAGGCTTCCTCTGGCGAACCGAAGGGCCCGACCATGGCCCGGTAATAGACCCCCTTCTCGCCGAGATCCGCCCGCTTGATCACGGGAGCGTGGGATCCGAGCACGGAAGGAAACTTTCCTTGCAGGGCCTTGTAGGAGGCCTGGGCATCGGCCTCGCTCCGCTGCGACGAAACCTGCACAAGGTAGCCGCCGCTTGATGCCGCCCCGCTGGGCGCCGTTTGAGTAGGGGTGATCGCTGCGACCCGGGCCTGGGAATCGTTCGTGGCAGCCGGTGCTGGCGGCGCTGCGCCACTCTGTGGCGATAGCGACAGTGGTGCATTGGCGCTGGCGTTGGCCGCCGATGCGGTCCGCTGGGCAGGGGCAGGTGCCGCGGCGGCACGCGGAGCGGGCTTGGCGGCGGACGGCGCGGGTGGTGCAGCGGCCGGAATGCCGGCATCCGCCTGCTCGCCCCGAACCGTGAATGTCCTGATCTTGTGCGCCTCGCCATTCGAGAAGGTTCCATTCGCGGAACCGACTGGAGCGGCTGGTGCGGCGCTTGCGACCGGGGGTGGATTATAGCTTTGATTGGGCGTCGGCCAAATGACGCGCGGAGCGGATTTCGCGTTGGGATCAAGCGGCGTTTCCTCGCGGGAAACCAGCTTTTCCATGCCGTCGCCCGACGTCATCCGGTCGGGCACCTTCGTCGCGCCGTCGGGCGGAGACGGAATGATTTTGGTCGGCCCCGCGTCAGCCTTGATGACGGGAGGCTCCCCGCGACGGGCCGAACCACTATAGGTGCGATAGGCGAAGGCACCCCCAACGCCAAACACGGCAAGCGCAAGCACCGCAACGACGGTGACCATGCCGCCGCGACGCTTCGGTTGAGGCTGCTCCGCGCCTGGCTCTTCGTCGTAGGCGTAGCCATCATCCGCATAGGCTTGATCGTGCTGGAAGCCCTCCGCCTCATGGTCATGCGAACCGTAGAGCGCATCGTCGTAGCGCGACGGATCGGGTTCGTGACCTTCATCCGCATAGGACGGCTCGTCATAG
>Ga0316628_100001584_pt1 | contig 16230 bp, 9 predicted proteins | sample OWC_Aug_M2_C1_D5_FD_207648 | JGI IMG/M metagenome (GOLD analysis project Ga0316628, IMG submission 207648) | Wetland soil microbial communities from Old Woman Creek delta, Ohio, United States - OWC_Aug_M2_C1_D5_C | ecosystem: Environmental > Terrestrial > Soil > Wetlands | place: USA: Ohio... | reverse complement strand
CCGGCTGATTCACGCCGTAGTACGTGTACCTGCCCGTCGCCGGATCGAACGTGTAGAGGTTGAGCGCGTGGAGCACGGCGCTCGGCGTCGTGACGGTCTGCTCACAGAGCACGCCCGAGTGCTGGGGCGTCCAGACGCAGCTCGACAGCGCCGACGCGCCGTTGGTCGTGTCGCTCTGCCAGACGCCCACGACGTCGCCGAGCGCCTCCACGCCGCGCGGCGCGGGCGATCCCTGCGCGCCAGCCGCCGAGGCGGCGACGATCAGCAAGCCGGCGGCGGCAACTCTCGAGACATGCATTCCATCGCTCCATGAAAGGAAGGCGGCACGGCAGCGCGCGGCCGCGGCCTGGCGCCGCGATGCGAGCGCGCTGCTCACATCGGCTTGTCGCAGTTCACCATCCACAGGATTCCGAACCGGTCCGCGCAACTGCCGAAGCGCCGAGCCCAGAAGGTCTCCTGAATCGGCATCTCCACTCGTCCACCCTCCGCCAGCGCGCCGAAAATGCGGTCCGCCTCCGACGGCGTCTCTACCTGGAGCGAGATGTACGTGCCGGCCGCCGCACGGTACTTGTCCGGCGGCGCGTCCGATCCCATGAGCACGACGTCGCCGGCGACGAGACGCGCATGAATGAGCCAGTCGCGCTGCTCCGCCGGAATCTGGTCGGCCATTGGCGATTCGGCGAACGACATCTTCCCCACGATCTCACCGCCCAAAACACGCTCGTACAACGAGAACGCCTCACCACACTGACCCTTGAAGTTGAGATAGGGATCGGCACGCATTGGAAGACCCTCCGTATGAGATAGCGAAACTCGATGTGAGGACGGGCCGCGGCCTCGCGGTCCCGTCACACGCTGTTGGTGTGCCGTGCTGACGCCGCGCTATTCAGCGCGGAGTGCCACGGCCGGATCCACTCGCGACGCGCGCGCCGCCGGGAGCCAGCAGGCCAGCACGCCGATGCCGCCGATGAGCAGCGCCACCACCGCGAGCGTCGCCGGATCACGTGGCGCCACGCCGAACAACAGCCCGCGCAGGAGCTGCGAGGTCGCCAGCGCACCCGCCGCGCCCGCCGCGAGTCCGACGACCAGCAGCGCGCCACCCTCGCCGAGAATCATGCGACGCACGCGGCGGGCGTCGGCGCCCAGGCTCATCCGGATGCCGATCTCGTTGGTGCGCGAGCTGACAGAGAACGCGAGCACCCCGGCGATGCCGACCATCGCGATGACCATCGCCAGTCCGCCGAAGCAGGCGATGAACAGCGCGTTGAGGCGGCGCGGCGCGACCGTCTCGTCGCGCACCTGGTCGAGCGTCGCCACGTTCTCGATGAGCTGCCGCGGGTACAGTTCGCGAATCGCCCGCACCACGGATGGGCTGATGAGCGCTGCGTCCGACCTGGTCTTCACGACCAGTGCGCCACTGAACGACACCTCCTGCGCGAACGGCTGATACATCACGGGCGTGGGATCGGCGTCGAGGCCGGCGTCGCGCGTGTCGCCGACCACACCCACCACCGTGCGCCAGTCGCCGGACACCGGAATGAACTTGAGCACCTCGCCCGTCCAGGCGACGCGCCGCCCGATGGGATCGTCCTTGCCGAACAGGCGCGCGGCGAGCGACGTGTTGAGCACCACCACGCGCGCCGCGCCCATGCGGTCGGTGGTCGCGAACGCTCGCCCTCGCAGGAGTGGAATGCCCGCCGCGCGGAAGAAGTCCGGGTCGGCCGTCTTGTAGACCGCGCGGGGCGTCGCCTCACCCGTGCCGAGCTGCCGTGCTTCCGCCTTGACCTCGAGCACGAACGGCGTGTTGCGCAGCGGCACGTTGGACCCGATCGACGCCACCGACACCGCCGGCAGCGCGCCGACGCGATCGCGAATCCGCTCGTACATCGCGAGCTTCTCCGGCTGTGGAATGGTCTGCGTCTCGATCGGAATCTCCATCGTCAACACGTTGTGGGACTGCACGCCCGTCTCCACCGACTGCAGGTTGGAGAGCGTGCGGATGAGGAGGCCCGCCGCCGTGAGCAACACCATGCACACGGCGAGCTGCGCGACCACCAGCGTCTGTTGAAGACGCTGCCGCGCGCGCCCCGCCGTGGCGCGCCGCCCCGCGGCGCCGAGCGGGGTCGAGAGCGACGAGCCGGCGCCGATCTGTGGAACGAACGACAGCACCACCGCCGCGGCGACGCTCGTGAGCAGGCCGACGGCGAGCACGAGACCGTCCAGCCGAATCTCGTCGGCGCGCGGCGTGAGCTGGGCGGCGAACGCCACGAGCATCCGGAGTCCCGCGAACGCCACGAGGACGCCGAGCGCGCCGCCGACCAGCGAGAGCGTGAGATTCTCGACGACCAGCAGCCGGCGGAGTCGCCATGCGCCGGCGCCGAGCGCGGCGCGAACGAGCATCTCGCGTTCGCGCCCGACGCCGCGCATGAGCGTGAGGTTGGCGACGTTCGCGCAAGCGATGAGCAGCACGAACGCCGCGGCGCCCATGAGCAGCCAGAGCGTGAGCGTGGCGCGCTCGTTGAGCGCGGCGCGCAACGGCGACACCGTGATGGCGTACCGCGACGCCCGCTCGTACGCCTCCGGGTGATCGGCGAACACGTTGGACGAGATGCGCGCGATCTCGGCTCTCGCCTGCTCCACCGTGGCGGCCGGCGCGAGGCGCGCGAACACCTCCGTCATTCGATGCGTGCGGCCCTGCACCATGGTCGCGCTCAGATGATGCGGGCTCGTGACCGTGTTGACGAAGACCTCGGTCTGCTGCGGGTACTGGGGCGCCCGCTGCTCCACGCCGACGATCGTCGAGACCATGTCGTTGATACGCACCGTCTTGCCGATGACGGATGGATCGCCACCGAACCTGTCCATCCAGAACGCGTGCGACAGCACCGCCACGGGCGCGGCCGCCGGCCCGTCGTCCTTCGCGTTCGTCACGCGGCCGAGCACCGCCGTGAGTCCCATGACGTCGAAGTAGTTGCCGCTGATCACTCCGGCCTTCACGTGCACCGGCTCGTCCTTGTCCACCATCGTGAACGTCATCGGCGAGTACTCGGCGATCGCCGACAAGGTCCTGGACGCGTTGCGATAGTCCACGATCTCGGGCACGGAGAAGGCCACGTTCTGTTGGCCCGCGCCGAGCGCCGACTGCCGCAGGTAGACGAGGCGCTCGCCCTGCCGGTTGGGAAGGGGCCGAAGCAGCGTGCCGCGAAGCAGCGTGAACATCGCCGTGTTCGCGCCAATGCCCAACGCGAGCGTCAGGATGACGGCGACGCTGAAACCGCGCGCCTTGACCAGACTACGAACCGCGTGGCGAAAGTCGGCCAGCAGGGACATCGCGCACTCCTGTTTGTCGTGCAGGTTCGGGCGGGCCAGACCCCTCGGCGCCGCCGGCTAGAATCTGGGGCTCGCCTATACGTCGAACGAGGGGGGCGGAAATCGACACGCCGCCTCGTTTCGGTTGAATCTGGCGGCCTCGGCGCGGCCGGCGCGGAGGAGAGCCTTAATAAAGGGCCTTCAGGGAATTCCGGGAAACGATGTAACTCGCTCGTCCAGCATCGCGAGGCCGATCGCGAGCTCCAGCTGTAAGCAGCGAGCCTGTAGCATGACGCCGTGAGCCCTCTCCGATGCGGCTCACTGCTCCTCGCTAATCGCTCAAGGCTTAGGGCTGGGGCTCGCTGTGCGCCTCGAGATGCGCAGCATTGTGCGTAGCACTCGCACGACCTCCTTTCCCATCCCGGAAATCCCTGAAGAACCTCAATAAAGGATGTCAGGCACCCTGCTTCCCGGTGCCCCTCACAGGGCCCGGCGGCTCAGTGGTGGTCCGCCTCGGGCGGCACCCGGCCCTCGATCGCGGTCACGGGGGTTCACCCGTGACCGCTCACTCGTACCGAAGCGCTTCCACCGGATCGACCCGCGCGGCTCGCCGCGCCGGGATGTAGCTGGCAACGAGAGCGATGACGGTGAGCAGGAGGGCGACGCCCACGAAGCTCACCGGGTCGAACGGCGAGACGCCGAACAGAAGCGTTCTCATGAATCGCGTGACCCCGAGCGCGCCGACGAGCCCGATTCCGACGCCGATGCCGCCGAGCAACGCGCCGTGCCCGACGATGAGACTGAACACGTCGCCCCGCTGGGCGCCCAGGGCCACCCGCACCCCGATCTCCTGCGTGCGTTGCGACACCGCGTACGAGATGACGCCGTACACACCCACGGCGGCGAGCACCAGGGCGATGGCCGCGAACACGCCGAACATCTTGCCGTACATGGCCTGCTGCCAGTACGACCGCTCGATGGTGGCGTCCATGCTCATGATGCCATAGGCCGGCAGGAGCGGGTCACTCTGCTCGAGCGCGTCGAGCACGATGGGCGTGGCCTGCGTGGGCTCGCCCCGCGTCCGCACCACGAGCGCGGCCGAGCTCCACCCGCCCTGGCGATACGGCATGTACCCCTGAAAGTCCGGGGCCGACGTGAGCTGCTTGTGCTTGATGTCCCTGGCGACGCCGATGATGGTGATCCAGCGGTTGGTCGTGTCGTCGGCGCTGCCGAACTTGAAGCGCCTGCCGACGGCCTCCTGGTTCGGCCAGAAGCGCTGCGCCATGTACTCGTTGATCACCGCGACCCGTCCGGCCACTCCGCTGTCGGCCCATTCCTGTTCGGTGAACATCCGGCCGCGCACCAGCGGAATGCGCAGGGTCTCCAGGTATCGTGGCGACACCCAGCGAATCTCGAGCAGCGGCTCCTGTCCGAGCCGCGCCGGGTGATCCTCGACGTTGATGAAGCTGTTGTTGTTGTTGCCGCTCAGGGGAACGTTGTTCGTGATCGCGGCAGACACCACGCCAGGGCGCGTGTTCAGTTGTGACAGCACGCGGTCCCAGAAGGCGGCACGCTTGTACGTGGAGTCGTACGCCGGCCCGCTCAGCGTGACGCGCATGGTGAGCAGGTTGCCCGGGTCGAAGCCCGGCTTCACGCTCTGCATGCCGAGGAAGCTCTTGATCATGAGCACGGCGCCGACGAGCAACACGAGCGACAGCGCGACCTCGCCCACGACCAGACCGCTGCGAAGCCGCTGGCGCGCGCGCCCGGCGCTCGATCCCCGCGCGCCGGCGTCGCGCAGTGTCTCGTTCAGGTTGGGGCGCGCGGACTGCACCGCGGGAACCACGCCGAACAGCAGCCCCGTCACGACGGCGACGGCCGTCGTGAAGGCGAGCACCTGTCCGTCGATCGTGAACACCATCCAGAAGGGAATGCCGACGAGGATGCTGGCCTTGATCCACTGGAGGAAGGCGTAGGCGAACGCGATCCCGAACACCGCTCCGACGAGCGAGACGAGGACGCTCTCCGTGAGCAGTTGCCGGATCACGCGCCAGCCGTTGGCGCCGAGGGCGATGCGCACGGCCATTTCCTTGGAGCGCGCCGTTGCCCGCGCGAGCAGCAGGTTGGCGACGTTGGCGCAGGCGATGAGCAGCACGAACGCCACCGATGCCATCATGAGCATGAGCACGGGGCGGAAGTTGCCGACCTGATAGTCGCGCAATGTCTGGGCGTCCACGCCCCAGCCGGTGTTGGAGCTCGGATACTGCGTCTCGAGCGACGCGGCGATCGCGCCGAGGTCGGTGCGAACCTGCTCGATCGTCACGTTCGGCTTGACGCGTCCGATCACCTGCCAGGAGTGGTTGCCGCGATTGCTGAGCGGGTCGAGCTGCATGGTGGTCCACGCGCCCGCGGCCGCGGGGAACTCGAACCCGCGCGGCATGACGCCAATGACGCGATGGCGGACGCCGTTGACCATGATCTCCTGGCCAAGCGCGTCTGCACGCCCACCGAACCGGTCGCGCCAGACGCGGTCGCTGAGGATGATGACCTTGGGCGCGCCAACGCGGTCCTCGTCCTCGTTGAAGTCGCGGCCGAGCGCGGGCGCTACACCAAGCGTGCGAAACATCGTCCATGACACGTTTCCGCCCTGCACCCACTGTGCGCCATCGCCGGTGGCCAGGTTGAACGACGTCCCCGTGTAGATGCCGATGCTCTCGAGCGTGCGATTCCCCGCCTGCCAACTCCGGAAGTTCGCATAGGACACGGAGTTCATGTGCCATCCGCGCTTGACGTTGGCCTCGCCGATGGCGACGAGCGCGTCGGGGTTGCGGTACGGGAATGGCCGGAGGAGCAACGCGCGCACGCAACTGAAGATCGTTGCGTTCACGCCGATGCCGAGCGCGAGGCACACGACCGCGGCCAGGGTGAAGCCGGGATTCTTGACGAGGGTGCGGAACGCGAAGCGAATGTCCTGGAGCATGGCGTCGCAGATGGGGGCGGATGGCGGCTTGGACAGGAAGACGGCGCGAAAGGTTTGAGCGCCCGTGTCCGCCCCTACGCAGCCGTGATCGTCGCGGCGAACGCTGGCGAAATGGCGAACCAGACGAACGCCCGGCGTGACCTCGTGGCTCGTGGCCAAACCTAGCGCGCCGCCGCCGACTGAAGCACGCCCCGGGCGGCCCGGAGTTCACGCGCGCGATCTTGCACACGGCCGACGCACACATAATGATTCACTCATCCCGGGACTCCGGAAATCGGCGTAGCGCTGGCGGCGGGGAGGGACCGATGCGCGTTCGACGAGTCATGCTCCGGGCGGTCGCGCGTGTGGCACTCTCGTTTGCCGCCGCGTCCGCCGCGCGCGCTCAGACGGTGCGTGGTGTGGTCGTCGATCCCGCGGATCAGCCCGTGGGCGGCGTCGTGGTGTTGCTCGTCGACAGCGCCACGCGTGTGGCCGCCCGCGCGCTCAGCGACGAGCGCGGCGCGTTTCGCCTGGCCGCTCCGCGCGCCGGCGCGTATCGGCTCCGTACGCTCCGCATCGGCTATCGCCCCGTGGTCTCGGCGCCCTTCCAATTGCTCGCCGGCGGCGAGGTCACCCAGCGCGTGGTCGTCACCGGCCTCCCCGTCGGGCTCGACACCGTTCGTGTGGCCGGCCAGAACGTCTGCCGCGCATTCACCGATTCGGGTGCGGCCACCTTCGCCGTGTGGGAGCAGATCCGCGCCGCGCTCACGGCCGCCGAGTTGACGGCGAGCGCCCGCGCCATCGCCGCCACGACCGTGACGTACGCGCGAGCGTTCGACCCGTACGCGGGCCGGCCGCCCGGACGCGTGCTGCGCGAGCAGGCAAACGTCTCCACCGACTACGTGACGCGCGCCTGGCGCTCGCCGCCGCCGGACAGTCTGCGGCGCGCCGGGTACGTCGTGACCGACCGCGACAACACGATCACCTACTACGCGCCGGGCCTCGACATGCTGCTCTCGCCGTTGTTCGTCGAGGACCACTGCTTCAAGCTCACCACGGACAAGAAGCAACCCGCGCTCCTCGGGATCGCGTTCGAACCGACACCGGAGCGTGCGCGCGGCGTGCCCGACGTGCGCGGAACGCTGTGGGTGGACCGCGCCTCGTCCGAGCTCCGCCGATTGGAGTTTCGGTACGTCCACTTGCTGCCGCAGCAGGAGGAGTACGCCGGCGGCGACATGGCGTTCGTGCGGCTCCGCGACGGGACGTGGGCCGTGGCGCGCTGGGCGATTCGGATGCCGGTGCTCGAGGCGGACGTGCGGCCGGGCCACGGGGCGGAGACGCGACTGACCGAATTGCGCGTGGACGGCGGCGAGCTCGCGCTCGCACGCCGCGGCGCGGACACGCTCTGGGCGCGGCCGCCGCTCGTGCTGCGGGGCTTGCTGCGCGATTCCCTCTCGGGTGACGGCGTCGCCGGCGCGCGCGTTGGGCTGGCCGGCACCGCCCGCGAAGCCACGACGGACGAGCGCGGCCGCTTCGCCATCGATGGCCTGCTGCCGGGCCAGTACACGGCGGAGATCCGCACCGCATCGCTCGATTCGGTGCTCACCGTACACCGGGTGCCGGTGACGTTCGTCGATTCGGCGACGGCGCTCGAGCTCCGCGTGCCGAGCGCGCAGCAGATCACCATGATGGTCTGCGGGCCGTCAGCCGCCCGTTTTACTGACGGGATCGTCGTCGGCAGTCTTCGCCTTCGCGGCGACTCGACGCGAACGTCCGTGCTCCGCGGCGCACGCGTCGTCGCGGAATGGCAGGCTTCCGCCACCGACTCCACGCGCCTCCGGCGGCTCGAGGTGCGTGCCACGTCCGACGGCGGATTCCGCCTGTGCGCCGTCCCGGTGAACACGGCGATCACCATCCGTGCGACGACCGACAGCGCCGAGACGGCCGAGCCGAGCGTCGTTCGCATCGCGCCGGGGCAGCGCCTGGCGCGAACGGCGATCACGCTCGATCGCTCGGCCGGTCTCGCGCGGCTCGGCGCCACGTTCACCGGCGTCGTCGTCAGCGACTCCACACGCCAGCCCGTCGTCGGCGCCGAAGTCGCGCTGCCCGATCTCGGAAAGTCCGTGCTGACGGACGAGCACGGCGCGTTTCGGCTCGGCGGGATTCCCGCCGGCGAGCATACCGTGATGGTGCGCCGAATCGGCTATGGCGCGGCGGACACGAAGGTCACGTTCGCCGATCACGGGACGGTGGAGCGGCGCGTGGTGCTCGGACGGGCGGTGACGCTCGAGCCGGTCGTGGTGTCGGAGAAGGCGCTCGACCGCTACATGCCAGGCTTCGAGGACCACCGGCGCACTGGCCTCGGACATTTTCTCACGCGCGACGACATCGCGAAGTACGACGGAATGAGGCTGGCGACAGTGCTCCAGCAAATGCCCGGATTGGGGATCGTCGGAGAGCGAGGCCACGACTGGCTGGCCAGCAAGCGCACGCCACCACCGGTCTGCCCTCAGCGGGGCTACGTCGACTGCATGCACAGCCACGGCTTCTACCTTCCGGACACCGGCGAAGCGAGAGAGGGCGTGGCCATCGCGTGCTACGCGCAGGTCTACGTCGACGGCGTTCTGCAGAACGGTGTCAGGGAGCCGACGGAACCCTTCGACCTGATCTCGATTCCGCCGGAGCGCGTCCAGGCCGTGGAATTCTACGACGGTCCGTCGCAGACGCCCCTGAAGTACGCCCGGATGGGCTCCTCGTGCGGCGTGCTGGTGATCTGGACTCGCCGCTCGCCATAGGCGACGCGCTCCGCGTCCGGTTAGCGCCGGCGGCGCGAGCTACTTGTCCTTGGCCGCCGCCTTCGCCTCCTCGGCAGCCAGCTCCGACCTGAACGGCGCCGCGCGGCCGGGCTGCTTCAGCGAGTCGTAGTCCGCGACCAGGTCCTTGCGCGCGTTCTGGAGAAAGCCGACCGCGGGGTTCGTCTGCTTGCGCAGAATCTCGTAGCCGGCGAGCGACTCGGTGGCCGCCTCGGCGAACCGCCGTTCGCGCAGAAGCGTGCGCCCGAGCTTGATCCGGGCGATGCCGGTATTCACGTGATCCGGGCCCTGCGCGTCGGTGAATCGCCGGATCGCGTCGCGATACAGTTGCTCGGCCCGCGCGTAGTCCTTTCGATAGAGGAAGGTCGTGGCCAGGTTCGACGTCGCGAGCCCGATGAGATAATGCTTATCACCGTACGTGGCGCGGTAGATGTCGAGCATCCGCTGGAAGTACCGTTCGGCGTCGGCGTACCGGCTCTGCTGCACCGCGATGTTGCCCAACTCGTTGATCGTCGAGGCGACCATCGGGTGCATCGGGCCGTAGACGCGCTCACGGATCGCCAGCGCGCGGCGCAGAATGGAGTCGGCTTCGTCGAACCGATTCTCGAACACCAGCGCGCGGCCGAGCATCGTAAGGTTCGCGGCGGTGCGGTAGTGGCCGGCGCCGTAGAACGCCTGCGTGATCGCCAGGGCCTGGCGGTCGAGCGCCTCGGCCTGGCGATAGTCGCCTCGGTCGAACTCCGACGCACCCAGGTTGACGAGAATGTCCGCGACGCGCGGATGATTGTCGCCGTACACCGCGCGATAGGTCGCAAGCACCAGCCGATTGAGCGAATCCGACGCCGGGTAGTGGCCCGCGTAGAAGTGCGCGTCCGCCAGCGCGCTCCGCGCCGCCGCGACCTCGACCGGCGGCGCGCCCGACGATTCGTCGAGGCGAACGACCTGCTCCAGCACCGGGATCGCCTGGTCGTACGCGCCGCGCTCCGAGAGGACGCGTCCCAGCGCGGCCGTCGCCTTCACGACGTCCGGGTGGTCCGGCGGGAGACTGCCCTGCGCCATGCGCAGGCCCTCGCGCACGAGTCGCTCCGCGTCCTCGAACTTGGCCTGGTCCACGCGCAGGCTGCCGAGCGCGACGAGCGCCGCGGCGACCTCGGGGTTCGAAACGCCGAACAGCGCGCGCCGTCGATCGAGCGCGAGCGTGATGAGCGAGTCCGCGCGCGCGAACTTCCCGAACTTTCGGTAGATGCCGCCGAGCGTGAGATAGAGATCGGCCTGCGCGGCCGGCTCGGCGTCCAGGGTGCTCGCCTCCCGAAGCCCGCGATCGACGAGCGTCACCGCGTGCAGGCTGTCGGCCGGGCCGGCGTCGGGGTCGCCGCCGTCGAACAGACCGAGCGTGAACTGCTGGATCCGCTGCGCGCGCGCCGCCTCGAGGACCGCCTGATTGCGCGCGCTCGCGAGCCGAACCGTATAGAACGCCGCCAGCGCGAGGAGCACGACCAGCGCGAGAACGCCCGCCGTCACCCCCTCGCGGTTCCGCCGAACGAACTTGCCCAATCGATAGGTCGCGCGATCGCGCCGCGCCTCGAGCGGCTCGCCGGCGAGGTAGTGATCGATGTCTCGAAGGAGCATGTTCACGGTCGCGTAGCGCCGCTGCGGATCCTTGTGCATGGCCGTGAGACAGAGCACGTCGAGATCGGCCCACTCGGATTTCCGCGGCCTGGGCCCGCCGGCGGTGCGCGCGACCAGGTGGCCCTCCCGCTGCGCGGCCGCCGACGGCCGCTCCGGCTCCTGGCTCAGAATGAGCGCCTCGATCTCGCTCGCCGCGCGCCCGGTGGGGTCGAACGGCAGGCGGCCGGCGAGCAGCTCGTAGAGGATCACGCCGAGCGCATAGATGTCGGTGTGCGTGCCGACTCGCTCCCCGCGAATCTGTTCGGGCGCCGCGTACGCCGGCGTCATGAAGCGGAGGCCCGTGCGCGTCGCCGCGCCGTCGGCCAATTCGTCCACGGGATCGAGGTGCTTGGCGATGCCGAAGTCGAGCAGCTTGGGCGAACCGTCGCTCGTCACCAGAATGTTCGACGGTTTCAGGTCGCGGTGGATCACGAGATGCCGATGGGCGTGCTGCACGGCCTCGCACACGTCGCGGAAGAGGCGGAGACGGTCGGCGATCGGCAGGCGGTGCGCGGCGCAGTAGTCGGTGAGCCGCAGCCCCTCGACGTACTCCATCACGAACCAGGGCGTGCCGTCGGCGAGGGTGTCGGCGTCGTACAGCCGCGCGATCAGCGGATGGTTGAGCTGCGCGAGCGTGCGCTGCTCGCTGGCGAACCGCTCGCGCCGCGCGGGCGAGAGCCAGGCGTCGCGCAGAATCTTGACCGCGGCGATGGTCCCGAGGTCGTCTCGCTCGGCGAGGTACACCACACCCATGCCGCCTTCGCCGAGGACGCGCGTGACCCGGTACGGTCCGAAGCGCTCCGACGTGGGAGTGTACGCCGGCTCGAATACCCGGTGCGCCGCGTGCGCCACGCCGCGATCCAGGATCGACTCGCCGCGCGCGTCCTCGGTGAGTAGGGCCAGGGTTTCACCGATCAGGGTCGGATCGTCGGCGCACGCGCCGCTGAGAAACGACCGCTGCTCGGCGGGCGGGAGATCGGCCGCGGCGTGAAAGAGCGACTGAATCCGCTCCCAGCGTACGCGGTCCATGTCAACGCAACTCGTGCGCGAGCCAGGCCTTCGCGGCGCGCCAATCGCGCAGCACGGTGGATTCGGAGACGTCGAGCAGCTCGGCGGTCTCGGCGACGTCGAGCCCACCGAAGAAGCGCGTTTCCACGAGGATCGCCTGGCGGGGCTCGATGCGCGCAAGATCGCGCAGCGCCTCGTCGAGGGCGAGCACGTCGTCGAGGCTGGAGTCGGACTCGCGGACCGCGTCGTCGAACGTCACGAACACCGCGCCGCCGCCCCGTTTGGCCGACCGACGCCGGCGCGCGGCCTCGATCAGCACCTGGCGCATGGCGCGGGCAGCGATGCGCTTGAAGTGGAGGCGCGACAGCCGCGCCACTTCCGGCGACTCGCGGAGCTTGAGCCACGCCTCGTTCACCAGGGCGGTGGGACTCAGGGTGGCATTCGGGTCGCCACGGCGCACGGTCGATGCCAGCCGGCGCAGCTCCTCGTAGGTTGCGCTGAACAGCGCATCCAGCAGGTGAGCATCGTCGAACATCGGGGCCACGTCGCCCAGATCCCATTCACATAATGGAAAATCTGCGCGCTGAATGACGGGTTTCGTGCGGCGTCTGCGCATAGAGAGGAGAAGTCCTCAGCGGGCGGCAATAGCGTAGCCCTCGGGTAGCGCGTTCGCAATTGGCGAACGCGCTGATCCTTCCATTCCCAGTGGCGTCGCCCCGTACCCCCTTCGACAGGAGAGACCCGTGACTGGTTCGTGGAATCGAAAGGGCGCCAGCGCAATGAGCCTCATTGCCTGCCTGGCGTTCGGTGCGCAGGTGGCCGCGGCGCAGGCGCAACCGGCCTCGACAGGATTCGGGCTGGGCTACACCGATATCGGACCCGCCCTGGGGCTGGGAGGGATCGGCAGCGCAAGCGCCTCGTTTGGCGGGCGGTTCGAGCACGCGATCAAAGCGTTGCCCGACATGGGCAACGGCATGCTCGGCATCGAGGCGGGGTTCGACTACTACTCGTGGGGTTCGAACTTCGTCGGGTACAGCTGGAGCTACCGCTACATCCCGATCGGCGTCACCGCGAACTACCATTTCAAGGTCAGTGAGCCGAAAATCGATCCGTTCATCGGCGCGGGACTCGGCTACAACTTGGTGAGCTGCAGCTTCTCCGGCTCCGGCACGCAGACCGACTGCGGGTACTCGAGCGGCATCTATGCCATCGCGCGCCTGGGCGGCCGCTACTTCTTCAGTCCGAAGATGGCCGCGTACGCCGACGTCGGCGCGGGGGCGGCGACGCTCAACCTCGGCCTGATGTTCAAGCTGAACTAGATCGCGGTCTCGGCCGGGCGCGCACAGCGTCGTCAGGGAGCGCTCACCGCGAGATCGACGACAACCGGTCGATGGTCCGATCCATCGGCCGGCGGAACCGAGGCCGCGAGCACACGAAATCCCGACGAGGCCAACACGTAGTCGATCCGCTTGCCGGGCGCCGATGCCGGGTAGGTGAAACCCGGGCCGGCGCCCGGCGGCCACGTGTCGCGCAATCGGTGCAGCAGCGGCTGCAGCTCCGTCGCATCCGGCGTGGCGTTCATGTCCCCGACGACGATGGTCGGTTCGCTCGACGTCCCGATATGCGCGAGCATGTCGGCGACCTGCCGCCGTCGCACGGCCGGATCGGCGCGATAGTCGAGATGCGTGTTGAAGACGCGGACCACGATTCCGCGCGCATCGATGGTCGCCTCGAGCAGCCCCGGCATCGGCGCCGGAACCGGATTGGAGTCCTGCGTGGACAATCGCGTCAGCGTGTCGTTGCGCCACGCGACGATCGGCAACCGGCTCAGGAGCGCCACGCCGAACTCGCGCGGATCGGACGAGTTGGGCGCAGGAAGACTATAGATGCGGGCGAACCGCGCCTGCATCCCGAGCTGGGCGGACAACTCGGCGGTCTGATCGGCGAACCCGCTGCGCGCGGCCCAGTGCACGTCCACTTCCTGGAGCGCCACGACGTCGGGGTCGGACGCGCGAATGGCGCGCGCGATTCGCGAGAGATCTCCCCCGCCCGACTGGATGTTGTAGGTCATGACGCGAAGGTGGACGGTCGCCGGCGGCCGGCGCAGCGGCGCGCACGACGCGATCACGAGCACCGCGAGCAGCGAAAAGGCGGCGGCAAGGCTCCGCGCCGCGGGCGGGGTGCGCCCGCGGACGTGCTGACGCCTCATGTTGGCCGTCCTGGCTTCACGTGGCTGTTATGGATCTCGAAATACCGTGGCGCAACGGAGGCGGGGCCGAGCGCCGTGGACGGCGCTCGGCGAGTCGATCCGAGACGTGAAAGCTACTTCACGAGGAACCAACTCTCGAACACACCGCCGCTGATCACCAGGCCGACGAGGCCAAGCGCCGCGGACAGCGTGGCGGAAAACTGCCGGCTCTTGGCGTCGGTCAACACGCCGCAGTGCACGCGAACCAGGAGCCTGCCCGGACGCATCATGGTCTTGAAGGCCGCGGCACTGATGGAGGGTATCCACGTGATGGTCTGCGGGGTGACTCGCAGCGCGCCGAAGATCGACACGATTGGCAACGGCGTGTCCTGGCCGCCCGCCGGATTGACGGTGGAATCGGGCTGAAACCACACCTCGAACACGTTGGGCGGCGCCTCTTGCTGCGCGGCAATGAGTGAGCGCGACAGCGTGACCTGGAGCCCACCCTGCAGCAGCGTCGTGGCCTGGGCGATTCCGATCGTCTGATCGTGTGGCCAGTTGATCTTCCTGATCACGCCCCAGTCCTGATCGAGCCCAGGGCCCGGCGGGCCCGGCGGCCCTTCAGGTCCCTGCGGTCCTGGAGGTCCTGGAGGTCCTGGAGGGCCTGGTGGTCCGGCGGTTCCTTGCGGCCCCGGATCACCGAGGTCGCCCTTGGGACCTGCCGGACCGATGGGTCCAACTTCTCCAGCGGCACCCTGGAGTCCAGCGGGCCCCGCCGGGCCTTGCGGTCCGGTGTTGCCGGCGTCGCCCTTTGGTCCCGCGGGACCGGGATCGCCCGTGTCCCCCTTGGCTCCTTGCTGTCCCGCCGGTCCGACGTCTCCCTTATCTCCCTGCGGGCCGGTTGGGCCGGCGACTCCCGGTGGACCTGCTGGCCCTGGCGGCCCCTCGGGGCCGGATGGACCTTGCAGCCCTGTGGGCCCGGCAGGACCCTGCGGACCCGCTGGACCTGGGTCGCCTTGCGCGCCTGCCGGACCCGCGGGTCCAGCGTCGCCGGTGTCGCCCTTTGGACCCGGAGCGCCGTCGGCGCCTGGCGCTCCCGGATCACCTTTGGGGCCCGCGGGTCCCGGCGCGCCGGTCGCGGCGATCACCGGGCCGTCGTAGTGCCAGCGCCCTTCATCGTCCTGCACGTGCGTGCCCGTGTGTCCGTGCGCGCCCGCGGCGATGAACAGCGCGTCGGTCTGCGCGAGGGAGAGCGCTCCCCCGGAGCGGGTAATGGTGCTGACGACCAGCACGTCGAGATCGTCCGCGGCCGGCGGCGGTCCGACCTCGGCGCGCGTCTCGAGCGTGAGCAGCGTGGGCACGCCGGCAAAGCGAAGGTCGTCCCGATCGCCGTGCACGGCGCGGAGCACAACCGCGAGCGATCCGTCCGGACCGTCGGGCACGGGCACGGACAGCGGAGAGTCCACGAACAACCGAACGCCCGAGCGCGCGAACGCGACGCCCGGCGTGAGGTCCACCGCGCTTCCATTCAGCGTGGCGCGCAACCCCCAGGCGACGCGGCCCAATCCGATCGCGTTGCGGACGTCGAGCACCGACTCGCGAAGGCGGTCCTGCAGGTGCTGCAGATGGTCCGCGGTGACACGGAGTCCATCCACGAATTGCGTACGAGCATCGTCAGACATGCCATCCTCCGTGACACCGCCGCGCGGTGAACCGCGTGAATGAGCGGAGTTACTTGATTGCCACCACGTCCACCGCGCCCAGCTTGACGGTCCCGGTCATCCGGCTCGTGAGGCGGAGCGTGAGGGTTCGCGCGGACGACGGCCCCTCCGGCGCAACGGACGGATGCGCGGTGCCCGTTCCGTCGCCGGGCGCGATCCACGCGGCGCTCGCGCCTTTCGGCGCCGGCGTGGCGTCGATTTGAGTTGTCTCATGGCCGGCGACGCTCACCGCGAGCGGCGCGACCGGCGCCGCCGGCGGCGCCTTGCCCACGGCGCGAACGCGCGCGCCGAGGTTCATTCCCGGTGCGACGACGCCGGGCAGCTCGTGCCACGGGCCGATGGCCGCGCCGCGCCGGATGGGAACGACCGACGCCGGCGCGGAAAAGCTGCCGAGGCTCCACGACGCGCCGCCGCGGCCGACGACGACGACCGCCCAATACGTGAGCGTGTGATCGAGCTTCACGGGCTTCGGCAGCGGAAAGGTCGTCCACTCGTCGGCGGCGTCGGCCGCGGCGGGAGGGAGATCGACCGGCGTGGACGTTCCGCCGTCCACCGGCGTCGTTG
>Ga0316628_100001583_pt1 | contig 16230 bp, 15 predicted proteins | sample OWC_Aug_M2_C1_D5_FD_207648 | JGI IMG/M metagenome (GOLD analysis project Ga0316628, IMG submission 207648) | Wetland soil microbial communities from Old Woman Creek delta, Ohio, United States - OWC_Aug_M2_C1_D5_C | ecosystem: Environmental > Terrestrial > Soil > Wetlands | place: USA: Ohio... | reverse complement strand
CTCCTCCACCCCGCGAGGATCGCACTCACGTCTTTTCCCTTGTGGCACCGGGCGCACGCCTGTTCGATGGTGAGCGTCTCCCCGTACCTGACCCGGGAGAAGTGGAAGTCGTGGTTCCCGGCTTTTTTCCCCGTCATGTCCTTTTCCTCGTGGCACTCCGTGCACGGCATCCCCGGGCCGGAGAAGTCGAACTTGTGGTCGTGGATGCTGTAGCGCTTTCCGCCGTCCGTTACCAGCGGGGTGTGGCAATCCACACACTGCACCGACTGGGGATCGTGCCGGGAGTGGAGGGAGGAAACCTTGTAGATCTTCGCGTGGCACGTGCCGCAATATTCGTCCTTGCCCATCTGGCGATCGGTCTTGACGGATACCCCCCGGTCGAAGCCGCACACGTCGCAAGCCCGGGAGGTCGAATAGAACTTCGATTGCCAGTAGAGGTACATCCGGTGGCGTTCCTTGTAATCCACCGTCCCCCAGTACCACTTCTTCGATTTCGGCTTGGGGGCGAAGAAGTCCGTGAAATACCCCGTCAGGTCCTCGCCGGGCCGGTACCCCGCCGGGAATGGAAACCGCCCGCCGTACCGGGTGTCCTTCCCGTCCGTATGGCACGCTTCGCAGATCATGTCCCCGCGTTCCTTCGAGAGCTTCGAGGGATTGACGATGTCGCCGGCCGCGTTGCTCGCGAGGTGCTTCTCGCCGGGACCGTGACACGCCTCGCACCCGATCGACGGTTCGTGGAACGACCTCGATGCGGGGTCGAACCCCGTGGTGTGGCATCCGTCGCAGAAGACGGAGTACGGCTGCTGGCGCCAGTTGAAGATCGAGTAAGGCTCCCAGTCCCCGCTGACAAGATTCCAGTATTTGGGAAGGACGTAGTAGTCGTTGTCGATGAACGTCAGGTATTTCTGGATCCAATGGCTGCCGACCGTCCACAGGATATCCTTACGGGTGAAGGGAACGCCGGAGAAATCCTTCGCCGCCACCGCATCGGGGAATTTCCTCGCATCGCGCAGCATGTTGGCGTGGGGGGTCTTCCGCCACTGGGCGTAGACCTCCTCATGGCATTTCCTGCATCGAGACGAACCGACGTATCCTTTTGCCCCGGGTCCGAACGCAAGCCCGCTCCCGCCTGAAAACAGGACCATCGCCAGAACAAGGAAGACTCCTCGCTTGCGTCGCATTGGGCGCTCCCTAACGAGGGAGTGAGAAATCGGGGACCTGCCTACTCACCATTGCCGACGATTCCTTGACGGAGGCACGAGAGGCGATCCCGGGCGGAGGGAGGAGGCCGGGCCTCATTTCCCCTTTCCCATCTCCTTGATGAGCTCTTCGAGGACGAATGGCAACTCGTCTTCTCCCGGCGGGAAATCCCCCACGTGGGTATAGCGTATGATCCCCTTGTGGTCGATCACCACCTTGAGCGGGATGGGGCCGGCCAGCCCGTAGAGCTTCGCCACCGACAGGTCGGAGTCGACCAGCACGGGGTAGGTCAACCTCTTTTCCCGGACGACCTTCTTGATATCGTCGATCTTCCCGGCGGGGAGGACGATCGAGAGGAGCTCGAACCCCTTCGGCTTCCATGCCCTGTGCAGCTTGACGAGACTAGGCATCTCCCGTTTGCAGATGTCGCACCAGGTAGCCCAGAATTCGAGCATCACGACATGCCTGCCGGCAAACTCGGACAAGGTGACCGTTTCCCCGGTCGTAACGTCCTTCAAACGGAAATCCGGTGCCTTTTCGCCAACCATCAAGCGCATGGCGGAATCGGCCGCCGCGGGAACCGGCGTGACCGCGACCCCCAAGACGATGATAAACAAGAGAATAACCGGCGTAATGTCGAAGACGGATCTCATCACCTGCCTCAAGGAGAGCGATGTTCCAGTGGTCAAAGGCTGCTGGTTTCTTCCAACCCGACACCGCATGATAAGCCCATTTCTACGACATGTCAGCGTGCCGTTTCGCTGACCGGTTCCGGAACTCCGGGCGCGCCGAACGGCTGCCGCTGGAAGACGGTGGTCAATTTGAGGCTCGGACACCGGGTGCAATCGAGGCACCGCAGGCAGTCCGGGTCTGTCCAATTCCTGTCGGGACGGATGTCGACCGGACAGATCTTCTGGCACTTGCCGCACCGGGTGCACGTGTCGGGGTTCCATGCCAGTTGCAGAAAACTTGACTTGTTGAACAGGGAAAAGATCGCCCCCAGAGGACAGATGGCGCGACAGAACGGGCGCTTCACCATCGTGGAGGTGGTGACGAAGAAGAGCAGGATCGCGATCTTGACCCAGAAGAGCGCGCGGATCATCGAGCGGACGTTGACGTTCATGGTGACCCACGGCAGGCCGCCGATCAGCGTCCCCATCGGGCAAAGCTTCGAGAACCAGTTCTCGTGGGTGATGTAGGGGATCAGGAAGACGAGACCGACCAGAACCGCATAGCGGAAAAACCGGGTCCATGCCGGTATGGAGACTTTCCACGATTGGAACTTGTAAAGGAGGTCCTGCAAAAAACCGAAGGGGCAAAGCGTCCCACACGTCATCCGCCCCACGGTTGCGCCGATCACGGAGAGGGTCCCCACTCCGTAAAACGGCACGTTTCCGGTCACCATGAAATGCTGAAGCGTGCCGATGGGACAGGAGAAAAGCGCGGACGGGCAGGCATAGCAGTTGAGCAGCGGAGTGCAGTAGCTTTTCAGCGAACCCTGGTACAGAGACGCGGTCAGTATCCCCTGGACGTAGGAGTTGGGGAGGACGGCCCCCATCCCCTGGAAGATCCGCCGTTTCAGATACGCCAAGGAGTCACCCGACCCCGATGCACGACAGTCAAAGCATCGCGGCGTTGAACATCACCTCGCCGATCTCCTTCCGGAAGATGCCGTAGGCGAGGATCGACGCCGACGCCGCGATCGTGACGAGGAAGGCGGCAGCCCGCGACATCAGCAGCCTCCTTGCAGTTCCCATGCCTTGCGGTACATCGCCGCCGCCTTCACGATATCCTCCGCTTCCGCCCCCCGGCCCGATGATCAGTATACGCGGGCGAGACCGGTGCGAGCCACCACTTTCCCTTCTTCCGGCCGGAGCTGCCGCGGAGATCGATTCGGAAGGCGGTTGGAGGCGGACGGTTCAGCCCCCGCCGTAGGAATGGAGGCCGGAGAGCACCAGATTGACGCCGAGGTAGCACATGACGGTGGCGAGGAACCCAACGATTGAGAGGATGGCGGCGCGCTTGCCGTGCCACCCGCGCGTGATCCGCGCGTGGAGGAACGCCGCGTAGACCAGCCAGACGATGAGCGACCAGGTTTCCTTCGGGTCCCACGACCAGTACGTCCCCCATGCGTAGTTCGCCCACGCCGCGCCGGTGATGATCCCCGTGGTCAGGAACGGGAAGCCCCAGATGATCGTCCGGTAGACGAGGTCGTCGAGCGTCTTGCATCCCGGCAGGAGGCCGACAACCCCCATGGAAACCTTGGCCGCTTCCTGGCGTGCCTTGAGCAGGTACATGACCGCCACGCCGGCGGACACGGCGAACGCCGCGTACCCGATGAAGCAGGTGATGACGTGGGCATGGAGCCAGTACGACTGCAGGGCGGGCACCAGGGGCTGGATGCTGCTGTCGTTATAGACGGCGAAGACCATCGTGAGAAATGCGATCGGCATCACGAAGGCCCCGAAGGTCCTGCTTCCGTACTTCCGCTCCACGAACAGGTAGAACAGGTTCACCGCCCACGCGAAGAAGACGAGCGATTCGTACAGGTTCGTCACCGGGATGCGCCCGATCCCCATCTGGTACGACTCGTACCAGCGCAAGCCCAGCGCCGCGGTGGACACGACGGCGGCGAGGACGCAGGTCCAGGTTCCCGCGACCGCGATTTTTTCGTTTTTCGCATATAGGGCGCCGAGGTAGAGACCGGACGCCACGCCGAACAGCACTGTGGCCAGGTTGAACAGGATGACGTTGCTCATGCGAGGAGGACTCCCACTGCGATTTCCGGCCCGGCGGTCATTGTCCCGCCGCCTTCACGCCGGTCAGTATTTTCTCAAATTTCTTCTCGAAGGCAAGCCGGTTCCGGCTGGCGGACGCGGCGAGGACGACCTCTACACGGCCGTCCGTGCCCGGCGACAGGCGGACCCAGACCCGCTGGTGCGACAGGAAGAACGCCATGAGGAGCCCGATCACCATCAGGGCGCACCCCAGCCAGACGATGTTCACCCCGGGGTCCTTCGCGACCTGGAGACCGGTGAACATCTTCGAGCTCAAGCCCCCGAAGGAGAAAACCAGCGAATCGGCGCGCTGACGGTCGAGGTCGGGGCGGCCCTGGAACAGCCAGAACGAGGCGGACGGCTGGCCTGGCTTCTCCACGACCACCTGGAGGGCCGGGCCGTTCCCCCCGAAGTTCTGGTTGTAGTCCACGCCCCGGAGGGTCCCGTAGCCGGCGATCGGAACGGATTCGTTGGCCGCGAGGGAGAGCGTGCCCATCGGGGTCCCGTCCTTGCGGGTGACCGTCACCTTCGCCGTCGCACCCCCCGACTGGCCGTAGCTCGACTGGTAGAACCAGATCCCGTTGTGCTGGAGCGGATCGTTCACCACGATCGTCTTCCGGGCGACTTCCCGTCCCCCCTCGATGACGCTCAGGTCGGACTTGTACGCCTTGGGCTGGCCGCTCGGGTACGTCTCGAGGCTGAATGCGTTGCATCGGACAGAGAACCCCAGGTCCTGCATCCGGCTTCCTCCGCGCACCGGAACCTGGCTCACCGCCTCCCCCTCGGGGATGTTCACATATCCCTTGAAGCCGAAAACGTTCCCGACGATCGCCCCGATGAAGATGATGACGATGGAGAGGTGCGTCACGTAGACCCCGAAGCGGGAGGCGACGCCGGCCTCGGCGTAAAGATGCACCGCCCCCCCCTCCTCGGTGACCTTCGGCTTCGCGAAGGAAGAGGAGACCGCCCCGGCGTATTTCGCCGTCCAATCGGAAAGGGCCCCCTTCTTCTTCCACCGATCCGAAAACGACAGGGTCTTCTCGAGGTTCTCGTCGAGCTTCGTCCGCGGGTTCCGCACGATCTTGAGCATCTTCGGGAATCGCTCGATGGTGCAGCAGGAGAGGTTCACCGTGAACAGGACGAGCAGCAGGAGGAACCAGGTGGAATGATACATGTCGAACAGGTTGACCCGGTCCAGGAGGGCGAAGGCCCAGTCCTCGTAGATCTGGTGATATTTCTCGGGGGGCTGGTTCTGCTCGATGATCGTGCCGAGGATCGACGTTGAGGCAAGGACGATCAGCGTGATGATGGCCAGCTTGACGGAGGTAAAAAAGTTCCACACCCGGTCCATCGGGGGTAGAGTACGTTTCTCGTCAACCATTCGGGTCACCTTCAATTATTCGGAATGTATACTGTATACCAGACGGGACGCCTGCCGTCAAACGAAAAAGGGACCTTTTCATAACGAAAGAGGGCGGGGCAGGACCCCGCCCTCTTTCACGACGGTCGCGGACTTCGCGGGTCGCCTACTTCTTGTGGCAGCCGTCACACTTCGTCGGGGCCTTCTTCGTCGCGTCCTTCGAATGGCAACCCTTGCACTTCGTGTGCATGGCGTCCTTCAAAGCGACCGCGGCGCCCTTCTTTTCGGCCTTGTGGCAGTTGAAGCAGGACTGCTCCTTGCCGGCCGCGTCCTTGTGGTGGCACTCCGCGCAATTCTTGATCCGTTCCGCGTGAGCCTTGTGGTGGAACGTGACCGCCGGCTTCGACTTCTGCACATCCTTGATGGTCAGCGTCTCCGGAGCATCCGCCGCGATCAGCACGCCGGCCGAGAACACCGCAAGCATGACGACCGCCATAAGCGTAGCGAATTTCCTCATTCTTCTTCACCCCCTTCCAGTTTGAAATTTACAGCGAGAGATTGCACCGTGCGCACCGTTCCGCTTCTTCGTGCGCGCACCGATCGGTCAACCTCTTTTCGACTTCTTCGAAGTTCCCGCGGCCCGCCTCGGGAGATAGCCGCTCCGCCGTGCGCCGGACCCGCCATTCGGGGCGATCGGTCACCTGGGCCTCGTGGCGCCTGCGGTAGTTGTCCCGATACCGCGCCCTGCTCACCTCTTCGACGCAGAGGTCCGCGAAGATATTCAGCGCCGCCGCCCGCCCGGAGGCGGACGCCTCGACCACCGTGCCGGGGCCGCGGACGCAATCACCGCACATATAGGCGGCGATTTTAGGTTTCCCTCCCGGAAATTGCAAGCGGAAAACGTGGCGCTTCGGATCCACCGCATTCCGGACCGCATCCCCGGGGAGGAAGGAGAGATCGGCCCGGCTTCCGATCGCCATCACGACCGAGTCCGCAGGCACGATGAACTCGCTGCCGGAGATCACCCGCGGCAAGACTCTTCCCTGCGGGTCCAGGTCCACACGCTCCACCTTCAGCGCCTCGAAGCCGTTCACCATGCCGTCCGCGAAGACGAATCGTTTCACCGCCGTGCCCGAAAGGAGCTTCACCCCCTCGGCGACCGCCTCCTCGACTTCCCAGGAGAAGGCCGGCATCGTCTCCCGCGACTCGATGCAGGCGATCGTCACGCCGGCGGCTCCCAGGCGAATGGAGGTCCGTGCCACGTCGATCGCGACGTTCCCGCCTCCGATCACCACGACATGTCCGCGCAGGTGCGGCGGCCTGCGATTCCGGACGCGGGCGAGGAACGACAAGGCATCGTGGAATCCCTGGTCCTCCCCTCCCGCCCCGGGAAGCCGCACCGCCTCCCGGGTGCCGACGGCGACGAGGACGGCCTGGAACCCCTCCCGTTCGAGCGAGGAGAAGGTGGCGTCCCTTCCGAAGAGCGTCCCGCCGCGGAAATGGACGCCGCGGGCCAGGATATTCCTGACGTCGGAAAGAAGCGCCTCCTGGGGAAACCGGAATTCCGCCGCGCCGTATCGCATCATCCCGCCGGGCTCCTCGTTCGGATCGAAAACCGTAACGCGTGCGCCGAGGCGGGCAAGCGTATCCGCAGCCGCGAGCCCCGCGGCCCCGGCCCCGACGACCGCAACCCGTGGACAGGGAATCCCCTCGGCCGCCCCGGGAGACGGCAGGATCCCTTCCGCGTACCCGATGTCGGCGGCGTAGCGCTTGATCGCCATGATGGAGATCGGCGCGTTGTATTCGTTCCGTACGCACTTCTGCTCGCACGGGTGGGGACACGCGCGTCCGCAGAATGCCGCCAACGGAAGCTTGTCGTGCACGAGGGCAAGCGCCTCGAGGGGACGCCCCTCCCTCACGAGGGCGATGTAGTCCGGCACGTTGATGCCGGACGGGCAAGCTCCCTGGCAGGGAGCCACCGGTTCGGATGGCCCCCGGCGCGCGTCGGTCCAGGCCAGCCACCAGATCATCGCCGCCTCGACCAGGAGGAAAGCGTGGCCGAAGGTGATCCCGGACCACACGTTGAGTACGAGACCGAGGCTCATGGGAAGGAGGGTCGCCCAGAAGATTCCGAAAGGGATCCGGCCGGAGTAGAAATGTCCAAGACCCGGATAGACGAGCGAAAGGTTCCCTGCCGTCCTGCGGATCCGATCCCTCCGGATTTCCCAGAGGAGCCGGTCACGCTGACCGACGCGCCCGGAGCAGCCCGAGCACCTTTTTTCCTCGCCCGGGCGCTCGACCTCGCAGAGAATGCAATCCTTGTATCCGTAGCGCAGAAGGTTTTCCGGGCGGAGGAAATCCGTCAGCGAGCTACTCATTACTTGCCCGGGGGGGATGACAACTCATGACCGTTCCGTGGATTCCTCACAGGTGCGGCCCCGGGGGGGGGATTTGACCGACGAGCCTCGGCCCCAAGGCCATCAGGTTGGCGGCCGCCCCGCCCGCTGACGCCCTCCCGTAAAGGTCGGGCTATTCCTCCTGTTCGTCGGCGCGGGCTCGGGTTCAAATCCCCCGCATCGACGCCGCAACGGAAGAAATTGGCGTCCCCAGGGGGATTTGACCGATGAGCCTCCGCCCATCCAGGGCTCCGGCTATTGCGGCGGGGCTCATGGCTGTCGCGCTCCAGTGCGTCGCGCTTCTCCTCGTTAATCGCTCGGCGCCACTCGCCCGTTCAAATCCCCCGCATCGACGCCGCAACGGATGAAATTGGCGTCCCCAGGGGGATTTGAACCCCCGTCGCCGCCGTGAAAGGGCGGTGTCCTTGGCCGAACTAGACGATGGGGACGCGCACGGTGGTGAGCCCAGTTGGGATCGAACCAACGACCCTCTGATTAAAAGTCAGATGCTCTGCCAACTGAGCTATGGGCTCCCCCGGAATTGGACATTTTACGTTCCGGGAGCCGGAAGTGTCAAGCGCGGAAGGGATTCCTCCGGATGATCGTCTGGTTCCGGTCAGGCCCCACGGAGACGAGGGATACCTCGACCCCGGTGACCTCCTCGAGCATCTGGACGTACTTCCTCGCGGCCTTCGGCAGGTCGTTGAATTCACGGGCGGTGGTGATGTCCTCCTTCCATCCCTCCACCTCCTCGTACAACGGCTTCGCCGCCTCGAAATCGGCGAGGGACAGCGGAACCTCGTCCTGCCGTACCCCGCCGATCTCGTACGCAACGCACACCTTCAGGCGCGAAAGGCCCGAGAGAACGTCCAGCTTGGTGAGCGCCACGCCGGAAAGCGCATTCAGCCGGTTCGCGTACCGTACGACCGGGGCGTCGAACCACCCGCAACGCCGCGGCCGCCCGGTGGTCGAGCCGTACTCGTTTCCGCGGTCCCGGATCTTCTGGCCTTCCTCGTCAAGCAGTTCCGTGGGAAACGGTCCGCCGCCGACCCGCGTGGCGTACGCCTTCGACACCCCGACGACGCCGCTCACCTTCGTGGGGCCGACGCCGGATCCGGTGCAGGCCCCGCCCGCGGTCGTGTTCGACGAGGTGACGAACGGATAGGTACCGTGATCGATGTCGAGCAGCGTCCCCTGCGCGCCTTCGAACAGCACCTTGGCGCCCCGCTTGAACTCCTGGTTGATGAAAAGCGACGTGTCGATGAGGTACGGCTTCAGGCGCTCCCCGTAGGCGAGGTATTCGTCCACCGTCGCCTGAAAGGGGACTTCCTCGCCGCCGAAATAGTTCTTCAACAGGAAGTTCTTCAAGTCGAGGTTCGCGCGAAGCTTCTCCGTGAACGTGTCCGGACGGACAAGGTCGCACGCCCGGATGCCGATTCGGGCGATCTTGTCCTCGTAGCACGGTCCGATCCCCCGCGCCGTGGTCCCGATCTTCCTGTTCCCGAGCTTCTCCTCCCGCGCCTTGTCGAGCCGGATATGGTACGGGAGGATGATGTTCGCCAGCAGCCCGATCTTCAGTTGCGCGTCGTCCTTCACGTATCCGCGCTCCTTCAGGCGGTCGATCTCCATGAGGAGCACCTTCGGGTCGATCACCACCCCGTTGGCGATGACGCACTTCTTCCCCGGGTGAAGAATGCCGGAAGGGATGAGGTGGAAGATGAACTTCTCTCCCTTGACCACGAGGGTGTGACCGGCGTTGTTCCCGCCTGTGGCACGCACGATCGTGTCGGCGAACTCCGAGTAGATGTCGACGATCTTTCCCTTGCCCTCATCGCCCCACTGGGCGCCGAGCACGATCACGCTTTTCAAAGGGGTTCGCCTTCTTTCGTCAGAAAATCAGGTATTGGGCGTCCATGATGTTCGGAAGCTTCCGAAGCTGCGCAAGGACGTTCTCGGGAACGGCGTTGTCCACGTTGATGAGCGAAATGGCGGTTCCGCCTACTTCCGTCCTGCCCAGACGGAGACCGGCGATGTTGATCCCCTTCTCTCCGAGAAAGGTGCCGATCCGGCCGACCACGCCGGGAACGTCCTGGTTCCGCAGCATCAAGATGCCGCCGGAGAGTTCCGCCACGATGGCGAAGGCGTCGATCTGGACGATCCTCGGCGCCCCCCCGAAGACGGTGCCGGCAACGGAGGACTCCCCTCCCTCGGTCACCACGGTGATCTTGAGGAGGCTGGCGTACGGCTCCGACTTGGGGGTCTTCGACTCGCCCACCTTGATTCCGCGCTCCTCGGCGACCATCCGCGCGTTGACGAGGTTCACCTCTTCGGTCTGGTACTGCAGGAGCCCCTTGAGCGCCGAGATGGTGACCGGGGCCGTGGAGAGCTTCCCCACCTCGCCGAAGTAGTCGACCTTGAGTTCCCGGACCGGACTCCGGAGCAACTGCCCGTGGAACGCTCCGAGCCGCTCTGCGAGGGTCAGGAACGGTTTCAGCACCGGCAGGAGTTCGCCGGGGACGGAAGGGAAGTTGACCGAGTTGCGGATCGTCCCCTTCTTCAGGAAGTCGCAGATCTGCTCCGCGATCAGCACCGCCACCTTTTCCTGGGCCTCCGTCGTCGCGGCGCCCAGGTGCGGCGTGAGGATCACGTTGGGATGCGCCAGCAGAGGCATGTCGGGGGGCGGGGGCTCCGTCGCATAGACGTCGAGCGCCGCTCCTGCGACCTTTCCCGACTTGAGGGCCGCCAGCAGATCGGCCTCGTTCACGAGCGCCCCGCGGGCGCAGTTGATGATCCGGACGCCGTCCTTCATTTTCGCGATTCCGGAGGCGTTCACCATCCCCTTCGTCTCCGGCGTGAGCGGCGTGTGGAACGTGATGTAGTCGGCCTTGGCGTACAGCTCGTCGAGGGTCGCCATCTCCACGCCGAGGTGCGCCGCGTCCTCCTTCGATACGTACGGATCGAAGGCGACCACGACCATCTTGAGCCCCAGGGCGCGGTCCGCCACGACTTTTCCGATGGCCCCGAGGCCGACGACGCCGAGGACCTTGTCGGTGATCTCGGTGCCCATGAACTTGTTCTTTTCCCACTTCCCGGCCTTCATCGAGGCGGTCGCCTGGGGAATCTGGCGGGAAAGGGCCATCATCATCGAGACGGCGTGCTCGGCTGTCGTAACGGTGTTGCCGCCGGGGGTGTTCATCACGACCACGCCCTTCTTGGTGGCGGCGACCTTGTCGATGTTGTCCGTGCCGCTGCCGGCGCGCCCGATCACCTTGATCCGCGAGGCGTTCTCGAAACACGCCGCCGTGGCCTTGGTTGCGCCGCGGACGACGACCGCGTCGTACTGGTTGATGACCGCCGCCAGTTCCTCGGGGGTCATCTTTCCCTTGACGTCGACCTCGATCCCTTCCTTCACGAACACGTCGATTCCGACCTTCTGCAGGTTGTCGAGCGCGAGTACTTTCATTCGCACATTCTCCTGTTTTCCGGTTCGTTGGTTGTCCGGGGGATACGGCAACTGCATTACCTATCAAACGGATTCGGAAAAGTCAATCTCGGGAAGCGCAGAAAACCCTTGAAGGAGGGGCCGGACCTTGGGAAAATGCGGGGATTGTACTCCGGCCCGCGGCCGGCAACGCGGCGCGTCCCGCGGGAATCCCCCGCGCGCCCAAGCGAGGACACCCAAATGAAACGATCGATCAATTTCAACGCCGGACCCGCCGCCCTCCCCCTGCCGGCGCTCGAGCGCGCCCGTGACGAGTTTCTCGACTTTGCGGGAAGCGGCATGTCGGTAATGGAGCACAGCCACCGCGGGAAGGAGTACGAGGCGGTCCACGACGAGGCAATCGCCCTCGTCCGGGAGCTGCTGGGCGTCCCGGCAACCTACGAAGTCCTGCTGCTCCAGGGGGGCGCAACCGCGCTCTTCGCGCTGATCCCCATGAACTTCCTCGACAAGGGAATGACCGCCCGGTACGTCGTCACCGGCGCCTGGGGCCAGAAGGCGCTGGGCGAGGCGAAGCTCGTCGCGGCGATGTCCGGCGCCGAGGCGGCCTCACGGAACCTCGGGGTCGGCGAGGGGAAGGACAAGAGCTATACCCGCGCACCAGCCCCCTCCGAGGTGAAGGTCGAGGCGGGCGACGCCTACCTGCACATCACCTCCAACGAGACGATCCACGGCGTCGAGTACAACGTCGAACCGACCCGCGCCTTCCCGGACACGGGGGCCGTGCCGCTGGTCGCGGACATGTCGAGCGACTTTCTCTGGCGCCCGTTCGACGTGACGAAGTTCGGAATGGTCTATGCCGGCGCCCAGAAGAACATCGGCCCGTCGGGGGTGGTGGTCGCCGTGGTATCGAAGGAACTCCTCGACCGCGGGCGGAAGGATATCCCGAAGATCTTCCAGTTCCGCACCCACGCCGAGAACAAGTCGCTCTACAACACGCCTCCCACCTTCGGCGTCTACATGGTTCGCAACGTCCTCTCCTGGCTCAAGGGGCAGGGAGGGCTCGCGGGGATGGAGAAAATCAACCGGAAGAAAGCGGCCCGCCTCTACGGCGTCATCGACGGGAACGCGGAATTCTTCCGGTCGCCGGTGGAGCGGGAGAGCCGCTCGGTGATGAACGTCGTCTTCCGGCTCCCGACCCCCGAACTCGAGGAGCGGTTCATTGCGGAGGCGAAGAAGCAGGGGATGATCGGTCTCAAGGGCCACCGGTCGGTCGGGGGAATCCGGGCTTCGATCTACAACGCCGTCCCGTTCGAATGGGTGGAAACGCTCGCCGCCTTCATGGAGGCGTTCGCTCGAGTGAAGTAAGAGGCGCCGGAGGCGATGAAGATCCGAGGCGTGCGCATTCCGGCAGGACTGCTGGCGGCCTTGGCCGGTGTTCTCTGCTTCGCACCGGCCTTCGTCGCCTCCGATGAGCTCCAGCGCGGGAACCCCCACGCGCATTTCCGGAACCCGGACCAGTGCCCGAAGTGCCATCTCTCCCCGGGATCGCAGCCGGGTCCCGCCCGCATCTCGACCGAAGCGGATGCGGTCTGCCTCGGGTGCCACAGGAAGGAAAGCATGGGGCGCTCCCACCCCGTAAACGTTCGCCCTGAAGAGAAGTATCGGAAGATGAGGGTACCTGCCGATCTTCGGCTGGATGCCGGCGGACGAATCATGTGCCTGACCTGCCACACGGCGCACGGGCCATACGTGTCGTATTTCCTGCGCCGGTCGGGTCCGGGCGGCGGCTTCGAAGCCCTTTGCGAAGCGTGCCACGGAAAACTATGAAGAACCTCAACCTGAAGCCGCCCCGACCCAGGATCCGCTACGTCAGTCCCCGCTTCCAGGGACCGGCGGTGCTGGCGTTCGCGGCCATTACCGCAATCGGGGGCGCGATCTTCTGGAAACTGGTTGACGGTGAGTTCAAGCGTGTATTCCTGCACGCCGCCATCCGGGGGCATTACACGTTCGACTCCGCCTACGACATCGTCCGTGATCTGCTTGCCTGGCACCTGGCGGGTCTCTTCGCCGGAGTCTTTCTGGCCGGTTCGGTCCTGGTCCTTCTCCTTGTCGCCGCCACACGGCACAGCATCGGGATCGCCATCGACTCCCTGAGGGCGTCGGCGGAAGGGGACCTGTCCACGCCCACCCGCATGGGGTTCATCGATAATTTCTATCGATTCGGAGATAAGATCGACGCCGTGCGCTCCGACACCCTCGCTTCCATCCTGAAGCTCCGGAGCGAAGCAACGGGCCTGGCTGCAAGCGGGATCCCCGCGGAGGAATTTCGCCTCCGTTGGGACGAACTGAAGCAGGAGATCCGGAGAATCGCCCCGTGATCGATCAAGAAGCCTCGAACAACAGCCCCTTGATCCACCGCCGGTATGTATTCGGCCTCCTTCTCCGCCTCGGCGTCAACTTCGCGGGAGGGGTGGGGATCCTTTTCGCCATCCTCTATTTCGCGCTCTCTCGGCCTCTCCCCGGCAATTACGAAGGGGTCTTCCTCGCCCTGCGCAACCTCTCCCCGTTCCTCCGGCCGATTCTCGCGGTCTCCGTCCTGGTCTACGCGTTGCTGGCCTGCGGATCGACGGCGGCGCTATGCGTCTACATCCTGCACAAGGTGGCGGGGCCGTTGTACCGGATGGAACTGGTGATGGACCAGTATCGCTCGGGCGCCTCCACGCGAACGGTTTCCTTCCGGAATGACGACCAGATCCAACCACTCGCGAAGGCGTTCAATCTGTGGATCGGAACGCTCCGCCACGACCGCCACCGGTGGCTTGCCACGATGAAGGACGCGGAACGGCACTGCCTGCAGGACGAGGCGACGTGCCGCGCGGAAATGGAAGCGGCGCTCAGGAAGGTCGCGAAAGACCTGGCGAGATATCGCTGAAATAAAAAGAGGCGGGGGGATTGTGTCCCCCCGCCCGTGGGTCCATGGAAACCCTTGTGGGGCCGGACCGCTACACTGAGGGATCGGGTTACTTCTTCTCCGCCGGCTTCGCAGCGGGCTTCGGTTCGGCCGCGGGCTTCGCATCGGCCTTCGGCTCCGCCTTCTTCGCCTTCGGGGCCTTCGCCTTCACGGCCTTGACGGACGAAGCGGTACCGTCGGCATACTTCACGACGACCTTGTCGCCGATCTTGATGTCGCCCAGCTTGACCTTTTCGCCGGCCTTCAGGTCCACGTTGCCCTTCTTGCCCTTCACCGAGAACGTGCCGGCCGCCGCATCGAGCGCCTCGATCGTTCCGGTGACCTGCACAGCCTTCGGCTTGGCCGCCTTCTTCGCCGCAGGAGCCTTGCCCGCCGGAGCAGCCTTCTCGGCCGCCGGGGCCGCCTTCTCGGCTGCCGGGGCCGCCGCAGGCGCCGCCTTCTTCTCCGCCGCGATCGCGAATCCCGCGACCGAGAACGCAAACGCAACTGCCATCACCACCGTGAAAATCTTCTTCATTTCATTCCCCTCCGAAGGGAGTATTTAAATGCTTGCGATTGTATCATTCAAGGAGGGTGCCAACCGTTCCTGCCGATACTATCCACCGGAATCATTCGGGTTTTCAACGATGCCCCAGGCAGCGTCCCCCGCCTGCCTCCCCATTGGAGGCAGGCATTCCCCATATGAGGAACCGGTCAGGGAGGAAGGATCCCGAACTTCTTCAACCGGTAAATGTAGGCCTTGTAGCTCATCCGGAGCAGCTCGGCCCCCCGTGTGTGAACCCCTCCGGAACGCTCCACCGCCTGCCGGAGCAGGTGCTCCTCGACCTTCTCGAAATCCACCCCCTGGGGAGGAAGGTCGAATGCCCTGGCGGGGACGGCATCCGCGCCCTCGCCAAGCTCCAGCGGCAGTTCGCCGGGGCCGATCTTCCCGCCTTCCGCGAGAACGACCGCCCGTTCGACGACGGAGGAGAGTTCACGGACGTTCCCCGGCCACGGGTATCGCATCAGGAGCCGCATCGCCTCCTTCGTGATCTCACGCACCGGGGGAACGCCCTTCTCGCCGTGCTTCGCGAGGAAATGCTCCGCGAGGAGGGGGATGTCGGAGATCCGGTCCCGCAGGGGCGGGAGGGTGAGCTTCACGATGTTCAGCCGGTAGAAGAGATCCGCCCGGAACTTCCCTTCACGCACGGCATCGCCGAGATCCCGGTTCGTGGCCGCGACGATCCGGACGTTCACGGGAATATTCTCCTTGCCGCCGATCCTGCGGATCTCCTTTTCCTGCAAGGCTCGCAGCAGCTTGGCCTGGGTCTCGAGCTTGATCTCGGCGATCTCGTCGAGAAAGATCGTCCCCCCTCCCGCCGCCTCGAAAAGGCCGATCTCCCGGCGAACCGCCCCGGTGAACGCCCCGCGCTCGTGGCCGAACAGCTCGCTTTCGAACAGGGTGTCCGGAAGGGAGGCGCAGTTGACCGCGAGGAACGGGGCGGCGCTGCGACCGCTCATGGAATGGACATTGCGGGCGATCACCTCCTTCCCCGTGCCGCTTTCGCCGGTAAGGAGGATGGTGCTCTCGCTCCTGGCGACGCGCGGCAGGATCCGCTTGATCTCGCGGATCGCCGCGTGCTCGCCGAGGATCGGGACGGCGCCGGGGAACAGCTTCTCCGACAGCACCCGATGGGACTCGCGCAGGTGCAGGTTTTCGATGGCCCGTTCGACGATGATCAGCAGGCGGGCCCGGTCGACCGGCTTTTCGAAGTAGTAGTACGCCCCCTTCTTGATCGCGTCGACCGCCGTCTGGATCGTGCCGTAGGCGCTGCTGAGCAGGATGGGCATCCCCGGGGCCCGGACGAGGACCGCATCGATCAGCTCCTCCCCCGTCATCCCCGGCATGACGAGGTCGGTGATCACGAGATCGACGGCCTCCCGCTCGAGCAGCCGCAAAGCCTCCACTCCCCCGGAAGCCAGCAGCGGGATGTATCCTTCGCTCTTGAGGATCGCGCCGAGGATCTCCCGCTGGTTTCGTTCGTCGTCGACGACGAGGACGGTCCCCTTCATCCCGGGGTCCCCTCTGCGGGGGAAACCGGAAG
>Ga0316628_100001582_pt1 | contig 16232 bp, 16 predicted proteins | sample OWC_Aug_M2_C1_D5_FD_207648 | JGI IMG/M metagenome (GOLD analysis project Ga0316628, IMG submission 207648) | Wetland soil microbial communities from Old Woman Creek delta, Ohio, United States - OWC_Aug_M2_C1_D5_C | ecosystem: Environmental > Terrestrial > Soil > Wetlands | place: USA: Ohio... | reverse complement strand
TCTCTGTCAAGATTGCTTTTGGGGACGAACACTTGAATCAGATGCACATGGAATCATAAGCTAAGCTAGAGAACGTTCAGTATATCCACGAGTTAGGTTTCTTTACATCCGAACCAAATATAAACAATCAAATCCAAACCAGGAGATCTGATCCAATGCAACAGAATACCAACGAAATTAGACCCTACCCACCCAGCTTCCTCGATAAGTTTATGGAATTTATTGAGCGTCTGCCCAGTCCTTACTGGCTTACGTATCTTGTACTCTTTATCGTGCAGAGTATCCTTGTCCATGTCCTGGCCTGGATTACTGGTTGGCTGCCCGCGTATACATTCAGCCCAATTTCGCTAATCTTTCCGCTTTGGCTCTGGGGTCCGCTGGCATTGATGACTCATTTGGACTATGTAGCGCTTGAGGCCTTGTCCAGTTATAGCTCACTCCTGGATATTGATGAGGAGAGGTTAATAAAGCTGAAGTATGAGTTCACAATCTTGCCAGCTCGCAGTGTGGTCCTCAGCGGCGTGTTTTGGATCTTCATCTATTTCATCTTAACATATTTGACCTACGATGCTTTTTATGTAGCATATGGACTTGGATCTCTCCTCTCCGTGGTTTTTATCGTTGGAGGGCTGATCTCTTTCGCCACTGGGGGTGCAATCTACTATCATTCCCTTCGGCAGCTGAGGCTTGTAAACCGCACGGTGAAGATGGTTAAGCAGTTTGACCTGTTTCGACTCGATCCGGTATACGCCTTTTCTCGTGTGACGTCACAAATCGGTGTGTCGTGGATGATTATGTTCACCTTGACGTTGTTGCTCTTTCCGACCCAACTTGAGAATGCACCGATTTTAGCGATATTTGTTCTGCAAGTAGTGCTGGCGGTGGCAGCTTTTGTACTCCCCCTTTTGTTCGTTAATCGTCGTCTCGTCGCTGAGAAGCGCAGACTCCTTACAGAGCACAACCAACGTGTCAAATCAACCTTAGAGCGGCTACACCGTTGTCTTGATGAAAATGAACTGGGCGAGATAATTCAGCTCAACAACGCCTTGATTGGATTGACCAATGAAAACGCTGTATTGACCAGGATCCCTACCTGGCCTTGGCGCGCAGGCACGCTTAATGGTTTCCTGTCTGCCATCGGATTGCCAATCATAATCTTCCTCATCCAGCTAGCAGTAAAGAAATGGCTAGGCGGATGAAGCCGACCGCCTGATCGTTCGATGGACACGGGAAATGTAGACTCTCAAATCCAGACCAGGATTATGAGGCCTTCGATTGAAAACGACCCAACGATAGATACCCAAAGGCAATCAGCACAAGCCCTGTACTTGTGGGGAGTGTTTATCGCACTGGCGGTAATCATCAACGGCACAGTACCGTTTACCCTTGGATTTAACTTGCTCGCATGGACATACTGCGAGAAACAACGTTTTTATCGCCCGCGATGGTCTTTATCGTCAGCGATGTTCTTTATCGCAAGCGATGTTCTTTATCGCAAGCGTACTTTGCGAACGACCAATCTCATCTTTGGCTATCTTGTCACGCGAGAGACCTGGATTTCGTCCTTACCGGAATCCCAGGCTGCCGATAGACTGTATACAGCTGGCATCCGGAGCGATGGCGGGATCATCCCAGAAAGCCAGGGCTATTTGGATCGCGCAGCTTGAGGAGCGCGTCACCCAATGACCGTTTGCAGGAAATTCATAAAAATAAGCCTGGGTCAGGGAGCTGGCGACCTGCCGGCCCCAGTCTGGCGGGGTGATGGGGTCGTATTCGCCCGCCATCACCAGGGCAGGTACATTACTGGTCACCGGTTGGTTCTCGCGCGCATCAGGCGGCGACGGGTTCCATGCCTGACAGGCAGCAAACAGCGACCGCACGCTGGCTGGGTAGAAAGCTGCAATCTGTGGCTGGGTGGTTTGCGCCGCTGTCTGGGCATCTTCTGGCGTGCCGAAGGGAATCTCTTCAGCGCACTGTACCGACATATTCATCCCCAGGGCGCTTGATGTATCAAAATATAATCCCAGCCTATCTTCCAGGATGGTGTAGTCACCCTGGCGGATGTCGAAGATCATCTTGGGCATGGAAGCAGTTACGTAGGGGTTGTACATCCCCAGGAACAGCACGTCGATCAGCAAGCCGCCATCCAGCCACACTGTCTGCTCGCCGCCGCCTGCAGAGAGCATGACCTGGACCGGGTTGGCGTTCAGCTGGTCCACCAGGTTGTAGAACACCGTTCGCAAATCGGGGTAGCTGGCGCTGCAGCCTGGATCGGCAGCGCAGCGCTCGAACAGGACATTGAACGACCTCTCGGCGTTGGGTGCCAGAGACGTATACAGATTTACCTCGAGAGGGTAAACGGAATCGAGCACGGCGCTGCGCACCGCCTGGGGGTAATCGCGTAGGATCGTCAGCGCCAGGCGCGTTCCATAGGAGACGCCATAAAGGTTGATCTGAGCGTATCCCAACGCCAGGCGCAGGTCGTTGACGTCCGCCGCGCTGTTGGCGCTGTTATAAGCAGAGAGATCGTTTCCCTCAGCAACCAGCCGGTCGTGGCAGCGGCTGAAGGCCTCTTCGATAGCCTGAACGGACTCGTCGCTGGTGAGCTGACCTCCCAATAAGATGGGTTCAAGCGCCTCTCGCTCGGGGCAGTCCAGGCGGGGCAGTGAGTGCCCGGTGCCGCGCTGGTCGAAAAGGATGAAGTCACGCCGCCCCAGGATCGCGTCCAATCCCTGGTTGAACAGGTAGACCGCTTCGTCCAGGGAAGACGACCCCGGTCCGCCAGCTAAATGCACGACCGGGTCTGGAGCAGGATCAGCCGCTGTGCTGTGAAAAATCGCCACGTGCAGCCGGATGAGCGGGCTTCCCGGACGGCTGCGATTCTCCGGGACCACCAGGTAACCGCAATCCGGTGCGTACCCAGCGGGGACGGGGAATTCGCAGGCCGCAGGCTCAAAGATCGGCTGGTAAGCAGCGGTGGGTGTAGGGGGCAGGTCAGTTGGGGTCGAGGTAGGCGGTGGGGGCTGGAAAGGGGTTGGAGAAGCGACAGGTGCGGGGAGGATGGGAGATGGTAATAGAGGTGGTGCGGGTGAGAGGCGGGGTAAGGTGGAAGTGGGAAAGTTGCAAGCGAAACTACCCAGCATAAAGGACAGCAATAAGATCAAAAGGGGATGACAGCGCTTCGATTTCATCATTTCAACTAATCGTTTAAACCAATCTGATCCGATTGTACCACCCCTGTGCTGGTCTCCTCCTTTGGTCCATCAATGCGAGCGAAGCAAAGCAATGTACTCATTGCAGTAATGTACTCATTGCAGTAATCTACAGATTGAGGCGATGTACCCGATGTAATTATCGGCATCATCGCCGCAATCTCATCTTTCGATCAGATAAGGGAATGCTTCAAACATGCCGTATAATTCAATAGTTGCCCGCTCATTTATTAAGTTGGAAGGAGTATGTTCATGCCATTAACATTCTTGATTCCTGTTGGTCTTATCATCGCTGTGGTTGGCGCAATCCTGTTCTTTGTCACAAGATATAAAAAGACTGCCATAGTAGTGATGGGTATTGGTATTGCCATCTCTATTTTGACGTTCCTACTGGTTGTGCTAGCAGTCAATTCGCAAATGTAAGCTTAATCCATCTGCTAAGTGGTCGTTACATAAATATCTTTTGTAAAGATGGATTTGAGCTACAATGAAATATCCCTTTGGTAAAGGGTATGAATATAGCTCTAAACCAGTCTGCTCAGGATAAACAAAGGAGGGTGAAGAATGGTCGAAAAAAGCGTAGGACAGAAACCTTCAAAAACGGCCTTATTTGCCGCACTACATCGAGCTATTGCAAACAAAGAGTACCAAAACGAAAGATTTGGCTCAGATTTTTTAGCTGAATTTTTTCTACCTTCAAATTTTCGATTTTTTATCCAATTCAAAAAAGTTAGAGCAAACGTCAAAAAGAAGTTTCATGAAGCTTTTCCAGGCTTGCACGAATATATGATTGCCAGAACGGCCTTTTTTGACAGGGTCTTTAGTGATGCACTCAACCACAAAATACCACAAATTGTGTTGCTTGGTGCGGGGTACGATTCAAGAGCGTATCGTTATGCGAAGCTAAATCTTGCTACAAAAATCATGGAGCTCGATATTGGGCCAACCCAAAATAGAAAAAAGCAATGTTTGAAAAAAGCGCACATCGACATTTCAGAACAAGTCACACTCGTCCCCATAAACTTCGACAAAGAATCCATAAAAAATGCTTTAGAAAAAGCAGGATATGAAAACGATAAAGAAACATTATTTATATGGGAAGGAGTCAGCTATTATCTCAATGCGGAAGCGGCTGGTAAAACATTGGAATTTGCGAGTCAATCTTTGCACAATGAAAGTACGATCGCTTTTGATTATGCAATTTCAGAATCAGAGGAAAATATCAACCAATATGGCGTAAAAGAATTTTCTCTATCGATGAAGGAACATCATCAAGATGAGAGCATCCTGTTTACGATAGATGAAGGAAAAATAGAATACTATCTAGAGCAAAGAGGCCTGAAGATCGTTAGTCACCTGGACAATGCTGAGATTGAGAGAGAATTTTTAGTAAATGAAAATGAATCATCGATCGGTCGAGTAGTCAGCCATTTACGTTTCGTATTGGCTTCACCAAAAAGGTAAAAAGAAAAGTAAAGTGTATCCCAAGGTGAGTGTGGATAGGTTTGCTTATCTACCGCTCCCCTGGCGGGATCTCATTAGCATCATATACGAGGTTGAGCCAGGATTGAAAGAACTGCGGCTCAACCCACTCAATGGCATCGATGAGCTCACGTTTCCGCATACGGCTGATCCCCTTAATCCCGAGATCGCTTGCCGCAGCTTCCAGATCTATCCTCATCCGCTTGGCCTCTAGCCTGGACCTCCATACTTTCCTGGTCTGTTCCAACCCTTCCGTGCTGTCAAAGCCGTAAGCCAACCCCTCAAGCAGCTGGACCATCTGCTCAGCCGTGGCTTTGACTACACTGGTCCCAATCGGCCATCCGACTGCCCTGTAATGGATGTGCCACTCGTGGATCAAACTGTCGATCAGAAGCAGTTTATCACGCGGGGACCGTGCCAAAGTCCATCCTTTCACGAATGTCTCGAACACTACGGCAGGCTCATAGGGAGGCGCTGGGGTCTTTCGAAGGAGGCTCTTGTGATAATCGCCGCATGCCACCTCCCAGCTGCATGCATTGCACCTCAGCATCTCCGAGTCGTCGAACTGACCATTCACCAGCCGGCGAACGATGATGGAGCCGCAACCGCGGCATTTCACCCTTCCCCGTGTGGCTTCCCCCAGATCAAGGGTCTGTTGGCAACACACGTAAATACCATAACCAACCTCATCCAACAGGTCCTCGTCCAGCATCCCGCGTGCGTCGCTTTCGTAGAGACGGCGGATCTTGTGGGGAGATACCCTTTCTGCCCAATGCACCTCGCTTGTTTTGGAGCTCACGATAGCTTCCTCAAAGTTAGTCCAATAAGCGATATCCACGCCCCTCCCAAATCAAAAAATTGTCTATACGCAGTTTTAGAAATTCATTTTATTCTTCTGACAAGCTGAGAGAGTACCCTCAGCGATAGAATACCTTTCCGCTGAAGCCGGTGTTGTGCAGCATTATTTTCGCGACTTCTGTTTGATCATCAGATTATATTTTTCTTTTCAGTAACCTGAATGCCAGAAAGTACGATACGAAAAAAATGACTAAGCCAAGTCCTATACTTATTCCTTTTTCAATAGCGAAAGACATAAAACTTCTGTCTAGATTGTTCGATGGGACAAGAAATCGTAAGCCTTGTGCGATACATCCATAAATGATTCCGAATATTACCCACCGGATTGCACCTTCTTTACCGAAATGAGCATCACTCCAATTGCGGATTATAAAAGCGCCAGGGAGGATAAGTAGAATCAGGATTATGGGGAGAATGATGAAGATGTTGCCCAAAGTTACCGATTGTAACTTCGTCATTATGGTAGTTGCTGAATTACTGCTGAGTAATTCCCAAAACAACAAGGTAACCATAATAGACAGAAAAGCGATCCCGGACATAACAATGGAAGCTTTGGTACTTTTCTTAAGCATTTATTGTCCTTGTCGCTAGTAACCAAATCAATCCTTACATGGAAAGATTGTCAAACTTAATCTCCCGAGACTGAAGCAATATCCTTGTATCCTTCCCTTTTTGCTGCCCAACTATAATTATACTGAATATTGCAGCAGATTTCGTGTTCTATTCGTGGACGGTTCCCCCTCCCCCATTCGCGCCGATTAGCGCAGATTAGCGGATTCTTTCCCCTATCCCTTATCCCCCAACCCCTATATAATAATTTCACCACCCATCCCAAGGAGGTAACATGACGGAACTCACAGGTAAACCTACCCGGCACTTCCTGGAATCGCTCGGGCTGCCCACCGGCGACGCCCATCACCTGCCCGACTCGCCCAAGCGCTTTCCCGACGGGGCGCATTACCGCATCGAGATCCCCAGCGTAGAAGGCCCGGCTGCACTGCAAGCCGTGATCGAAGAAGCCGAGCGGCAAGCGGTCATCATCCAGCGCGTATCGCAGGGCAGCGGCATCATGCTGCTGACCGATGCAGAGATCGCCGAGATGGCGCGCCTGGGGAGGGAAGCGCGTATGGAAGTGTCGCTGTTCGTTGGGCCGCGCGCCGCCTGGGACACCGGAGCGCAGGTGACAGCCAGCGCCGGCAAGAACCTGGGTGCTCGCTTGCGCGGCATGGAGCAGGTGGTGTTTGCAGTAGAAGATATCCGGAGAGCATGTTCGCTAGGCATCCGCTCGGTGCTGGTTGCTGATGAGGGCTTGCTATGGCTGGTCAATGAAATGAAGAAAGCCGGGGAACTGCCTGCCGACCTGGTCTTGAAAGTGTCGGTGATGATGGGTCCTGCCAACCCGATCTCAGTGCGCTGGATGGAACAGCTTGGCGCAGGGACTTACAATATCCCGACCGACCTGTCCCTGCCGCAGATCGCCGCCATGCGCCAGGCGGCGAGCATTCCCTTCGACATCTACGTGGAAGCGCCGGACGATTTTGGCGGCTTCGTGCGTTACTATGAAATCCCAGAGATGGTGCGGGTGGGCGCGCCGGTGTACGTCAAGCTGGGGTTGCGCAATTCGCCCAACATCTACCCCAGCGGGCTGCACCTGCAAGCCACGGCAGTGGCGCTGGCGCGCGAGCGTGTCCATCGCGCAGCCATTGCGCTCGAGCTGCTGCAGCGCTACTTTCCAGAGGCGGTCCCCTCCGCCCCTGGCGCGTCAGACCTGGGCATCCCCTGCAAACCAGCATAAGTATGCTAATGAATAGAGGCCAATCTTAGCCGGTTTTCAATGGAATCTGCTCTTTCCTCTTTTTCCGTCCGATGTACTCATCGACCTTTTCCGTGAGCGCTTTTTCTTCGAAATCTGTGTCATCCGTGCAATCCGTGAGCTTATTAAAGGAATGAGCTATGAAAATCTCCAAAATCACTCCCCTGGTCCTGGGCACCCCCTGGCGCGACCTGCTGTTCGTCAAAGTGGAGACAGATGAGGGCCTAGTGGGGGTGGGTGAAACCCGCCCGCTCAACCGCACCGAAACCGTCATGGCTTATCTGGCGGAAGCCGGGCCGCGCTATGTCTTGGGGCACGACCCCTTCGAGATCGAGCGCCTGACGCAGACCATGTTCCGCGGCGATTTTGGCCGCGCCGGCGAGATTGTGATGACCGCCATGGCGCTGGTGGAAACTGCCTGTTGGGATATTATCGGGAAATCGCTGGACCTGCCCGTCTACCGGCTTTTGGGTGGCGCGGTGCGCGACAGGATCAAAGCATACGCCAATGGCTGGTATACCGTGGAGCGCTCGCCGCAGGAGTTTTATGCTGCCGCCCAGGCTGCGGTTGCCAAAGGCTACCGGGCGCTCAAGTTTGACCCCTTTGGGTCGGGTTTTTATGAGCTGGAACGAGCGGAGAAGAACCGCGTGATCGCCTTGGTGGAGGCGGTGCGCGATGCCGTGGGACCGGAGGTGGAGATCCTGGTCGAGATGCACGGGCGCTTCAACCCCGCCACGGCTATCGAAATGGCGAAGGAATTAAGCCGCTTCCAGCCTGGCTGGTACGAAGAGCCGGTCCCGCCTGAGAACCTGGCAGCGCTGAAGAAGGTGGCACAGGCAGTCGCTCCGCTGGGCGTGCCGCTCGCCACCGGTGAACGCCTGCACACGCCCTATGAATACCGCGAGCTGTTCGAGCTGCAAGCAGCGGATATCATCCAGCCCGACATCTCGCATTTTGGGGGATTGTTGAATACCAAGAAGCTGGCCGCCTGGGCGGAAGCCTATTACATCCTGGTCGCACCGCATAACGTGGGTGGGCCAGTCTCGACCGCCGTCGCCTTGCACCTGGCAGCCTGCACACCGAACTTCAAGATTCAGGAGCACTTCAACGATTTCGCAGACAGCTACGTATTGGACGCTGCGCCAGGGTTGCCCAAAGTGAGCGAAGGATACTTCCCGTTACCGCAAGGGCCTGGTCTGGGCGTCAACCTGGATGAGGACGTGGTCGCCGCTCACCCCAGGCAGGGGGCACACTTCAATTTATACAAAGAGGACTGGCACAAACGCGGCAAGTGAGTTTCTTCTAACAAGATAGCTGTTTAACCACCCGCCTACCAGACCACATATCGAACCGAAGATACAACGAATAAACCCGTCAACTAGCTAACTATCAAACTAACTAATCACCAGACGATTTAACCACCCGCCAGTACAGATGTTGCATGTAAGTCTCTACCACCCGTACAGACGCTGCATGCAGTGTCTCAACTAGCCGACTAACCGGCTCCACGCCCCCACCCACGGTGTCCCCAGGCGATGGTGTCTAGCGATCTCGATGCTCCCTAGCTTTTGTGCCACCGTCACCGAAAGCTGCGCCACCTCCGCCCAATCTTCCGACAGCAGTGATTTGCGCAGCTTGCTCCCCAGATTTCCACACCACTCCCATTCCAATCGAAAGCGGTCCGCCTTCACCCAATAGCCGCGCTTCTCCCAGGCTGCCACACTCGGCTCGATGGTTTGCGCGATCTCCTCCAAAGCCAGGGCAACGAATGCCGCCAGGTCGTGCGTCTGCGCATCCGGCTCCGTCTGCTTCATCAACTCGCGAATTGCCACCACCACGGCTTTCGCCAGCCTGGTGCGGTCTTTACCGGCACTCTCTGGGTTTATAATACGGGACAAGATCAGGTCTCCTTCGTTTTTTCTATTCCTGACAGCTTAGTTTTCTTGGTGCTCTTGGTGGTTAAAATAACCAGGTCATTATACTCCACCCGAAAGGCCAAACGATGCCCGACCTTCTAGATTTTCCTTTCTTGCCCTCTCCCCTGCGCCACCCCTCCGTCCTCCACTTGCTCCTGCTGGCTCTGGCTGAGGACCTGAACGAGCCCGCTGACCCCGACCTGCTCTTCCCCGACCCCGCCGCGGGCGACATCACCTCGCAAGCCACCCTGCCCGCCCAAGCCCTCCTGGAAGGGCGCATCACCGCCAAAGCTGAAGGCGTCATCGCCGGCATGCCGCTGGCGCAGGCCGTCTTCCACCTGGTTGATGCGCGCATCACCTGGCAACCGCATGTCGAGGATGGTCAGCCCGTCCAGCCAGGCACCCTGCTCGTCGAGGTCACCGGACCCGGTCGAAGTCTTTTGGCTGGCGAGCGTACCGCCCTGAACTTCCTGGGGCGCATGTCTGGCATCGCCAGCCTCACTCACAAGTTCGTCCAGGCGGTAGCGGGAACGAAAGCCGTCATCCTCGATACACGCAAGACTGCCCCCGGGTTGCGGCATGTTGATAAATATGCCGTGCGCATGGGCGGCGGTCAGAACCACCGCTCCGGTCTCTACGATATGGCGCTAATCAAGGACAATCACATCGATGGCGCGGACGGCATCATCCCCGCCGTCGAAGGTGTGCGCCTCCTGTTCGGCAGCCGTTACCTGGTGGAGGTGGAGGTCAAGGACCTGGACGAGCTGCGCACCGCCCTGCTCCTGTCCGTCGACCGCATCATGCTCGATAACATGGACCTCACCACCATGCGCCAGGCAGTCCAGATCGCCGGTGGTCGTGTGCCCCTGGAGGCTTCCGGAAACGTCACCCTCGCCACCGTGCGCTCCATCGCCGAGACCGGCGTGGACTTCATCTCCTCCGGCGCTCTCACCCATTCCGCTCCCGTCCTTGACATCTCCATGCGTTTGCGGTAAACTATTAGTGTATATTATACAATAACCCGACCTCTTGATATGAAATTCAATTCGAGCTGAATTTTTCGCTTTGGATTTCTGGAACAGGTCTTTTATTGATAGGATGGACCCTTACAGGAGAAACACGTGAAGAATATTGAAGAAACTTACCTTGAGATGAAGCAAAAGCTCAGTCGGGTTGCTCCCGATGTCGAGCTGCGCATCAAAGCCGAATATGTCGTCGAGATCAACCGCCTGAAAGCCGAGAAGAATGCCGTCATCCTCGGGCACAACTACATGGAACCTGTACTCTACCATACCGTGCCTGATTTTGTGGGCGACTCGCTCTACCTTTCGCGCATGGCAGCCAAGACAGATAAAGATATCATCGTCTTTTGCGGTGTCAAATTCATGGCGGAGACCGCCAAGATCTTGAACCCCTCCAAGACTGTCCTGCTGCCTGCTGAAAAAGCCGGGTGTTCTTTGGCTGCCAGTATCACTGCCGAAGATGTGCGCCAGCTAAAGAAGCGCTACCCGGGAGTGCCAGTGGTCACGTACGTCAATACTTATGCAGACGTCAAAGCCGAGTCCGATATGTGCTGCACCTCTGGCAATGCCGTGGCTGTCGTCGAATCCTTCGGTACGGACACGGTCATCTTCCTGCCGGATGAGTACCTGGCGCGCAATGTAGCCAAAGAGACCGGCAAGCACATCATCTTCCCCAGCCTGACGGGCCCGGTTGACCCCGCTGCCGCCAGTGAAGTGGACTTCCAAATGGTGGGATGGCGCGGACGCTGCGAGGTGCACGAAAAATTCACCGTGCAAGATATCCGCAACATCCGGGCTCAGTACCCCGACGTGATCATCCTGGCTCACCCCGAGTGCAGCCCAGAAGTGGTCGAAGCCTCCGATATGTCGGGCAGCACTTCTGAGATGATCAAGTATATCGAGCGCTCGAAAGCTCCCCAATACCTGCTGCTCACCGAATGTGCCATGGGAGATAACGTTGCTGCAGCCCATCCCGAAAAAGATATGTTGCGCTTGTGCAGTGTGCGTTGCCCGCACATGAACATGATCACGCTGGAAGATACGCTTAATTCCCTTCAGCTCATGCGTTATGTGATCGAAGTCCCAGAAGACATTCGTGTGCGTGCCGCCCAGGCTGTGGAACGCATGATCTTGATCGGTTGATCTATTATGCAAACAGATACTTTAATCATCGGCAGCGGGATCGCCGGAGCGACAGCGGCTCTGCAATTGGCAGCTGATCACCAGCGGCAGATTACCCTGCTCACACGCGCAGAAGATCCCATCGACTCTAACTCACAGTATGCGCAAGGTGGGATTGTTGGGCGCGGCATCGACGATTCTGCCGAGCTGCTGGCAGAGGATATTTTCAATGCCGGCGCAGGATTGTCGAATCCACCCGCAGTGCAGCTCGTTGCAGAAGAAGGACCTCGCTTACTGCAAGAGATCCTGATCGATCAATGCGGATTGAGGTTTGACCACGACGCAGCTGGAGAGTTGATCTTTGGGCTGGAAGCCGCCCACTCCCGGCGGCGTATCCTGCATTTCGGAGATGCGACCGGTAGGGTGATTATGCAGGCGCTTTTGAAAAAAATTGCCGAGATGCCGAATATCACTTTACTGACCGGCTACACCGTGGTGGATTTGATTACCTATCCACACCACGCCAGGGATCCGCTGACCGTTTACCAGCCCATCACCTGCCACGGGGCTTATGCATTGCAGCAATCCACCGGTAAGGTAGTGCCCATCCTGGCTGGCACCACGATCCTGGCTACCGGAGGGCTGGGACAGATTTTCTTGAACACCACCAACCCGGCTGGCTCACGCGGCGATGGGCTGGCGATGGCTTACCGGGCCGGGGCACGCGTGATCAACACCGAATACATCCAGTTCCACCCCACCGCTTTTCACCAGCTGGTGACCACCAAATTTTTGATCAGCGAAGCGGTGCGCGGCGAGGGCGGCGTCCTGCTCACCCCCTCCGGTGAACCCTTCATGGAGCGCTACTCTCCCGAATGGAAGGATTTGGCTCCCCGCGATGTGGTTGCCCGCTCGATCTACTGGGAAATGCTGGAGAATAGTTATCCTTATGTTCTTTTGGATATTGCTTCTCACAAGCCTGCGGATTACATCCGGCAACGCTTCCCGCAGATCTACGCTTATTGCCTGAAGAATAACCTGGATATAACCCAGCAGCCGATCCCGGTCGTGCCGGCCGCGCACTACTTCTGCGGAGGGGTGATGGTTGACCTGTGGGGCAGATCCCAGGTTGCGGGTCTGTATGCCGTGGGAGAAGTGACTTGCACGGGTTTGCACGGTGCCAACCGGTTGGCTTCGACCTCCCTGTTGGAAGGGCTGGTGTGGGGCAGCCGGGCTGCGCAAGATATTCGCAGCAATCGGGCTGTAAAGCCCCTGCCTGAAAACCAGATCCCGCATTGGGACGACTCAGGCTTGATCTACGATGCAGATACGACCTTGATCCAGGGAGATATGCAGACCATCCGCAACTTGATGTGGCATTATGTAGGTCTGGTGCGCAGCGAATATCGACTGAACCGCGCCGTGCGGGAGCTGCGCACACTCTGGTTGGACATCGAGGAGTTTTACCGCAAAACCCGCATCAGTGATAGCCTGATTGGCTTGCGGAACAGCGTCCAGGCAGCCTTGATCGTTGCGCGTGCCGCGCAGCGTAATCGGATCAGCCGGGGCTGTCATTATCGTGAAGATAGCCGGGTCCTGGAGGATGCTCGACCGCCAGAAGACCAGTTGGTAAAATTAAGCGGCGGGTTTTTCTAATCAGATCAAGGTGAGAGATTGTGGGCAGTGGAGGAAAAAGCATGTCTGACTTACAGGTTGTGATCCTGACCCATACGCTACCCGAGACCTGGATCGCTTCTCTTCAAGGCAAGTGCCAGCTGGCGACCGGACCATTGGATGCTACTTTTCTAGCCCCCGAGCTGGAGGCGCGCCTGCCCGAAGCGGAAGGGTTGTTTTGCTTGCTGACGATCCCTGTGCGGGAGGCACTTCTAGAAAAAGCCCCTCGCTTACGTGTCATCAGCAACATGGCAGTAGGATATGACAATATCGACGTGGCTACCTGCACACAGCGTGGTATCCCGGTCGGGAATACGCCAGGCGTATTGACCGAAGGCACCGCAGACCTGACGATGGCATTGCTGCTTTCTGTGGCTCGCAACCTCCCAGCAGCTTCGCAGGATGCCCGGGAAGGGCGCTGGAAAACCTGGTCTCCGGCTGGATGGCTGGGAGCCGATTTGAATGGAGCAACACTCGGCATCATCGGGATGGGTAAGATTGGTCAGGCTGTCGCTCAACGGGCACGCGGCTTTGGGATGCGTATTGTTTATACGGATGAGGTCGAGCGTCCCACTTTGAAATTAGAACGCCTGTCATTGGACGAGCTGCTGCAGACCAGCGATTTTGTCAGCCTGCATGTACCCCTGACACCACAGACCCGCCACTTGATTGACGAAAAAACGCTCGGGATGATGAAAAGGACTGCCCGCCTGATCAATGCAGCGCGTGGTCCGATTGTCGACAGCCTGGCGCTTTATCAGGCGCTCAAGAATGGCCAGATTGCTGGCGCCGGTCTGGATGTCACCGACCCCGAACCCCTTCCTCCAGACCATCCTCTTTACAGCCTGCCGAATTGCCTGATCGTGCCACACATTGGCTCGGCAACGATGAACACGCGCCGGCAAATGGCCGAGCTGGCTTGTGAAAACCTGTTAGCAGGCTTAGAGAACCGCCGTTTGCCCAATTGCGTTAACCCTGAAGTTTACAAAGCCTGACACAGTGTCTCCTGCTCCTGCCTACCTCAGTTTATTGCAAAGCGGAGAACTGCGTGAACGCGTTCGTGAGGCGCAGGACTTTCTGGCTAGCTGCGAGAGCTGCGGCTGGTCGTGCAAGGTCGACCGGCGAAGCGAAGCTAAAGGAGTCTGCCGCACGAATGGTCAGGCAAGAGTCAGCTCCTATGGTCCTCATCCGGGCGAAGAGAAACCATTGAGCGGATGGCGAGGTTCCGGCACGATCTTTTTCTCTCGCTGCAACATGAGATGCCAATTTTGCCAAAATTTCGAAATCAGCCAGGAAATCGGCGGAGAAGAAACCGGACCAGAGCAGGTGGCTGAGATGATGCTCGAGCTGCAAGCCTGTGGCTGCCACAATATCAACCTGGTCTCGCCCACCCACGTTGTTTCACCCATCATCACCGCCGTAGCTATTGCCGCCCAGGCAGGTTTGCACATCCCGCTGGTGTATAACACTGGAGGATATGATTCAATCCAGGTATTAAAGCTCTTAGATGGCATCATCGATATCTATATGCCAGATATGAAGTACGCCAACCCCCAGGTTGCATTGCACTATTCCAAAATTCCACATTATCCTCAAACCAATCAGGCGGCTGTGCGAGAAATGCACCGTCAAGTGGGTGACCTGGTCCTCGATGAAAACGGCATCGCTGAGCGTGGATTGATCGTCCGCCATTTAGTGCTGCCCAACGGTCTTGCAGGAACACAAACGATCGCCCAATTTCTGGTGCAGGAAATATCTCCTGACACCTATTTCAACCTGATGGACCAGTACCATCCGGCTTATCGGATTGCACAATATCCCAGGCTAAACCGTCGCCTCAAGCCTCAGGAATATCAAGCAGCTTTCGAATCTGCTCTGCAAGCCGGCTTGCACCGGTTTGCAGACTAAATTTTTTTACTCTCCAGAAGAGTTTGCCGCTACTATGGGTAAATAGAGATACATTCGGTTCGTAAGGTTGAAGAGTACCGGGTCAGCGATCCCAACTACACGAGCTTCCACCAGATAACTGCCAACATTCAAATTAGCAGCGACTAATAAGCTTGCTCGCCCATCGGCTCCAGTCAGGGCTTGGCCTCCATTCGAAAGGGTGCAGCCTGGACCAGATATAGGACTCGTGTATGTCACCCATACCCCTTGAACCGGGTTTCCATAAAGGTCAGCAATTCTCACCACTAGTGGATCATCAAAAGGCTTTCCTAATGTCGCTTCTTGCATCGAACCAGACACGTAGGTAATCGAGCTGGCTGGTCCAGGCAGATTCGTCAATAAGAACTTGAAAGGAGCCACCCCCGGCGCATCGGTTGTTACGAGAACTTCGTAACTACCTACTACGGTATTGGCTGTCGCGATGACACTGGCTTTTCCGTCATTACCAGTAATTTGGGAGGTCGCTCCGGTAAGAATGGCGCTGGCGGCACTGGAAGGCACGGTGAATGTGATCGTATAACCGCTTTGAGGGTTCCCGTAAATGTCAGTCAGGATCACCGCCAGGGGTCTGAGGAATGCCGTGGCTACCTGGGTTGACTGTGGGGACTGCGAGGTGAACTTATCCATGATTAAAACAGCTGGTTGGATAGGTAGCACTTGAATGCCCAATTGGGTGCCTCTTAGACCGTTATTATCGACGAGGGTGAGGTCGTGTGTTCCTGCAGTCTTGAACGTCGCATTGAATACGTGGCTGCCTGCATCTGAGACATTGAATAAATAATCCGCAGGCAGTATGGCTTGAGGATCACTGCTCAACGAATAAGTGGACCCGCGGTAACTGGGATTCACATTCCCGTATTTATCAATGGCTGTGACCGTGAATGGATGGATCGTTCCTGCAACGACCGGAGATGGATAACCGAATACATGCAATGCAACCACCGGTCCAGCCATATTCGTCAAGGAGAAAGTGACTGGGGGCACACCCGGTGTCTCGACAGAAGCGGTAACCTGATAACTGCCCGCGACAGTATTCGCCCCTGCCTCCAGGCTGGCCTGTCCATTCAGGTCCGTCCCAACAGGATTCGTGCCGGTAAACACAGCTCCAGCTCCGATCACAGGTCCTGTAAATGTCACTGCAATTCCTGGAACTGTATTGCTGTAAGCATCTGTAACTCGGACAACG
>Ga0316628_100001581_pt1 | contig 16232 bp, 13 predicted proteins | sample OWC_Aug_M2_C1_D5_FD_207648 | JGI IMG/M metagenome (GOLD analysis project Ga0316628, IMG submission 207648) | Wetland soil microbial communities from Old Woman Creek delta, Ohio, United States - OWC_Aug_M2_C1_D5_C | ecosystem: Environmental > Terrestrial > Soil > Wetlands | place: USA: Ohio... | reverse complement strand
CTGGTCCATCCTTTTCCTGATCTGCGATTTAGGGCGTTAGCACTCAAAGTAAGAGCCGGATGAGGTAGCGCCTCAAGTCCGGATCCGTGCGGGGGGTGCCGGGTAACCGGCATTCCTACCGCGACGTCAGAATGTCAGAATGTGACAATGTTAAAATGGAGGTTAGTGCGTGCAAAAAATTGTAATTTTTGTTAAAATAATTGCAGGTGAAGAGCAAGAATTGCTTTTCCTGTAGCCTTTCATGGAAAGAAGGGGACGGTGCCTGTGAATGTGCGAATGTTGTGATATTTAAAGATTGTTTATATGCACTTCCTACTTATTTCACTCACCCACTGACTCCAATCAACTCAACAGGATTGTCTGCTGTTGACACAATAGTATACGCCAACGTACGGTCAATATAAAATACGGGGACAGGCGAAAATTTGGCCACGTACTCGTTGATGCCCAGGCGCTTTAATAGGCTCTGCCAGCTTCGTTTGACTCAAGTTTTACAGTATAAAAGTACAAACCATTTCATATAGGCGATTTCCAGAATAAAAATTTGGGCGCGGCACTAGGTTTTCTTATAAAACATCAAATTTCATCCCTTTCACTTTCCGCTGCCTTCACCTGGCGAAATGATGGGGGCAATGCAACCCCGGCGGATTTAAAAACTTCTCCACAACACCCCTGTGCTTCGGAGCGCAGCACAAACCGCTTGCCATCCTGTTCAATTTCAACCTCTTCCAAACCATTGATATCACGCAACACATCACACCACTCAATGTGATAATCCTTCTTATTCATTCTCTCTTCCAACTCTTTAATCAATACAAGTGCCAGGAATGAACAAAATACATGACCACTGATAGTTTCATCCAATCGATGATAAATAGGCTTGGTTTTCAATAGGGACTTTAAAGAGGGGAATATTTTTTCTACCATCCATAACTCTTTATACTTCAAAAAAAGCTATGGGGTCAGGCAAATAATTGAATAATTGGTATGGTATGGGGAAAACGGGGACGAAAACGGGGACGGTGGGTCATAATGTCAGATCAGCAATTGTCTTGATTTATATCTCAACATTAGCACACTCGCACCCACCGTCCCCTTTTCCTCCGTCCCCTTTTCCTCTAGCCAAAGCTTTCCCGAAAATCAACGATCAAAATGCCAAAAATATCGTGCTGCACCTCAGTAAACACCGGGACCGGGAATGGACCCGTGATGAACTGCGTGAGGCCTTAAACCTGGAAATGCCGGCTGGCGACCTGGAGATAAAGCTCAACGCCCTGGTGAAAACGGATATTATCAACAAGGGGAGGTCATACTATTGCTATCGTGGGGTAAATGATAATATTTTTGATAAGGTGTTTCGCGGCATTTACGATGAGGAGATTCGCCAATTCAGTACAAAAGCGATCCGGAAAGAATACAGCGAGGAATTGAAAAAGGAAAAAAGACGTTATAAACGCTTGCTGGGAAAGTATAATTACCAGAAAGGCTATCATGCCGAATTTTTGATCTTAAATCGATTACTATTTCACGCCAAAAAGAACAATGAATTATTAAAGTCCGTGACTCGTTATTTACCGGGTGATTTCGATTTTTGCGATTATTCGCGGGTGTGGAAGTACCATAGTTCACCGGAATATGCAAAGGTTTTTAGTGTGGATATTTTTGCCCGTTCTGTCAATTCGGATGATTATTCCATTATCGGGGAAGTGAAGAACCGTGAATTTAAAAAGTTTTCGCTGGATGAAATCAAGGAATTCGAGGTAAAATTCGCGGAAATCAAAAAGCGTGAAAACCTGGAACGGGTGGTTGGTTTCATTTTTTCCCGTAGTGGGTTTACCGCGGAGGCTGAGGCATATTGCCGGGAGAAAGGAATTGCTTGCAGTGAAGATGAAAGTTGGTTAGAAACCGTCAAGTGCGGGGAAACAGAAACAGGGGGCAGGGCTATCAGGGTTATGGGGTCAGGCAAATAATTGGTATGGTAAACAATTTATTTGCCGGAGATATTTCCGATCATTTCTTAATGAACAGCTTCTAAATGTTGAGGAAGTAGTTGAGGGAGGTTAAAGGTTAGGGTAAGCAAGCCAACGCAGCCAATCATCCACACCGTTTTAGGTCCGGACACTTGGGAGCTGGGGAATCGGGGAAATCACCGGAAAAAACGGGGACGGTGCTTGCGAATATTTCAATGTTTCGTTAAAATGGAGCCGGTGAAGCTTTCCGATAAGTCACATTTTTTCAAAAATAGTGGTGGCTAAAAAGTGACCACCTTATGTCACCTTTTATCTCCTTTTAGTAACTTTTAGTGGATAATAGTAATTGAAAAAAATCCCGGAGATAATTTCCTGGAAACGGTTTTGCCCTTATGATGGGGCTTTCGGGAAATAGGGCGGAAGTTCGCACTTTGTTTGATGATAACAAGGGGCGGTGAAGCTTGTATATACTATTAAAATCAGATTAGAAAAATCTTTCGCATTATTTGCCAGATTTCGGATTGCCTATTCCATTTGTCTGGGGTCTCCCGGTGACAAAAGTCGATAAAATCAAGGATATCGCCTTTCTGCTCCTGGGTTAAACTTGAGGCGATCCCGGACATTTCCTCTTTCAGACGCAATATACATGCCGGGCTTTTCATTATTTCATAGTAATCTTCCAGTCAGTAAAAAATCGATTTTGGCACGCCCTTATTTTGATTTGGTGCCCGGCACAGTTCTTCGCTCTGACTATGTTCGAGTGATACTTGACCGGTCACTAAGGAATAATGACTGCTAATTTTGTCTGGGGCAGTGTTACCTTAACCGGGTCACTGCAAAATCTTTCTTTTCCCATTGTTTCTTGCCCGATGACAGTGCCCATTTTATTGAATTTAAAGATCGCTGCCATAACTTCACCGGCTGAAAAAGAGAGAATAAGGGGGACAGGCGAATTCTTTGCATGGGCCAGCCGGGACAGTGAATGGGTATGGTATTGGGGGAATTTCTACCGGAGTAAAATTTATTTTGATCGGGGGGTATTAATCAAATAAACTTAGTTTCAATGATACCGATGATGATGGTGTTGAAAATGAGAATGGGAACTCAGAAAACCGGCCCAACCGACAGCAGTCATTGTGACCAGGGTGATGAAGCCAGTGGCTGTCCCGGCTGCAAAAGCGTAAAATGCCATTCCCATCCCGGAGGTAATGAAAAATAATCCATTAAATATGGCCAAAACAAAATAGTCTTTGTGGAGAATTACTAATCGATCAAGCACTGCATCCGCAGCCAGGAAAAAAACCATCAGCAAAGGTGTTATCACGGTCCAGGCCGGTCGCAGTGCCAGGAAATTTGCTATCGACGCTGCCGCCAGGGGAATTATCATAATCATCGAAATCTTTTCCAGCCACTTTTTTATCCCGGGCCGGTTCTTTTTTACGGCCAGCGCCTGTAGGGCAATAAATACAAACAACATATTCACTGCCAGTATAGCCAGGAAATATCCGGAATCGCTTTTCATCATGGTACTTTTGAATTGGAAGATGCTTCGGCGTCCAATTCTTTCAGCCACAGGACGATCCGATCGCGGACCTGGTCCCGGACACCCCCTATCTTAGCCATTTTCTCATCGTCGCTGCCGGTAAAAAAAGCCGGGTCAGGGAAACTCCAATGCAATCTCCTGGTAAAACCGGGGAAAACCGGGCAGCGTTCCGCGCTGGCTTCGTCGCAAACCGTGATAACGTATTCGTAGTGCCGGCTGGCGCGGATGAACTCGAAAACGTTTTTCGTTCGATTTCGAGAAATATCGATACCCAGCTCCGCCATACTGCGCACGGCATAGGGATTGAGCTCCCCAACCTCCAAACCTGCGCTTTCTACCTCGAACCGTTCTCCGCCCAGGACTTTTAAAAACGCCTCCGCCATCTGGCTCCTGGCTGAATTGTGTATACAGATGAAAAGAACTCTTAAGGGTCTCAATCTATACCTCCGTTCATATAATAATTCTTTATTGTTAAGATTGGATAAAAGAATTATTAATTTTCGGTTAAGAAAAATTATTTAAGATTATACCCAACCGGGAAGTACTCCTGTTTTAATATTTTCGGAAAAGTAGGATACAGGCAAAAAATGCATAAAAAAAACAGGCGCCCACTGCCGGGGCGCCCGAGTTATGCTTTTTACTTCCAATGGTACATGATGTGCTGGTAATTCGGATAATCGCTAACTAATAGTTCGTCACCGGGACGAACCCGATCTCATTTACGATTTCCTGCCCTTTCCTGGTCAGGTAAAGATTGATAAACTGATACAAATGACTTCCCAGGGCCGGGTAATCTTTCGTAACCATATAAAGAGGCCGGGCAATGGGATAATTGCCTCTTTTTACCGTTTCCGGCGTCGGGTAAACGCCGTTGACTTCCAGGGCCTTTACGGTATTGTCGATAAATCCGATGCCCACATAACCGATGGCATTGGGCGTTCCCTGGACCCGGCTGCGAATCGCACCGCTGCTGCCAACATATTCGCAATTTTTGGCGATCTTTTCACCCTTCATCACACGAGTTTCAAAGGTTTCGTAGGTACCGCTGTTGGTGTCCCGGCTGATGATGACGATGGGGGAATTGGGCCCGCCGATGGCCTTCCAGTTATTGATCTTGCCTTTATAAATATCTTTAACCTGTTCCATGGTTAATCCTTTTACCGGGTTCCCCGGGTGCACCACCAGGGCAATCCCGTCGAAAGCCACTACATGGGTCACCGGCAATACTTCGCTGTGTACCGCGGCTTCATATTCGTTCTGCTTCAGCAGCCGGGACATAGTGGCTATTTGACAGGAACCGTTGATCAGCGCTTTGGCTCCGTTCCCACTGCCGGATTCTGATACCGTTATGTTCACACCGGGGTTCATTTTCCGGTAATACTCTGCAAAGGCTTTCGCAATCGGCCCTACCGTGGTGGAACCATCGATTACTATTTTCTCGCCTTTGTCTGCACCTGTCAACCAACCGGCACCAAGGAAACATACTATACTTAATATCACTAATACGTTTTTCATGATTTTTTTCTCCTTTCTTTTGTTTTTCATATCATTAAACCTTCTACCTTCTACCATTGATTCTATCCCTTACGCTGTTTCCTGTGTTTGATTAGAATACGTAGTAAAAGGTAATGTTAAACTGGGTAAAGCTTTCGGGTTTGACCCCGTTATTCTCTTTGTAACTAACGACTTTAACATTGGGCATGAGCTGGAATTTGGGATGGATATTCCAACCCAGGCCTAACATTAATAAATTGGTTTCGTAACCTTTTTCGATGAGCAGGAAGGTGTTTTGACCGTAGGGCTGCGGATCGGCGGTAATGTCGTAACGTGCCACCGCTTCTATGAATTTATTGAATTTTGCTGCTGCAAAAGCGGAAAATATGCCAAAATTCACGTCCGCTTTCCCGGTTTCCTTAATCTTTTCCTGGCCGTAGTTTAAACCGATACGGCCCCAATCCCCCTGGTAACCGGCAAAGGCTTGCAGCAGATAGGTTTTTTTTGTGGCTGAACGTTTGGCATAGTCGCCGTTGACTTCCAGCATAACATTAGGAATGGCATTGATAACAAAGCTTGCGGCAATGGTTTTATATTTGTCGATTTCATCTTTGTTACCGGAAAAGTTCCCGTATAAAATCGCATAATTGAATTTTTTCCCGGTGTCGAAGCTGCCTTTTAAGGAAACTCCAAATTCCCTGGATGACCTATTTTTATAGAGGTCAAAGACGGTTTTTTCCAGGTGACGATAGCCCCAGAATTTCTCGATATTGTTGAAAGTGAGAGATTCCTGGATACCGATGGAAATGGCGTGCAGCGGTAAGAATTGGTATGAGACATAAGCATCCTTGACATAAGGGTTTAAGGTCAGTTCGTTGGCACCGAGTTTTCCGTCGTTGTTCATTTCAAGGCGGGCCCGGGCTTTGATCTTATCGGAAATATCGGCGTCATATGTGAGGTATATCCGCCGCAGCCAGAAACCGTGCAATTTCTCCTGGCTCGCCGCATTGCTCCTTGACACGTAATAATAATCCCCAAACATATAAGCAGATACCGCGGCGTTAACATAAGATGAAGCCGCGGTACCCGCCAATAACACCATTACCATCATCAACAACTTGATTCTTTTGGTCATTTCATTCCTCCAATTTTTAGTTTGTTGGTTTAATTTTTTTTCAGGCTATATCTTAAACGTCCCGTGTTAAAGGGGTATGTGAAATCGGTTAAAAATAGGTTAAATTTTTTAATTATGCCTTCGGCGACCAGGAACCTTTTCGAGAAAAGGTTCCTGGACTTCCAAAAGCTTTTAATTATTAAAAGTTTTTCAGGGGTCCAGGGGGCGGTTTTTCAAAAAAGCCCCCTGGAAGCTCTTCTCCAAAAATTTACTCCCTTAACAAATTCTTAATTTTCTTTTCATAAATCATTAACAATCGAAGTGTTAAATAGTATCCTGGAAACCCGGTTTATCCATATTGGGTTGATTGCGGTTTAGCAGTATGTTAAAGACCGGGTTGACGTTAGTTTAAAGCAGTTTTAATTAAAGGTTACCATGTCTAAAACGAAAGACTTGAAAGAAAAGAAAACCATCTTTGTAGTAGAGGACGAAACGGATATCCTGGAATTAATAACCGTTAACCTGGAAAAATCCGGCTTTGCGGCGATGGGTTTCGAGAGTGCAGGCCCCATGCTGGCGATGCTAAAAAAGCGCCTCCCGGATGCCATTATCCTGGACTTGATGCTGCCGGACTACGACGGCCTGGAGGTGTGTAAAAACCTAAAAAAGAACGAATCCTATTCCCATATACCGATTATAATGGTAACCGCCAAAACCGAAGAAGTGGATGTGGTGTTGGGACTGGAACTGGGTGCCGATGACTATATCACCAAGCCCTTCTCCCCCAAAGAATTGGTGGCCCGGGTTAAAGCCGTATTAAGAAGAAGTCAACGGGTTCCATACCCTTCATCCCCTTCGCCGGCCTTATTGGAAATTAGCGGACTCATGACCATCGATCCCGCTAAACATGAAGTGGTGGTAAAAGGCCAAAAAATCCAACTCACTGTTACGGAATTCTTAATCTTAAGGTTATTGGCGGAAAAACCCGGCTGGGTTTTCTCCAGGAAGAAAATACTGGATACCCTGTGGAAAGATGAAAAAGATGTATTCGACCGCACCGTGGATGTTCATATAAAGAATTTAAGAGATAAATTAGGCCCGGCCGGTAAATTGGTTAAAAATATTCGCGGCGTGGGTTACAAACTGGAAATAGAATAATGGAAAAACAACCCGGGAAAAGCATTCTCATCAGCAAAGGCACCAGCCGATTGAAGCGGTTGGCCAACGTTTCCATCGAAGGTTCCTTGTTCCTGGTAACCTCGGCATCGATGTTGGCGGTGATATTTATCGTTTTTTTTATCGCCCGGGACGCCCTGCCCTTTTTTCATTTGCGGGGCATAAAAGAATTTTTTACCGGTATTCAATGGTATCCAGCGGGGAATCCCCCGGAGTTCGGTGCGCTGGCCATTATCTTCGGCAGTATGACGGTTACGGTGTTGTCAGCCCTGATCGCCGTACCCCTGGCTATTTTTTCAGCCATAAGCTTAAGCGATATCCTGCCCTTTTCCGTGCGCCAGGCGGTGAAGCCCATCATCGAAATCATCGCCGCTATTCCTTCGGTGGCTTATGGATTTTTTGCCCTGGTGATATTGGCCCCTCTGCTGCAGCAAAAGGGGGGGCACTTGCTGGCCGCGGCACTCTGGATGATGGGAATTCCCTTCAGCCTGGTAGTCACGTTTATCTTTAGCGGCATGGTGACGGATAAGTTATTTAAAAAGAGTACCGCACTTCATCGCATCGCGGTCGGTGTCCTGGTGCAAAGCCTCTGGGTATTGGGCCTGGTGAAGTTATCCGGGTCGTTGAGCCGGATAACGATAACCAGCGGCACCAATGCCTTAAATGTGTCGGTAATCCTGGCCATCATGGCTTTACCCACTATCGTGAGTATTGCTGAGGATGCGCTGCAGGCCACCGGCCGGGAACTCCGGGAAGGAAGCTATGCCCTGGGTGCCACTCGCGCCGAAACCCTGGTGAAAGTCGTAATTCCTGCAGCCAAATCCGGTATTATCGCCGCCGTCATACTGGGGATCATGCGCTCCATCGGCGAAACCATGGTGGTCTGGATGGCCTCGGGCAATGCCGCCCAAATCCCCCACCCCTGGTATAACATCCTGGAACCCATCCGCACCCTCACCGCCACCATTGCCGGCGATATGGGAGAAGCCGACCATGTCACTGGTTCGGCCCGCTATCATGTCCTCTTTGCCATGGCCTTATTCCTTTTGGTCTTTTCCTTTATCAGCAACCTGGTCAGCGAATGGTTCGTGGTCCGCTCAAAGAAAATCAAAAGAATCAAGGAGCCTAAACCATGAAACTCCAAACCCGGCATATTATCGACCATGCCTTCAGCGGGATGAGCTTTTTTTCGGTATTCCTGCTGTCGGCCTCTTTAATCATCGTCCTGGCCCCGATTTTCGTTCGGGGAATCAGCGCTTTGGTATTCAAAGGCACCGTGGAATTCCGGCGCCTGCAACTCGAACAATTCAACCGCGGCAACAAAGAAGACCTCGACCGTGAACGTGCCGCCGTTCAACCATACCGGGAAAAACTCTACCAGTACATAGACGCTTTCCAGGCCCAATCGGACAACGGCGAAATCCCCCTCAGCCGCGAATTAAAAAACGATTTCAAAGAAATTAAAAGCCAGCTCCGGGATTTGTTAGGCCCGACCCCCGGTGACCCGGAACCGGTCATGATGCGGCAAAAATACGGGAAAACCCGCTGGGACAAAGCCGTAGAAACCATGAACCGTATCCTGTATATGGAAAAATGGGACTACTCCGACCCCAATGCCATGGGGAAAAAAGTAATGATCCCCCGTGCTAAAGAATACAATGGTACGGCGTTGGCGGAATTTTTCTCTTACCTGGAAAATAACCTCGAAAACCTGGTTCGCCCGCGTTTAACGTTTTATTGGCGGTTTTTAAGCGATGCTTCGTTCGATGCCCATATGTTCGGCGGAATTGGGGCCGAAATATTGGGGACCTTTTACCTGGTACTGGGCACCATGTTGTTTGCCGTACCCATGGGAGTGATTGCCGCCATTTACCTGGCGGAGTTCTCCCGGGAAAACAGCAAAATCGTCAGCCTGCTGAGGGTATTTATCAGTACCCTGGCCGGGGTTCCCAGCATCGTATTCGGTCTCTTCGGCCTGGCCTTTTTCATCAACACGGTGAAGGTCTCCGATTCTAAAAGCGTATTGGCCGGTTCCTTGACCCTGGCACTGCTGGTGCTGCCTACGATAATCCGGGCCGCCGAAGAAGCGATGCGAGCTGTGCCCCGTACTTATAAAGAAGCTGCCCTCAGCCTTGGAGCCAGTAAATTACGCATGGTATTAACCGTGCTGTTACCGGCAGCGCTGCCGGGGGTTTTAACCGGCATCGTTATCAGCATGGGACGGGCCGCTGGCGAAACCGCCCCGATTATTTTTACCGCCGCAGTCAGCGTCGGAAACCCCCTCTCTTTCTTCGAAACCCTCAACCATCCCACCCCCGCTCTCTCCTGGAACATCTATAACCTGGTTACCGAACACGAAGCCGTGGAACAAATCCGACATGTGCAATTCGGGATGGTGTTTACCCTGGTTTTATTGGTACTATTACTGAACCTGGCCGCCATTATCTTAAGGGCCAGGATCGCCAAAAAATTGAGAGGATAAAAGATTGCCATGAATTACTCTTTAGCCTCCGGCGGCCAGGGGCTCTTTTTGAAAAAACCGCCCCTGGACCCCACAAAAACTTTTATTATGAGGAGTCACTATGACTACTATGATCATGAATAAACCGTTTATAAACATACGAAATAATAGACTCCCGAGAGTCGAAGACGATATTTCCATTGCTGCACATGAACCCCTAAAAGAAGAAAAAGTCCATGTGTATTCCGAAAATTTTTCCATCTTCTACCGGGACAATGAAGCCATTAAAAATGTGAGCTTAAAAATCCCGACCGGCAAAGTCACCGCCATCATCGGACCCAGCGGCTGCGGGAAAAGCACATACCTGCGGGCCATCAACCGGATGAATGACCTTATCCCCGGTTGTTACACCCGGGGGAAACTGGTGTTCGACGATGAGGAGGTGTATGGTTCATTGGTGGACCCGGTCCTATTGCGAAAACGCATCGGCATGGTCTTCCAGAAGCCCAATCCCTTCCCTAAATCGGTATTCGATAACATCGCGTATGGTCCCCGTTTGACCCGCAGATACGGGAAAAGCGAATTATATGCGCTGGTAGAGAAGAGTTTGAAAGATACGGTATTATGGGATGAGGTAAAAGACCGACTAGACCACAATGCCCTGGGGCTTTCCGGCGGTCAGCAGCAGCGGTTGTGTATTGCGCGGGCGCTGGCAGTCGACCCGGAAATCCTGTTGATGGATGAGCCTACTTCGGCTCTGGACCCGCGGGCCACCGCCAGGATCGAAGACCTGATCGGCGAACTGCGCGGGAAATATACCATCATTATCGTTACCCATAACATGCAGCAAGCCGCCCGTGTCTCGGATTATACGGCGTTTCTTTATGAAGGATTGTTGATCGAGTTTTCGCCGACGCCCCAATTGTTTACCAAACCCAGGAAGAAAAAAACCGAAGAATATATTACCGGCCGGTTCGGTTAAATCTACCATGAAAAAAATCCACAAATTACACAGATTTACACGGATTATAAAAAAAATAAAAAATAAGTGTAATCAGTGTAATCTGTGGACCAAAAACCAAAATCGGCTGAAATCTTCGCCTGGCACCTTAATTTTTTGAAGGAGACTGAGCCTGGGGGTCTTCCGGTTCTATCCAATCATCCCCGATAACACGAACCAGTGCGGCGGAAGCCATGCCATTTACCAGTACAAAATAGGGTTCTAGACCGGGGTCCTGGTTTCCCTTCATCTCGAATTCAAGCTCGATTTTTTCCCCCTCGGTTCTCAATGTTGTGGTTTCAAGGTTGATTACCTCCCACTCATCTTTTACCCAGAATTTATATACATCCAGTTGTTGATCTAAAAACTCCTGGGGAAGAAGGATTTCATAGACGACACTGTTTTCCTGTTTCTTGATTTGAGTAACGCGGGCGGGTTGGCAGGAGAGTTTGGATTTCAAAAGAAAATTTTGAGAAATTAAATTTAATGCCAGGATTTCTTTTTCGGCCTGGTTCATTTCCGGGTAGGATTTAGTCTTTTCCAGGGAACGCAGGGAGTGGATAAAAATACCTTTTCGTTTGGGATTAATGGTGATATCCCGGGTGGCGCCTTTTAATTGCGGGAGGTCCGGGAAAGAGATTTCATAGTAGGCCCGGTGCATTTTTTCCAGTGATGCAGCAATTTTTTCTTTCACCCCTTCCAGGTATTTACCACCGCTTTCTTTTGCCATGTATCTCAACCAATACTCGCCGGAAAGGTCCTTTTCCCTGTCAAAATAAGAAGCAGGAGAACCGGCATATCTGGAGTCGTTGGCATTAATGGACCTGGTTACCAGGTCGCTGGCGTCACCGACGCTCATGGGATTAACGATAAACAATACCGCACCACCCCGGCCAAGAGACTCAGCCGCATTCTCTAATAAGAGATCATAATGGGTCCGTAATCCTTTTACTTCTCCTTCTTTTTGTTGCCCATCATTTATAGCTTCTCGCCCTGCTTTTAGAGCATTTATGATAGAATTGGACATCCCTTCGGTAAAAAAATAGACAAATTTATTGTCCTCGATGGAATTGCATACCAGGTAAAGGGTTTCAAAAGCATTAAAAATACTTTGAGCTTTTCTCATATAATAGGCAGCAGCTTGAACAGATTGTACGGGCGCCTGGGCCCGAGCAAAAAATTTCGAGGGGTCCACGATCCGCTCATTGGGTTTTCCTATTACTTTTTTATTGATGTTGTCCAGTAATTCTTTTTTATCGGCACTGGGACCGCAGATGTAGTTCAGCCCTTTCCAGGGTTCGATAGTGAGAACATAAAATTGCATACCTGGTCCGGCGGTGTTGACAATTTTCCCGGCAATATCTTTTGAGTGTTTGGTGCAGCGAATACCAGAAATGGCTACATCAAATAACAGGAAAATGGACTGGGGGTTTAATGCCCTGGGGTTTTTTTCTTTGGGCTGGTGGGAATCGAACGTTTCTTGTTGGATAGGGGCGGAGACGATAAACTCTCGTTTATAAATGTTAAATGCCTCAACGCGTTGCCCGTTTAACCATACTTCGATATCTGTGTCATTCAAGTCTAAAATGGGACTGCCATGTTTATCCACCGCGAAAATAGGCACCTGCCACCAGTTGACTTCCACTTTCTCAACAATGGTTTTATGTTGATTTTCCTCCTGTGAAAACCCGGGGTTAATTAAAGAAAAAAACATGATCGCTGCTGTTAATAATAACCTCTTTTTCCCTGTTATCTTTGTTTTACCCAGCATTTACCGCCTCCTCCTCATTTTATAAACCTCTAACTTCTTAAAATAAATACGGGAATAAAAAGAAAAAACGGAATCCTCTTAGCCTTCGGCGACCAGGGCCCCCTTTGGTTTAGCTTTTAGCTCTTGGCTCTTAGCTCTTAGGAGAGGTTCAAAGCATTGAGCAAGGAGGTTTGAGTCGCAATTAAGCGGCTCAAGAGATGGCCCGTAGGGCCTTCTTAGGGGGTCCGCGCCGCGGACCCTGGACCTCCCTAAAATTTTTTATTAAAGGTTTCTATTACCTTTATCAAAAGTTTTTTAGGGGTCCAGGGGGCGATTTTTCAAAAAAGCCCCCTGGTCGCCGAAGGCCTTCAATATCATTGTTTGGAGCTTTTGACTTCGGTTTTACCTTTACAGGCCCCGGTCTCCTTTCCAGTACCCTCTTTAAATACGTAGGCATGGGCTTTTTTTACTTCGCCCTCATAGACAAAAAACCAATCGCCGTTGTGCCCGGCACAGCAGACCGGCGTATCGAAACCAGCCTTTTTAACTTCTTGGGCAAAATCTACATACCTGTACTCACTGCCCATGGCATGCATGGGAGCCAGCACCCGGGGAGATAGAGTTTTAATGGTGTACAATACTCCCATTTTCACCGCCTCCAGGTCGCCAAATCCACACCCGCTCACCGGCGCAAAAAAGATATCCGGCTTTGCTCCGGCGGCAGCCAGGAATTCAATTTCCTCTTTAAACGGCTCGCTGAAATCCTGCTTCCGGTTGGCATGATCGCCGGTATGGAAAATATTGACCCCATCCGCTTTGACAAAGAAGCCTACCCCACTGTCATTGGATTTGATGGCAGTGATTTCCAACCCGTTGAGGGTTTTTGTCTCCCGGGGCCCCAGGTAAGTATACCCCGTCTGGTTTTCCGGTTGGAAGCCCAGGACATACGTGATGTCTTTTACCTCCTTTCTCCAATCGAAAATCGCTGGCATAAAATGATCTCCATGGGAATGAGAAACGAAAACCGTGATCTTGAGGTTTTTGATCTCTTCGGGGTTGATACAGCCGTTGGCCAGTAGGGGGGAATCCGGGAGCGAAGACTGCTTATAATAATCGAAAATCAACAGGTGATTCGCGGTTTTAACAGCCCACCCGCTGTGCCCCAGGTACCACACCAGGGCGCTTTTGGGTTTGAACTCTTTATAAATAAGGGGTGAAAACCCGAAGTTTTCTTTCACTTTTTCTTCCCGGGTAGTTTCGGTCCACTGTGCACCTTTGGAAATAAGAACCTTGGCTGCTTTGACATTTCCATAGCGGCAGGCCAGGTCAAGGGGGGTAAGGCCTTCCGCATCTTTGACATTGGGGTCGGCACCTTTGTCCAACAGGAGCCCGGCAATCTCCCCATACCCGTTCAAGGCGGCCAGGTGCAGCGGGGTTTGTTGGCTTTTCTCTTGCCGGACGTCCACCGCAGCCCCGGCTTCCAATAATACCGGCACCAATTCCTTGTACCCCCTTTTAACCGCCAGGTAGAGGGGTGGCCAATCTTCTTTGCCTTTGTGGTTTACATCCGCTCCTTTGGCAATCAAGACTTTGGCTGCTTCCAGGTTCCCGCCCAGTACCGCATCTTGCAGTGGAGTTCGGCCAAAGTCGGTTTTGGCATCCACCGGGATACCTTTATCGATGAGCATTTCGATGTCTTCTTTCTTACCTCCCCAGGCGCTTAGATGCAGGAGGGTATGGTTGGCTTCCAGGGGGACCTTTACATCGGCGCCCCTGGCAATTAAGAGCTTAAACACTTCCGCATGATTGCGTCCCGCGGCATAACTTAACGGTGTCCCGAATTCGGATTTGGCATCGGGTGCTGCTCCACTGGACAGCAATAATTCCACCACGTCTTTGTTCCCATAAGCGGCCGCATAGTGAAGGGGAGTTTCATTGGCTGCATTTTTACTATCCACCGCGGCTCCCTGGCCCAGGAGAAATTCCACCACCTCGATTCGACCACCCTGGGCAGCCCAATGCAGCGGCTTCTTGCCATTCGAACCATCGGATTCGAGCAGGCTGGCATCCTTTTTTAAAAAGGTCTTTACGGCTTCCAGGTCGCCCTCCAGGGCTGCCTTGTGAATCCCCGTGACATTGGAATCCTCTGCCCACATCATGGTTAAAAAAAACCATAATACCAACACCAATACCGCGAAAATCTTGTGATTACCTATAATCGTCATTTTTCCTCCTTTTTGTTCATAAAATTTTTGTCTTTAACTTTAATCATTTTTTTACACTTTTTTACCTTCTTCATTACCTGGTAAGGTTGGAGGGACAGGACACTGTCCTGTCCCTGGGTTCCTTCGGATTAAAACCCATTTAATATAATCTTTTTGGGTTCTTCCTTAATCCCGCCTCCAACCACAGCATGGCCCACAACCTGGGTAACTTCTTTTGCATTTAATTCCTCCTTGCTGTTTCCGTCACTGGCGACGGATTAAAATCACCGGCCCAAACCTTAGCCTGGGCCTCAGAACTTTGTAACTTCTTTTGCATTTAGTTCCTCCTTGCTTCTTTCGTCACCTGTCATCATTTCATCACTGCGACTCAAACCAATAGGTTTCATACTCCTTCCGGTTGAATATAATGACCCCGGCCTCGAACACCCTTATTAACCGAAGGTTTTTGATGGGTTTGATGGGGGTTTTCCATTCTTTTTTGATTACCAATTTACCTTCTTGCCACTCCCCGACGGAAATGTCATCGCCGTTGACCCACACCAGGTACATACGGTTCCTCTTTTCCAGGTAAAAATAGGGATGGGTGGACAGGGGTATCTCTTCAAAATTTCGATCATCCAAATCGAATATCAAGAATTTCTTATGATCTTCCCCCCGGAGCAATACTTTTCTTGATTGAAGGGGGCCGAACCTCAGCCGCACCGGGCGGAGGTTTCCCTCTTGCTTAAATACCAGGTACGGTTCCCCTTGCCCCGGTATTTCCCAGAGATTCATACCGGTTTTATCGAACACCAATAACCGGTTATTCCAGGCGGTTAGGAATTCCCCTTTGAGTAACTCCACGGCGTTCCCGGTCTCATCGACGCTGTATAGAGAAGCGTCCCCGGTAATAATAAAGCGCAGCGGGTTCGCCGACACATAAACCAGCGCCGCCTTATGCCAGGTTTTCATATTATTATCAGAGGTAAGGTCTCCCTTCACGGGGATTTCCTTCACCCGGTCTTTGGCTATTTCCAGGACCCGGTATTTTTTTTCTCCCCAACTTCCCAGGAGAACATAATACTTATCATCCTTGATTATACCGGTGCTGTCAAAAGACTGCCCCAGTACCCACCAACCCCTGGGTAATGTATAGAGTACCTCCGCGGGGCCGGTTTCCAGGTCCAGGAGGTCCAGGGATACCGAGAATTCAGATTCTCCTTTTCTTTGGATATAAAGGGAATTCCCTTTGGGCCGGAGGGGAAATCGGCAGGCTGGGTAACGTTGAATAACTCCTTTTCCTTCTTTAAGTAACTGGCTTTCGCCGCAGGATACCCTGTAGATGTCTCCCTTTTCCAGTAAAAAGTATTGGCACCAGTTGATTCCCGTAAATATATAACTGATCCCCACGAGCAGGATAACGGCACCGGTCCCCAGCCCGGCAAATTTCAAGTTAAAGGATAAAGTCGGCCTGACATCATAGGTTTGAAACAGGATGAAAAACAAAACCGGGAATATAA
>Ga0316628_100001580_pt1 | contig 16233 bp, 12 predicted proteins | sample OWC_Aug_M2_C1_D5_FD_207648 | JGI IMG/M metagenome (GOLD analysis project Ga0316628, IMG submission 207648) | Wetland soil microbial communities from Old Woman Creek delta, Ohio, United States - OWC_Aug_M2_C1_D5_C | ecosystem: Environmental > Terrestrial > Soil > Wetlands | place: USA: Ohio... | reverse complement strand
TCCGGCCTGCGCGACGAGCCACGGCACCAGATGGATGGTGGCGAGCGTCAGCAGGAAGCCGACGCAGGTCTGCGCCGTCAGCATGGTGCCGACCAGCCCGGGCTCGGACAGCTCGGTGACCGAGGCTGAGAACTGGGCGGAATCGGCGACGATCGCCACGCCCCACACGATGCAGAGGCTGCCGACCAGCCACGGCGACGCGCCGAACAGGAAGCCTGCGACCAGCGCGCAGCTGCCGCTCACCGTCATCGCGCCGATGGTGAGGGTCGTGCGCCCCCAGCGGTCGGCGATCATGCCACCGACCAAGCTGCCCAAAGCGCCGGCGCCGACCGTCGCAAAGGCGACAAGCTTGGCCCATAGCGACGCCGTATCGGGCACCAGGACGCTGCGGAAGCTCGCATCGAGGAACACGACGATCCACGCCCACATGGCGTAGAGCTCCCACATGTGGCCGAAATAGCCGAAATTGGCCAGTCGCAGCGGCCGGTAAGTCCAGGCGTTCAACACGAATCGCGCCTCGAACCGCCGCAGCGGGCCGCCGTTGGGGCCGATGCCGACAAGCATGATCAACACTGCGGCGACGAGCGCGGCGGCCGATGCGGTCGCCAGCGTGAAGCGCCAATCGAGACCGCCGAAGGCATTGAACAGATGCGGCGTGGCCGAGCCCAGCGTCACCGCGCCCACAAGCAGTCCGATCAGCAGGCCGAGATCGCCCTTCGCCCAGCTGGCTGCAAGCTTCATCCCGACCGGATAGATCCCGGCCATCACCATGCCGGTGACAAAGCGCAGTGCGACGACGGTGGCCGAGGCCGGCGGTACCAGAAGGATACCGGCATTCGCGACTGCGCCGACGACGCACGAAACGGCGATGAAGCGGCGCGGATCGAGCCGGTCGGCAAGGCCGAGCAAGGCGCTGATCAGCGTGCCGGCGACGAACCCGGCCTGGACGGCACTGGTGAACAGCGACGCGTGCAGATCCGACAGGCCGACCTGCAGGCGCAGCGCCGGAACCACGGCCGAGGCCGAAAACCACAGGCTGAGCGCCATGACTTCGGCCAGGGCCAGCGCGGCCAGCGACACCCATTTCGACTTCCGAACCATGGCCATATCCGGTTCCCGCCCCGTTTTCCCGCCCCATAAGCTTTGGCAATCGGGACGTTTACCGCATCGCCCTTGCTCTGGCCACGCCAACTCCTTATATCCCGCACGCGGCCGGAAGCGTTCCGGCCGCGTGTGTTTTCATTGCCGCCATCGCCGGGGCGAGCCCGGGCGTGTCAGACAAGACGATCCGGACTTCATGGCTGACACCATCACCGCACCAGAGTCGACCGACACCGACCGGGCCCTGCCCGATCCGGTGGCGCGGCGGCGCACCTTCGCCATCATCTCGCACCCGGACGCCGGCAAAACCACGCTGACCGAAAAGCTGCTGCTGTTCGGCGGCGCGATCCAGATGGCCGGCGCGGTCAAGGCGCGCGGCGAGCAGCGCCGCGCCCGCTCCGACTGGATGAAGGTGGAGCGCGAGCGCGGCATCTCGGTCACCGCCTCGGTGATGACCTTCGACTATGCCGGCCACACGTTCAACCTGCTGGACACGCCGGGCCACGAGGATTTCAGCGAAGACACCTACCGCGTTCTCACCGCCGTCGACTCCGCGGTGATGGTGATCGACGCCGCGCGCGGCATCCAGGCACAGACGCGCAAGCTGTTCGAGGTCTGCCGGATGCGCGACGTGCCGATCCTCACCTTCATCAACAAGCTCGATCGCGAATCCCGCGATTCGTTCGAGCTGCTGGACGAGATCGAGCAGACGCTGCAGATCGAGGTCACGCCGGCGAGCTGGCCGATCGGCATGGGCTCGCGCTTCCTCGGCTGCTGGGACATGCTCGACGACCGGCTGGTGCTGCTCGACAAGGTCGGTCGCGGCGAGCGGCCGCATCCATCGGAGACCTGCGAGGGCCTGGCCGATCCGAAGCTCGATCGTCTGCTGCCGGCGGACGCGGTGAAGGAATTGCGCGAACAGGTGGAGATGGCGCGCGCGCTGTGCCCGCCCTTCGACCTTGCCGCCTATCGCGACGGCAACCGCACGCCCGTGTTCTTCGGCAGCGCCATCAACAATTTCGGCGTGGCCGAACTGCTCGCCGGCCTCGCCGAGTTCGCCCCGCCGCCGCGGCCGCAAACGGCCGCCGAACGGCCGGTCGACCCGGCCGAGGACAAGGTCGCCGGCTTCGTGTTCAAGATCCAGGCCAACATGGACCCGAAGCACCGCGACCGCATCGCCTTCGTGCGGCTGGCCTCGGGGCATTTCCGGCGCGGCATGAAGCTGGTCCACGTGCGGACCGGCAAGTCGCTGGCCATGCACAATCCGGTCCTGTTCATGGCGCAGGACCGCGCGCTCGCCGAGGAAGCCTGGGCCGGCGACATCGTCGGCATCCCGAACCACGGCAACCTGCATATCGGCGACGCCCTGACCGAAGGCGAGACGCTGCATTTCACCGGCATCCCCTCGTTCGCGCCGGAGCATCTGCAGCGGGTGCGACCCGAGGACCCGATGCGCGCCAAGCATCTCGGCCGTGCCTTGCAACAGCTCGCCGAAGAGGGCGTCGCGCGGGTGTTCCGGCTGCGGCTCGGCTCGGACTGGGTGGTCGGCGTCGTCGGTGCCCTGCAGTTCGAGGTGCTGGCCGACCGGATCCGCACCGAATACGACATCCCCGTCCGGTTCGAAGCCGCGCCGCTGCACACCGCGCGCTGGCTGGAATGCGACGACGAGGCGGTCCTGAAGCGGTTCTGCAAGGCCAACGAGGACTCAATTGCCGACGACCACCAGGGCCAGCCGGTGTTCCTGCCGCGCAACGCCTGGCATCTGGAGCGCGCCCAGCAGGATTTCCCGGCCGTCCGCTTTCTTTCGACCAAGGAACAGGCGGGTTAGCGGCGGATTCGGCCGTCCGACCAGGGCCTGACAAGCCTTCGGACGCGCCCGGCAAGACCAGATGCCGTACCGGTCCCGAACGTGACAGTAATGTTAACGATGCCGGGATGTTCTACGCCGCGCTTGCTTATCGGCCGGGCGTTCCTATATACGGTGCGCCGGCGGCCAAGAGGCGCGCCATTCGCCTCAGGCTCACCGATATCATCCGAATCATCCCATGAATCTGCGTAATGTCGCTATCGTTGCCCATGTCGACCACGGCAAAACCACGCTCGTCGACTGCCTCCTGAAGCAATCAGGTACCTTCCGCGCCAACCAGCAGGTCGCCGAGCGCGCGCTCGATTCCAACGACCAGGAGCGCGAGCGGGGCATCACCATCCTGTCGAAATGCACCTCGGTGCAGTGGCACGACCTGCGCATCAACATCGTCGACACCCCCGGCCATGCCGATTTCGGCGGCGAGGTCGAACGCGTGATCTCGATGGTCGACGGCTGCCTGCTGCTGGTCGACGCCGCCGAAGGGCCGCTGCCGCAGACCAAGTTCGTCCTGTCCAAGGTTCTCTCCCAGGGCTTGCGGCCGATCGTGGTCATCAACAAGGTGGACCGGTCCGACGCGCGTCCCGACGAGGTGCTGAACGAGATCTTCGACCTGTTCGCCGCGCTCGATGCCACCGATGCGCAGCTCGATTTCCCCATTCTTTACGCGTCGGCCAAGCAGGGCTGGGCGGCAGAGTCGCCCGACGGCCCGAAGGACAGCATGCAACCGCTGTTCGAGCTGATCGCGCGCCACGTGCCGGCGCCGACGGTCGAGCCCGACCAGCCGTTCCGCATGCTGGCCACCACGCTGGAAGCCAACCCCTATCTCGGCCGCGTGCTCACCGGACGGATTCTCTCCGGCACCGCGCGGACCAATGCGCCGATCAAGGCGCTGTCGCGCGACGGCAGCGTGATCGAGCAGGGCCGCATCACCAAGCTGCTGGCCTTCCGCGGCCTGGAGCGCGTGCCGCTCGAGAGCGCCGAGGCCGGCGACATCGTCGCACTGGCCGGATTGCAGAAGGCGACGGTCGCAGACACCATCTGCGCGCCGGAAGCCACGCAGGCGATCGAGGCCCGCCCGATCGATCCGCCGACGCTGGCGGTCACTTTCTCGATCAACGACTCGCCGCTCGCCGGCCAGGAGGGTGACAAGGTCACCTCGCGCATGATCCGCGACCGGCTGCTGCGCGAAGCGGAAGGCAATGTCGCGATTCGCGTGCGCGAAACCGACGACGCGACCGCGTTCGAGGTGGCGGGCCGCGGCGAGCTTCAGCTCGGCGTGCTGATCGAATCCATGCGCCGCGAGGGCTTCGAGCTGTCCGTCAGCCGCCCCCGCGTCGTGTTCAAGACCGATCCCGACACCGGCCGGCGACTCGAGCCGATCGAGGAAGTCGTGATCGACGTCGACGAGCAATATGCCGGCGCGGTGGTCGAGAAGCTCGGCGCGCGGCGCGGCGAGATGAAGGAAATGCGTCCGTCGGGCGGCGGCAAGCAGCGCCTGGTGTTCCACGTGCCGACGCGCGCGCTGATCGGCTATCACGGCGAATTCATGACCGATACGCGCGGCACCGGCGTGATGAACCGCCTGTTCCACGGCTACGCGCCCGATCGCGGCCCCATCAACGGTCGCAGCAACGGCGTCATCATCGCCATCGGGCAGGGCAACGCGGTGGCCTATGCGCTGTGGTACCTCGAGGAACGCGGTGCGATGTTCGTCCTGCCGGGCGAGAAGGTCTATACCGGCATGATCATCGGCGAGCATTCCAAGGGTCAGGACATCGAGGTCAACCCGCTCAAGACCAAGCAGCTCACGAATGTCCGCGCGTCGGGCTCGGACGACGCCATCGTGCTCACCCCGCCGCTCCGGATGACGCTGGAAAAGGCGATCGCCTATATCGGCGACGACGAGCTGGTCGAAGTGACGCCGAAATCGATCCGGCTGCGCAAGCGCTGGCTCGATCCCAACGAACGCAAGCGCCAGTCCCGCAAGACCGCCGCGGCGATGGCGTAGGAGCGCCGCCGGCGCGGAGGCTCGCGATGCTGCACCTCTACCCCGCCGCCGTCACCGTTCTCGCCCTGCTGGTCTATCTCGGCGTCACCATCAACGCCGGGCGCAGTCGCGCAAAGCACAAGGTCCTGGCGCCGGCGACGGCCGGTCACCCGCTGTTCGAGCGCGCCCTGCGGGTACAGATGAACACGCTGGAGCATCTGGTGCTGTTCCTCCCGGCGCTCTGGCTTTGCGCCATGTACGCGTCGTGGCTGTGGGCGTCGGCGATCGGCAGTCTGTGGATTCCGGGGCGCATTCTCTATGCCGTCGCCTATATGCGCGATCCCGCCGGCCGCGGGCCGGGTTTCATGATCGGATCGCTGGTGGAAGTCGTCCTTCTGGCCGGCGCCGCCGCGGGGATCGCACTCGGGCTTTTGAAATAGCGCCCCTCCGGGCCGAACGGATGATCCTACGTCGCGCGGCTCGCACAATCGATGCAGAGCGGCGTCGCCGGATCGTTTTCCAGACGCTTGAGCGCGATCGCCTCGCCGCAGGAGGTGCACCAGCCGTAATCGCCGGCGACGATGCGCGACAAGGCGGAGTCGATCCGCTTGATCTCCGTCTCGCGTCGCCGGGCGGTCTCCTCTGCCATGGCCTGCACCTGGATCGCATCCATGCGCGACAGACGGCCGACGCTTTGCTGGTCGATCTCGGTCGGCTTGACCGCGTCGTCGCCGACTGCGAGCAGATCCTCGACCTCCCGGCGTCGCGCGGCGAGCCGTTTCTTCATCTGCGCGACGTCGATGTCAGCGGCTTTGCCCATGGCAGTGCTCCTTCCTGCCGGACCCGGAGAAGCGCGCCGGCCGCCCCTGCCGCGCGCGGCGCGGCGTAGCGGCAACGTTTCCGACACCGCCCTCTACTTCTTCTTGGGGCAAGCCTAGCATTCGGCTGCCGCCGGAGAAAAGGCCGCTGTTGACAGTCGACGGCCGCGACCTCGAAATTGCCGCATGCCATGGCCATGCCACCGCCGCCAATATTCCATCCATGTCCATCTATCCGACTGACAGCGCCGTGCCGTCCGCGACCAGCCCACGGGCCCGTGCCGCATGGGACGCGCACGCCGCGGCGCTGATCGCCGCCAACGAGGACCGCGCCGACGGCAAGAAGCTTGCCGATCCTTGCGCGACGCCATTGCTCGCCGCAGCAGATTTCCTGCCGGCGGACTCACCGCTTTCGGCACGGGCGCGCGACGTCGGGTTCCGGCTCGATTCCGTCGCGTTCCTCATCCGCGGCACGAGTTACGAAGCATGGTCTTCTATCACCCGGATCGAGGCCATGTTTTCCGATATCCGGCGGATCGCGCCGCGCTTCGAATTAGCCCAGCTGCGCGGCGAGGCGCGCATCGCGGCAGGCAACGAGTACCGCCTCGCCATCGTCGATCCGGCCTATCTCGGCAGGCTCAACGGCGCGATGGCGGAACTCGCCGCCCTCCATGGCAGCACCTCGCCGCCCGGTGGCGATGCGCCCTTCAACGTCAGGCGTATGGATCTGCGGATCATGCACGCCGGGCCGTTCGGCGGCGAAACCGCGACGATGGCCTGGACGACGCTCGCAAGCCATCGGCTCACCGGGCTGAGCTCGTTCTGGGCCGTAATCCACGGCGACGACGACGGGATGCTGCGCGTCAGCCTCGAAGCCGCGGAGCTGTTCCGCTGGGCCTGGGCGCCGGAGCGCCTGGCGGACATGCGCCATGGCGCACCGCCGGGCGACGATGCGCGAATCCTGGACTGGCGCTGGTACTTCGAGCGCGTCGCCGCAGCGCTCGACGGCGATCCGTTGACCGACGCAACGCGCGCGCTGGCGCTGGGCGGATCGTGGACGGAGATCGGCGCCGATGCACGGTTGCGCGACGCGCTTGCCGCGCATCCGTCGCTCGCCGGCCTCGCTGCGCGGCTCGACGCGGGCGATTGAACGGCGCGGCGCGCCGGGTACTCGCGCCGCCACCCTTCGTGGACGAATCACCCGGGCCGGATGGCTATTGACGTAACCCACCCATCGGTTACCTTGCCCCTGTCTCAAAGGTGCGGCGCAAAAGGCGCCGTTAATGCCGTCGCGCCCGGGGGGTGACGGGGCGCGTGGCGAACGTGCCGTGCACACGTCGGTTGAGGGATTTAAGGCGATGGTCCGGGTCCTGATTGCCATCCTCGCCGCGTGCCTTGCGGCCGGGACAGCGTCCGCCTCGGCGCTCGACAAGTTTCTTGCCCTCGGCACCAGTTCGTCCAGCGGTGTCTATTATCCTGTCGGACAGTCAATCTGCTCCCTCATCAATCAGGGACGGATGGAGCACCGCATCCGCTGCGCGGCCTACAACACCGGCGGCTCGGTCTACAACATCCAGGCGCTCGAATCCGGCCAGCTCGACCTCGCGATCACGCGCGCCGACCTTGCCTATCAGGCGTACAAAGGCGAAGGCGAGTTCGCCGGCCTCGGACCCAATCCGAACCTGCGGGCCATCGCCAATCTCTACAGCCAGCCCGTCGCGGTGATCGTCAAGGCGGATTCGGGGATCACGTCGCTCGACCAGGCCGAGGGCAAGCGCATCAACATCGGCAATCTGGGATCGGGCAAGCGCACCATCGCCGAACTCATTTTCGATATCAAGGGCTGGTCGAACGAGAGTTTTCAGCAGACCCTGGAACTCTCGACCGAAGACTCGGGAAAGGCGTTCTGCGAGGGCCGGGTCGACGTGCTGATCGAGGCGCTCGGCATGCCGTCGGCGTTCTACGATCGCATGACACAGGAATGCGGCGGCATGTTCGTGCCGCTCAGCGATTCCCTGATCGAAGGCATCCGCAAGCGGGCGCCGTTCTTCTTCGTCGACGCGATCGCCGCCGGGCTCTTTCCGCATAATCCGACCGATGTACGGACCGTCGGAATCAAGGTCGTTCTGATCACCTCGTCCCGCATCCATTCCTATTCGATCGAGGTGGTGGCGCGGTCGATGTTCACCGATCTCGCCAAGTTGCGCGCCCACAATCGTGCGCTCGCCAGGGCAACGCCGAAGTCCATGCTGCTCGAGGGGATCGAGATTCCGTTCCACGAGGGCGCACTCGAATATTACCGGTCGAAGGGCCTGCTTCCCCCATGAGCCCGCAGACCATCCGCGGACGACGGCACCAGGCATCCGGCATGCTGCTGATCGGCGTCGCCATGCTCGCGGTTGCGCTCGCGGTCACCGGTTGCGAAGAGACGCGAAACGTCAGTGGTGGCGCCGCCTCCCTCGACGGCGGACCGAAGAAATTCGCCAAGGACGGCATCAAGGCGCTCCAGGAGGGCCGGCTGCAGGACGCGCAGTCGGATTTCAACGCTGCCCTCAAGCTGGATATTCGGAGCTCGCAGGTGCAGTACCTCAACGGCCTGACCTACCATCTGCGTGCGCTGCGCGAGGACCGCTCGCTGCTGCCGCTCGCCGAAGAGGGCTATCAGCTCGCGATCCAGTTCGACCCGACCAACTGGCAGGCGCGCTATCAGCTCGGGCTGCTCTATCTCGACCAGCGCAACTTTCCGCAGGCGCGCACCGCGCTGGCCGACGCGATGCTCTACAACGACCGCGATCCGGCGCTGCTCTACAGTCTCGCCGTCGCGGCCTATTACGCCGAGGACCCGGTGACTGCCGCCGGCGCGCTGACCCGGCTGCGCCAGTTGCAGCCGAACGACCCGCGGGTGCTGCGCGCCTCGACCATGGTGATGGCAGCGCTCGGCAAGCCGGACGAGGCCCAGGCGATGCTGTCGCGCTATGTCGCCACGGCGCCGCCGGCAGACGACGCCAGATTCCTGGCCCGCCGGCTCAAAGACTGGGAATACGTCCACGGACGCCTGCAGCCGGCTGCGTTCCGCCCGCCGCTCGGAGATGCCAACGCTGCCGCAGGTGCGCGGCCGCAACTCGCCCAGGATTCTGCGCCCAATCCGTTCGCGCCGGCCGCGCCCAACCCGTTCGGCGCCGCCCCGGATGCGAGCCAGCCGCAGCCGGCGCCCGCGCCCGACCAGAGCGCACAACCCGGCGCGGTTCCGGGTCCAATTCCCGGCGCGCCGCCCGATCAGGCGCCGCCGGGCGCGATTCCCGGTCCGATCCCCGGCGCGCCGCCCGACGCCACCGCGCAGCAGCCGTTCGGGGCACCGCAACCCGGGGCACCTGTCACGCCTGCCGGACCGACCGATCCGAGCCAGAAGATGGTGATCGTCGACGTGGTGATCGTGTCCTCCGAAGAGGACATCAACACCGCCAAGGGCGTCAATTTGCTGAACGGGCTCCAGATCCTCTTCGGTCAGGGGATTACGACGTCGGCGCCGACGGCCGCAGCTTTCAGCGCTGCGTTCACCGGCGGTGCCAGCGCGACCCATACGATCACGCGAGCCATCACGATCCCCGCAATATCCTATTCCCTGAACATCGCCAATTCCGGCACCAATCGCAGCGAGATCCTCGCGCGGCCGTCGCTGGTCGCGACCTCGGGCGTAAAGTCGGAATTCTTTTCCGGATCGAATATCCGTGCCGCCGCCGTTTCGAATACCGCCCAGTCGGGGTCGATCGACGTCGACAAGGACATCGGTGTCAAACTCGGCGTTACGCCACAATTCGCGGAGAACGGGAAAGTTCGCCTGCAGGTCGAAGCGGAGCGTACGTTCCTGCAGAACACAACGAGCTCGACGAATTTCCAGTTCCAGCTTCGCACCTCGAAGACGACCGTCAATGCCAACGTGGTGATGAATCTCGGCGAGACGTTGATCCTGAGCGGCCTGTCCGAGAAGGAAACCGACAACGTGCGCGACGGCGTGCCCGGGTTGGAGAACGTGCCGATCGTCCAGTATCTTTTTTCGCACCAGACCACGCGCGACTTCAACAAATCGGTCCTGATCCTGCTGACCCCGAGGACGACGGAATATGTCTTCCGGCCGCGCGACGTGCGCGAGCGCGAGCAGGCCACGATGTCGCCCGACCAGCGCGTGCTGTCGGAGTTGCAGTCGCGCTACACCGACTGGTTCCGGCCGTATCCCAACTGGGCGTCGGTATTTCGTCATCTGCAGGAAAACCAGCTTTATCGCGAATTCCGCACCGGTGACGTGACGCTGGAGCATTGGGAAACGCAGACCGAACTCAAGAACCGTCTGAGCAAGCTCCCCGACTTCCTCCTGTATTGACGCGGTCGTCCGACGCCGATCGACGCCCAATGACATGGGCACTTGAAGACCGACACCGATCATGAGCGATTGGAAGACGCTGACCGATATCCTGCTCGCCGCACCGGCGTTCCGCTCGTGTTCGCGGCAGGATATCGCCCGGCTGCTGTCCCATGCCCGGCTCCGCGCGGTCGCGCCGGGCGAAGTTCTTCACGCCCGCGGCGAGCCGGCAAAGGAAATCTTCCTGGTCGTCGACGGCGCATTCGCAATCGAGAGTGACGGCGGCGCGTCGACGCTGAAGGGCGGATTCCTTGGCGAGGAAGCCGCGATCGGGCTCTCCGCCTATCTCGCCACCGCCCGTGCCGCCGGGCCGGCGACGGTCGCGGCCATCCCGCGCGAGGCGATCCGCGAGATCGCGCGCGACCGCGCCGTGCGGGAGAGCCTACTCGCCTCCTACGCCGCCCGGTTCTCCGGTACCGCAAGCGCGCGCGGCGGCACAGTGCCGAATCTCCCGGTCGAGAAGCCGGTGCCGATGCGCGTCGTCATCGGCTGGCTGTTCACCATCGTGGTGCCGTCAGGAATTCTATGGTGGTTTTCCGGCACCGACGAACTGCCGAATATTCAATCGGCGTACATGCTCGCCGTCATCGGCGTCGCCGTCGTCATGTGGGTGTTCCGCCTGATGCCGGATTTCATCCCGGCGCTGTTCACCGTGCTATGCGTATTGTTGCTCGGCCTGGCGCCACCGGCGGTCGCGCTCGACGGCTTCGCGTCGAACACGTTCTTCATGGCGCTCAGCATCTTCGGGCTCAGCGCCGTCATCACCGTCTCGGGGCTGAGCTATCGTGTGCTTCTGCGGCTGCTCAGTATCGGCCCCGCGCACAAGGGCTGGTACAACGCCAGCCTGTTCATCATCGGCGCGCTCCTCACGCCGTTGGTGCCGACGACCAACGGCAGGGTCGCGATTCTCGGCCCGTTCTTCACCGACCTGCTGAAGAGCATGGACCCGGAGTCCGCGCGGCTCGAAGCGCCGCGGCTCTCGGCCAGCCTGCTCGGCGGCGTCAGCCTGGTATCGACCATCTTTCTGTCCAGCAAATCGGTCAACTTCCTGATCTTCGGGCTTCTGCCGCTACAGGATCAGGAGCGGTTCCAATGGCTTTACTGGCTCTATGCCGCCAGCGTCTGCGGCGTCGTGCTGGTCGCCTTCTACGGCCTGGGGCTCTGGCTGTTCTTCCGCAATCCGAGCCGGCCGTCGATCTCCAAAGATCTGGTGGCGGACCAGCTTCGCATCCTCGGACCGATGCGCCCCGCCGAATGGTCGGCAACGTTCGGCCTCGGTGTTCTGCTGCTCAGCTTCATGACCGCCAAGCTGCACCATATCGAGATACCGTGGGTCGCGCTCGCCATCCTGTTCTCGCTGCTGATGTTCAACTTCCTCAGTCAGCATGATTTCCGCGAACGGATCGACTGGACCTTCCTGATCTTCCTCGGCGCGCTGGTCGGGCTGGTCAAGACCATGCAGTTCGTCGGGCTCGACGCCTGGCTCGCCCACCACCTCCAGTGGCTGAGCGACCTCATGGCGCACGACTTCGACCGGTTCGTCCTCCTGCTGGCAGCGGCGATCTTCCTGGTCCGGCTTGCGCTGCCGATCAACGCCACCGTCGTCATCTTCGCGACTCTATTGGTGCCGACCGCCACCGCGAACGGCGTCAATCCGTGGCTGGTCGGCTTCGTCATCCTGCTGTTGTCGGAAAACTTCATCTGGTCATATCAGGCGTCATATTATCTCCAGTTCTGTTCGACGGCCGGGTCGGCGGCCCAGGCCGAAGACCGGCGGGTGGTGCTGCTCAATGCGCTCGGGTTCCTGATGAAACTGGCTGCGATCTACGCCTCGTTTCCGTTCTGGCGCCAGATCGGGATCGTGTGATGCGTCGTCCGATTCTCGTCGGCCTGATGGCGATGTTCTTCGTGCTGATGGTCGGTGCGATCGTCTGGGCGAACGTGAATCGTCCGCGTATCCTGGTGCTGCACAGCTATGCGACCGATTACGTCTGGACACGTGACGTGAACGTCGGGCTGCGGCGCGTGCTCGATCGACAGAGCTGGATCAGCACGCGCTATTATTACATGGATACCAAGACCAGCGCCGACAAGGATCTGTTGCGGCGCGCCGGCATCGGCGCGCGCGACATGATCGACCGGTTGCGGCCGGACGTGCTGATCGCGATGGACGACTATGCCCAGGAGCTCGCGGCCAAGTATTACGTCAACAGCCGGCGCATGAAGATCGTGTTCGGCGGCATCAACGGCGGCATCGAGCCCTACGGCTACGACAAGGCCGTCAACGTCACCGGCATCCTCGAGCGGAAGCCGGCCGAGGCGATCAAGGACGTCGTGACCCTGCTGAGCCAGGCGGCCGGCCGCGACCCGGAAAAAGGCGCGCGGGTGCGGATCATGCTGCTCGCCGACCAGACGATCTCGACCCAGCGCGATGCCGAATACCTGAAGACCTTCGCCTGGAGCCCGCTGACCTACCGTGACGCCCGGTTCGTCGGCGACTTCGAGACCTGGAAGGCGGCGGTCCGGGCGGCGCCGGCTGAGACCGATTTCCTCCTCGTCGGCGGCTATCGCCAGCTCAAGCCCCGTCCGGATTCGGGACCGAAGGAGCGCTACGTGTCGGCGCGGGATGTGATGGAATGGACCGAAAAGAATTCACCGATCCCGGTCATCGGTACGAATCCGTTCAACACCGAAGACGGCGCGATGCTGTCGGTCGGTGTCTCGCCCTACGAACAGGGCGAGACGATGGCCGAGATGGCGCGTATGATCATCGAGAAGGGCGTGGCGGCGAAGGATATCCCGGTCCGGACGTCGCGCCAATATGTGGTCGCCTTCCGCAAGTCGGCGCTGGAGCGCCGTCACATGAAGGTGCCGCAGATCTTCGAAGCGTTTGCGCGCGCAACCGAAAATTACTACCCCTGAGCGGGCGCGCCCGGAAAGGCATCGCGATGATCCGACCTCCTCTCTCGAAAGCCCTCGTCGCCGCGGCGTTTTTCGCCGGCGTGGCCGGCGTGATGTCACCGGCGGCACGCGCCATCGACCAGACGATGAAGATCGACTGCGAGATGTGCGATCTGCGCTACAAGAGCTACGAAGCCGACAACCTCGTCGGGTCAGTGTTCCGCGGCGCCTACCTGTTCAACGTCAACTTCGCGCGTGCCGATCTCACCGACGCCGACTTCGAGAGCGCGACGCTGGTCTACGCCAAGCTGACCCGCGCCGACCTGACCGGCGCCAATCTCACCAAGGCGAACATGTCGCGCGCGGTGATGCACGGCGCGACGCTGCGCGGCGCGCATGTCCAGTTCGGCGATCTCACCGAAGCCCAGCTCGAGGCCGCGGAGCTGACCTTCGCCGACTTTACGGCCGCCAATCTCAAGGCGGCGAAGCTGCCCCGGGTCTTCGCCGACCAGACCCGGTTCCGAAGCGCCGATCTCTCGCAATCGGTACTCGAAGACGCCGACCTCCGCCGGTCGGATCTCGAAGGCAGCAACCTGATCGGCGCCGATCTCAGCGGGGCGAACCTGACCATGGCCAACCTCGCCAACGCCAGCATGCAGGGCGCCAACCTGACCGGAGCCGACCTCAGCTATGCCAACCTGCAGGGCGCCAATCTCACCGGCGCCAGGCTCAACAAGGCCAAGATCTTCGGCTCCAATCTGAAGGAAGCCGTGTTCGGCAAGGCCGATCTCACCGGCGCCACCATGGACAGCGTCATCACCGACCGGGCGAATTTTTGCGACGCCATAATGCCCGACGGGAAGAAGGGCGATTGCAAGCGCTGACGCGCCGTCCCCGATGCCCGGTGCGGCCGACAGACCGATCCGCCTATAGGACCGTGATCAGCGGCTCGACGCCGTGGGCTGCGAGCAGGTCGCGGCCCCTCACGCTGCCGATGAAGCGGACGAAAAAGCGTGCGGCCCGGGTCTGCGCACCGGGAATCAGGCCGGCCATGTAGTAGGTCTCGATCGCGACCTCGGACGGCAGCGGGCCGGCATAGACGGCCGAGGCGCCTTCGCCGATGACACGGCTTATTTCGGTCGATTGGGCGATGCCGACCGCATTGCCGTAAGCGCCCGACGCGACGGTCTCGATCACCGCGGCGCCGGTCTCGACCCGGACGGATTTGCCCGCGACCCCGGCGCCGAGGCCGAGGCGCTCGATCAGGCCGGCGACTTCCGAGCCGCTGGACGCCCGGTTGTAGATCACCGCGTCCGCCCGCTCGAGGGTCGCCCTCAGACTCGCAATCGAGGCAACGTCCGGCTGCGGGACGCCGGCGCGCACGACCACGCCGGCACGCACGACTCCGACGCCGTGCTGCGGGGCGCGGTTGATCCGGCCGGCGCCCATGAAGTCGAGGAACGCGCGATACGGCGCGATGACCACGGCCGCACCGGACTGCCCGGATTCGAGCGCATCGGCCACCTGCGGCGCGGTCGCGAAGCGGAAATCGATCCGCACGCTGTAGAAATCCATAAAGGTCTTGGCGCAGGCGAGGACGCCGAGCCGCACCGCGCCGGCGCTGAGCACCGGGACGACCGCGCCTTTCAGATCGAATGCCATGATCGCCCCCTCGGACGTCGCTGTTTCCATGAATGATACGGCTTCCCGCGCCGTCCGACGAGCCCGCCCCGGCGGGGATTTTAGCTGTTGCCGGGCGGCGGGGCCGCGACATACCTTATGCCCGCGAACGCGCCCCGAAAGGGCGCATCGCCGACCTGAAAGGCCCGGGGATGAACGCCACCAAGACCGCCGACACCGCTGAAATCATTGCCGAGGAACATTGGGCGAAAAAGGGCGCCGTCGACCTGTTCTTGTTCCGCAAGCGGCTGCCTGGCACGGCCAAGCGGCCGGTCCTCTTCCTGGTGCACGGCTCGTCGTTTTCCGCCCGCACCACCTATGACCTGGAGATCCCGGGCAAGGGCGAATTTTCGATGATGAACGTCTTCGCCCGCGCCGGCTTCGACGTCTGGACCATGGACCACGAAGGCTACGGCCGGTCCAGCCATACCGACAGCTATTCCTACGTCGCCGACGGGGTCGAGGACCTCGAGGCCGCCATGCCGGTGCTGGAACGCGCGACCGGCCGCAAGAGCTTCAATTTCTTCGGCTCGTCGTCGGGCGCGCTGCGCGCCGGCGCGTTCTGCAACGCCTGCCCGGAGCGGGTGGAAAAGCTGGCCCTCGGCGCGCTGGTGTGGACCGGCAAGGGCTCGCCGACTCTGATCGAGCGCGCCAAGAAGCTCGATCAGTGGCGGGCAACCAACCGCCGCATCGTCGACGAACCCTATTTCCAGAACGTGTTCACCCGTGACGTCACCGGCCTCACGGACCCTGTGCTGCCGGCCGCGGCGGCAGCGGCGGAGATGCGCAATGGCGGCGGCAGCGTGCCGAACGGCACCTACATCGACATGTGCGTGAACCTACCCCTCGTCGATCCGGCGAAGATCACCTGTCCGGTGCTGATCTTCCGCGGCGACCACGACGGCATCGCGACCGACGAGGACGTGCTCGGCTTCTACGCTGCCCTCGGCACCAAGGACAAGCAGTACGTGATGAGCGCCGGCCAGGCGCATAACACCACCGTCGGCGTCAACCGGCTGCGCTTCTTCCATGTGCTGCGCGCCTTCCTCGAGATGCCGGAGCGCCTCGACAAGGGCGGCCATTGAACGACGCGACGACGCGCAGCGGGAGCCACTTCATGAGCGACATGTGGAGCGCCGAATACTGGGCGAAGAAGGGCGACGTCAAGCTCTACATGTTCCGCAAGCGTCTCGGCGCGCCAAAGAAGGGCGAAAAGCCGAAGCCGGTATTCTTCCTCGTCCACGGCTCGTCGTTCAGCGGCCCGTCCGGCTTCGACCTGCACGTGCCGGGCAGGAAAGACTATTCGCTGATGGAGAAATTCGCCGAGTACGGCTACGACGTGTGGACCCTCGACCATGAAGGCTACGGAAGGTCGGACCGCACCGCCGGCAATTCGGCCATCGCCGAAGGCGTCCACGACCTTGCCGCCGGGATGAAGGTGCTGACCGCCGAGACCGGCCAG
>Ga0316628_100001579_pt1 | contig 16234 bp, 12 predicted proteins | sample OWC_Aug_M2_C1_D5_FD_207648 | JGI IMG/M metagenome (GOLD analysis project Ga0316628, IMG submission 207648) | Wetland soil microbial communities from Old Woman Creek delta, Ohio, United States - OWC_Aug_M2_C1_D5_C | ecosystem: Environmental > Terrestrial > Soil > Wetlands | place: USA: Ohio... | reverse complement strand
ATAACTGGCAAAAAAATTTTTACGGTTTCCTTCCGCCGATACCAAAGCTCCCGTTCGCCGGGCGACCGCTATTCATTTGCCCCTAAAACAGTTCGACGCTGCCTGCGCTCATCGAAGATTGATGGACCGGCGTATGTTGTTTCTTCTCCAGATTTCCTTTGGCTTCCCGTAAACGATCCCTTATCTCGGCCAGCCTGGCTCCGTATTCAAGGGCGTTGCCCTGATCCGATCGTCTTATTTCCTCCAGATCCGCGCATACCCCTCCGATGAGCGACTTCAGATTCTCCAGATTGCCCTGCGTTTGCAAGACGGCTTGGCGCACGATGTCTTCGAACTGCAGCGACCTCACCGTCAACATAACGTTGTCCTTAATCTCATACGTATAATGACTGATTTTATCCAGATCCCCGGCAATCTCCTGGTTGAAATCGCCGAGCGCCTTCAACATCTCATCGACCTGACCTTTGGCGGTGATGGCGCGGCTCATGTCGCGCGATGCGATATCGCCCACGATGCGGTTGGCCTCGTCGATCGTGGCTTGGGTGCCCTCCATATAATCGACGATTTGCTTGTTAAAGTTGTTCGAATGCAGCGCCAATTGCCTCACCTCCGAGGCGACCACGGCGAAACCGCGTCCGGCGTCGCCGGCGCGCGCCGCCTCAATGGAGGCATTGAGGGCGAGCAGATTGGTCTGATCGGCTATGGACTTGATACCGCCCAGCAATTTAAAAATCTCTTCGGTTTTGGCGGAAATGTCATCGATCTTCTCCAGCAACTGAACGCTTCCCTTGCTCATATCCACGATAAGGCCGACGAAATACTCCATCACGTCGCCTACCTCCCGGATTACCGAATGCACGTCGTGGTCTCCGCCTTCGGCGCTCGCTAAGGTGGCCGACATACGATTCATCAGCGACAAGACCATTTCCTGCTCGGCGTGACTCAGCCTCTCCAGACCGGTAAAACCACTATTCAAGGAAACAACGGCATCGGCCACCAGACCGCGAATCTGCTCCAACTCACCGTTCATGATGGCGGCGTACCCCGTCACGGCGCCGCGCACCTCTTGCGATAAGCTCCGCAACCCCTCTTCGATGGAATAGCCGGCGACGTTCTGGCCGGCATCGCGCAGCTTGCTCTCCAACTGTACCAACGCATATCGAGAATTGATTATCCAGGCTATGCTGTTCGCCACCATCCACGCCGCCTTACCCCATGTGCTGGCCGTGGTCAAAATCGCTCCGAAGCCGGCGAGGCTGACCGCAAGGGCAAGTCCGTATCGTTTTATAAAATCCGCTGCCATCGCTGGTTCATTCCTTATACGCCGGGCGCGGCCCCGGCCGAATTTGTCTTGACGGAGGATTTACCGTAGCTCATACACCCCTCGGCGATATGAACCAATGGCAGCACGACATCGATGCAACCGAGCCGGACCGCCGATCCCGGCATTCCCCATACAACACTGGTCTTTTCATCTTGAGCGATGGTCAACGCGCCGGTGGCGTGCATCTCCGCCATTCCCGCCGCACCGTCTTCGCCCATGCCGGTCAACAGCACACCCACCGCATTGGGGCCGGCGCATTGCGCCACGGAACGAAACAACACGTCCACGCTGGGACGATGACGGTTGACCGGCGGTCCGTCATCGAGCCGGCAGCGATAGCGGGCGCCGTCGCGCACGACCTGCAGATGCCGATTTCCGGGCGCGATAAAGACATGCCCCGGAAGAACCAGGTCTCCGTCATCGGCCTGTTTGACTTGCAGCGCCGAACAGCGATTCATGCGCTCGGCGAATGGGCGGCTGAATGCCTCCGGTATATGCTGGGTGATGACCACACCCGGCACATCCGGCGGCAACATCTCCAAAACTACCCGTATCGCCTCGGTGCCGCCCGTGGAAGCGCCGATGGCGATGATACTGTCCGTGGTTTTGAAGAGCTTGGGAGCGGCGGAGCGGGGCAAGACTGCATCGGCGCTTAACTTCGCCGGCGCGGGACGCGGTTCATTGCACGGCTGAATACGCGCCGTCGCGGCCATCCTAACCTTCGCGACGATCTCCTGGGCAAAATCGGCAAGGGTGTGGGCGACATCGATCTTGGGTTTGGTGACATAATCGATGGCGCCTATCGCCAAGGCATCTAAAGTGACCAATGCCCCATGCTCGGCCAAGGATGACACCATCACCACCGGCATGGGCCGCAGCCGCATTAGATTGCGCAGGAAAGTAAGGCCGTCCATCCGCGGCATTTCTATATCCAAGGTCAAGACATCGGGATTGAGCGCCTTGATCTTTTCCCGCGCCACGAAGGCATCGGCCGCCGTACCCACCACTTCGATATCCGGATCCTCCGCCAACAATTTCGGAAGCAGCTTGCGGATCAACGCGGAATCGTCCACCACCAGCACCTTGATCTTTTTGCTCATGGTATCACCCTCGCCCTCGCCGTGGGATGGACACGCCGACTGGTGACGCCGAAACGTTGGGAACGAAGCAATAATCTCTTCGCTTCCGCATCATGCTCATTGTCCGGCAAGAAGCTCATATCATCCCTTCGCACTAAAACAATTCCACTGCGCCCCGCGGAGCTTGCTGCTGCAGATCCTGCAAATAAGCGCCTTCCCGCCTGGCTATGGAATCGTTGTGCATACTGCGCAGTTTTTTTACCTTCACTTTGCCGGTACCGGGAAAGTAGTGCACCTTGCGCGGATAGATATCGCCGACGTCCTCCGCGGCGATCGCTAATCCCTCCATCGCCAGAAATTTTTTGACGAAGGTAATGTTGTTCAACCCCACATCGGATAAATGGGCAAGCATCCTACCGCCGCCTGTGATCTTGACTTCGAGATTTTGCCGGCGGCCGCCGTTCTTGAGAATGTCATTGATGAGCAGCTCCATGGCGTAGACGCCGTAACGGGCCGCTTCGTCGAGCATATGGCCATGGTCTTGCGCGGAGGAAATTTTGCCTTCATTGGGCAACATGAAATGATTCATTCCGCCGATGCCGAATGCCCGGTCACGGATACAGGCGGAAACACACGACCCCAAGACCGTGACAACGAACTCGTCATGCAGGGTGACGTAATACTGGCCCGGCAGTATCTTCGCGGCGAAACACTCCAGCTGCGGATCCCAATAGCGATGGATATGCGAGAATCCCGGCAGCGCGGGCGGCGGGTCGATCTTGTGCTTTGATGCCGGCAGCGCCTTGGTCACGGCTTAACGCCTCTTGCGATAAATGGTTTGACCCACCAGTTCGAAGCGGTCGGTGATCTTGAACAACGATTCCGAGTGTCCGATGAACAGGTAGGAATGTTCCGCCATGCAATCGGCGAACTTATCGAAGATCCGCCGCTGGGTCTCCTTATCGAAGTAGATCACGACATTGCGGCAGAACAGAACATCGATCGGACCCCGTACCGGCCACGCTCCCATGAGATTGAGATGCCGGAAGGCGATCATCTCCCGCAGCTTCGGAACGACCCGCGCCATGCCCCGATTGGCACCGCTGCCGCGCAAAAACCATCGCTTCAAGCCGGGCTGAGCGATGCCGGCCAAGCGCTCCACGGGATAGATACCGCGTTCGGCTTTTGCCAGCACATCGGTGTCGATATCGGTCGCCAATATCCGGCAGTCCCCGTTGCCCGAGGCAGGCGATATCTCCGCCATCGCCATGGCGATGGAATAGGGCTCCTCTCCCGTGGAGCAACCAGCCGACCAGATGCGGATGCGACGGGACGTGCCATTTACTGCGAGCAATTCGGGGACAACGGTATTTTGCAGATACTCGAAATGATGTGGCTCGCGGAAAAAGGAAGTCAGGTTGGTGGTGACGGCATTAATGAAGGCATTGAGTTCGCCCTGGGAATCCCCTTCCAATAAAGAGCAATAATCCTGAAAATCCGTCAGATTGAGGATGCGCAGGCGGCGGGAAAGTCGGCTATAGACCATTTCCCGCTTGGCCTCGGTGATGACGATGCCGGTCTCGCGCTTGACCAAGCGACGGAGATACTGAAAATCTCGGTCGCTAAACCGAAATTCCTTGCCTTCAGGAGCGACCCTCTTCGCCGTGGCCATTCGCCGTCCTCCGTGAGCTGAATCCGCAATCACCGGATATTCTCCCGCTGCCCATCGCCGCCGTTAAAATTCCTGCCATTCAGCGTCGTCGCCTTTTGCGGAAGACCGTTCCGGCTTCACCGTTCGGCGCGCGGCCTGCTTGCTTGCCGTCGCTGCGGACGACCGCCGCTTCTCACCCGCCGGCGTGGGGGTAGTTGCGGGGACCTCTGCGTCCGCGTCCCTGCCGGTTTTGAAAAACTTCATCAGCTCCCGCAAACCGCGCGCCTGCTCATCCATGGCCTCGCTGGCGGCCGCCGCTTCTTCAACCAGCGCCGCATTCTGCTGAGTTACCTGATCGAGCTGCATCACGGCCTTGTTTACTTGTTCGATGCCCGATGATTGCTCCTGGCTGGCGGCGGCGATTTCCGCGACGATGTCGCTGACCTTCTTCACCGAGTTGACTATTTCCTCCAAGGTCTGGCCGGACATGTCCACCAGCTTGGTGCCTTCCCCGACTTTGTCCACACTGTCCTTGATGAGTGCCTTGATCTCCTTAGCCGCCGCCGCGCTGCGCTGCGCGAGGTTGCGCACCTCCGCCGCCACCACGGCGAAACCGCGGCCCTGTTCGCCAGCGCGCGCCGCCTCGACCGCCGCGTTCAAGGCCAGCAAATTGGTCTGGAAGGCGATCTCATCGATCACGCCGATGATGTCCGCGATCTTCTTGCTGGCGGCGTTGATCTCGCTCATGGCGGAGACCGCCTGCCCGACCACCTTGCCGCCCTTTTCCGCCTGGTCGCGGGCGCCGGCGGCGAGTTGATTGGCCTCACGGGCGTTGTCAGCATTTTGCTTCACAGTGCTGGTCATCTCTTCCATGCTGGAGGCGGTTTCCTCCAGACTGGAGGCCTGTTCCTCGGTGCGCTGGCTGAGATCAGCGTTACCTTGGGCGATCTCGCTCGCCGCATTGGTGATATTTGCTGTAGACTCGCGAATCTTCCCGACCATGCCCAAGAGATTTTCCACGGAGACGTTCACCGCCTCCTGCAACGCGGCGAATTCACCTTGGAAGTCGCCGGATACATTGTGCGTAAGATCCCCTTCCGCCAGCGCCTTGATGACCGTCGCGCTGGCGCGCAATGGCTTGACCAAGGTATCCAGCAGATTGTTGATCCCTTCGCCCAAGCCCTTCATAAATCCCTCGTAACCGGAAACATTCACGCGTTGTTCAAGATCGCCGCGTATGGCCGCTTCGATCAGGCGCTGCACCTGCCGTTCGGCGTCTTTCTGCTCGGTAATGTCGCGCCACTCCACCATATTGCCCATGTAATTGCCGTTATGATCCAAGATGGCCGTGGCATTGACTTCAAATTCAAGGTCCGCCACTTTGATTTGTGCGCGAGCCGGTAATCGGCTCACATCGCTCAGCAAGGCCCGCTGATGAGCGGGATTCTTATGGAACATATCGATGTTCTTGCCCACCAGATCATTCGCGTTAAAGCCGGGAAACACCTTGCGCAATGCCTCCTGGCGCTTGGACAGCATGCTCACCACCGCGGGATTAACATAGCCGATGTGCAAGTCGGCGTCGCAGATCATCAGATTGGTATTGGCGCCGTCGATGGCGGATTGCAACCGCGCCACGTCCACCTCCCGCTTGCGAAGCTCGGTGACATCGGCCCACTCCAAGGTGTTTCCGACGTAATTGCCCTTGAGATCCTGAATCGCGCTGACCCGGATGCGAAATACCAAAGGGCCGACATGAATATCGGTCTCGTAGGGTAGATTGGCGGGATTCTCCAACATCCGGCGTTGATGAGCCGGATTCTTGTGAAACATATCGATGCAGATACCCACCAGCTTATTGGGATCAAAGCTGGGATAGAGGGCGCGCAGGGCATTGGCGTGTTTCTCCATAATCTTCTTGGTTTCCCCGTTGATATAGGTAATCACGAGGTTTCTATCGATGGTCATCATGGCGGTCTGAGCGCCGTCCACCGCCCGTTGCAGACGCTGCGCCTGTTCTTCCTTGGCCCTTCTTTCAGTGGCATCCTGCCACTGCACCACGTAACCTACCCTCTCGCCGGCGCTGTTGATCAAGGGACGCGTCTCATGCTCGAACACGTAGGGCCCGGGCGTAATCTCGCCCTTGCGTGATTCGCCGGGCTGCAGACTGTGCAGAATATTTTTAATAGCCGCGGGATTCTTGTGATAACGATGGATGCTGCCGCCGACGATCTGGTCGACCCTGAATCCCGGGAGGTACTTGGCCAATTCCGATTCGACGCTGGCCAACACCTCGCGGGCTCGGCGATTGACGAATACGATATTCTCGTCGGCGTCCGCGATCATGATATTGATGGGCGCGAATTCCAGAATATTTTTTGTTACCTCTAAATCGTCCATAACCGCATAGCCGCCTTGGTCGGCCAATTGCTCCATCATCATCTTTTTGCCAACTGCCATGTTTGCATCCTCCTTATTCCGATAAACCTTTAGCATCGCATCCGCCACGATCTGCAATGCCTCTTGCCATGCCGCATGTACCGCCGGCGTCCACAATTCGCCGGCCATGTCCGCCATAACGTCCAAGAGCGTGTCAGCCACCGCCGGATAATGTTCCGGCAGGGCGCCGTAACCGCGGTGACGCGCGCCAAGTTCGTTTAGTACTTTCGTCAAGGCCTCCGGCTGGCGCAGATTCCTTACCACCAAGGCAAGCGCGGCAAGCAGCTTGCGCTGCTGGGTTTCCGGCTTCACATTGGCGAACAGCGGACGTACGGCCGGATGGCGGCGAAAAAGCTCTCCATAAAAACGCTCGACCAATTCTTCGCCGCGCGGCGCCAATGCCGCGAAGGTCTCCTCCAAAATCCCGACTCGCAATTGCGGCGCCTGGCCGGCATCGGGTTCGCCTGTGCGCCGCCCGCTGCGCCGAGCCGCGCCGTCGCTCCGCCTATCCATCTCCGCTCGGCGCTGAATGACGCGCAGATTCGCCGTCCTGCCGCGGTTCTTTGTTGTCTGCTTCCGGGCCGCTGTCCGTTTTACGGCTTTCTTCGCTTGGCCGTTTCTGCTCGCACTCATAGTCACGCTCCTTAGTCGTTTTTCTAGCCTGACCACGCCAGGCCGCTTAATATGTGATCCCACAACTCACGCCATGCCAGCCGCTCCTCGCTCCACCGCGACCCATCCTGCTCAGCCGACCGATTCTTACCGCGATACCATGCCTGCCATTTCATCGTCGCGCCTCTCGTTTCACTTGCCAGGAACACGTTCCTGACGCCAAGTCCCCGTCCCTTTATTCGGGGCGAGACGTCGCCTCCAGATCATCCGCATTGAGCAGTTTGTCGATGTTGAGGATAATCACCATCTTTTCGTCGACGGTCGCCAAACCCCGCACGAACTCCACATGCACGTTACCTCCGAAATCCGGTGATGGGCGAAGCTCTTCGGTCGGCACTGCATACACGTCCGATACCGCATCCACTACGATGCCCATGATGCGGTCGCGGCCTTCGCCCTCCACTTTCAATACGATCACGACCGTGGTCGGGCCGTACGCGATCTGCTCCATGTTGAAACGCATACGCAGGTCGATGATCGGCACGATCGTTCCGCGCAGATTCATCACCCCGCGCACGTACTCAGGGGTATTCGGCAGAGGAGTGACCTTGTCCCAGCCCTTTATTTCCTGCACCCTCAGGATGTCGACGCCGTATTCCTCGCCGGCCAGCATGAAGGTGAGATACTGGTCGGCATTCACCGCCACTCCCAAGCCGATATCGTTGTGCATCGCATTTAATGTACCCATAAAATCTCCTTAAGCGGCGACCGTCGCTTTGCCTGAGAGAGAACCCGCGTAAGCGCTATTGCCACAGGCCGTATTCACCAGTTGACCGGCATCCAGAATCAACGCGACCATGCCGTCACCAAGAATGGTTGCGCCCGAGATGCCCTGCACCGGCTTGAAGTTGCTTTCCAGACTTTTGATCACGACCTGCTGCTGGCCCAATAGATCGTCCACCACCAGACCGACTTTCTTTCCGTCGCCTTCCACCACTACCAACAAGCTTTCAGCCAAATTGGAAACAGCGCCATTGATTCCGAAGACCTTGCGCAGATCCATGATGGGGATGTATTCGTCTCGCAAACGGTATACCTCGGCGCGGCCGGCAACGACGTTGACCCGTTCCCGGCGCACCTGTAAGGATTCGACGATGGAAACCAAGGGCGTGATGTAGACCTGGTTGCCGACACGCACTAATTGTCCGTCGAGAATGGCCAATGTCAGCGGCAAGCGGATGGTAAAGCGCGAACCTCGCCCCGATTCTGACGTCACTTCCACGTTGCCGCCGAGGTCGCGAATATTGCGCCGCACCACATCCATGCCCACACCGCGCCCCGAGACATCGCTTACCGTTTCGGCGGTAGAAAATCCCGGATCGAAGATGAGATCGATGATGCGCTCTTCATCGATCTCCCCATCCGCCGGCAATAGACCGCGTTCTCGCGCCTTGGCGACAATGCGTTCCCGATTCAATCCCGCGCCGTCATCAGATACTTCGATGACGATGTTGCCGCCTTGATGGTAGGCATCGAGATGAATCTCGCCCACTTCGGGCTTGCCTTGTGCGCGTCGTACGTCGGGCGCCTCGATGCCGTGATCGAGGGCATTGCGCACCAGATGCACCAGCGGATCGCCGATCTTCTCCATCACCGTCTTGTCCAGCTCGGTTTGCTCGCCGGACAGTTTGAGTTCCACCTTCTTGCCCAGTTTGGAGCTGAGGTCATGCACCAGACGCGGAAAACGGCTGAAGGCGAAGCTGATCGGCAGCATGCGGATGCGCATTACCCCTTCCTGCAGTTCCCGGGTATTGCGCTCCAGTTGCGCCAGTCCGTCGCGCAGGCATTCCATAGCGGCATCGTTCAAGCCATGCACCGCCGCGCCCACCTGGCTCAGCATGGATTGGGTGATGACCAGCTCTCCGACCATATTGATGATGGTGTCGATCTTCTCGATACTGACACGTATCGACTCACCCTCCGCCTGGCGGCGCTCTTGACCGGCGCGGCGCTCCGCCACCTGGGAAGCCGGTTTATCGTCGGAGTGCCGGACCTCTGCCGTTGTCATGGCGGAAGCAGGTTGGTTCGGAGTCGCAAGCGGATCGATGCTTAGATCGCAATCGCCTTCCACCCAGGCGAAGATTTCATCGATCTCCGCGCGAGCAATATGCCCCTGCAGGACCAACTCCCACGCCAGATAACATTCTTCCGGGTCCATCTCCAAAAGGGGCGGCAGGGTGGAGATATCGGCCCTCACTTCGAGGCGTCCCAAAGCGGACAGTTCGCGCAGGATGCGATAGGGATCGTTGCCGGTCCGGAAGAAATGACGGTGCGGTCGAAACTGGATCCGCCATCCGGCATCGACGGGGCATGCGGTGGGAGGTGCCGCGCGCGCTTCATTTGAAGCATGTGGCGATGTTTCACCGGCACCCGCGAGCACCTCGGCCAATTGCCGTTGCAGCGCTGCATTGCGCGTTGCGTCGCCGTCCGCACCCGTCTGCAGAGCGCCTATCATGTCCCGCAGCGCATCCACCGACTCCAACAGCACGGCGATGATCTCGGGAGAGATGGCCGTCTTGCCGGACCGGATCCGCTCCAGCAGTGTTTCCACGAGATGGGTGAATTCCGCGACCGCCTGAAAACCGAAGGTGGCGCCGCCGCCCTTGATGGAGTGGGCGCCGCGAAAGATCACGTTTACCACTTCGGGATCATTGCCGCCGCCCTCGAGTTGCAGCAGGGCGGATTCCATGTTCGCCAGATGCTCGAGGCTTTCTTCGAAGAACACTTGGTGAAATTGTGAGACGTCCACTGTCATATGCTTTATCCCAGTACGCGCTTAACCGTGGAAATGAGTTGCTCGGGGTTGAATGGTTTGACGATCCAGCCCGTGGCGCCCGCCGCCTTACCCTCCTGTTTCTTTTCGGCGGCGGATTCCGTGGTGAGCGTCAGGATGGGCGTGAATTTATATGCCGGGAGCGCGCGCAACTCGCGCGTTAGCGTGATACCGTCCATTTTTGGCATATTCACGTCGGTAAGCACTAAATTGAACGATTTAGACTTGGCAATCTGCAAGGCCGCAGCGCCATCGACCGCCTCTACGACGTCATAACCCGCCCCCTTGAGGGTCATCACGACCATCTGCCGCATACTTGCGGAGTCATCGACAGCCAAAATAGTTGCCATTGTTTCCCTCCTCAACATCATTACCCAATAAAATCTGTACTATTCGGGAAAGTAAAGCGTCTTGCTTGTCCTTCCGATGTGCGCAAACATGGCCAAAGCATCGGTCAATGGTGACCGTACCTAGTCATGGAGCAGCTATGAGGCGGGGTTGAGGCCTTGGCGAGTCGCCGATGCAGGGGCCGCGGGATTTGGGCGGCGGGTATCGGCTGGTTTGACATGGCGGCCCTTGGGCCGGGCCACGTCAATATTTTCTAATCCGTTTTTTTATTGGCTTTTAGTCCAATATGCTCGTCTATGCCGAGCAGCGCCGCGCTTTGGGCAAGCGTTCCTGAAGGTGAATGCAATTCAAGCTTGCGTTGCTGTCCATCTGCATATACGAACATAGCGGCGAGTACCTGCAGGGCGGCAGTATCGATGCGCGCCACTTCGGATCCATTCAAAGAGACCGGAGCGCCATCGTCTAAGACAGCCTTGAGTTCGGCGTGCAAATTCCGCACGGTGGCGATATCCAGCGTATCCGCCAAAGTGATATCAAGTTTTCCGACTTCCCGAGCGCTTGTCATGGTTGTTCTTTCCCTTCGGATCCGCCTTATTGCAAAGCAATCTTTTCCTCTAACGTCTAGTTGGCCGAGAACTTTAGTCCGAAATCAAATAATTGTTTGCTATAGTAGCCTTCATTAGAAACCAAGCTGAAAAAAGACGGTAATGAACCATGCGCATCGCGCACGCTATAATTAATCTTGCGCGGTGGCGATGCCTATCGTCTCCAAGAGATAAGGGCGGCAATGCGCGCGACTGAGTTGAGTCTCGGTAGTTTTGCGGAGAACACTCAAGACGGGATTCTCGTCTATCACGAGGAACGCCTTGTATACGCTAACCGCAGCATCGAACAAATGCTGGGATATGCCCCCGGCGAGCTGCTCGACGCGATATTCGATGACCTCATAGCCTCGACCCGGGCCGGTCAAAGCAATTTCGTAAAGAATGATGATGGCGCGCTGCGAACCGCGCGGTATGAGGCGAACCTCAAGCGCAAGGACGGCACTCAGTGCCCGGCCGAGGTCACGGGCACCGCCGGCAGCTGGCACGGCAAGCCGGTCATCGTCTTCATTGTCCGCGATATCACCGAGCGCAAGCGCAGCGAAGCGGCACTTCGCGAGATCGAAACCCGATTTCTACAGCTCACGAATAATATCCACGAAGTATTCTTCGTGCGCGATTTGGTCGAGAATCGAATGATCTACGTAAGCCCGGCTTACGAGACGATCTGGAGACGGCCCGTTTCCGCCTTGTATGCGAGCTCTTTCGATTTCATCGAGAGCATACATCCGGACGACAAGGAGCAAGTTCTTGAAGGCGTCCGCCAACGCAACCTAAGCAGGCAAGGCTTCTCCAATTATCAGTACCGGATCTTGTGGCCCGGCGGCGAGGTGCGATGGATTCGCGCGCGCACCTTTCCCGTGCCGGACGAAACAGGCCGGGCATACCGCGTCGCGGGAATCGCCGAGGACATCACCGCGCAAAAGGTCGCCGAAGACAAACTGCGTTTGAACGAAATGCAGTTACGCCAGATCATCGATCTGGTTCCCCATGCGATCTTCGTTAAAGATTGCGAGGGGCGCTTCTTGCTGGTGAACAAGGCGAAGGCGGACTTCTATGGCACAACGGTCGACGAGCTTACCGGGGCGTTGCAACGCGACATCCATCTCCGCGATGACCAAGTCGAACGCGCGCAAACTGATGATCGAGCGGTCCTGGACACGAATCTCCCGAAGCTGATCCCGGAAGAAGACTTCGTGGATGCGGTCGGTCATCACCATATCCTGCAGACTATCAAGATACCCTTTGTCACCTCCAAGGATGGACAGGCAGCGGTACTGGGTGTCGCCATCGATATCACGGACCGCAAGCGTGCCGAAGCCGCTCTGCTGTTGAGCGAGGAGCGCCTCCGCCGCAGCCTGCAGTATGCCAACATCGGAACTTGGGACTGGAACATCCATACTGGCGCGCTCTACTTGTCGGAGCGCGTGGCACCGTTGTTCGGCCACAAACTCGGCGCAATTGAAACCTCGTATGAGGCATTTCTGGCGGCCATACACCCCGATGATCGCCTACTTGTTGAGGACGCGGTGCAGGCTTGTGTGGAGACCGGCCGAGATTATGATATCGAACACCGCGTGGTGTGGCCGGATGGCAGCATACATTGGCTCCACGAATCGGGTGGCGTCGTATACGATAACGAAGGCAATGCAGAGCAGATGTTGGGCGTGGTCCGGGACATCACCCGGCGCAAGTTGGCAGAACAAGCGCTGGCGGAATCCGAAAAGAAATACCGGGCCATCATGGAGAATGCCAGCGACGCCATCCTGCTCGGCACCATGGATGCATGGATAATTGACGCGAATCGCCGCGCCGAAGAGTTGTTTGGTTATACGCGGAAGGAGCTTCTGCAATTACACGGAACGATGATTCACCCCAAAGAGGATCATCCGACTTTGGCGGCAGCGTTCCATGATCTCTCTTCCAAAGGGAGCTCGCTCTACGAGCACTCGGTATTGCGCAAGGACGGGGGCGTCATCAGTGCCGAGGTCGCCGCCACGATAATCAACTATCAAGGCGAGAAGGTCGTGATGGCCATCTTTCGCGAGACCACTGCGCGCAAGCGCGCCGAGGAAGAACGCCTGGCACACGCCAAGGTACAGCGGGATACCTTAGTACAGGAAGTCCATCATCGGATAAAAAATAACCTCCAAGGTGTCCTGGGATTGCTGCGCCAGCACACAACAAAGCATCCTGAGTTGCGCGAACCGCTGGAATCCGCCATTGGCCAAGTGAACTCGATAGCGGTCGTGCACGGCCTTTACGGTCAGGATAGTGCCGAATGTATCATTCTCTGCGAGATGGTAAGAGCAATTTGTCATTCAACCGGTGGATTAACGGGGAAGACGATCGAACCTCATGTCACTGTGGATGTTGAGTCCCCGGTTCGTGTTTCAAACGAGGAGGCCGTGCCCTTGGCATTGATCCTGAATGAGCTGGTCTTCAATGCCGTTAAGCACCAAGCCGGAGATACGGAGCCAATTCAGGTCTATGTGCAAGATGGAAAAGGCGGTACTCGGGTGCGCATTGTAACACCCGACACACACTTGCCCCCGGGTTTTGATTTTTTAACCGGTCAAGGACTTGGAACGGGTCTAAAGCTAGTTAAGTCTTTGCTGCCAAGCTCCGGCTGCCAGTTGCGGATAAACGACGCGGCGGCAAGTGTCGTTACCGAATTGCAGCTCAGTCCGCCGGTTCTTATGTTCTCCCCAGGTCGTAGCCTTTAATTAGTTTGCGGCGCGCGTTAACAATGTGCTTCTCCTTGCGCACCAGAAATCTTAAGGGTAGATTAACTGGCATAATTATAAATTGAGAGTCTTTATATATGCCAGGTCATCGCATATTGCTCGCTGATGATGACCGCCTAATCCTGTCGACTTTGGGACAGGGCCTGCGGGACGTAGGTTATGACATATTAGAAGCTACGGATGGCAAGGCGGCCGTGCATCTCTGTGAAACCACACCGCCTGAGCTCGCTATCCTCGATATTCGGATGCCCGGCCTGTCGGGCGTGGAAGCCGCGTGCCTGATCCGCCAAAATGGCGAAGTGCCATTTATATTTCTATCAGCCTATGGCGACAAGGATGTGGTTAAGCTCGCTGTGGAAGTAGGCGCCTTAGCTTACCTTGTTAAACCCGTAGATATACCGCAAATCGTGCCAACCATAGAAGCCGCATTGGCGCGTGCGGCGGAGCTCGCGGAACTTCGCAAGTCGGAGCGTACCCTGACCTCGGCACTGGAAACCAGCCGCGAGACCAGCATGGCAGTGGGTCTCATCATGGAGCGGTATCGGGTGAACCGGGATATGGCGTTCAAAATATTGCGTAAATATGCCCGCTCCGAGCGGCTTAAGATAAAACAAATTGCCGGAGACCTACTCAGCGCTGCGGATACTCTTAGTATTCCGCATGAGTTCCTACCAATAAGAAGCAGAGAAGAACCTGCTCCGTAGGTGCCGCCTATGGATGGCGAATCTGCAATCAAGCGGTGAGAGACAACTCGTCCAAAGTCACCGAACACCTCTGCTAGGATGGACTTTGAGCGAATTACCGCGATCTATGGGGAACTCATCGTTGCGCACCCATGAGCGTATTGTCCAAATATCCAACCGTACGTCATTACGCGGCTTTTCGATGGTAGTATGTGAGCAAGCCACCTACCCGCCTCAAAAAAGGCCTCCCGCTCAACTGGGCAGAGCAGCGCAAAATCCTCGGCTTTACCCGCTAAACATCCCGCATACCGAACTCGTCGATTTGCCATTCGAGAAACCCGGGGAATAATTGGCTCTTTGGGCAACAAAAGTTCGGGAACCAAGCTGCTTGGTCCCCGAACATATCGTGTAACGGTCTAATTTCTCAAAACATCGCGCCCGCTACTGTGATTCTCTGCTTAGAGACCAGACTGAATGGCGGTGGGCGCAGTCTCCTGCGAACCTGTCTCCACCCCAATTTCGCTGCTATCAGGGAAATCTGCAGGGAAATGTCTAAATTTCGGCCCATCTGGCTACCGGGCGCATCCGCAACCTACTATTATCGTGAGATTTATAATAAAATTCCCTAAGCACCCTAACAGGGAACCAAATTTGCTGATCAGGGAATTCCGATCCCAGAATTCATAGGTAACAGGGAAACCATTCCGATGAAGTGGACTTCCCCCGTCTCCGTAGACACTCAGCCTAATTTGGCTGGACTTCCAACAAAGCACAATCGATTGTATGCTTTGGCGCGGAATGAGGCAGATGTATAACAACGCTACCATCAACATCATGAAGCACTTCCGATTATGAAAAAGCTCCGTGAAGATATTCGTGCCGGACGGCAAGAAATTGCCAAAATGTACTCCAATATAAGCAGCGTATTTCAGCAGGCGGACGAAGTTGCGACCGAGCTTACGGGCCTCTTGGCGAAGGAGAATCCGCCCCTGGAGGACGAAGCTAAGATCAGAGAGCTTTTCTCATTACTCAAAGAGCTTCATGAGCAAATAATGAAGATGCGCCATCGATTCGCACACAGCGACACCCGCCCAGCACGCCAATCATAAACTATGCAAAATCCTACGAAGAATCTACCGAGCTGTCGTCCCATTCTGAACGTACCCCTGCTTCAGTACCAACCCTGATATGAGAAAAGTGCATCATATCAGGCAGCCATCCGGGCGAATACCGCGGGCGGTTGGCCGAGGGATCGATGTGGGCGGACCTCGTTGTAATGTGCCTCCCCACTCATCAATAGCCTGTGGGTGGCCAATTCGTAGTATGACGTATCTTGCATCGGCCTGGCAGTCTTTTAGATCGCCGTGACCATGATACCGTTTGCCAATGCGCACCGTCATCGTTCTCGGCATTCAGTTGTTCGTCACAATACTGAAACTTCTACGTTCCAGCGAAGTGCGCACGATAGCTGCAGAGTGCCTCGTTCTAAAACACCAACTGCTGATCAGCCAACGTGGCCGGCAACGGGCTCCGAATCTCAGTTCGCTGGATTGGATCATTCTCGGGTTGGCTACGCTGTTCATACGCCCCAAGCGTATCTCTAAGGTTTCCGTACTGCTAAAGCCTGCAACACTGCTCAAATTCCATAAAGCTTTGGTCCGCAGAAAATATAACCTTCCATTTTCAGCATCTCATTATTATCGTAAACCAGGCCCGACGGCCCTGCTCAAGAAGTCATTCGTCTCATCGTCGAAATGAAGTGCCGACATCCCCGTTTCGGCTGTGTCTGCCTCGCGCAGCAAATCTCGGGCTTGTTGGTTGTGTCCGTGGAAGTGGGGTGGAGCCCGGCGCCCGTACAGAGCGGCAAATGATTCGAGCTTCGCCTCGGTTACGCCATATCATTGTCAGCTCTCAGC
>Ga0316628_100001578_pt1 | contig 16238 bp, 12 predicted proteins | sample OWC_Aug_M2_C1_D5_FD_207648 | JGI IMG/M metagenome (GOLD analysis project Ga0316628, IMG submission 207648) | Wetland soil microbial communities from Old Woman Creek delta, Ohio, United States - OWC_Aug_M2_C1_D5_C | ecosystem: Environmental > Terrestrial > Soil > Wetlands | place: USA: Ohio... | reverse complement strand
TATTGAAGATCTCAAGCTGATGCGTGCCAATTCACCTACAGGTGTCCAGGTAAAGGCGGCGCAGGGAGTGCGGACTCTCGATGTCCTTCTCGAAATGCGCGCCCTGGGTGTCACCCGCGTCGGGGCTACTGCAACAGCCGTGATCCTCGACGACTGCAAACGCCGCCTGGGAATTGCCCAGTGACGCGGCCTTTCTCTGCGTCCCTTCGTCTTTGCGTCGATCCCTGTAAAAAACGCAAAGACGAAAACTCGCAAAGACTCATCACTGTCTTGACTTCCACCCGCCGGTGCGCTTTATTAGGCCGAGTTAATCATCCACAGGCGCCGCTGTGTGGCGCCGCGATTTTGAATTGCTTTTATTCACATGGCGGTTTTCGCCGCCTTTCATAGTGGAGCGGATATTATGCGCAAAATGAATGCAACAACTCCTCTGATTATGGCTCTCCTGGTTTTGGGAAATTGCGTTGGGTGCGGCAAGAAAGGAGCGGCTCCCTCCGGGCAGGCCGCAATTGACCAGGCGAAGCTGTCCCTGTTTGAACCGCTGCCGGAAGTGATCGGCTCGGACAAGAACCCGATAACCGCGGAAAAAGTGGCGCTGGGAAGGATGCTTTTCTACGAAAAGCGCCTCTCCAAGAGCCAGCAGATTTCCTGCAACAGTTGCCATGATCTTTCCAGCTATGGTGTCGATGGGCAGCCGACCTCGGACGGCCACAAGGGAAAGCTCGGCAATCGAAACTCCCCGACCGTCTACAACGCCGCCGGGCATTTCGCGCAGTTCTGGGACGGCCGCGCAGCCGATGTCGAGGCCCAGGCAAAAGGCCCGGTCATGAACCCGGTCGAGATGGCTATGCCCTCCGAGGCTCAAGTGGTTACCGTGCTGAAATCAATGCCGGAGTACGTGGAGGCTTTCAAGCGCGCGTTTCCGGAAGAGAAAGGTGCGATCACTTACGACAATATGGCGAAGGCGATCGGCGCTTTCGAACGGAAACTGACCACCCCCTCCCGGTGGGATAGATTCCGGCAAGGCGATGAAACTGCCCTGACGGTCGAGGAGAAGGCCGGGTTCAACGCCTTCGTCGAAGCAGGCTGTCCGACCTGCCACGCCGGCAGATTTGTCGGCGGGAGTCTCTATCAGAAGCTGGGCGCGGCGAGACCGTGGCCCGACGCCACGGATCCGGGGCGCGAGAAGGTGACTGGGAATGAAGCCGACCGCCTGGTTTTCAAGGTGCCATCGCTGCGGAATATCGAAAAGACCGGACCTTACTATCACACCGGCAAGGTGAACACGATCGAGGAGGCCGTATCAACAATGGCCGAATACCAGGTCGGCAAGACTTTGTCCACCGAGCAGTTGAATTCCATCGTTGCCTGGTTAAAGACGCTGACGGGCGAGATTCCGGCGGAATACATCAAAGAACCGGTCCTGCCCAAAAGCACGGCCAAGACTCCGAAGCCCGATTTGAGCGACTGACTTGCCGGACGAGCCCGGCCACAATGTGGGGGAAGGTATGACGTTTCGAAAAACTATGAAGTTTGCGGGATTTGTAGTTCTGGCACTCCTCGTCATCGCCCAGTTTTTCCAGCCGGCCCGAACCAATCCCGCGTCGCAGCCGGACATGTCGTTCAAGTTCGTCGCAAAACCGAGTTCCGAAGTTGCGGCAGTTCTGGAATCCTCCTGTCACGACTGCCATTCCAACGACACCGTCTGGCCGTGGTACAGCCGCGTTGCTCCGGTGTCATGGCTGGTGGCCAGCGACGTAAAAGACGGGAGGAGGCACCTCAATTTCTCGGAATGGGGCAATTACGGCCCGGAGGCGACCAAGCTGAAACTCAAGGAAATGTGCAACGAGATCAAGGCGGGCGAGATGCCCCTATGGATCTACACCTTGATGCACCCAGACTCGAAGCTCTCGCCGGAGGACGTTCGAACCCTGTGTTCCGCCGCAGGACAGTAGGCAATAGGACGATAAAACGGTTCTTTGCGTCCTTGCGTTATCGCGTTGTCTTCTGAGAACGCTGAGACGCAGGGGCGCAACGACAGTCAGATGCTCAGAGAGGTTTTGAATCTAGCTTTGCCCCGGGTGCTCGGAGAGGGATGCTGCGTAGGACTTTGCGCTCAGGAAAAGCGCCGTCATAACCGCGAGGATCGCGATCATCGACACAGGGGTGATCTCTCCCACGGTGAGCGCGATGACGCCGGCAACGCAGGATGCGGCTACGTAATTGATAATCGCCCAAAGAAAGCGGCGGCTCCAGATTCTGAAGAGGTTCTGCCTTTCGTCCAGCGCCAAGACGCCGGCCACCAGAAACGAGTTGGCGAGGTAGTACACCAGACCCAGCACGAGCACACCCAGGAGGAAAACCGCTCCAAGTCCGGTCGAGTGAGGATACTCCAGCCGTCGTCCGACGATGCCGAAGAACGCTTCCGCGCCCGCTGCGGCGGACAATCCCATGCAGGAAATGTTGAACGAAGCAAATTCCAGCCGGCGTGAAGCCGTCTTGCACCGGAGCGAACCGCAAAGAGCATCGAGAGCGGCCGTGATGACACCTGCGGAGGGGCCGAAGAGGACGATATTGGTGCAGATGATCGCATCGGAAAGGGAGAGCTTGGCTTTCACTCCCGGCAGCCTGAGCACAAAGGCTCCTGCCGGTATAGTGAAAGCGGCCGCGATCAGCCACTCGTAACCCGCGGCGCCGACGATGAGGCGGTAGCCGGCGTACACTACGACAGCCAATCCCAGCACGACAACCAAATATCGGTAAAAACGCGGGCTAGCACCAGGCTCAGACCCACTCATTCAATAATCCTCCGGCGGCACGGGGACAGTGCTGCTTTGAACTCCCGTGCCGCCGATGTCCGATGCTCGTCTGTCATGTGACTATGTTCGCCGGTCACCTCGGTTACGGAACAACAGGATAGTACTTGGACCCGGGAACCAGGAACTGTATTCCGGGCGTGTTTCCCGCACTACCGCCTATAGATACCGACTCGGAGGATGCAGTAATTGTGGTTGGATCGGCAATGGATTTGTACCATTCCAGCTGTGTTCTCGAGAGAACAGAGAACCTGCCGACCTTGACGTTTGTGCTCCAGATCAGGCTGTCGCCCCACAAAATGCCGTCACCCCAGAGAATACCGTCGCCCCACAAAATGCCGTCACCCCAGAGGATCCCGTTTGCCAAGGCATCCTGGTAATAGCCGATGAATGATCCGTCCCAGGCGTGGGTCGAATCCCCCCAGAGGATGCCGTCGCCCCAGAGGATTCCGTCTCCCCAGAGGATCCCAAGGTCGCGCGCGAGGACTCCCGACCCATACAGGATGTGATCTCCCCACAGGATGCCGTCGCCCCACAGGATCCCCTTTCCGCCGATAACGTCACGTGGAAGGATAGTGCCCGCGTTAGCCCGCAACAGCGACTGGCCGGGGTGCAGCCTGCTCCAATTGCTCTTGATGCTCGATGCAAGGCGATATGCTCCCACCGCGTTAAGGTAACCAGCGCCTTGTTCGAGGATGTTGGGCTGCTTCATCTTCTCGGCTGTGTATTCAAGGATGGCTTTCACCATGTTCGGCGTCAGCGACGAATTTGCCTGAAGCATCAGTGCGACCGTTCCGGTAACCATGGGAGCAGCCATGCTCGTGCCGCTCAAAACGTAATAGTCGGCGAAGAGAGATCGCCGGCCGGGGTATACCCTGTTCTTCGGGTAAGTCTGGTAGAGGTAGCTTCCCGGAGCGGAGGCGGAGACTATTTCGTTTCCCGGAGCCACGATGTCGGGCTTGATCAATCCGTCGATAAGGGTCGGGCCGCGAGAGCTGTAGCTCGCGACCGTGTCGTCGCTTCGCACTATCGTATCTTTGGTATCCACGGCACCCACCGCGATCGCGAGGGGATCGTTGGCGGGACTCGTGATGCCCCCGTAGACCTCCTTGCCGCTCTTGCCGTAATTGCCCGCTGCCACTACGACCACGATTCCGGCATTGACGCACCGCTCGACCGCCTGACAAAGCGGGTCAGTCTTGTAGGACTGGAAGATAGGGTGGCCCACGGAGAGGTTGATAACCCGAATATCCTCATCTTTATCGGAACGTTTGTTGTGCTCGAGGCACCAGTCGAGTGCATGAATCACGTCGCTGGTGGTGCCCATGCCTTCGTTGTTGAGGACCTTGAGGCTCAGCACGTGGGATTCCGGAGCGATGCCTTTGTACTGATGTTCGTACCCGGTGCCGGACCTCGAGCTGAATCCGCTTCCACGAATGATGCCGGCCACGTGTGTCCCGTGCCCGTACTCGTCGAGCCCCAGAGAATCTCCCGTGACGAATGTCCTGTAATCTTCGAACCCCCAAATCAGGTCAGGTACAGGCAGCACACCGGAATCGATCAAGGCAACATGCACACCCTTGCCGGTTGAGCCTTGAAAGCCCGAGGGTCCCGACCAGACCTGGTCGGCTCCAATCGCCCTCGCAGAGGTCCAGAGCAGGCCATAGACGTCGTGATCGTACGAAATCTGCGCCACATCGTCGTCAGCCGCTAATTGCGTCAAGGCGAAGTAATCGACGTCGGCCGCCGCTGCGGCCATGTTCGGAAATAAGAGTGTCGGAATGGCCTGGCGGTTTGCCACCCTCTGCCTCAAGAGGGAGCTCACGGAGTCGCTGTAGGCTGACGCGTCTTCCTCTGCTCCCGGCCCAGGCAGGCGATCTCCCTTGAACTGGATGATAACCGGGAGCAGCGGTCGGCCGCTTTCCTGGGCTGCCCGGGCAGCGTCCAGCAGGCCGGGCTGGATCTTGTCTGCTTGCCCCGCCGTGGATTGAATGCCTGCAAAAAGGAAAATAGTGAGGGCGACTAACAGAAGCAGGCCGGCCGTCCGACTAACGGGTCGCTTCTTTAATGGACAGAGTACCGACATCGCGAGACTCCTTTGTATAAGGATGCCGCTTCGCCGGAGAGATCTTCGACTGCCCCGGCGAACCTCGGACGCAGAGTGGCTGGGATGTGTTTGCATGAAGTTCGGCGACCTGTCGAAACTCCTTCAAGCCTTATGCGCGGATCTCGCGGGAATGCTGCAATGTGACCCCGGTCACGAGCTTTATTTGAGCAAAGGCTGTCCGACAACGAAGAACTCATGTTCGGGCACTTCTCTCGTTGCTGAGTACGGGCTCGGGGAAGCTGAAGCAAAGCCAGTATAAGAATGTGTTAATCGTGTGTCAAGAGAATTATGTGAACTTTATGATTAGTGCATTTTATATGACAAACAAGGACTTCAGCGCACCCAGAGTGTCAATGTTCTGGCAGTTGGTTTGAGACGCCCTGCTCTAGTGCGAGGCCGTGATTTGAGTTTCAGCGGAACGCAGGCCCTCTGAGCCGGCGACAACACGGATTCTACCGGTCATCCCACGCTGAGAGCCCACGATCAGGAGGCACACGCCGCTGAAAGCCTTGCGGTAGTCGGCCTGGAAGGATTCAACCGAGGCCGCGTTTCCGTTGTCGACCGCCGCAACGCGACCGGCCCCTTCCACCCTGAATTTGACAAGGTTGTCGGCCATCGGGCAGAGATTTCCATCCTTGTCCTCGATCCGGACCGTCACAAACGACAGGTCCATGCCGTCCGCCGCAATCGAGCTCCGATCGGGGATGAGGTGGATTTGAGCGGGCGCTCCCGCCGTGCGAATGACGTGAGTCGCGACCGGCTTCCCACCTTTATATGCAACGGCCTTGAGTTCCCCCGGGGTATAGGGCACTTCCCACATGAGGCGGTATTTGGTTTTGAACTTAAGCGTATCGCTCACGTTCTTCCCGACAGGGATTTCGACGGGTTCCGACCCCCGCGCCTTCTTACCGAGCGACTTCCCATTGAGCAGTAACTCCACGGCATCGGTGTTAGTGTATGCAAACACCGGGATTGGTTGGCCCTCATGTCCGGCCCAGTTCCAGTGCGGAAGAATGTGAACCATCGGTTCCTTAGTCCACAAGCTCTGATAGAGGTAGTAGCGGTCCTTGGGAAAGCCGGCAAGGTCGACGGTTCCGAAGTACGAGCTGCGCGCGGGCCAGTCTGAACCGTCGCGGGAGCCGTAGGGGGTCGGTTCTCCCAGATAGTCGAATCCGGTCCAGACGAACTCCCCGACCACATTCGGTAATTTTTCCTGGGCATCGAATTCGACGTCGGGAGCCATTGCCCAGGGCGGAGCGATGATGTCATAGCTGGACAGTTGAAGCGAAGGGTGTTTCTGGTATTTTTCGATCGGGAGATGGTACACGCCGCGCGAGCTGACGCACGAACTCGTCTCGGATCCGACGATGACCCACTTCGGATGTTCATCCAGGACCTGGGGGTAGTTCATCGGTTTGTAGTTGAATCCTGGGATATCGATCTGGTCTGCCAGGCCATTTTTGATCGCGCCCGCGAGGTTGTTGAAACCGGCCGTGACCGGGCGCGTTCGATCCTCCGAGCGCACCGCGTCGGCCAGGAATTTTGCCAGTTTCCAGCCGTCTGCCCGGCCCTGCTCGGGGATTTCATTGCCGATGCTCCACAAAACGACGCTCGGATGGTTGCGGTCGCGGCGCACCATGTCCCGAATGTCCGTCTCGCCCCACTGGTCGAAATACTTGGCGTAACCGTTGCGCACCTTGGGGATACGCCACATGTCAAAAGCTTCATCCATCACCATGAGGCCCAGCTTGTCGCAGTACTCCAGCAACTCCGGAGAGGGCGGGTTGTGGCTCGTCCTGATTGCGTTGACGCCCATCGACTTCATGATCTGGAGCTGTCGCTCGGTAGCGCGACGATTCACGGCGGCACCGAGGGCTCCGAGATCGTGGTGGTTGCAGACCCCGTTCATCTTGAGGCGTCTTCCGTTCAGCATGAAGCCGTTGGCGCGATCGAATTCGATGGTGCGGATTCCGAAGGGCGTGCTGTAAGTATCAAGCACTTGCGACCCTTCTTTCACTTCGCTGACCGCCCCGTACAGATAGGGCCTGTCCACATCCCATCGTTGCGGTTTGGCCACGGCGATCTTTTGCTCGATAGTCTCCTTGCCGCCGGCCGGCACCGTGTAGTCAGTCTTGCCGCGGGCCACCGGCTTCCCGGCAGGGTCAACGATGCTGGTTTCGAGCGTAATCCTAGCCGGACTGGCTCGGCGGTTCTGCAATTCCGTTTTAACGGCAACCGTCGCTCCGGCATCGGTCACCTCAGGGGTCGTAATGATCGTTCCCCAGCGGGCGACGTGCACCGGCCCGGTGACATCCAGCCAGACGTTGCGATAGATGCCCGCGCCCGGATACCAACGCGAGGACATGTCCTCAGGGGCCAGGCGGACCGCGAGCACGTTCTCCCCTGATCCGAACTTGAGCAGGGGTGTAAGATCGAAAGAGAATCCGATGTACCCGTAGGGGCGCTGACCGAGTTCCTGGCCGTTGAGATAAACCTTCGCGTTGGACATCGCCCCGTCGAACTCGATCGAGTAATATTTGTTTCCGGCCGTCGCAGGAATGGCGAAGTGCTTGCGGTACCAGGCGATGCCGAAGAACGGGAGCGCTCCGCAGTGCGGATTGTACGATTTGTCGAAGGGCCCCTCGATGGCCCAGTCGTGGGGCAGTTGGACCTGCCGCCAGGCGGAGTCGTCAAATCCGGGATTTTCCGCACCCGCCGGATCACCTTTCGAGAAGCGCCAGCTGTCGTTGAAGCTCAGGCGCCGCTGGGCCGGCGTCTTATCCTCAGCAGGCGTCCCCGCCTGCATGAGGATGCCGAACGCGATTAGGGCCAGGCAGAAAAACAGTTTTCTCATCGCAGGTCTCCCTTCATTCCGGACAAATGCCGGCACCAGGACACTAGGACACCAAAAGGCCGTGGGTGAATGGGGCAGTACCGTTTTGCGTCCTATTTCGCGGCGGCCTTCTTCAGGACCAGGGGAAGCGTGTTGCCGAGCTGTGTCCACTCGCCCGTCAGGACTTTGCCGTCCTCGTCCAGTTTGCCGGAAAAACTTCCCCCGACGACCTTGACCGAGATCTTGATCCCGTTTTCCGCCACGGCAATCTCGTCCATGGGAATTCCCATCGCATTCTGGTCGAGGCTGTCGATGGTTCCTTCAGCGGAGTTACCCTTGTTTCCCAGATTGAACACGAGGCGCAGGGTGTTGCCCATTGCAGAGAGGCTTCCTTCCCACTTGCCGGTATACTTGTCCGGCAATACCGCGTTCTTTGGCTGAACGTACACCTTGGCATCCCCGGTGCGCTTCATAGACATGGGAAAGGTATTGCCGGCCTGGATGAAGTCTCCCGCGAGGGTATTGCCGTCCGCCGATAGCTTCCCCTTGAATTTCGGCCCGTTCGGATCCGCGCTGAGGTCAAAACTCACGACCTCGCCGCTGACCGTGACGGCTCGCAGGCTCAGGTCCTTAGCACCCTGGTCGGGGATGTCGATGTCCCCGACCCATATTCCACTCGGGTCCTTGTCCAGATCAACAACGACTTTGAGCTCTCCGGTCGGGAGAGTGATGCTGCCTTCCCAGTGGCCCGAGGCGCCCGGCTTCGTCTGAGCGCTGGGAGCAGGGGGGCACAGGAGCAGCAGGCAAAAGGCACAAGACGCGATTCGATTCAAGGCATCCTCCATCGTCGAGAAGAATTGTGACGCACATGATACGAGGACAATCGGGCGGGCAGCCACAAAATAATCGCGCTGCGAAGTCGTTGTTCGCTAGATTCCTCAGTGATACTTAATGACCGCGAGGCTTATGTCGTCTGTCTGTTCGGCGACGGAGTGCCTGTGGCCGAGGATCGCTTCGCAAATTTCCATCGCGGTTCCGTCCTTCGCGGCGGATACGGATCGCTCCAGCTGCTCCTGCGTGTAAGAGGATTCGGGGTCCAGGAGGCCGTCGGTGAAAACCAGCAGTACGTCGCCCTGCCCCATCAGGTTCAGCTCGTTGACCGTATAGCGCTTCTTGTACCCCAGGGAATGCTGATAGCGATTAACGTCGGCGTGATCCTCGGTCGGCTGGATCCCCAGTGGCGGGTAGCTGATGAACCGGTCTGGACTGATGTCAACGAACCGGTCGAATTCGCGGGAGAATACCAGCGGCAACGGATGCCCTGCGCTGACGAAACGGAAGCGCCCGGTGTGTGAGATCTCGCCATAGATCAAGGTGATGAAGATCGAGGCATCGGGATCCGCCGCGAGGTTGCGTATAGTCGAAGATTTGAGGAAACGGGTGTTGAGCTGCTCGAAAAGGCGCACGGTGATCTCGCCGTTAAGATCCATCTCGTAGAGAGTGGCGGTGTGGAAGCCCTGGTGAAGCAGCAGGGCCCGCGCCGCGTCGGTCAAACCGTGACCCGCGACATCCGCGACGAGGATCCCGCCCTTGCGTTTGAGCTTTTGCAGGTTGTGGGCGATCGTACCCTGCGCCTGGGCCTGGGCGTGACGGATGCGCGCGTCGAGGTCAAATCGATCTTGGAAATTCACGTAGGTGATCAGGTCTCCGCCGGCAACCCCGTTGAAGGGAACCGTCATGCCGTAGATATCGATGCCCGGTATCCGGGGAATTGTCCCGGGGGCCGGCATGAGCCTTTGCGCGAGGTAACGCGCACCCATGCGAAATTCTTCGTCGAGGTTTATCCCGGGTTCCGTCATCGCGTAATCCTATCAAAGCAAAAAGAACAATACAGCATCATAAAAGCCATGGGAGAGTTCGCAAGGTGCCTGGGGTTGACATCCGCGTAACCTTCGAATGCGCAGGGCAGTCGGCTCTTTGTTCGAACTTGATTTGAAGTCAGGCGGTTCTCCGGGCGGGACATTTCACCAAGGCATGTCCCGAATTGAACAAGTTCTTTTTGTTGGGTCGGGCATGCTGATTATATAAATGAATCTCCTGGTTCTTTTGAACCGATAAGAATATCGTAGAGAGAGAAAGTTCACCGCCTGTTCGGCAAGGAGGGAATCGCATTCGAACCTTCCCGGGGGCGTTATGTGCGACCTTGAAAAGCTGAAATTGCTGCTGAACAAGCAATTGGATCTCGAAGAGAACCTGGATTTGTTCGATCACCTGGATCAGTGCGATTCCTGCCGGTCAGCCATCTACTCACTCTCGCGCGACCGGGACAAGGCCTTCCTTATCTACAGACCATACAAGATCAAGACCTCGAAACGGAAGAAAAGACCCGCAGCCTAGCCGCCAAGGCAAAAACCGAGGATCGTCCCGAACGAACGGCTCTCAGAACCTCCGGAAAAGCCGGAGGCTTGGTTTTGTGAGCCCCTCAAAGGGGCTGGTACTTCGGATCCAATTTCTGGTGGAACATCTAAGTCCAACGGCCCACGGATCAACACGGATCGGGCGAGCGCATGGTGTGGAAACAAAAGCTCGCCTTCACTACGTAAAATCCGTGTGCGTCCGTGTTCATCCGTGGGCCATTGTCTGCCTCCCGGAAACGTCAAACTGTCAGAGTCCCCAGCAAAGCTGCGGGTTTACCCGGAAGAAATCAACAATACGCAGGGCTTTAACCGTTGCCAAGGAATGCCTGTTTGAGCGCAGCTCGAGATTGTTCCGGATCTTTCGCCGGACTGGGTAGAAACCATCATCTGAAAATGAGAGTTTCCCCGTATTGAATGTGGGGGGGAAGGTGGATTAAAAGATGTCCGAAGGCGCCGGTCATCGGAATCCTGCTCAGCAACTTGCGGTCCTTTGAACACTGGCGAGAGGTGAAAAGGTGGAACCGGGAGGTGACCCCATGGACGACTGCTCGTTTGAGAAGTTGCTGCAACTCCTCGAGAGAAGGCTGAGCACCGACGCCGAATTGAGAATGTTCGATCACCTGGACAGGTGCGACATCTGCCGGGAGACGATCTATCACATAGCGCGCGACCGCGACGAGGCTCTCCGAATTCTGGTGCCGCAGGGGAATAAAAAGGCATCACGAAGAATCCCCGAAATCGACACCAAAGATACAGTCCTCGCAAGGGTTTCAAGGTCGAACCGTTCTCTGTCCCGGCATACAGCAACCGGGACCTTGGGATGATCCGTACGCGCGCTGCGGAAATCGTCCACGCGGGGAACCGGTTCTCGGGCCGGTTCCCCGCCTAACCTTCATCCCCCCATATCTTGCAGCCTTAGATCAGCCTGCCGGCAGGTGCGCCCTGACACCAAGCGGCGACTCTCATCGCACCTGGATTGCGCGGCCCTGGCCAAGCCCGAAAGCGGGGCGATCACCGCGGCTTCTCGGGGTCGGAATCGGTATCGAAGCCAAATCGACCTTTCCCTGAGAGACCCCCGAATTGCAGTCGATTGCGATCCGCAGACCGACGGCGATTCCGATCGCGATACCGCTGAAATCCCGTCAAGCTCGCGCAACCCCCTGAACGTGACATGCAAAGGACCGGCTGAAACCCTCAGGCTTTTTGGTTCATGGTTTGTTTCGCTCCGGGTCATCGAGTCAGTCGGATTGAATCGGGAGGCTCCACAACATACAATTCCCATCGATGCATTTCCTTCTGGATCTGATTCGATCACACGGATCGTGGGTCTTGTTTGCGGCGGCGTTCGTCGAGAGCGTAGGCATTCCTCTCCCCGCTGCAGCCCTACTGGTCCTTTCCGGATGTCTCGTCATCGAGGGGACGGTCTCGCTGCCCTGGGCCGTCGCGGCGGCCGTCGCCGGAGCCCTTTTCGGCGACCTGCACTGGTACGTGGTCGGGCGGCTGAAGGGTCGGGGAGCACTCTCGGTTTTTTGCAGGCTCTCGCTGAATCCCGACGCCTGCATGGGCCGGACCGAGCACCTGTTTCGGTCCCGAACCGCCCTGACGATTCTCACCGCGAAACTGGTGCCGGGCCTGAATGCGGTGATCCCTCCCCTCGCCGGAATACTCCGGATGCCCTTGTGGCGCTATGTGCTCCTGGATCTCATCGGATGCGCACTTTGGGCCGGCCTTGGAGTGGGGCTGGGACTTGCTTTCGGAAGTCGCATCCTGCCGGGGGTGCTGAGCTTTCAGCGTGGATTGATGCTGATTCTGCTCGCGCTCATTCTTTCGTATGTGGTCTGGCGCGTGCTTTACCGCCGTTATCTGATCAGGCACTATTCCGTGCCCAAGGTCGATTCGGCCGAGGTGCTCGAGAGGATCAGTTCGGACGCGGCGGTGATGGTCGTGGATCTGCGCACCGAAGATGCCTTTCACCGCTCCAACGTCATGCTTCCGGGAGCTCTGCGCATTCCCCCCGCGGAACTCGACCGTCATCTCCACCTGTTGTCGAAGGAAAGGGAGATCATCCTTTACTGCACTTGACCCAATCAGGCCTCGAGCGCCAGTCTGGCGCGCGTCCTGCTTGATCGCGGCTATACAAGGGTCCGAGCCCTGGACGGCGGTTTCGACGAGTGGCTGCGGCGGGGCCTGCCGACTGCCGTCAAAGCCACCCCCTGATTGGTCACAGCCTTTGTGCTCACAATTCCTGCGTAGATTTTTTGGTATGATCTATCAGTTACCGGATCAGACATGCTGTGCGGGAGGGTGTTTCATGAGTCTTCAGGATTATACCCCCGAGGAGGCCGCCGAAGAGTTGCGGAAGAAGCATCACTACCGGCAGTTGATCCTCTCCGGCAAGCTCGTTCTGCCGTATCGCAGTGCAGCCCGGCTTCTCGGGCCGGACTGCCTCTACCAACTATATTCAGGGTGGAATTCCAGGGAACCCCCCGCCGGAAAAACGAAATCGGATCGAGCGAAGCCGCGGCGGGCCGGATCTCGGGATGTCTCCGGAAAGGGCGAACGTCGTCACCCAACAGAGATGCGACATGACGGCAGCCGACGATAAGGCCAGACTCCACGAGATGGACCCGACCGGCCGGTTTACGGTGCGTGCCGCGGACTATGTGAAATATCGCCCGGATTATCCGGCTGCGGCTATCGACGCCATCCTCGAGGGACTTGACGAACCGGCGACTCTGACTGCTGCGGACGTGGGCGCAGGCACCGGAATCTTCTCCCGTCTGCTGGCGTCCCGAGGCGTGCGCGTAACCGCGGTCGAGCCCAATGCCGCAATGCGCGAGGCAGCCTCCCCACACGAACTCGTGTCGTGGAGAGAGGGCACTGCGGAATCGACGGGGCTTCCGGAAGCGAGTTTGGGCCTTGTCACGTGCGCGCAGGCTTTCCACTGGTTCCGCCAGCGCGATGCGGTGGCCGAGTTCCGGCGCATACTCAAGCCCGGTGCCCGGATGGCCCTCGTCTGGAACACCCGCGACGGTCGGGACGACTTCACGCGCGGCTATATCGACGCGATCCATGCGGTGAACGGCGAGCACCCGGCGGAACAGCGCGAGATCGAGCCCGGAGTGATCGAGCACGGCGGATGGTTTGCTCCTCCCGTCCTGAGGACGTTCGACCACGGGCAGGACCTCGACCGGGAAGGACTGATCGGAAGGTCGATCAGCGCGTCATACGTCCCTCGGGAGGGGAAGCTCTTCGAAGTTCTGCGCGATCGCTTGTTCGAACTCTTTGACAGGCATCAGGACTCCCGGGCACGGGTCAGGTTGCGCTATGTGACGAAGGTTTACCTGGCTACCAGGCGTTAGCCCGACGGAGCGCAGCCGCGAACCACACGAAACCGAGAACAGGTCAGCGTTTTTGCGGCCGAGGGGAGACGGCATCCCACCGCGAGTCCCCGGTCTGTCGATAGTCCCGAGGCAGCTTGTCCCAATCGGGGCGCGAGATTCCGTTGAGATCGTAGACCACTTTGCCGCCCTTGATCGTGAGCTCACAGATGAGCTTCCTGGTTCCCCGCAGGCGTGCGCCGTACATATCGACGAAGCCGAAGCTGCCGTTTTCGAGCCTCAGGACGGCGATGTCCGCAAGGGCACCGACCGACAGATGGCCGAGCTCCTCGCGCTTGATCTCGCGCGCCGGATTCCAGGTCGAGCGGAGGATCACATCCTCCAGGGACATGCCCATGGCCAGAAACTTGTCCATGACATTGAGGATGTCCTTCATTCCCGAATTCATGCTGCCAATGTGCAAATCCGTCGAAATGGAATCGGGCAGAAATCCCTCTTTCAAGGCCGGCACTGCGATTCGCCACAGGAAACTCCCGCCCCCGTGCCCGACGTCAAATATGACCCCGCGTTTCCTGGCTTGCCAAAGAGCGGGATTCACCTTTCCGGAATCGGTCTGCTCCCCCCGCAGACCCGAATAGACGTGAGTGTAGATATCTCCAGGACGGAGCTTCCTTGTGACCAGTTCACTCAAGGGCCGCTCGGGCCTGTTGTTGCCGAAATCGACCATCACGGGAATATTCGCCAGGCTGCCCGCTTCGACCGCTCGCTCGACCGGGGTCCATTCAGGACCGGCGTAGTGCGCCGTCTTGACCCCCACGATGAGGTCCTTGTGAAGCAGCGCCGTCTCCGCAGTCGGCTTTGCTTCCATGTCCGAGAGGTCCTGTTCATAGTCGCCGCCGCGCATACCGTTGCCGACGATGTTGAGAAAGGCAAGCACTCGGGTCTTCGACCTCTCGATGACGCGCTGCCTGAAGTCCTCGAAGTTGCGCCAGCCTGCACCGCCGGTGTCTGCTACGGTGGTGACTCCGACGCGGAACGTGAAACCGTCGGGATAGACGCTGTTGTCGCCGGCATAAGATCCTCTTTCCCCGGTTCCCGTGTAGACGTGGGTATGGATGTCGATAATGCCGGGCGTAACATAAAACCCCGAAACATCGACTACCTTGAAGGCATCGGCGGGATTGATGCCGGCGGCTACTGCAGCGATGCGCCCGTCGACTATTGCGACATCCCGCACCGCGCTCAGCCCGTTCCGTGGATCGACGACTCGCCCACCCTTCAGGAGAAGGTCATATTTCGGCTCTGCCGGCGCATCGCTCGCGAGAAACAGGGCCACGAACAACCCTGCGGCACACGTGGAAATCATCGGCTTACTCCTTTCGATACTCGTGTCGCTTCGCCGTCCATTTGGCAGTCAGATACTCCCCCATGTCGAGGGTTCCCGACATTTCGTCGCCCGAGACCCTTCCCGTGAATTCGAAGCTCAGCGCATCGCCGTGCCGTTCGGTGTAGGTACTCGCCATCCGGACACGGTCTCCCGCGATGTCGCCTGCGAGGTCTCTCGAGACAAAATCACCCTGATGAGCGCCTTCGATCCGGTTACCCTGCTGCTTCAAAAACAGGGAGTGGTTTGACCGCCCTGCCTGGTACTCGATGTTCACGTCCCAACGACCGCTCAGATCCACCGCGGGCGGCTGATCCGGTTCCGCCGATTCCCGCGTCGGAGGGCCGGAGAGGAGGGCAAAAATCCTGTCGGCAATGATTTTTTCCTCCCCTGCGGACATCTGATATGGGGTAATGGAAATGCCGGTTTCCGTTCCCCGAGTTCCGCCCCTTGCCCCCGCCGTAGCAATCCGGGGCTCGGTGTCCAAGAGGACTCTCGCCAATGTCCGCCCGCTGAGCCCCAGCCGGGTGCGATCCCATCGAATCACCAGGGAAGGGGTGCGATTTGACAGCCCCTCGGGCTGCTCGAGCGAAGTCGATACGCCCTCGACGGCGGAGACGCGTTTTGCGATGTGATCGAGCCAGGAAACCCACTGGTTCCACTCGGCCTGATGATCCCTCTTTACCCACATCTCGACGGCCGCGAGCATTCCGATCGCTTCCTCCTTACCCACCTTCATGGACCTGGAGAAGCCGTGGTGTGGGGCGCTGTGTACCCACGCCGCGCGCACCAGGTCTTTGCGCCCGAGCAGTATTCCGGCGCTCTGCGGGCCTCTCATGCATTTGCCGCCGCTGTAGCCCACCAGAGAGGCTCCGTTTTCGAGATGCACGTTGGGAATGGTCAGGATTTCGGCGGCTGCATCCACCAGAACCGGGACTCCCCGTTGCCGCGCGATCTGCGCGATCGCCCTGGTGTTCAAGGGGCTCCTGTCCGCCTGCGGCCCCGCCAGGATGTAGATCATCGCGGTGCGCGGGCCCAGGGCCGCCTCGATATCGGCGGCGGTTTCCACCTCGATCACGCGCACCCCGACTGCCCGCACGGCCGCATCGTAGACGTTCCGGGAGTGTTTCGGGATGATCACTTCGTCCCTGGAAAATCCCTGCAGGTTTGGAATTCGAATGTGCAGGTCCGGGTTCCCGCCTGCCACGCAGGCGGCGGTTGCATGCGTCAACCCCGCCGCGCACCCCGACGACACCATGCCCCACTCCGCACCGGTAAGCGCGGCGAGGCGGGCCCCGACCGCCTCTGCCAGTTCGTCCAGGTGAACGTGATGTCGCGCA
>Ga0316628_100001577_pt1 | contig 16243 bp, 15 predicted proteins | sample OWC_Aug_M2_C1_D5_FD_207648 | JGI IMG/M metagenome (GOLD analysis project Ga0316628, IMG submission 207648) | Wetland soil microbial communities from Old Woman Creek delta, Ohio, United States - OWC_Aug_M2_C1_D5_C | ecosystem: Environmental > Terrestrial > Soil > Wetlands | place: USA: Ohio... | reverse complement strand
TTAAAGTCGACGGCCGGCTCGATGAGCAAGCCTGGCAGGACGCCGCCATGCTGGAACTCCCATATGAATGGACCCCGGGCGAAAACATCCCCGCCCCGGTAAAAACCGAAGTGCTGATCACTTATGACAAGGCGAAACTCTATATCGGCTTCCGCTGCTTCGATCCCGAGCCGCAAAAGATCCGCGCTCACCTCATGGACCGTGACGCCATCGATACCTTCATCATGGACGACCACATCAGCTTCATGATCGATACCTTTAACGATGAGCGCCGTGGTTTCCAATTCCGCGTCAATCCCCTGGGCGTGCAGGCTGACGCCAACTTCAGCGAGCTCGAGGGCTATGAGGATTTCTCCTGGGACGCCATCTGGGCCTCGGCCGGGAAGATCGCCGATTTTGGATATACGGTGGAGGTGGCCATCCCCTTCAACCAGCTGCGCTTTCCCAAGGGCGGCGCGGAGCTGACCATGGGCTTTACGGCCGAGCGCTCCTGGCCGCGCAACGTGCGCCACCGCACGATCACCCACGTGCGCGACCGCGACCGCAACTGCTTCCTGTGCCAATTCAACAAGCTCAGCGGTTTTCAAGGCATCAGCCCGGGCAAGAACCTGGAATTCGACCCCACCCTGACCGTGCAGCGCAGCGATGCCCGAACAGATTTTCCCGAAGGCGACCTGGAGACCGGCGATGTCAAGGCCGAGCCGGGAATCACCGCCCGCTGGGGAATTACGCCCAACCTCATGCTCAACGCCACGGTCAATCCCGATTTCTCCCAGGTGGAAGCCGACGCGGCTCAGCTCGACATCAACACCCGTTTCGCCTTGCGCTACCCGGAAAAGCGCCCCTTCTTTCTGGAGGGAGGCGACTTCTTCCTGACGCCCTTGGAAATCGTTTTTTCCCGCACCGTGGCCGACCCGCTGTGGGGCGGAAAAGTGACCGGTAAGGTCGGCCGCAACGCCCTCGGCGTCTTCGTGACCCAGGACCGCATCAACAACCTGCTATTCCCCTCCAACCAAAGCACTGGCATGGGCTCGCTCGACAAAGACGTGTGGGGCGGCGTGTTCCGCTTCCGTAGGGACGTGGGTCGGAACTCCACGTTGGGCTTCCTCTACACCGGCCGCGTCGGCAATGAGTATTCCAACCACGTGCTGGGCGCCGACGGCTTTTTGCGCCTCAGCCGCACCAAGACCTTTTCCTGGCAGACGCTCTATTCCCGCAGCGATTATCCCGAGGCCACGGCCGCTGCCTACGGCCAGGACGCCGATCCCTTTTCCGGATACGCCCTGTACGGTTCCTTCCGCCACGACAGTCGCAACCTCATTTACGTTTTGTCTTATCAGGATATGGGCCGCGATTTCCGCTCCGATTTCGGCTTCATCCCGCGCGTGGACACGCGCACCTTCACCCTCAACATCCACCCGCAGCTCTGGGGCCGGCCGGGCGGCTGGTTCAATACCCTTGCCTTCCAGGTCTACGGCAGCCGGATCACAGACCACGATGGAAACCAGACGGACATCGAAGGCCGCCTCGGAGTCGGCTACACCGGGCCGCTGCAGTCCGTATTGCAGGTGTTCCTCCTTTACAACAAGATCCTCTACCAGGGAGTGGAGATCGAGCGCACTTTTGGCAGCGGCTCCGCGGAGATCAAACCGCGGGGAGGAGTACGGGCTTGGTTGTACTGGGAGGCGGGCGACGCCATCGACTATGCCAACGCCCGCGCCGCCAGTTCCGTGCTGCTCAATCCGTCGCTGGAGGTCGCTTTGGGCCGCCACCTCAACCTCAATGTCAACCATATCTACGAGAACCTGACCCTCAAGGGCGACCGGATTTACTTGGCCAACCTGCTGCAGGCGCGCCTGATCTACAATTTCAATGTGCGCTGCTTCGTGCGCGCGATCGTGCAGTATTCCGACGTCAAGTACAACCCGGCTCTCTACCTCTTCCCGGTGGAAACGCGGGAAAAGGGGATCTTCGGCCAGCTTCTCTTCTCCTACAAGATCAATCCGCAGACGGTGTTCTTTCTGGGCTACACCGACAGCGGCATCGGTACGGCCAACATCGACATGACCCGCACGGGCCGCACCTTCTTCCTCAAGATCGGCTACGCTTTTGTCAGGTAACTTTATTTAGGATTTTTTGCGGACTTGCCTTCAATCCGGGTCCTGGCCGGCGATTATTTACGCTGCAGGATGCGCTTGATTTGGTTCTTCTTCAGACCGTGGTGCTGGCGAAAATAGGAGAAAATGTCTTCCATGGTCCACAGCTGTAGCGGCTCCGGGGCGGTCCCTACCGGACCCGATCCCGATATCAGGATCACCATCTCCCCCAAGAGCGTCTCGCCCTCCAGTAAGCGGTCGAGGGCATCCAGACGGCCGCGAATGAACGTCTCGTTCTTCTTGCTGATTTCCTTGGCGATCACCACTTCGCGGCCGCCCAACTCCTGGGCGGCGACCTGTAAAAAGGCGGCGGCGCGACGCGGAGACTCGTAGAAGATCAGGACATAGGGAAGGGGGGCCAGTTCCTTTAGAAAGCGGCCCAGTTCCGCTTTTCGGCGCGGCGGAAATCCCAAGAACAGGAAACGGTCGGTGCGCAATCCCGAGGCGGCCAGAGCCGGGATGAGGGCGGTGGCGCCGGGCAAGGGGATCAGTGGAATGCCGGCGGCGATGGCCCGACTGATCAACGTTCGCCCGGGATCGGAGATGGCCGGAGTGCCGGCATTGGTGATCAAGGCCGCATCCCTCTCGCGCAGCAGGGGAACGATCTTTTCGGCTTGGGCCTCTTCTTTCGGGCGGAAGTGGCTGATCATTTTTTTTCGCAGTCCGAGGTGGGTGAGCAGTTTAAGGGAATGGCGGGTGTCCTCGGCGATGACCCATTCTACCCGGCGCAAGACGTCGATGGCGCGCAACGTGATGTCGTCCAAATTGCCGATCGGTGTGGGGACGATGTAAAGGCTCATGGAAGCTTGACCTCTCGATTATTTGTCCCAATCCCGCAGATAACGGAAATCGAGGCCGATGGTACGCGCTTGCAGTTTGGGGATGGGCGGCAGCGTGCGCTTGTATTGGCTCTGACGGATCAGTCGCAGGACTTTTTCCACGGTGGCGGCCGGGGTGCCGGCGGCGACGATCTCCTGGGGCGTGTGGCGTTTGTCGACGAGCCGGAAAAGAATTTCGTCGAGTTCCAGGTAACAGATGCCGATTTCGCCCTCATCGGTCTGGCCCGGCCACAGATCGGCGCTCGGCTGTTTGGCCCGGATCTCTTGCGGAATATCCAACCGTTCGGCCAAGGCGAATACCTGGGTCTTGTACAGGTCGCCCAAGGGGTGGAAGGCGGCCGCCGAGTCGCCCCAAAGAGTCGAATAACCGACCAGCAGTTCGCTCTTGTTGGACGTGCCCACGACCAGGGCTTGGCGGCGTGCAGAGTAGTCGTAGAGGATGGACATGCGCTCGCGCGCGCACTTGTTGCCCAGGAGGACGCGTTCGGTCGTCGGCCGGGCGGAGAAATAGAGATCGATCTGGGGGGAGATGTCGATGACCTCCAGCGGCGCGGCCAGCTTTTTGCAGATCGCCTCCGCGTGCGCCGCGCTCTCCGCCGCGGTGAGGCGATAGGGGAGGAACAGGCCGAGCGTATGCTCGCTGCCCATGGCTTTCTGGGTCAGGGCCAGGACCACGGCCGAATCGAGCCCGCCCGACACTCCGACGATGCCTCGCTGCAGGCCGGCCTTGTGAATGGACTGGCGGATGAAGGAAACCAGGACTTTTTCGACCCCAGCGTAATCGAGCTCACGCATGGAGGATCCTCCGCAGCTCTCGCAATACGACATGGGGCTCCTCGTCGCGCAGATAGTTGGCGCTGACCCGTGCCCGGCGCACGTCCGCGGGATCTGCCTCGCAGTCAAGGAAATCGGGATCGTGGTATTTCGCCTTTTGCACGATCCCGGCGCCGGCGCGGGCGAAGAATGAGCCGCCCGGAAAGCCGATCCCCTCTTCGAAGCCGACGCGGTTGACGAAGAGGTAGTTCTGATGGAAAAACTGGGAATAGACGTAGCCCATGCTCTCCCAAAGCTCCAGGGAGGCGAAACCGCCGGCTGCCATATTGCGCTGTGGGGAGTTGGAGATGCCGATCAGCAAGTCGGTGTGCTGCAGGTAATAGAGATAGGCGTATATGGGGAAGAGGATTTCCCGGCATACCAGCATGCCGGCGGTGTGTCCCGACAGCGCAAAGGGCCGGAATTCGCCACCGGGCTTGAAGATCATCCGCTCCTCGAACATGCCATGGGTGGGCAGCTGCACCTTGAGGTGGCGATGAGAAAGCTCTCCCTTGGAGAAACAGAGACCGGCGTTGTAAATGATGCCCCTGGGCTCTTCCCAGGGGGCGCCGAGGATGACGTCGATCTCCCTGCTCAGGCGGGAAATTTCCTTGAACGCGGCATGCTGCGGAGTGAGGGAGATATCGTAGACGATGTCTTTCAGGTGATAGCCGCTCAAGCTCAGTTCGGGGAAAACGATCAGCTCGACGCTTTCCCGCCGCGCCCGGTCGATTTCCCGCAGGTGAAACTCGAGGTTGCGCTCGACATCGCCCAGAGCCGGGGCGAACTGCACAGCACGGATTTTCATATGGGCAATATAACACAGGGGGAAGGTTTAAACAATGCGGCCGCGGCAGTCGTTTTTACGTTTTATACGGAATCATCTCATGGTACAATCTGTCCTGATGAGAATCATCATAATCCTATTGACCGGCATCTTCCTGATTTCCTGTCAGGCCGCCAATTGGAATGGGGGGACGGACGGCCATCCCCTGCCCTTAACCTTGAAAACAGAGAGCATTTCCCATCAAGGGCGTCAGCGGTCCTTTCATTATTTTGCTCCGGAAAGCGGCCGCCATTGCGAAGGGATTGTCTTGTTTTTCCATGGCCATGGGGACAGTGGCCGCGCGTTCTTGAACGCCATAGACCCGGAAGGAGGTTTGTCTCGCGCATATCGCTGGCTATTTGTCTATCCGGAAGGCATCAAGGGCTCGTGGAACTCCGGCCATGGATTCGGTTTCGCTCATGAACAGCGGCTAGATGATGTCGGGGCTGTCGCCGAAATCGTCCGTACACTGCGGAGGAAATACAATATCGCCGGGCATTTGTTTCTGGTGGGATATTCCAATGGAGCGTGCTTCGCTTATCGGCTGGCGGTCGATTTGGAAACGAGATTCGCCGAGAAAATCAGCGCTTTTGCCCCCCTTTCCGGAACGATCGGCGGGATGCCGAAAAACGAAAACGTTTTAGTCGTCAATGAACCCAGGCAAGTCCATGCGGCGTCCGTTTTTGCCGTTCATGGATATTTGGACCAGACGATTCCGTTGGACCGTCCCGGGCGGGATATGATGAAACGCTGGGATGTTCCATTTGCCATTTCCACCGGATATTGGATCAAGTATATTGGCAACGAGTCACAGACCGTTTCGCGGCAGACAGTGGATGATGCCAAGATTGAAAAAACATTTCGCGGCCTGGCGAGAAGGCAAATCGTCACCAGGATTTACAAGCATTTGGGGCACGTTCTCCCCATCCCCGAATTGCTGCCTGATGTTTTGGAGTTTTTTCTGAACCAAACCACAAAATGTGAGTTTGAATTTGGCGGTAGGTTGCGGTTTTGCCTGAGGTCAGAACAGGGCTGACACACCCAGCTGGTGGACCAACCGGGCGCCGAGGTGGCCGGTGTTGACGATGATGAGTATGGCCGCCATGTAGAGCGCCAGGAAGGCCAGGTGCCACATCCAGTAAATCCCGGGCCGAAGCTCTTTTTTGCGCATGAGCGTCACCATGAGCAGCAGTAGGTAACCGACAGTCAAGCCCGAAAAAACATTGCGCGTCATTTCACCCAGTTCGCTATGCTTCTCCAGCAGAGATGAGATCTCCGGCGTGATCTGCACCATGCGCTCGGCTGCTTCGCCGCTCTCCACGGTGATGAAGGCGGCGACGCTTCCGGTTGCCATCAGCAGGAGGGCGACCAGGGCCATGCATTGCCGGGATTTTTTCATAAGCAGCCCTAGAAGGATGAAGGGCGGGGGCAAAAGCAGCAGTACGATCGGGAAATGGACGATCAGGGGATGGATGCCGCTCCAAGCGGGCAATTGGGGTATTCCGAACATATTCGGTCACCTCCCTTTTTTTAGCGAGTTTCCTTGCCGTTTTTGAATCTCTCGCTGTCGCTCTCCGCCTGATCTTATGCGCGTTTGCCGGCGCTTGTCAATATCGGCCGGGCTGTTGACTTTTGTTTAAGTCGGAGAATAGAATGGGATTGCCAATAAAGATGACTAAAAGAGTTTTATATTTTTCGGAAAAAATTTTCAGGAGGAGTACATGACGAAGCGTCTCAAATGGATTGCGGCATGCGCGCTGGCGTCGGCGTTGTTGGTGAGCCTCTCTCTCGCCCAGACCACCGAGTCGCCCGCCGTCCGGGTGGAACAGATTTTCAAAAAACACTGCATCGTCTGCCATGGCAGAACAAATCCACGCTCCGGTCTGAATCTGGAACCCGGCAACTGGATAGCGGCCATGGTGAACGTCGCCTCCCGGGAGAAACCGAAGTTAAAGCTTGTCGCTCCCCGGGATCTGGAAAAGAGCTATCTGCTGCAGAAAATCAGAGGCGACGAGGGGATCGGCGGGCGCCGCATGCCTTACCGCAAGGATCCGCTGGCCGCTGAGGATGTGAACGCCATCGAAGCCTGGGTGCTGAGCCTCGGTTCCTGAGCTCTGTTTTCCGAATCTTACATCCCCCGTTTACCTCCTCTTGCTTTTGCGCGGGATAAATTATACAATTGGTTTTCCTGCTGGAGAGGTGTCCGAGCGGTTTAAGGAGCACGCTTGGAAAGCGTGTGTACTGGAAACGGTACCGTGGGTTCAAATCCCACCCTCTCCGGTGGCCATATGGTTGAAAAAGAAAGGCTCAGGAACCTGGCAGTGCGGGCCGGCGAACCTTGTCAGGACCGGAAGGTAGCAGCAATAAGCGGGATTCCGCAAGTGTTCAGGACCTCCTGAGCCGTTCATGTAACGGGTGTGCATAAATGTATTTAGCGCTTGCTAGGAAATATCGCCCGCAGAAATTCGCCGACCTGATCGGCCAGACCGCCATCTGCAAGACATTGCAGAATTCCATCGCCATGAACAAGCTTTACCCGGCGCTGATTTTTTCGGGGATGAAAGGCGTGGGCAAGACTTCCACGGCGCGCATCCTGGCCAAGGCCCTGAACTGCGAAAAGGGGATGGCCATTGAACCCTGCAACGAATGCCCGACCTGCGTGGAGATCACCGAGGACAATTCGGCCGACTACCTGGAAATCGACGGCGCCTCCAACAACGGCGTGGAGGAGGTGCGGCGTTTGCGGGAAACAGTCAAATATCGGCCGATCCGAAACCGTTTCCGGGTGGTGGTCATCGACGAAGTGCATATGCTCTCCGCCGCCGCCTGGAACGCCTTGCTCAAGACCATCGAAGAACCACCCGAGCACACCCTTTTCATCCTGGCGACCACCGATTTCCACAAAATCCCGGCCACCATCGTCTCCCGCTGCCAGCATTTTGAGTTCAAGCGCATTCCCCACGAAGTGATCAAGTCGGTGCTGGCCGATATCTGCCGCAAGGAGCAGATAAAAATTTCCGAATATGCGTTGTACCTGATCGCCCGCGCCGGCGAGGGGAGCTTGCGGGATGCCAAGAAGATCCTCGATCAAGCCATCGCCATTTCCAGCGGCGACGTGCGCGACGAGGACGTCCAGGAAATCCTGGGCGTGATCGATGAGGAAGTCTTCATCCGCTTAACCCAGGGCTTCCTGAACAAGGACCGGCGCGGCCTCATTACTCTCCTCGACGAACTGGCCGAGCGGGGTATCGATTTCCGTTTCATCTACGGCGAATACATCAAATTCCTGCGCGATCTGCTGATCATCAAGTCGGTGGCCGATTCCGATAAGCTCCACAACCTGAATCCAGAGAACCTGCCCGCCATTCGCGAGCTGCTGAAACCGGTCAGCGACATCGAGTGGCTGCGCTATTTCAATGCCGTCAAGGACATGGAACAGATGGTCCGCAACACCGAAAATCCGTCGATCATCCTGGAATTCATGTTCCTGAAACTCTCATATTTTCCGGCGCTGGTGACCATCGAAGATATCCTGAAGAACCAACTGCGGCCACCTTCAGGACCCGAAGCCGCGGGCTCCCCGCCGGCTTATCAGCCGGCTTATCAGCCGGCTTCTCCGCCCATGGCTCCGCCCGAATCCGCGGAAGCGGAGGAGAACCACACCGCCGCCGATGAGAAGGCATGGATCGAAACTCTCAAAAAACGGGTCGAGGATGAAAAACCCCGCCTGGCTTCGCTGCTGGGGCATTCGGCGCTGCACTTCGCCGGCGGCGTTCTGCGGGTGGAGCTGTCAGCCACATTTTCCTCCAGCGTTAAGATGCTGCAGGAACAAACCGACTACCTGGCCGCGGTGGCCTCGTCCCTGCAAGGCAAGGCGGTCAAAGTAGTGATCGCCGTTTCTGAGGACGGCGGCCGTGATGAGGAGGCGCAACGCATCGAGAGCTTGAAAAAAGACGCCCAGATCTCCAGCCTGAAAAACCTGCTCAAGGGAAAGCTCATTTCCATAGAAAACGTCAAGGGAGGGGACAATGGCTAAAGTACCCCATATCAACCAGCTGATGTCCATGGCTCAGGATTTCACGCAGAAGATGGAGGAAAAGCTGAACGCGCTGCGCGTGGTGGGCAATGCCGGCGGCGGCATGGTCACGGTGACGGTGGACGGCCACAAACGTGTCCTATCCCTGACCATCGCCCGCGAAGTAGTCGATCCCGCCGATGTCGAGATGTTGCAGGACCTGATCCTGGCCGCCATCCATGACGCCCAGGCCAAGGTCGAAGAGCAGCTCAAAAGCGACACCGCGAGCCTGACGGCGGGTCTGCCCGGAGGCTTTCCCTTCGGTGCGATCTGATTCATGGTCCGTTTCACCCAACCGCTCGAACGCCTGATCGAGGAGTTGCAGAAACTTCCCGGTATCGGCCGCAAGTCCGCGCAGCGGATCAGTTTCCAGCTGTTGAAGACCGACAAGAAGAACGCCTTGGCCTTGGCGCAGGCGATCGTCGAAGCCCGCGAAAAAACCTTCTTTTGTTCGCTATGTAACAACATCACCGCCAACGATCCCTGTGAGATCTGTTCAGATCCCCAACGCGAGACGAATAAAATCTGCGTGGTCGAGGAGCCGTTCAACATCTATTCGATCGAGAAGACGGGCCTTTATCGCGGGCTCTACCACGTCATTGCGGGGAACCTCTCCCCGCTGCGGGGGGTCGGTCCCGAGGACCTGAAAATCGACGGCCTGCTGCGCCGCGTGGAAGAGGGCGGAGTGGAGGAAGTCATTCTGGCCACCAGCCCCACCACGGAAGGCAGTGCCACAGCCCATTATTTGACAGACATGCTCAAACGGTATAAAATACTCCTTACCCGCGTCGCGTTGGGTTTGCCGGTGGGCGCGGATCTGGATTATGTGGACCAGATGACGATCGCCAAGGCCATTGAAGGGCGGGTGGCAGTGAAATAAACGTGAGCACCCGCTTGGTCTGCTGGGCGAAAGAGGAGATGAAGATGCCGAACCCAGCGCTTCTGGAACGAATCCGCCGCAGGCGGAGATGGGCGGGATAGACTGCCATGCAGGAAAATTTCGTCATTTACAACGAGGAATATGTCCTGATCAAGGATATCATCCTCCGACTGCGTAACAATACCAACGCCAAAGTCGTGTTCATCACCGATTCCGAAGGCCACTGCATCGCCTCCACCGGCGAAATGGACGACATCAACCTGAATTCGATTTCCTCGCTGATCGCTGGCAGCGTGGCCGCCATCAACAGCATCGCCCAAATGCTCCGCATTGAAAGCTTTTCCGCCGTGCTCAACGAATCGAGCCGCGACAGTCTGCACATTTCCTTCATCAACGAACGGGCCATGCTGGTGATCATTTTCGACAGCACGTCCAATCTGGGCTTGATCCGTTATCGGAGCCGGATCGCCCTGGAAGAGCTGGTCAAGGTGTTCGTCACCATCAACCAGAAGCTGAAGTCGGCCCAACCGGACCTGAAGCAATCACCCTTCGAAGGGGTCACCGACGAGGACATCGATCGGATTTTTGGAGAATAGCTTTGTCGTTCCTCAACTACTCCACCCGGGAAATCAACTTCAAAATAGTGTACTACGGACCGGGACTCAGCGGCAAGACTACCAATATCAAGTACATTTATCAGAAAATCAAGAACGAGAACAAGGGGAAACTGGTCAGCCTGGCTACTGAAACCGAACGCACGCTTTTTTTTGATTTTTTTCCTCTGGATCTGGGTACCATCAAGGACTATCGGGTCCGCTTCCATCTCTATACCGTTCCCGGCCAAATTTACTACAGCGCCTCGCGAAAGCTGATCTTGAAAGGGGTAGACGGCCTGATTTTCGTGGCCGATTCCCAGCGGGAACGGTATGAAGCGAACATCGAGAGTTTGCAGGACATGCTGGAGAACATGAAAGAATACAAGATCTCCTTCGATATCATCCCCTATATCCTGCAACTCAACAAGCGCGATCTCCCCAACGTCACTCCGGCCAACGAGATGATCCAGGAATTGCGCAAAAAGGGGGAGCCCGTCATCGAAGCCATCGCCCTGAGCGGCGAGGGGGTTATCGAGACGCTGAAAGTCATTTCCAAATTGATTATGTCCGACGTGCGCAACAAGTTGGGCTGATCCGCTCTCCCGCATTACCATGGAACGCTTTACCTGTGACTGGATTTTTAAAATTCTAGTCGTCCTCAGCGATGGAAAAGTCGTCTGCGGCTGCGCCGATCCTTACGGCGAACGGCCCCTCGGACATCTGGGCGAGAACGCCATCTGTGAGATTTGGAACTCGGAACGGGTCCAGGAGATCCGCAAGGGCTTGAACAGCGGCTATTCCCCCTTTTGTCTTCCCTGCGGATTAAAGCGACGTCTCGCTGCCGGGGAGCGGATTACGGCGCAGCCCGTTTTCCAGCCGGTTTTACCGCGCATTTTCCTGGAGCCGACCGTGGTTTGCAATCTATCCTGTTTCGAGGCGGTTTGTTCCCGAGGATCCCCCCTGTTGCGTAGCCGCGAGCGCAAATATTTCCCCGTGGATGAATTCAGGGCCTTGATCGATCAGGTGGGCGCCGGCTTGATACGCCTTGATTTTTTCAATTACGGCGAACCCTTCGCCCATCCGCAGGCCGTGGAGATGCTCGAGTACGTAAAAGCCAGGTTCCCATCCATCTATCTCTACGTCAGCACCAATGGCTTGCTCCTGGGGAGTGACGCGATCGCCCGGCTGGCGCGCGCCGCTGTAGACGAGATTACCTTTTCGGTTGACGGCGCCGACCAGCGCACGTATGCCCGTTATCGTTGCGGCGGGAAGCTGGCCCGGGCACTGGCGGTCATGCGCGATCTGGTGCGGGAACGGAATCGCCTGCAGCGGGAAGTGCCTTTCATCAATTGGCGCTGCATTCTGTTCAACTGGAACGATTCCGACTGGCAGATGGGAAAGATCAGACGCTTGGCGCGGCGCATCGGCGTCGACCGCCTAGTATGGGAGATCACCGATCACCCGGCTGCCGGCCGCTCTGAAAAATATCAGATTGGCACACCGTCTTGGCAGGAAATCTTCCATGAAATATGGGACACGAGCCAGATCAGTAATGCCCTGAGCGAGAAGCGTTTCCGCGCCGAGATCGTGCCGCAAGCAGAACGCGTAACCATGACTGCTTCCGGGGGCGGGACACTGGCCGTGCGGGTGCGCAATCGCGGCGGCGTGAGCTGGCCGGCGTGCACGTTTTCGGGCCGTCGTCATGTCCGCTTGGGGGCCCAGCTTTTCGGCCGCCAACGCCGCTTGCTGGAATTGAATTATTCCCGCTCCGCCCTGCCCCATTCACTGGCAGCGGGAGCGGAGACGATTTTGGAGCTCCGCCTGCCGCCATTGCCGAAGGTGGGCGAGTATTGGCTGAAACTCGACATGTCCTGCGAAGGGATCAACTGGTTTGAAGCGGACGCGTCGCCTATTGTGTGGATACCTTTGCAGGTTGTTCCCTGAACGTCCCTCAAGGAGTGACGAACGATCCCTTATCCTTGTCGCCTTCGAACTCGCGAATGCATTCGGCCAAGCGTTTGATGCCTTCGTCGATCTCCTCAAGGCTGGAATAGGAGAAGTTCATGCGGAAATTGTTCTTGCCGCTGCCATCGGGATAGAAGGCCGTGCCTACGACGTAGGCGACCTTCTTTTCCACGGCCGAAATGAACATCTCGGTAGCGTCCATGTAGGCGGGGAGGGTGACCCACAGGAAAAGTCCGCCAGCGGGTTTCGTCCATTTCAAGCCCTCTATTTTGGGCATGTATTGATCGAGTTTGGCGAGCATGAAGTCGCGCTTGTGCCGGTAGGCGGCGACGATCTTTTCGATCTGTTTCTGCAGCAGACCGCGGCTGATGAACTCGAAAAGGATGGACTGGGTGTAGGGCGGGGAACACAGGTCGACCGCCTGCTTGGCCATGACCGCCTTGTCAATGACCTCCAGCGGCGCCACCATCCAGCCCAAACGAAAGCCGGGCAACAGGATCTTGCTGAAGGTATAGAGGGCGATGGTGCGCTCCGGGGCCATGCTGATGATCGAGGGCTCCGCTTTGCCTTCGAAGCGCAGTTGCCGGTAGGGGGAATCCTCGACAATCAGCAGGTCATGTTTTTCGGCGATCTTGATCAGTTCGCGGCGGCGGCGCAGGGACATGGTGATCCCGGACGGATTCTGGAAATCGGGGATTTCATATAGGAATTTCGGTTTTTTTCCGCTTTTGGCCAGTTTCTGGATCTCGAGCTCGAGCTGGGCCGTCTGTGTGCCCTCATTGTCCAGATCGATGCCATGCATCGCCGCGCCGTAAGAATTGAAGGCCTGGATGGCACCCACATAGGTGGGACGGCCGGTGATGATCACGTCACCGGGATCGATGAAAACCTTGGCCACGAAGTCGAGACCCTGCTGGGAGGAGGTGATGATGAGCATTTTGTCGACGGACAGGGTGACGCCGTCCTCGCGCAACATCTTGGTCAGTTCTTCGCGCAGGCGGTTGTCCCCCTCGGTGGGGCCGTACTGCAGGGCGATGCGTCCCTCTTTTTCCATGACGATCTTGGCCATTTCCTTTATTTCGTCGACCGGGAAAAGGTCGGGAGCCGGCAGGCCGCCGGCGAAGGAAATGATCCCCGGCTTGCGGGTCAGTTTCAAGAGTTCGCGGATTTCCGAGCGTTTCCCCCGTTTGGCGGCGGCAGAAAAGAATTGCTCATAGTTGACCACGGATGCCTCCTTACTTGAACGCGCTGAACGGTAGTCATGTTTATAATACAATTGCCTGAATTTTGCAAGGGGCTTTGCCGCTGGAGTTGCGCGGAATTTCGCGTTAAAATACATGCAAACGATGAACCAATCACGCGCAGGAAACGGTGACGCATGATGTCGCTCTTGCTCACTTCATTGATTTGGGCCTTCTCTTTCGGATTGATCAAGCGGCATCTATCGGGGCTCGATGCCCATTTCGTGGCCTGGATGCGCCTGGCGATCTCCTTTTTGGTCTTTCTGCCCTTCCTGCGCCTCAAGGATTTGCCGTTCCGTTTGGCCGGGAAGCTGTTGCTTCTGGGCGCCGTGCAATTCGGGTTGATGTACCTGTTCTACATTGAATCGTTTCGTTACCTGCAAGCGCATCAGGTGGCGCTGTTCACCATTTTCACTCCCCTTTACGTGACTTGGTTCTTCGATCTCCTGTCGCGTCGCTTTCATGCGGTCTCGCTGGTCTCGGCGCTGATGGCCGTCGCCGGCGCGGCGATCATCATGTACGCGGGCGGTTCCATCGGCCTGATCGTGAACGGCTTTCTCCTGGTCCAAGCCTCCAATGTCTGTTTCGCCCTGGGCCAGGTAGTATATAAAAGAATGGCCGAAAGGGACCGGCGTTTGCAGAGCCAGCGCATTTTCGCCATCCTGTATTTGGGGGCAGCCGCGACGGCGATCCTCTCCGCTCTGCTCTTTTCCCGTTCCGCTATTCCGGCGATCTCCCTGTCCCAGGGGCTGACGCTCCTTTACCTTGGGGCTCTGGCCTCGGGGCTGGGATTTTTTCTCTGGAACCGGGGAGCCATCCGCGTCAGCAGCGGCGTGCTGGCGGTCTTCAACAACGTCAAGGTACCGCTGGCCGTGGTGGCCTCCTTGCTTTTTTTCGGCGAGCGCTCGGACCCGATCCGGCTGCTGGCCGGCAGCGCCCTCATGGTCGCGGGTTTGGCGCTCCTTTCCCGGCGCCGCCATGGCGCCGACTAAGGGACAATAGGCTTCTGGAAAACGCGGAGAGCGGTTGAAAATAACAATATAAAATTATCCAAACTATGGAGGGTAGCATGAGGTTGTTGACCGGGCTTGTCAACCTCGGCTGAATATTTTCGTTTTAAGAGGTGGGCAAGGAGCGACAGCCCTTAGCCGAGGAGCTGAAAGATGAAGAAGAAATTGTTGGGTGTTGGCTTGGTTGCGGCAGTCCTGTTTTTTTCTTTGGCGACATGGACGGCGGCCAGCAATTCCGATTACCAGGTGATCAAGCGTGCCGTGAACGATGAGGGATCCGCGCGGCCGACCGGCGGCAAGGAAGCCGCGGTCCTGAAAATCGAAGTGAAGGATTCCGATTCCGGAAAAATCAAGGTGAAGGTCTCCGTGCCGCTTTCCCTGGTCGAATTGTTCGCCGCCTGCGACCACCACCATGAATGGGCAGGAGATCACTGCGATATCGACCTGCCGAGGGTGCTCGCCGAGTTGAAGAAAGCCGGTCCGCAGGCTCTGGTCGAGGTGACGGAAGACGACGAGTCGGTACGCATCTGGCTGGAATAGGTTTGCCGGCGGTTGAACGGCAGAGCGTCAGGGAGTCGGCGCTTCGGGCGACGAAGGGCCGGCTCCCATTTCTTTTATTATCGGTTTCAAGCCGGCATATTTCTCAATGACGAAGAGCGCGAAACGGATGTCGAGGTTGATGACCCGTTGCAGTTCCGGGATGATGAAGGTATCGCCAACCACGCTTTCGTAAGTCATGTCGAAAACGACGCCGATTAATTCCCCGTGGGCGTTTAATACCGGCGAGCCCGAGTTGCCGCCGGTGATGGCGCCGCTGGTCAGGAAACAGGCGGGAACGTCATCCAGGCGTGGATCCGCATAGGGACCGAAGTTTTTCGCCCGGGCCAGTTCCTTCAGTTTTTGGGGCACCATGAACGGCTCCAGCCCCGTCTCCTTCGCCAGCATGCCGCCGAGAGTCGTCTGGGGGAGATAGGCGACAGCGTCGCGCGGGGTGTACCCGATCACCGTTCCCGACGTGAAGCGCATGGTGCCATTGGCGTCCGGCGCCAGATGTCCCGCACCCGCCTCCAGCAGCGCCCCTTCGAAGATGCGCTTCAGATCCATGTATTCTTGCTCGATTTCCTTGTTTTTTTCCCTGATGTGGCTGAGTTCATTCTCCAGTTGGGCGGCCAGGGCGATCAGCGGATCTTGTAGCCGCAGCAACGCGCTCCGTTTCCAGCGAAGCAGTCTGAGTCGTGTGCCCAAGTCGCTCAGAATGGTTTTTTGACAAAGAGACTCCGCGTAACGGGCGATCGCCTGGTCTGAAGGATTGGGAAGCGCGAGTCGCAGTGCTGCCGGTGCGTGAGCGACGCCGTCGGCGAACGCCCGGCGGATGCTCCAGGCGAGCAGGATTTTATCCACGGACAAATCAAGACTCCGTTCGGCCAGCTCGAGCCGTTCGCGAATGGCATCGGCGTTCCGTTCCTGGAAGGCCGCATCCCTCTCCAGATCGGGCTTTTCCCTTTCTATGGCGTAGCGATAAAGCAGATGGGATTGGCTGAGCAGGGTTGACGCGTTGACGTCGACCAGACTGGACATGCGTTCGAATTGCCGGTTGAAATCGGCATAGGTGTTCATGAACCGCGCAATGCGCCCCAGGATGTCGCCATATTTTTGTCGCCGGGCCGGATCTTGGCGGATCCAGCTACGCAGGCGTTCATCTCTTTCCGTTATGCGGAGGAAAATGGCAGAACGTTCCCCGCCTGCGATTTTAGCCTGGGCGTTCTTCATGCCGTTGTACAACCCCTTGAGCTTGGACGAATACTTTATCTGGATGGAGCGGCTATTTTCCCCCGCTGCCTC
>Ga0316628_100001576_pt1 | contig 16245 bp, 13 predicted proteins | sample OWC_Aug_M2_C1_D5_FD_207648 | JGI IMG/M metagenome (GOLD analysis project Ga0316628, IMG submission 207648) | Wetland soil microbial communities from Old Woman Creek delta, Ohio, United States - OWC_Aug_M2_C1_D5_C | ecosystem: Environmental > Terrestrial > Soil > Wetlands | place: USA: Ohio... | reverse complement strand
GTCCTGTCTGCTGAGAGCATGATGCTCATAGAGGGCGGCCCAGGATCCCAGGTCATTCCAGCCGAAGTCGGCGCGCAGGCAATAAAGGTTGGAAGAGTGTTCTCCTTTGGCCGACCGCGGCTCCAAGAGAGCGTAGTCAATGCTGATGTTCTCGCACTTGGGATACAGTTCCGCGTAGCGCTTCTCGAACTCCGGAGTCCCCCAGGCAGCCGCAATACTCTCCAGGAACGGCGTAGTTTCAGAGAGATGTTCGCGCAGCGCCCGCGTCAGCGTGCGCGCACTCCACACAAACATGCCGCTGTTCCAGAAGTAGTTGCCGGCAGCAATGAATTCTTCTGCTTTGTCCTGGTTGGGTTTTTCGGTAAAGCGGCGGACGCGGTAGAAATCCTTGCCCAGCTTGTCGCCGGTTTCAATGTAGCCATAGCCGGTTTCGGAGCGCGTAGGCTGGATGCCCATGACCACGATGTTTTCTCCCTGCGCCGCGATCTCCACGGCGTGGCGCAGCACATCGCGGAACTTCTTTTCTTCCGCGATCACGTGGTCGGCGGGAAACATACCGATGATCGATTCAGGATCGAGTCTTTCCAGGATAAACGCCGCCAGTCCGATGGCCGGCGCTGTGTTGCGCGGTTCCGGTTCCACCACAATCTGTTTCGGCGGAATGCCGGGCAGCTGGCGGCGGACCTCGTCATTGACAAAATTGTTGGTGACAATCCAGAAGTCCTTCTCCGGGCCGATCGTCGACACCAACCTCTCCACCGTCTTCTGAATCATGGTCTGTTTGCCGTCCAGCGCGAGTACCTGTTTCGCCAGCCTGCGGCGGCTCAGCGGCCAGAATCGCGTTCCGCTCCCACCGGCCAGAATCACTGGATAAAGACGGGGTTTATTCAAACCACCATGCTCCTAAACTGCAAAAGTCGCACAACAAAACGCAAAGCCGTGTGCTTCATCGGGCGGTCGCTCTGGTCTCCAGCAGGACTGTCTCCGGATGCTCCACCTGTTCCACCGGCAGCGATGAGCAGAGGAATTCCATCTCCCACTGCGGCTTCAGGATAAACCGTTCCACTGACGCCGGTACAACTACCGCTTCACCGGCGCAGAAACTCACCGGCGCGGCGCCTTCGCTCTCCAGTACGCCACAGCCTGCGATCGTTACCAGGCACCAGACGCTCCGCTTCGCGTGCCGCGGCCGCTGGAACTGCCAGGGTTGGCTCAGCCTGAACTTGTCCACAATGAAACTGGGCGAGGTGACCAGATTCAACTGCGTCCTGCCCTTTTCTGTCACGGCTTGTGCCGGCACAACTTTTCCCGCGTGGGTACGCTCTTTCGCGGCCTCTAGCGCCTCTTCAATGTGCAGTTCGCGCGGGCGGCCGTAATCGTAGAGCCGGTAGGTAGTGTCGGAATTCTGCTGCGTCTCCACGATCACCGTTCCCGGGCCGATCGTGTGCACCGTGCCTGCATCCACGTAGATCATCTCGCCCTGGCGCACGTCCATCCAGTTGAGTAAGTGCTCCATGCGAGTCTCGCGGACCGCGCGCTCCACTTCCGCTTTGGTTGTCCCGGGCTTCAGACCCAGGCCGACTTGCGATCCCGGTTCGGCGCTGTGTATATACCAGCATTCCGTCTTGCCGCAGGGCTGGCCTTTGCGCCGGGCATTCTCATCGTCGGGATGGACCTGCACGGAGAGCTTGTCGCGCGGGAAAAGAAATTTGATGAGCAGAGGAAAGCGCGCGTCCTGCGGTGAAGCTTCGCCGAGAAGGTCTGTACCGAACTCCCGGCTCAACTCCGCCAGGGTGCGGTCGCGCAAGGGACCGCGGGCCACCTGGCATTGGTCGCCCGTGAGCCAGGCCTCGCCTACGGGCGTGCTGATTTCATGGGAGTAAATGGGCGCAAGGCTGCGCGCGCCCCATACCCGCTCATGAAACTGCGGACGCAACAGTAATGGATAAAGCTCTGGCATTTGCAGCTAGTAGGGCGCGCTAAATACTCCGTGGCTCGAAATCTTTTAGACTCGGACCCGCGCGAAGGCGTTGTCTGGCAGCAGCTCAGCAACACCGCCAAACTGCTTTGAATCAGAGGCTTAACGCAACGGGCCTACAGCTTCGCAAACCACGCCTGCATCCGCTCCAGCCCGCGCTTGATCTCTCCGGAAGACGTGGCATATGAAAGCCGGATGTGCTCGCGCGTGCCAAAGGCTTCGCCGGGAACCGTGACCACATGGGCTTCATGTAGCAATCGGCGGGCCACTTCTGCCGCGGAGCTGATGCCCGCCTTGCCGAAATAAGCTGAGACGTTGGGATAGACGTAAAACGCGCCTTCCGGCTTGACGCAGGTGATGCCCGGAATTTTGCGCACCAGGTCCAGCGTCAGGTCGCGAAGCCGGATGTATTCGGCCTTCATCTCGGCCACGCATTGCTGGGAACCCGTCAAGGCAGTCACCGCCGCTTTCTGGATCATGTGCGCCGTGCTGGAGGTGCTCTGACTTTGCAGCTTGGTCATAGCGTTTACGATTGGCGCAGGCGCCAGCGCGAACCCCAGTCGCCAGCCGGTCATGGCATAGGTCTTGGAGAGCGAGCCGGCAATCACCAGGTGCTCTTTCACGTCAGTCACCGAGCCCGCGGAAAAACTGCTGCCGCTGTAGTTCAGGTAGACGTAGCACTCGTCGGCGATCACGTAGATGCCGCGCTTGTGGGCCAGGCGCAGAATGGCCCGGAAGTCTTCCGGATGGATAACGGCGCCGCTGGGATTGTTGGGACTGTTGATGATGATGGCGCGCGTGCGCGGCGTAATCAGCCGCTCGATCATCTGAGCGGTCAGGCGGAAACCGTCGGCTTCGTCCGTGTGCGCGTAAACGCACTTGCCGCCGCCGTATTCGATGATGTCTTTGAAAGAAACCCAGTAGGGGACGGGAAGGATCACCTCGTCACCGTGGTCCACCAGCACCTGAATCGCGTTGAACAGGGCGAGTTTTCCGCCGGTGGAGGCAATGGCTTCTTCCGGCTTGTAGGCGGAGCCGAAGTCGGCGGCATGGCGCTGGACCAGGGCGCTGCGCAGTTCAGGAATGCCGGCTACCGCGGTGTAGCGAGTGCAGTCCTGCTGGATGGCCGCGATGGCCGCATCCTTGATGTGCTGCGGCGTGGAGAAATGTGGCTCTCCCGCGCCGAACTCCACAAGATCGGCCCCGGCAGCTTTTAATTTGGCGGCTTCCGCCACCACCGCCATGGTGGCCGAGATCTCGATCCGGTTGACGCGGTCGCTGAACTGTTTTACTGCGGGTACTGTCGCCATCTCTGCCTCACTTCTGAATTGCTGCGGCGGCGCCTTGCAATTTCTCCCGCAGCCGCTTGTCCACCATTTCCGGCACCAGGCCGCGCGGCGCGCCGCCCAGCCGGTACACTTCCTTGACCAGCCGCGAGCTCAAGTAAGAGTATGCTTCAGCCGGCATCATGAAAACGGTTTCAATCTGCGGCTGCAGCTTGCGGTTCATCAGGGCCATCTGCAGCTCGTATTCGTAGTCGCTGACGGCGCGGATGCCGCGCAACACGGCTTTGGCCTGCTTCTGCACGGCGTAATCCACCAGCAGCCCGTCAAAGGTATCCACGCGCACGTTGGGATAACCTTTGACCATCTCTTCCAGCATCTCGCGCCGTTCGGCAAGCGTGAACAGCGGGTCTTTGTCCACGTTGCGCAGGATGGCCACAATCAGCTCGCCAAAAATCTTGCTGCCCCGCTCAATCAGGTCCAGATGGCCGTTGGTCAGCGGGTCAAACGAGCCCGGATAAATGGCGCGTACATTCAAGAGGAATTTTCCTGCTCAGGCCTGACTAACTCCTGATTTTATGCTGGATTACGTACTGCCGCAAATAGGATTTGAAAACCTCTCGCCAGCAGCGCTGCCACACGCCTGAGCGGATGGGCAAGGCCCTTGGAGGGAGTGATCTTATCTTTCACGGTTTACATCTCAAGAAAGAAGACTAGTATGGTAATCCCCAGTTTGGGTGCTTCAGAATCCTCGTTTGCGGGCGGGACCAATGAGCAAGACTTTGCGCGGTGAAGAAACGCTGCTCTTCGCCAAGAATTTTCTGCAACATCCGAAAATGCTGGGATCGCTGATCCCCAGTTCCCGCTTTCTGGTGGACCGCCTGCTCAACAAGGTCAACTGGGCCCACGCGCGCACCGTGGTCGAATATGGCCCCGGGGTGGGCACCATCACCGGACATATCCTCGCCCGCATGTCGCCGGAGGCGCGGCTCGTGGTTTTTGAGATGAACGAAGACTTCGTCGGGTACCTGAAGCGGGCCTATCCCGATCCGCGCCTGCACGTGGTGCATGGCTCGGCCGAAACCGTTCAGCGGGAACTTGACCGGTTGAAGCTGGATGGCGCCGATTACATCATCTCCGGCATCCCTTTTACTACCATGCCGGTGGAGCTGCGGGACAAGATCATGCGCGAGTCGCGGGAAGCGCTGAATCCCGGCGGGGCCGTACTGGTCTATCAGTTCACCCGCGCCGTCCTGCCTTACCTGCGCTCCCACTTCAAGCAGATTGATCAGGACTTTGAGCCGAGAAACATTCTTCCCGCCCGGCTGTTCTACTGCACACGGGAGATGGCGTAAGGCCGGTCTGGTAAGCGATTCACTCGTGCTCCTCCTGGGGCAATTTGCCTGCTTACCATTTTCCTGTTGACCCGTCTAAGCTAGGCATAGAGAATCTAGGTCTTGGTGATCTATGGCTAAGAATGAAATGCTTCCCGGAACTCTGGGCATGCTGGTCCTGCGCGTTCTGCAACCTGGCGCGCTGCACGGATACGCCATCGCCCAGCGCATTCACACCCTCTCCAACGACCTGCTGCAGGTGGAAGAAGGTTCGCTCTATCCCGCATTGCAGCGCATGTTGTTGAAGGGATGGGTGCAGGCCGAGTGGGGCATTTCAGAAACCAACCGCAAGGTGCGCTTCTACAAGCTCACGGCCGCCGGACGCAAGCAGTTGCAGTCTGAAATGAATGACTTTGACCGCGTGCTCGAAGGCATTCAGGCCGTGCTCTCCAAGGCCTGAGGAGGACGTATGGGCGAGTTGTTTCGCCGGATCTATTACCTGTTCAACCGTAACAGGCTGGAGCGCGAGCTCCAGAGTGACATCGAAGCCCACCGCGAGATGCTGGAAGCAGAGACCCGCAAGGATTTCGGCAATCCCACGCTCCTCGCCGAGCAAGCCCGTGAGGCCTGGGGCTGGGGCTGGCTGGAGCGGCTGCTGCAGGACGTCCGCTACGGCTTCCGTATTCTCAAGAAGAACCCCGGGTTCACCCTGGTAGCGGTTCTCGCCCTTGGCCTGGGCATCGGCGCTAATACAGCTCTGTTCAGCATGGTGTACGGTGTGCTCATCAAGCCGCTTCCTTACACCCAGGGCAATCAACTGGTAGTGCTGCGGCAGACTTTCTCCAAGCCCACCATGGCGGGCATGAACCATAACGGCATGGCCAACATGGATAACATTGGTTTCTCCGCCAAAGACATCCAGGACTACCGCCATCAAACGCGTGCTTTCTCGCTGCTGGAGGAATACCACAGCATGGGATTCATCCTGCTGGATGGCAGGGAACCCACGCGGGTCACCACGGGTGTTGTCTCCGCCCATTTCTTTGACATGTTGGGGATCAAGCCTTATCTGGGCCGGCTATTCACGGACGGGGACGAAACCAAGGATTCTGACGCCGTGCTGGTCCTCAGCTACCCCTATTGGAAGAACCACTACGGCGGGGACCCCACCGTTGTCGGCCGCCACTTCCGCATGAATGACAAGGTACATACCGTCGTCGGCGTGCTGCCACCGGTCCCGCAATATCCTCGCGAGAATGACGTGTACATGACCACCGTGGCCTGCCCTTTCCGTTCTTCGCCCATGATGACGGAAGAGCGCGACCACCGCATGGTCGAGCTCTTCGGCCGTCTCAAGCCGGGCGAAACCTTGCAGTCGGGAACCGCCGACCTGGGCTTGATCGTCTCGCGCCTTGAGAAAACATATCCTGAGAGCTATCCGCCGCAAGGCGCCACCGTGTCCATGGAAAGCCTGCGTACCCGGCTCACCCAGGACGTGCGTCCCATGCTGCTCATACTGCTCGGCACTGCCGGTCTGGTGTTGCTGATCGCCTGCGCCAACGTCGCCAACCTTGCCCTGGCGCGCATGATGCGCCGCGAACAGGAGCTTGCCGTTCGCGCCGCGCTCGGCGCCAGCCGTGGACGCCTTGTCCGCCAGTTGCTCACCGAAAGCACCTTGTTGAGCCTGGGCGGCGGCCTGCTCGGTTTGTTTCTTGCTTCGCAATGCCTTACGCTGCTGGTGAGTTTTGTCGCTCGTTTCACCACCCGCGCCGCAGAAGTAAGCATCAGCATGCCGGTGCTGTTGTTCACTCTGGGGCTTTCGCTGCTGACAGGGATCATCTTCGGCGCGGCGCCGGCATTCTCCCAGCGCGCCAGCCTTGTGAACTCACTGAAAGAAGGCAGCAACTCCGCTACCGTCAAACTCGACGGCAACCGCGTGCGCAACTTTCTGGCCGTCGGCCAGGTGGCCATCAGCTTCATCTTGTTGATTGGAGCGGGCCTGATGATTCGCAGCTTCGTCAAGCTGCAGCGGATCGATGCCGGCTACAACGGCGACCACATTCTGGCCGCCAACGTGCCTCTCAATTTCTCAAAATACAAGACCAACCAGGACAACCTGATCTTCTTTGACCGTCTGAAAGAAAAGCTTGAAGCCGCTCCGGGCGTCCTGGCCGTGGCCTTTGACAGCGGCGCTCCTCTGGCGCCCGGAACGCCGTCGCACCAGGAGTTTATTGTGGAAGGCCGCCCCACCGGCGCTCGGGACGCCAAGCCTCAGACCTCTCTCGAAGTGGCCAGTCCCGGCACATTCCGCCTCCTGGGCGTTCCCCTGCTGAGCGGCCGCACATTTACTGATCAGGACAAAGAAGGCGCGCCGCCGGTGACCATCGTCAGCCGTTCCTTTGCTCAACATTACTTCCCCAATGAAGATCCGTTGAACCAGCGCTTCAGTCTGGATAAAGGCAAGTCGTGGTTGACCGTTGTTGGCGTTGTGGGAGACGTTAAGCAGTACGGCCTGGACCGCGACCCAATCGACACCGCGTATCTTTCCATGGCCCAGTATTCCATGGGTTATACCGTGCTGGTTAAGACTGCAGGCGACCCCATGAATTACGCCAGCCAGTTGAAAGCCGCCGTATTCTCCATCGATAAAGACCAGCCCATCACCGACATTAAGACCCTGGACGAGCTACGCGGTGACAGCCTGGCGGCAACGCGTCTCACCAGCATTTTGCTGGCTTTATTTGCTGCGCTGGCCCTGGCCATCGCCGCCACCGGGCTGAGCGGCGTGACGGCGTTGCTGGTCAGCCAGCGCACACGCGAAATTGGGATTCGCCTGGCGCTGGGCGCGCAGCGCGGTGAAGTGCTGGCCATGGTGGTGAAGCAAAGCATGCGCGTGATCTTGCTGGGGCTGGGTGTGGGAGTGGTCGGTGCGCTGCTCGCTTCACGAGTCATGGACACGCTGCTGTTCCAGACTCCCAACACTGATCCGGTGACGTTCGTGGGCGTGGCTGTAGTTTTGCTTGTAGTGGCGCTCATCGCCAGCTACATTCCGGCACGGCGTGTGACCCGGGTGAACCCGATGATTGCGTTGCGGTCGGAGTGAAGAAGAATCGGGTGATCGGGTGATCGGATGATCGGCAAAGAAGTGGAGACTAAGAAGCAATCGGTTCTACGGAGAATCAAGCCATGCAAAGGAACTTCATCTTTTTTACCTTGTCGCTGTTGGGCATTTTGCTGGCGCTGGCTTCCGCCCGCTCTTACAGCGCTGTTGGCAGCTCCTCTGCCGCCCTGAACCAGCCGGTCTATACGCCAGACGGCAAACTGGTTCTGCCGGCGAATTACCGCGACTGGGTGTTCCTGACATCCGGCTTCGGCATGAACTACTCCAACGGCGCCGGACGCAACCCCATGTTTACCAACGTATATGTCGCGCCCGAGGCCTACCAGGGTTTCAAGGCCACAGGCAAATGGCCGGACAAGAGCATGTTCATCGTGGAGATCTATTCTCCGGCCAGCGAAGGGTCGATCAATAGATCAGGTTATTACCAGGACCGCTTCATGGGGTTGGACGTTGAGGTAAAGGACTCTTCCCGGAAAGACGAGTGGAGCTACTTCAATTTTGATCCGGGTGAGACCATGGCGCAGGCCATGGGTGGGGGCTGCAACAAGTGCCACAGCGAACACGCCGCCGTGGAGCATACATTCGTGCAGTTCTATCCCACACTGCTGAGCTTCGCCCGGGAGAGAAAGCTGATCAAGCCCGGCGTGCAGATACGCTGAACCCTGACAACCGAAGAGATAGAGAACATCATGACTGAGCTTTTCCGGAGAATCTACTACCTGCTGAACCGCAACCGTCTCCAGCGGGAGTTGGAGAATGACATGGCGGTGCATCGTGAGTTGCTGAACGCGGAGCACCGCAAGGATTTTGGCAATCCCGCCGTGCTGCGCGAGCAGGCCAACGCTGCCTGGGGCTGGGGCTGGCTGGAGCGTTTCCTCCATGACGTGCGTTTTGGCGCCCGCATGCTGCGCCGGTCGCCCGGGCTGGCGCTGACGGCGATCGCCGTGCTCGCGCTGGGTATCGGGGTGAATGTTACAGCTTTCAATTTCGTGGATGTGATTTTCTTCCGCCCGCTGCCGGTGCGGGAACCACAGTCGCTGGTCCGGTTTACCACCATCTTCAAGCAAGGGTCTTCCACCGACGTTGCTTATCCCGCGGCGGTCTTTTATCGGAACCAGTCGAGCGCCCTGGCGGCCATGATTGCACAAATGCGTACGCAGATGACGCTCAACGAGAAAGAAACGCAGAGCATCCATACCGCGCTGGTCACAACCAACTATTTCAGTGAGCTGGGTATCCCCGCGGCATACGGTCGCGCTTTCGATCCCACGACGGACGATGCCGCGGATGCGCCGCCCCTTGTCATGCTGGGCTACGGATTTTTTAAGCGGCATTTCGGCGGCGATCCCGGCGTTGTCAATAGCACCATTCGCATCAACGACCGGCCCGCCACCGTCATCGGCGTTGTTTCCTCGCTATTTCCGGGCCTCGACCCCGACGGCGCCGACGCGGATGACGTATGGCTGTTGATCGATAAGGAAGCTTACTTTGTTCCGGGTACAAAAGTTCTCACCAGCTTTGACCAGAACGAAGCGAGTGTGCGCATGTATGGCCGCTTCAAACCGGGCATCACGCTCAAGGCCGGCGAGCAGGCGCTCCTGCCGCTGGCCCAGGAACTCGTGCGGCAGCATCCCGGGGTCCTGCATGAAGGCGAGCATCTCCGCGCCGGCGCCGGAGGCTATGCTGCGGAATTCAACGCCCAGGATCTGCCCGGGTTTGGGCTCCTGGCCGCGCTGGCGTTTCTGATCCTGGCTGCGACCTGCGGAAATCTCGGCAACCTTCTTCTGGGGCACGCGGTGACCCGCGAGCGCGAAATTTCCATCCGTCTTTCCCTCGGCGCAACCAGGACGCGTATTCTCAGGCAACTGCTGACGGAGAGTTTCCTGCTGGCGACGCTCGGCTCGGCTGTGGCGCTGCTGCTGAGCTGGTATGTTTCACGGGCGATCGTGGCGCTCATTCTGGGGCGTGCGGGCGCTCTGGACGTAACACCGGACTGGCGGACGGCGGTGTTTTGTTTCGCCGTCGGCCTGATCGCCTGCTTTCTCTTCGGCCTGCCGGCTGCCCGCCAGCTCTCGCGGCAGCGGCATCCCGCTTCGCGAATCCGCACCTTTTTCATGGCGATGCAGGTCGCGGCCAGTTGCGTGCTGTTGGTTCTTTCCGCGCTGCTGGTACATGGATTGCAACACGGGCTGAACTCGGACCCGGGATTTGATTATCAGCACGTGGTCGTGATCGATCCGCAGCTGTACGCCCATTCCTACTCCGCTTCCGCTGCTCTTGAGTACACGCAACTTCTGAAGAATCGCGTCCAGCACGCGCCCGGCGTGCAAGCTTCTGCTCTGGTAAGACTGTGTCCGCTCGGCAACAATCTCACGATACAGCGGGCCAAAGCGGCAGCGGATGGTACCGTTTTCGATGTGTACCTGAACGACGTGGACGGCGATTTCTTCAAAACCATGTCCATTCCCCTGCTGCACGGACGAACTTTCAACAAAGGCGAGCGCGATGTGGTCATCGTGAGCGATTCCACGGCCCGCCGACTGTGGCCGGGCAAAGACCCGTTACAGCAGTTCTATGATTTCAACCGAAAGAAACTGGCCGTGGTGGGGGTTGCCGCGGACGCGCATACCATGATGTTTCGTGACGGCAACGCCAGCGAGAGTTATATGCCCATCGATGAAGCCAAACTGACAGAGTCGATAGTGCTGATCAGGACCGCGCAATCTCCGGAGACCCTGACCGCCGTCGCCGCCAGCCTGGCACGATCGCTCGATCCTCAACTTGGCCCCGTGGTTCACACGCTGCGTCAATCGTTCGACGAAAAACTTGGCGACTCGGCCAAGGTGACTGGAGTTATTTCCGGCATGGGCATGCTGGCCCTGGCGCTGGCCGTAATCGGCCTCTACGGGGTTGTGACATACAACGTCGCCCAGCGCACCCGCGAAATCGGGATCAGAATTGCTCTCGGAGCCACGCCTTCGCGTGTGGTGAGCGGGATCATCTCTCGCTTTGTGCTGCCGCTCTCCATAGCAACGACTGCAGGACTTGCTCTGGCTGCTGCACTCTCTCTGGTATTGCGCGATCAGTTATACGGTGTTGGACACCTCGATCCGCTCAGCTATTTTGCAGCCGCTTCCCTGCTCGCCGTTGTAGGCGGCCTGGCGGCGGTCATTCCTGCCCGCCGGGCCATCAAGATCGATCCCATGGTGGCGCTGCGATGTGAATGAGCAAATAGCAATTGGCAGTTGGCGGTTAGCGGCACCGCACCGCTCGTGTCAACTCTTCGGCTAATTGCCAATAGCTCGCGCGGCCATGGGCCGCGCGTTCGCTGCTATACTTTATTCAACATGCTCGCCTTCAAACGCATTCTCCTCAAGCTCTCCGGCGAGGCCCTGGCCGGGGACAAAGGCTTTGGCGTGGAAACTACGCGCATTCACGCGATCGCAGCAGAAATCAAGGACGTCCGCGAATTGGGCGTGGAGATTGCGCTGGTTGTCGGCGGCGGCAATTTCTTTCGCGGCGTTGCCGAACAGGCCCGCGACATGGACCGCGTTTCCGCGGACCACATGGGAATGCTGGCTACGGTCATTAACTCCCTCGCTTTGCAGGATGCGCTGGAAAAGCAGGGGGTCCACACCCGCGTTATGTCGGCCTTGGAAATGAACCAGGTGGCGGAGCCCTTCATTCGCCGCCGTGCCTTGCGGCATCTGGAAAAAGGCCGCGTGGTCATCTTTGCCGGCGGCACCGGCAACCCTTATTTCTCCACGGACACGGCCGCTTCCCTGCGCGCCATGGAAATCAAAGCTGACGTGATCATGAAGGCCACTCGTGTGGACGGGATTTACGATGCTGACCCGCGCCTTGTCAGTGACGCCAAGATGTTCGACAGCATCAGCTATCTCGATTTCCTCAAGCGTGGCTTGCGCGTGATGGACGCTACCGCAATATCGCTCTGCCAGGAGAACAAGCTCCCCATTGTCGTTTTCAACTTGACTGTGCCGGGGAACATCAAGCGAGTGGTAACCGGGGAAAAGGTGGGATCGCTGGTTTCAGCTTAGATCAGCCGCGACAGCACTTTCAGGAAGATCGCCAGCAAGAGAAGACAGAATCCTCCCACAAACAAGCGCGCCATCCACGACCGCTGCTTCCCCTTGACCACAAGGGACACGAACAACGCGCCAAACCACAACAGAAACGCAATTTTCAGGAGCATCGCGGCGGATTATACAACGGGTCGGCGGGGTACAAGGCTGCCCAAATCGGCTAATTCTGGAGGCTCCAGCTCCGTCCACCATCCTGGCTCAGCCAGCCCTGACCGGACGAGCTCCTTACCTGGATAGAGGAGCCTGTGACTTCGATACTGGTGACCCTTCCTGTGGCGGAGGCGCCCAGGGTGATTCTCTCCCAGGTCACACCGCCGTCGCGTGAGTGGACCAGCGCTGCGTCCTTACCGCCCGCCCATACATCGGCGCCGTTGGCCGTGACCACGGAGAATTCAACTCCCTCTGAGGCGGGATACCCATCAGCCCAATGGTCCATGTCTGACGACTTTAGCAGCCTGCCCTGCACCACTTTCCAGAGAAACATTGTGCCATGATCCAGGACGCTCAGGCTGCCTCGCATGCCGCGGCTGGTAAACGCGGGTGACTGGGCCAGCGCCGCTCCAGTGGGGGCGTTCTCCGGGGTCTGCGCCGTCATTTCCGCCGTCCGCGACTGAGACAGGCCGGGACTGAACATGGCGTAGCTGTTGGCATTCTCCGTTGTGATGGCGGGGGAGAGGCGCTTCAGGCGCAACTGTTTGCCCACTTGCGTGATCTTCATGGTAATGCTGAAGCCCTGATGTTCGTAATTCGGCGCCGGATTATTCGCCGGGCGACCCTGGCCCTGGGGAGCAAACTCGAGAAAGGCGTTGGTCTGGAAGCTGCCGCTGGTCAGCCCCGCCATCTGGCTCAGCGCAAAGGTTGGGCGTGCAGGCCGGGGCGCCGAGGGAAGCTCCTGCACCTGCTGAGCGCCGGCGGAGTCGACAGCAAACAATTGGCTGGCAAAGACCTGATTGTTTACGTAGTCCTTGGGGACCATCCCCGCAACCATCACCGGCTGGTTCTGCCCGCTCGCGGACGTTTTCTTGCTCGCCGCGGCTGCGAGCATCTGCATTTTGTTTTCTTTTTCCACTGCATTGGAACGCTCGCCTGCAGCGGCAGATAACCTGGCGGCTGGAGCATTGGCGGTTTCACTCGGTTTTTCAGGACTGACGAAGGTACTCACGCCATTCTCATGCAATGGGGGTGGACCAGTCAGTGGCTCTTCCTGCCGCTGCATGGAAGCCGTGGTCGCGGGCAGCTTTCGGCTTTGCTGCGGGAGTTCAAGAACCAGAGTTACGCCGACGGCCACGGCAACCAGCGATGCCACCAGGCCGAAACGCGGTGTCAGGAACCAGCGCCAGGCCCTTCGTGGGCCGGGTAGGGCTGGCGCCGCAACGGCAATTTCCGGTTCTTCGGCCGCCACGGCACGCTCCGGCATGGTCAGCGCCACCACGTCTCTGCACTGATTGCACAATGAAATGTGCAAAAGTACCTCGCGGCGCTCCGTCGCCGGCAGCAACTCTTCCGCATAAGCCGTCAGGGTATCGACATCGGGATGGGTCTTGGGATCCTCCTCGGCCCCAAGCCTCTGTCGCAGTATGTCACTCAATTCAGGCATTTCTAGACTGAACCCTTATCTTGTTGGAACGCCGCAGGGCGATTTTCTTGCAGCCTTTTGCCCACATCCACTTGCAAATAACGAACGTCGCTTTCCAGCGCTTCTTCCGCCTGCCCGCGGTTCATGCCCCGCGCTACCAGTCCGGCCATAATCTGTTTCCGCAGGCCTTTCAGCAGCTTTTCCAGCCTCCGGCTGATGGTGGATTCGTGTACCCCCACCAGCCTGCCGATCTCCGTCAGCGTCCGGTTGTCCAGGTAATAGGAAGCCAGTACCAGGCGATCCTCCGGGCGGAGCTGGCCCAATGCCTCATCCACGGCTTTGCCCAGGCGAGGATCGGCCTGACTCGGCGGATTGGGAGCAGCCGCGGAAAACTGTACTCCGTCTTCCTCCTGCTCATCAAGGCTTACCAGCCGCTTCTGCTTCCGATAGCGATTGACGAATTCCTGCGCCACCACGGTCCGCAGCCAACCTTCCAGCGAACCTCGCCCCATATAGAAATTTAACCGGGAAAGGCGATAGCCGTCGCGCTCGGAGGTCCCATACAGATCGCCGTAGATGGAATCCGCCAGGTCGCGCGCGCTGGAGTCCTCTTTGGTGATGCCGCGGGCGATGTCGTACAGCTTCTCGCGAAAACGGGTGAGAAATTCCTGCCAGGCGTACTCCTGTCCGTTGGCGCAAGCCCGGGCCAGGGCCAGTTCTTCCAGGCGCAGCTCGCGCCAGAACTTCACCTTCTGCGGAGGAGTTGCTGCTGGTATGTACTTGGCCGCAACCTGCTCCAGGATGTGATGGAACTCGTCCTCAGCCAGACCGTACTTGTGGGCGCCGCATTTCTCAAACAGATCGCGGGCCGCCTCAAACAAAGCATCTGCCGGACTGGGTCCTGAACTCATGGCGCGAATACTACCAATTTTACCTGCAAGATGGGTTCCTTTTCTCATTCTTAATTTGACAACACTGGGGGGACAGCGTCTGGAGGGAGTTATCTATGAAAAGACTGATTTTCCGGGGAACCTTTTGCGCATTACCGGTGTTGCTGTTGTCCGCTGTTTTTGCTGGGTTGCCGGGAAATGGTTTGCCGGGGAATGGACCTGCTCCGGCCAGCGGAGACTACAAGCTTCTGGCCCCCATAACCCACGGCAATCTGACGATCTTCCCGGTGGTTTCCGGCAAAACGCGCGATACCAGCGGGTTCCTGACGTTGGATGAAGGCATACGGTCCGGCGAAGTCGTAGTGACCGAGGTGGGGAACTTGCATGGCACAATGCGCCGGCGACGCACTATCCCAGTTTATTCCCGCGGCGCTCAGGTCAACAACCTGGTGCTGGTGAATAACTCAAAACTGCCGCTGATTCTTTTGGCCGGAGAAGTGGTTACAGGCGGCAAACAAGACCGCGTAGTAGGCAAAGACAGGATCATTCCCTCTGAAAGCGATCCCGTGGACCTCGCGGTTTTCTGCGTGGAGCCGGGCCGGTGGGTGGAAAGTTCAACAAAGTTTGATACGCATGCATCCGTCATGGCACAACCTAGCGTACGCAAGAAAGCGATGGTTGATGCCGATCAGCACAAGGTGTGGGACGAGGTGAATAACGCCAACTCGAACATGGCCAGGCTCGCAGTCAGTGGCACCGTTGTGGGCGGACCAGTGGCCGGCGGCGGCGGGAATCCTTCGGCAATGCGCGAGCTGCAAGCTACGACCTCATACGCCAAGGTGATCGAAAACTCTGCAGTGAAGCAGCAGGTGGATTCCATTACAGCGCCCATGCAGAAATCGTACGAAAGCGTGATCAAACAACTGCGGAACCAGAATGCGGTTGGCGTCGTAGTAGCAGTGAAAGGGCGGATTGTCTGGGCTGATATTTTCGCCAGCACGCAGTTGCTGGGAAAATACTGGCCCAAGCTGTTGCAGTCGTACGCAGCGGAGGCGCTGACCGCAAGCGGCGCTCGCGCCGAAGTCAGCATGAAAGATGCGCAGCTCTTTCTTGACGAATGGGAGGCGCGGCACGAAACCGTGGACAGCGAGCCTGGCCTTTACCGCCAGCGCGAGTTGGTGGGTGACAACTTTCGCGCCTTTGAGTTGACGTCACTGCTGCCGAAGCAAAGCTTTGACGTGCATCTCAGCAAGATGGCGGAATAAATCGTTCTCCATGAAGTTTTGTCATGTGTATGTCAGGTATTGTTGATCCAGCGGTGATGGCGATGGCGGGTTGCCTTGAGGCAACCGCTTATTACTTTCGTCGCGTTACCTCTGTTTGGGGCCTGTGAAATTTTTCTGCAACAAACTGGGGCGAATACGTGTCTAATCATGCAGACGAGGTATAGGGTCGGAGGTGACTATGGGAGAAAAATTCTCGGTGGCTGAAGTTGCAGCTCTCAGGAATGAACTCCTTGGCGGTGGCCTGGATTCATTTCAGACGGCGGAACTTTTAAAAATGTTTCTCGCGGGGCGCGGGTACGGCGTGTCCCCGGAATCGGCTCTTGATGCTGCAGGCCGGATTGAAGGATGCGACGTTGAGTCCCTGCACAAAGAGCTGGAAAATCTGGCATTGGTGATGTAACCGCATCAACAAAGTAAGTCGGAATCAGCCGGGCCAACCAGCCCGGCTTTTCTGTTCTCTCAAAAAATGAGCAGCTAGGGCGGTTCCCGCCTTGGTGTATCCGTTTTTGAATGGCGCGCTCCGCTTGCGCTGCGCGCCAGCCTACGGCGGTTCGGAAGTGTCTCTGTCAGCCGCCGTTGCGGCCCGACTTCCCGCCTAAGTTGCGCAACAGCGGCGCAACTTGGGGCCCTTCGCAGGCCGTCGCTCGCACCGCTCGCTCGCCCTAAACGCTCAC
>Ga0316628_100001575_pt1 | contig 16246 bp, 5 predicted proteins | sample OWC_Aug_M2_C1_D5_FD_207648 | JGI IMG/M metagenome (GOLD analysis project Ga0316628, IMG submission 207648) | Wetland soil microbial communities from Old Woman Creek delta, Ohio, United States - OWC_Aug_M2_C1_D5_C | ecosystem: Environmental > Terrestrial > Soil > Wetlands | place: USA: Ohio... | reverse complement strand
GGGCCGCGGCCGATGCCGAGCTGGCGCACCCCCTCGAGCGCGAAGTCGAGCGTCAGCTCGTCCATCCACGGGAAGCCGACGAAGGCGCGGGCCGCCGCGAGGGTGTCCACCGACAGCTGGTGCGGGAACGCGATGTCGGTGCCGCCGTTCTCCCACGGGCCGACGTCGGGCTCGGGGTAGCTGTCGGCCGGCAGGAGCGGCTCCCAGATCCGGCCGGCGGCGCGGAAGGGGACGCGGCGGGCGTTGAAGGCGCGGACCCAGGAAGGGAGCGAGTCGGCGTAGTAGTCGCTGGTGGTGAAGACCCCGCTCGCGTACCAGAAGACCGACTGGCGCGAGATGCCGACAGGCAGGATCGCCCCGCGGTCCTTGCGGGAGACGGAGAGGACCCGGGAGTCCGGGCTCACGGCCAGGAGCCAGTCCACCAGCGTGGTGCCGCGGAAGCGGAGCGGCGAGGCGCCGGGGCCGGTCGCCTCGACGAGGGGGGCGTTCGGATCGCCCGCGCCCTCCGAGTTGTTGATGATGTAGTGCGAGTTCGGGTTGCGGCCGGCGAGGATCGTGGCGTGGCCGACCGCCGTCTCGGTCATCGCGTGGTCCTGGTAGGCGTCGGTGAACCACGCGCCGGAGCCCAGCAGCCGCGCCAGCCCGCCGGTGAACTGCGGCCGGAAGAACTCGAGGTAGTCGGCGCGCATCTGGTCCACCGTGAGGACGACCACGAGGCGCGGCGCGGACGAGGGAGGCCGGTAGCGGGAAGCCGGGGTCTGGGCGGACGCCGGCGGCGCCGCGAGCGTCACGAGCGCCGCGGCGAGGATGCCGACGACGGGGGCCGGGAACCGGGGGCCGGACATCGAGGAAAGTTCGCGCCGCGGGCCGGATAGCGCAAAGCCAACAAGACGGACAGCGCGAGCAGCCGGCACGGCTCCCGTGCCGACGTCTCGCAGGCCGGACCTCAACAGCAACTACCTAACGCCGTAGATGGCCCGCAGATCCTCGGGCATGCTCGACCCGATGTCTCGAAGCAGCGCCGCCGTCGCGCGCGGCGTCCCGCCCCGCTCGGCGCGAGTCAGGACACCGACGAGGGCGCCGCTTCCGTCGAAGACCGGCGCGCCCAGCAGGGGTGGGTAAGCGAGCAGCTGCAACTGAGCCGCGACGCTGTCTGATGTCGCGACCGCCCCCGTCGTCGTCACGGCTGCCCAGCCCGGCTGCTCCGCTCCACGGTCGCCCCTGGCGATGCGCACTCCAAGTGCCACCACAGCGGCCCTCTCACGCACCGTCGAACTCGACCAGTTCAGCCGTCGCGGGCCACCGCCGGAGTAGCCACGCACCCTCACCATCGCAACATCTCCAGCGGTGCCCCCTTCGCGAAGCATCACGTCCGCCACCCGCGCCCGCGCCGGCTCGTCATCCAGGAAGACGAGGACGGTGTCCGGGGGGGGCTGGCCCGAGTCGGCGCGCAGCACCGCGCTTGCGGTCAGCAGGTAGCCGCTCTCGCTGATCAGGAACCCGCTCGCGACTCTGCGCCCGGCCTGGACCGCAGCGACGAACTCGCTGTTCATCTGGACGATGACCGGCAGCTCGAGCGCACGGATCGCCGCCATCGAACGCTGCAGGAGCGAGTCCTGGCTCCGCAGCGTGGCCACCTGGCGCGCGATGCCCTCGGTGACCGCTCGTCCTGCTGAGCGCGTACGCGCGTTCTCGAGTTCTCGCATCAGCCTCTGGATCTCCGCGTCACCCCGCCGGCGCGCCTGCACCGCTTCGCCGATCTGTGCTGCGAGCGCTGCCCGCACCTCCTCGGCCTGACGTGCGGCCGCGCGGACCTGCCGCATCGCCAGTCCGTAGATGAGGCCGGAAACACACACCACCGCGACGCCCGAGCCCAGGAGCACCCATCGCAGCCTCTTGGAGCTGCGCGCCGCCATCTGCTCCGCCATGGCGGCGGCGAACATCATGGTGCCGCCCGCCTTGGCGGCCTTTCGCGCCTCCACCACCATCGCGGCCAGCGACGCACGTGGTGCGCGCGTCGGCTTCGCCTCCGGCGCCGCGGCTTTCACCACTTCCTTCATCGCAGCGTCGCCAAGGCGAGCCACGGTCAACTCCGGTCCGCCTTCTCCCAGCCTGACCGTCTCGCCCGCCGCCAGCGGCGCGGGAGCCTTGAGCCGTCTGTCGCCCACGAACGTGCCGTTGCGCGATCCGCAGTCGGCGATCGTAGCCGTGCCATCGTCCGCGAAGCGGATCTCCGCGTGGCGGGAGGAGACGATGCGGTCGGCTTCGGTGCGCAGCGGGATGTCGCACTCGGGATCACGCCCGATCACCACCGTCCGGCCGGCGGCTCTCAGCTCCTGCCCGTCCGGACGCCTCAGGACGACGGTCCACCGCTCCTTGTCCGGCGCCGGCTCGGGGCCGAACGGCCCCTGATCAGGAACGGTCTTCTCGTGTCCGCGATCGTCGATGAGCACTGTGGCGTCGAGATCCGAGCCGGAATCCACGATGGTCTTGGCAGGCGCGGGAAGCACCACGACGTACTGCGGCCCATGCGCGGCCAAGGAGATCGTGTCGCCGTCGGCGACCCGCTGGGGAGCCGTGACGCGCTTGCCGTTGAGGAAGGTCCCGTTCGTGCTCCCGAGATCGGCGAGCGTCCAGCCGGATGCCGGCGAGAAGCTCAACTCGGCGTGCTGCGCGCTTACGAGTCCGGCCCGTGGGCCGGACACGACCACCCCTGCACCGTCATCCCTGCCGAAGACAACGCGTGCGGACTCGATCGGCGTGACACTGCCGGACTGAACATCGCGGATCTTGAGGGACCGCATTGAGGCCGCTCCGCTTCCTACGTGGGTGGCCGGCGGCCCCGGTGCAGAGCGAACCCGCCAGCCGCCAAAACTCCCGACAAGCGCTCCAACTGCGAGCCCGTGAGACCCGGAAGCTCTCGTCGCTCCACACGATAGCCTATCGCGAGCCAGACTGGCAAGCGGGTCGGCGCAAAGCGCAGGCGCGACTCGAAATCCAGCGCAGTGCCAGTCGTGCCCGCCCCGGACGAGCGAAGCGTGGGGCTGTACCCCGCGGCGCACATGAACGAGATGGCCTCGTCGGTCGACTGGAAGTGCAGCTGGCCACCCACGCGCAGCCCCTGCCACACTCGAGACGCGAATTGGCCTGTCACCACACGCCGAACGAGGCCGCCCTCGAGCACGACGGCACCCACCGAGAGCCGGCCACGCGCGTCAATGTCTCCTAGCGTCGCAGCAGCCATGGTCGCCGTGTCGCTCGATGCTGTGAGGTCACTCGAGATGGCCCGGGCCCAGACCGAGATTGGGCTACGCCCGAGCGCCAGCTCGACGCCGCTGCCCGAGCCGCTGGCCGTGTGCCGGCGTCCCTCGAAAGCAACAGCCCGCTCGGCGTGCACGGCCACCCCACCGACGGTCAGCTCCCACTGCGCCCGCTGAGCAGAGAGCGGGGACGCCACACCGAGCGCAAGCAGCAGTACCTCGCCGCGCAGCCTCACTGGCTCGGTCTCCCGAACTGCAGGCGGATACGCACCTCGCCTCGCCGTCGCTCGTTGTCGGCGATGATGCGTTGCCGTTCCGCCGTCCAGCGCTGATTCAGGCCATCGTTGTACTCCACGTTCTCCGGGATGAGCGCGCCAGGCTTGGATGCGAGGAGTCCGACGATCCCGCTTGCGGCGACGAGCGCCCCCACGCCGATCGCATAGGCGTCGCTGCCCACGGCGCCCTTGAGCGACGCGGGTGTCAGCAGCTGAGGGACCACCGCTGTCAGCGCGCCGACGGCGAGACTAGCGACCAGGGAACGACGTGCCGGCCCCCACGGGCGGCGCTCGGGGCGGAAGGCGGAGTCCGGAAGTGCGTCGGGCAACGACTCGACGACCAGGGAGTCGGCGACGATGCCGACGGGGATGGTCACGAGCGTGCGGGCACCGGCGGAGTCGTCCGTCGCCTCCAGCTTCAAGACGTACGAGCCGGACGGCAAGAAGCTCCCACTATGCACGAACCGCAGCGGCACTCGGCTCAGACCGACGAGACGCACGTTGGTGGCGAGCTGGTACTGCGTTCCGCGCACCGACTCCAGCAGTACGCTCAGCGTCGCCGGGCGCGTGGCACCGAGCTCGATGCTGACGCCGGAGTCCTGCAGCCCGAGCGCTGTGTCACCGGGTAGCGACTGAACCCCGACGGCGAACAGAGAACGCCTCGTTCGCTCGTACTCCAGCAGCAACTCAGCCGAGAAGCGGAGCGTGTCCGGACGGGCGAAGAGATCCAGGCGGATGCCCCTGGCCAGGAGACGCCTGGCCTCCGGGCGATCCGGAGGCGTGCTGAGCAGGCTCGTGGCCGCCGCGAAGAACGTAGCCTGGGCGCGCTGCTCCGGTGTGGCCTGCACCTCCGGTTGGAGCAGCCGGAGGGCGAGTTCACGCGTCCCCGTGAAGTCGAAGTTCTCGTATGCGTCGATCAGGCGCGTGAGGAGCGCGTCACCGGTCGCGGTGTCCGCCTGAGCCGGGACCTGGGCGAGCGCCAGCGGAACCACAGCGAACCACGCGAGCGCGGCCGCTGCGGCTAGGCATGCAAGGCGCCGAGGTGAGGGGCCCATCACGGCCCACCCTCACGCGTGCGCAGCGCGATGGTCCGGAGGTTGATGCGCTGCCCCGGCCGTACCAGGAAGACAATGGTGCTGTCCTCGAAGCCCGGTGCCTGGATGGTCAGGCGATACGTCGCCGGAAGGAGCGGCAGGTTGACGGCCGGCCAACGCGCGATCGGCGCCCCGTTCAGCGTCGCGCTGCCCAACGGGCGCGCGCCTGCGGTGAGGGACCCCGGCTCATCAGGAGACGCCGCCGGCTGGGATGGCTGCACAGTGGGCTGCTGGTTGGCGGGCGTCGTGGGTGGGGCCTGCGCCCCCGTCGGCGCAGCCGATGGCCGTCCCGTCGGCGCACCGGCCGGTCCAACGGGCTGCTCCCTACCTCCCGTGGGAACGGCCTGGACGGTCGCGGGAGCCACTTCAGATCGCAGGCGCAGGTCGGGCGTCAGCGTCTGCTGGGCGCCTCGGGCGATCGTGACGGGACTCGAGTACGGCTCGAAGCCCGACGCGGCGATCTCGACCACGTGCGGGCCCGGCCGGACCCTCACCCGTGGCGGAGTCACACGGCGACCGTCGACCAGCACCGTCGCGCCGTTCGGCACGTTGCGCAGGAGCAGCGTGCCGTACGCCGAGTCCGGCGCCAAAGGCGCGGAAACAGCCGGTGATGCGGCCGTGTCGGAGGGGGCGCCAGTCGCCGGTTGGCCCGCTCCCGACCCTGCAGAGTCCGCGCCGACCGGCACGGCGGCGACCAGGGAATCGCTGGGCACCGCAACTGCACCCTGGCCGGACCGCAGCGCCAGCCACCCTCCGACACCGCCAGCCACGGCGATGACACTCACAGCGGCGCCGACCAGCAGCGCGCGACGTCGCCGGGCCGCCGGCACGGGAACCGGTGCCGTCGCGGACCGCCTCGCTCCCAGCGGGCGCGCCGCACCCGGACGCGGCCGCCCGAGCGGGACCGGGCTGAGCGGCGTCGCCGGCATTCGGAGCACCGGGCTCGAGCCGCTCTTCGCCATCTCGATCATCTGTGTCCGGACGGCGCCATCGTGAGCGTCCGGAGTCTGACCGAGGGCCTGGACGAAGTCCTCCAGGGATGGGAACCGCCCCCCGGCGTCCTTGGACATCGCGCGTCGAACCGCCTGGAGCAGCTGCGGTGGGCAGTCCGGGCGCAGCGTTGCCAGGTCCGGCGGCTCGTCCATGAAGTGCTGCTTCATGATCTCCATGATCGAGTCGCCGGTGAAGGGCACTGACCCCGTCAGCATCTGGTGCGCGACCACGCCCAGGGAATACTGGTCCGACAGCCCCGTGACGCCCTTACCCGAGCACTGTTCCGGCGACATGTAGTACGGCGTGCCGATGGCCGCCCCGGTCGCCGTGATCCCCTGCGCGCTCGTGGCCTTCGCGATGCCGAAGTCCGTGACGACCGCCCAGCCCTCCTCGTCGATCATGATGTTGGCGGGCTTCACGTCGCGGTGGATGACTCCACGCCGGTGCGCGTACCCCAGCGCGCCGCCCACCTGCGTGAGCACGGCGTGAATCATCGGGATGGGAAGCTTCCCGGTCTCGTCGATGATGCCGTCAAGGCCGCGCCCCTCCACGAACTTCATCACGAAGAACAGAAGGTTGCCCGCCTCTGCGACGCGGAAGATGGGGATGATGTTGGGGTGGTTGAGCTTCGCGGCGGTGCGCGCCTCGCGTTTGAACCGCTCGATGATGCCCGTCCCGTAGGTCAGCTCGGGTGGCAGCACCTTGATTGCCACCTTGCGATCGAGCGCAATCTCGTGCGCGAGGAACACCGCCCCCATCCCTCCACGGCCCAGCTCCCCCTTGATCTCGTACTCCCCTAGGGTCGACTGGGCGAGGAGGTGGAAGAGTTCATCACCTGCCTGCAGCGGACCCGTGTCAGGCCCCGGGCTCGATACGGACGCTCCGCAGTTCGCGCAGAACTTGGAGTCCGCCGGCACGGGCGTCTGGCACTTCGGGCACTTGACGGCGCTATCGGCCATCCTCACCGCCGCTCAGGCATCGGGACACGGCCAAGCTGGAGAAGCACCTAGGGCCCCGCAAGGAGCAACGGCGTCAGTGGCGGCGCGCCGATGCCCGCCGGCGCGGCGAGCAGCCAGGGGCGATACTGGATCTGCCCGACGTCACCGGTGCCGTCGATCGCCCGGACTCCGATGCCGGCGAAGTTGAAGTCGAGCCCCGTGTCGTCGTCGTCGCGCGGGCCGGTGTCAGAGCCCCACCAGTTGCCCGTCGCCAGCACCTGCGCGCCGGGCGACGACACCTTCATGCCGTGGTCCGTGAACAAGGTGATGCTGTTGTCGCGAAGCACACAGCCCAGCGTCGAGCAGGTCGCCGCCGTGAGGGTGATGCCGAACTGGCCGCGACTCACGATGTTCGAGTCTGCCAAGACCGTGCCGGATGCGATCTCCATGCCCGTCTGAGCGCTGTCGAGCGTGTTGAGCCGGACGGTCAGCGTGCCGCCGCTGCTCCCGTAGAGGCCTCTCGACCGAAGTCCGCGAACCAGGTTCTCGCGGACCGTGACATCGCCGGTCGCGATGGCCTCGATGCCGCCGCCGGCGCCGCCGGGGGCACTGTCGATGAGGTTGCGCTCGATCGCCAGCGTGGCCGCGCTGTTCCCATAGAGCGCTCGGCCCCACGGACCGAGGAGCTGGTTGTCGGCGATGGTCACCGTCCCGCCTGCGCTCACGATGATGCCGTCGCCGCTGGAGCCCGTCGCCCGCACTACGTTCGAGGAGGCGGTGACTGTGCCGGCTGACTGCACGTTGAGGCCCGAGCCCCCGGTTGTGCGCACCTCGTTGGAGTCCATGCGCGCACTGCCGGGATAGAGGACCATCGCCCAGACGTCGCTGGCCTCGAAGCTGTTGCCCGCCGCCGTCACCGGCCCGCTCCCTGCGCCCCGCAACAAGTAGTGCGCATACATGGCGTACGTCTGGACAAGACGATTGCCCCGCACCGCAGCACCGGCGTTGCCCCAGTTGAGGCTCAACGCCCCGGCGTCACCGCACCACTCGCGGGCCCCCGCACGTAGCACGTTGCCTGTCACATCGAGAGTGACTCCGTCTCCGGCGACGAACGAGGCCGCCTGCAAATGCGTGTCGAAGACGTTGTCGCGAATGACGAGCCCTGTCTGGCCGGGTCGCTCCCCTCTGAAGTGGCTCGTGAAGTCGCACGTCCACGCCTCGTTCACCGACGTGAACGAGGTGCCTAGGACCGAGTCCACGCTCGATCCGCCCGTCACCAGCACGTGCCAGGCGGTGGACAACCCGCTCGTCCCCAGCAGCGGCATCCTGCTCTGGTTGTCCAGCACCAACGCGTAGTAGCCGCTCCAGTTGTCGCTCCGGAGCGTACTGCCGACGACGCGCACCGTGCTCGTGTCGAGCACCGCCAGCGCCGTGCCGTTGAAGGACCGGCTGTCGTTGTTCCGGTAGGTGGTGCCCCCGATGGTCACCCTCGTCAGGTCCGCGGCGCTGCGCGAGAGCCGGAGGCCGTTCCCCGCGTTGGCCTGCACGGTCACGTCGGTGAACTGGGCCGCAGTCGCGGCGCGCAGCAGCCGCACCCCCTCCTGGCCGTTGTTGCTGAAGGCGGAGTTCGTGATCACCCGCGCCCGCGGGCGCACGGCGTTTAGCCCCCGACCCGCGTGATTCCGCACGATCACGTCGTTGAGCCACAGGCGCGCGCCGGTCGTGTCGCCCACGGCATTGATGCCGTCGTAGTTGAAGCCGGAGGTCGGGCCGACGATGGAGATTCGCCGGATATCCACCGTGTCGGACGTCGCCACTCGCAGCCCGTCATTGCTCTCAGCGGCCCTGATTATCGTGGTCGCGGCACCATCCCCCCAGAGGTGCAGGCGCTTGGGGATAACGACGGTCTCGTCGTAAGTTCCCGGGCGGACTCGCACCACGCCACCTTCCACTACCGCCGTGATCCCCTCGCCGATGGTTCGGAACGGCTCGGTCTCGCTGCCCGTCGACGTCGCTCCGGTGTACGACCAATCCACCCACGCGATGGTCAGCGCCTCGACCGCGACCCGTGCCGTGGATGTGACCGACCCGCCCGTCGCGGAGATCGTCACCACGCCGACGCCGCGCCCAGTCACCATCCCCGACGCATCCACCACGGCCACTGACGTGTCGCTGCTCGCCCACGACAATGCCGCTCCGGGAATCGCGACGCCGCCGGAATCGAACGCCGTGGCCCGGAACGGAGCCCGGTCCCCGACAGCGAGGAGGAGGGAATCCGGAACAATCTCGATTCGCGCCACCACCGGGCTAACCACCACCACAAGCGTGTCCGCCAGCTTCGGCGTGCCACCCAGATCGACAGGTTCGTTCGCCCGGAGCACGATGCGCGAAGTCCCGCCGCGCCGCCCACGCACAACGATGCGAGCAGAGTCGAGCACGCTCACCGTCGCGACGTTGGTGTCGGAGTTCGTCAGAGCGAACGCGGAGCCACTGTAGTTCGGGAGACTCCAGAAGGTCTGCGACCGATAGCCGTTCCGGTCTCGGAAGTACGCGCCGACGGTGTCCGTAGCCAGCCGCGTCGGTCGGAGCGTGTCCAGCGCGAGCTCGACGACGCGAACGTAGAAGCGGGTGTACGCCCACCATTCACCACTTGTCAGACCCGCGGCCGAGGCATACAACCGGGCCTCCCCCCACCAGTGCGCGGAGCTGTAGCGCCCGCGTGCCGTCAGCACACCTGTGACGGAATCAACGGACACGTTTCCAGGGTTGTCTGAGCGCCAGCGCATGGCATCCGTGAGGCGGGGGATCGCATAGCCGTTCCGGTCAACGGCCTCCGCCATCACCCGGAAGGTGTCCCCCGAAGCCGTGAATTCCCCCGGCCACCGCGTTTGACGAATGCCCACGGCCTCCTGGTACACGGAAACGACCGCCGTGTCGGCGCGCGACCCGCCCGTCACCGTGATTCGTGCTGCCCCCTCCCGCCGAGCGGTCACGAGGCCAGCCTGCGAGACGACCGCTATGGCCGTGTCACTGCTCGTCCACAGCAGCAGTGGAGCGTCGACCACCCCTCCCACCGGGTCGGTCACGGTCGCGGTGAACCGCACCGTGTCCGCGACCGCCGACAGCCCTGCCGAGTCACGGTCCAGTGCGACGGTCGCATAGGTGTCAGAGATCGCCACGCGGCTCGAGTCCCACCGCTGCTCCGATCCCACCGCAACCAGAGCGCGGAGATAGACGACGCCGTAGCCTACGCTGCGAACACCCGCCCGAGTGGCGCCGACGGAAACCAGCGCCAGCGTCGCCGGGTCGCTCGTGCCCCACGTCACGCCGTACCGCGCGGAGTCGATCGCCACCCCGCGCGCGTCCCGGACGGCGAGCGTGAAGACCCGGCTCTCGTCCCCTAGGGTGAGGATCATCGCCGTGTCCGGAGCCACATCCACGGACGCGAGCACCTGGCTCACCGAGACGGTCGCCGAGCCGGTGACCCCCTCGACGGTGCCGCGGAGCGTCGTCGCTCCGTTGCGGCGGCTGGTCACCCGGCCCGTGATCGGATCCACCGTGGCGACGGTCGTATCTACCGTCTCCCAGCTGGCGGCGCGCCCCGTCACCACATACCCCTTCCGGTCGCGAGCCGTGACGCCGAAAGTCGCCGTGTCGGTGAGCGAGGCGAACGTCCGCTCAGTCGGAGTGATCGCGACGGTCGCCACGCTCTGTCGGACGACCAAGGCGACCGTATCGGCCAGGCTCGCCGAGGTCGCGATGAGGCGTGTCGAGCCCTCCGCGCGGCTGGTCAGTTGCCCGCCAGCCCAGACCTTCGCCACCGCCGAGTCGAGGCCGCGCCACGAGATTGCCCGGCCCGGTACCACCACGCCCATCGCGTCCCGCACTTCCGCGCGGGCGACCAGGGTGTCGTTCAGCGCGTCCACCACCAGCGTGTCAGGTCGGCTCACCGTCGTGATCAACACTGCCACCGCCACCTGGCTCACCGTAACCGTCGCCGTGTCCGCCTGGAACCCACCGCTCGCCACCACCCGCGCCGTCCCGTTCCCCCGCGCCGTCACCAGCCCCGCCTGATCCACCCGCACCACCGCTGTGTCACCACTCGTCCACGTCAACAACGGACTCGGCACCGGGCCCGCCGCATCCGTCACCGCGGCCGTCAGCTGCACCGTCGCCCCCACCGCCCCCAGCGTCACCGTGTCCCGACCCAGCACCACGCTCACGTAGCTCGGCGTCACCACCACCCGCGCCGAGTCCCCAACCCCGTTGCCCGACACCGCCCGCACGTACGCCACCCCGTACGCCTCCCCCCTCGCCGTCGCCCCCACATCACTCCCGCCGCTCACGCTCGCCACCGCCGGATCGCTCGACGCCCACGTCAGCGCGTACCGGCTGGTGTCGATCGCCACTCCCCGTGCGTCCCGCACCGCCACGCCGAACTCCCGCGTCAGCCCTACCCCCGCCAGCGTCGCCGTATCGGGCACCACCTGCACCTGGGCCACCACCTGCGCCACCGCCACGCCCAGGCTCGCGCTCTGGTCCCCCGCCGTCGCAGTGATCGTCGCCGTCCCGTTCCCCGCCGCCGTCACCAGCCCCGTCGCGCTGCCCACCCGCGCAACTCCCGTGTCGCTCGACGCCCACTGGAAGCTCGCCCCACCGATCAGCAACCCGGTCCCATCCCGGGCCTGCGCCCGGTAGCGCACCGTGTCGCCGATCGCGCCCAGGGTCGCCGGCAAGGCAGGCCAGACAACCGCGACCGTGCTCACCGTCCCCACTGGCACCAGCGGCGAGCCCCCCTCCGCTTCGAGGGTGAGCCAGGGGCTGTAGCGCACCTGCCCCATGCCGCTCGTCCCGTCGTACACCCGCACGCCGGTACCGGTGGGGTTGAAGCCGAAGCCCGTCGCGTCCTCATCCCGCGGCCCCGTTGCCGACCCCCACCAGTTGTCCCGCGCATCCGCCTGCGCTGCGACCTCCACTGCCCGCAGCCCGTAGTCCGTGTGGCCGATGATAGTGTTGTTGCGCAGCACGCAGCTAGCCGCCGTGCAGTTGCCGCTCCGTAACTGGACGCCGAACTGGCTCCAGCGGATGGTGCTGCTGTCCACGACGACCTGCGCCGAGCCCACGTCCACGCCGCCGCGCGCGCTGTCGATGGTATTGCGCCGCAGCGTCAGCGCTCCGCTCCCATCGCCGTAGATGCCCCGCTGCCACGGTCCGGTCATGCGGTTCCCAGACACCGTCGCGGGGCCGCTGCCCGCAACCTGCACAGCCCAGCCTGCCCCCACCAACCCCACCACCTGGTTGTAGCGGACCAGTGCCGAGCCGCTCGGCGAAACGTGCAGGCCATTGCCGTTGTTCGTGCGCACCTCATTGGAGTCCACCCGCGCGCTGCCGGGGTACAGCACCATCGCCCAGACGTCGCTCGTCTCGAAGCTGTTGCCCACGACCGCTACCAGCCCACTGCCAGAGCCCCGCATTAGACGCTTGCCGTACATGTCGTACGCTTGAGCAAGGCGGTTGCCCCGCACCGTCGCGCCGGCGCTGCCCCAACCGAGGTTCAGCGAGCCCACGTCTTCGCACCAGCCGTAGGCCCCTGCCCGCAGCACGTTGTTCGTGACCTCCAGCACGACGTCGTCACCGACCGCGATCGACGCTGCCTGCAGTTGCGCGTCGAACAGGTTGTCCCGCACCACCAGACGCGCTTGCCCCACCCGGGCACCGCTGAAGCTGCTCACGTAGTCGCAGGTCCACGGCCGGTGGCTCGACGTGAACGCGTTGCCCACCACCGAGTCCACGCTCGATCCGCCGGTTACCGTCACATGCCACGCCGTCGCCAGCGCGCTGGTCCCGAGCAGCGGTAGCCGGCTCCCGTTGTCCAGCACCAGCGCGTAGTAGCCGCCCCAGTTGTCGCTACGCAGGGTGCTGCCCGTGATCCGCACGGTGCTCGAATCCAGCACCGCCAGAGCCGTCCCGTTGTAGCGCCGGCTGTCACCGTCCCGGTACGTGGTGCCGCCGATCGTCACGCGGCTCAGCTCCGCCCGTGCGCGCTGGAGCAGCACGCCGTTGCCACCGTTGTTCTCAACCAGCACGTCGCTCAGATGCGTCACCAGGGCGGCGTCGGTGATCTTCACGCCTTCGTTGCCATTGGCGCGGAAGGTGCTGCGCAACACCTGCAGCGCCCCCGGCCGCACCACGTACAGGCCCATCCCGGAGTTGTTCCGCACCACTACATCGGCCACCACCACCCGCGGCCCGCCACTCAGGTCACCAATCACCCCGATTCCGTTGTACGCAGCCCCGGTGATCGTCACCCCCTTGATCTCCACGCTATCCGTTCCGGTCACCCGGACGCCGTCGTCGCCGCTCGCCGCCCGAATCGTCACCACTGCTGCGCTGTCACCCCACAGACGCAGCTTCTTGCCGATCACCACGGTCTCGTTGTAGGTGCCCCGCCGCACTCGCACCACGCCGCCCACACTCACCGCCGTCACCGCCTCGCCGATCGTCCCAAACGGCTCGGTCTCACTGCCCGTCGACGTCGCTCCCGCGTACGCCGAGTCCACCCACGCCAGCGTGAGGTCCTGGACGGCCACGCGGACCGAGGTCGAGACCGGCCCGGAGGTGGCGGTGACGGTCGTCGCGCCCAACCCGCGGCCCGTCACCACGCCCATGCTGTCCACCGTCGCTATGCCTGCGTCGCCGCTCCCCCAGGTGACCAGCTGCGGGGATATCGTCGTGCCGCCCGAGTCCCGCGGGATCGCTGTCAGGCGCACCCGGTCCCCCACCGCCAGCAGGCTGGAATCGGGGCTCACGTCCAGCCGCGCCACCACCGGAGCGACCAACACGACTACGGTGTCCGCCAGCTTCCGCACCAGCGTGTCCGCATCCGCGGGGCCCGAGAGCGTCAGCACCACCCGCGCCAGACCCGGCCGCCGCCCCGTGACGGCGATCCGCGCCGAGTCGACCACCACCACAGTCGCGACCGCCGTGTCCGAACTGGTCAGCGCGTACGCGTCGCCGCTGTAGTTCGGCAGGCTCGAGAACGTCTGGGCCCAACTGCCGTTGCGGTCCCGGAACGACGCCACCACGGTGTCCGTTCGCAGCCGCGTCGGCCGCAACGTGTCGGCGGTGAAGAGGACCGTGCGGACGTAGGGCCGCACGTTGGCCCACCAGCACCCGCCCTGTGCCGCCCCCACCGCCACGTAGACACAGACGTCGCTGTACCAGTACTGCGGACCGTGCCGCCCGCGCGCCGTGAGCACCCCCGTCACCGGATCGACGGAGACGAGCGCAGCATTGTCCGTGCGCCACCGCAAGCTGTCGGCCACGCGCGGAATCGTGTAGCCGTTGCGATCGTGGGCCTCCGCCACGACGCGGAACGTGTCGCCAAGCGCCGTCATTTCGCCCGGCAGCCACCTCGTTTGCCGAATGCCCGCGACCTCCTGGCGGACGGTCACCGCTGCCGTGTCGGCCCGGGTGCCACCCGTCACCGTGATCCGCGCCACGCCGTCCCGGCGGGCCGTCACCGTGCCGCTCTGAGCGACATCCGCCACCGCCGTGTCGCTGCTCGTCCAGGTCAGCAGCGGCGAGATGATCCCGTCCCCGAGGCTGTCCGTCGCCTCGGCGCTGAGCCGCACCGTGTCCGCCAACGCCCTGAGCGTCGCGGTATCGCGCACCAGCGTGACGCTCGCATACGTGCCGGTGACCACCACGCGGCTCGAGTCCGCCCGCTGCGTCGCACCCGTCGTCACCACGGCCCGCACGTATGCAGCCCCATTCCCCGCGCTCCGGACCCGGACCCCTGTCGCCCCAGCCCCCAGGAGCGTCGCTACACCGGTCACCGTGGAGGCCCACGCCGTCGTGTAGCGAGTCGTGTCGATCGCCACGCTCCGGCCATCCCGCACCGCCAGCGTGAAGGCCCGGCTCTCATCGCCCAAGACGAGGATACTCGCCGTGTCCGGTGACACGTTCACCGACGCCACCACCTGGGTGACCGTGACCCCGGCCTGCCCGGTGACCCCCTCCACCGCGGCGCGTATCACGACGGATCCGTTGCGCACCGTCGTCACCCGGCCGGCCGCCGAATCCACCACCGCGACCGTTGTGTCGGTGCTCGTCCAGCGCACCGCCCGGCCGGAGACCGCCGTCCCCTTCCGGTCCGTCAGCCCCGCCACGAACGTCAGCGTGTCCGTGAGCGCCGTGAACGTCCGGTTGGCGGGGCTCACCTCCACCGCCACCACCATCTGCCGCACCACAACCGCCACCGTGTCCGCCAGCGCTCCGGATGTCGCGATCAGCCGCGCGGTTCCCTCCGCACGCGTCACCAGGATGCCCCCGCTGCCGACCGTGAGGACCGCGGGATCCGGCCCCTTCCACGTGAACGTGCGTCCCGGGATGGGCGCGCCGCGTGCATCCCGTACCTCGGCACGGGCAACCAGCGTATCGTTCAGCGCGTCCACCACCAGCGTGTCCGGCCGGCTCACCGTCGTGATCACCACCGCCACCGCCACCTGGCTCACCGTCACCGTCGCCGTGTCCGCCTGGAAACCCCCGCTCGCCACCACCCGCGCCGTCCCGTTCCCACGCCCCGTCACCAGCCCCGTCTGATCCACCCGCACCACCGCTGTGTCACCACTTGTCCACGTCAACAACGGACTCGGCACCGGGCCAGCCGCATCCGTCACCGCGGCCGTCAGCTGCACCGTCGCCCCCACCGCACCCAGCGTCGCCGTGTCCCGCCCCAGCACTACGCTCACATAGCTCGGCGTCACCACCACCCGCGCTGAATCCCTTACCCCGTTGCCCGCCACCGCCCACACGTACGCCACCCCGCGTCACTCCCCCCGCTCACGCTCACCACCCCCACAGCGCTGGTCCCCCACGTCAGCGCGTACCGGCTCGTGTCGATCGCCACTCCCCGCGCATCCCGGACCGCCACGGCGAACTCCCGCGTCAGCCCTACTCCCGCCAGCGTCGCCGTGTCCGGCACCACCTGCACCTGAGCCACCACCTGTGCCACCGCCACGCCCAGGCTCGCGCTCTGGCCCCCCGCCGTCGCAGTGATCGTCGCCGTCCCGTTCCCCGCCGCGGTCACCAGCCCCGTCGCGCTGCCCACCCGCGCGACTCCCGTGTCGCTCGACGCCCACTCGAAGCTCGCCCCAGTGATCAGCACCCCCGACCCGTCCCGCGCCTGCGCCCGGTAGCGCACCGTGTCCCCGATCGCCTCCAGCGTCTGAGCAGAACTCGGCGAGACTATCACCACCGTGCTCACCGCCCCCACCGGCACCAGCGGCGAGCCCCCCTCCGCTTCGATAGTCAACCAGGGCTCGTACTGGACCTGCCCCACGCTGCTGGTGCCGTCGTACACGCGCACGCCGGTGCCCGACGGGTTGAAGCCGAAGCCCGTCGCGTCCTCGTCCCGCGGCCCCGTCGCCGACCCCCACCAGTTGTCCTGTGCCGCGACCCGCGCTGACGGGCTCGTGGCCTTCGCACCGAAGTCCGTCAGGCTCGCCAGCGTGTTGCGTGTGAGGACACACGTGGACAAGGCGCAGCTGCCGCTCCGGAACTGGATGCCGAACTGCCCTCGGCGAATGGCGTTGCTGTCCGCGATCACCTGCGACTGCCCGAGATCCGCTCCCCCTTGCACGCTGTCCATCGTGTTCCGGCGCAGCGTCAGCGACCCGCTCGCC
>Ga0316628_100001574_pt1 | contig 16248 bp, 8 predicted proteins | sample OWC_Aug_M2_C1_D5_FD_207648 | JGI IMG/M metagenome (GOLD analysis project Ga0316628, IMG submission 207648) | Wetland soil microbial communities from Old Woman Creek delta, Ohio, United States - OWC_Aug_M2_C1_D5_C | ecosystem: Environmental > Terrestrial > Soil > Wetlands | place: USA: Ohio... | reverse complement strand
CTCCATCTCACCGGGCCGGAAGCCCATAGCCGCTGTCGCCGCCAGCGACACCTCCACAGGTGAACTAGGTTTTGCCTCCGCCTTTGAAAAAAGGGGATGGAGGGGAATGTTGTTGCGCGACCAGGGTCGATCTGCAGCCGGTCGTTCGGCGACTTTCCATCCGCTCTCATTGATAAGCCAATCGATGAACGCGCCGACAGCGTCGGGCAGCGATTTCTCAATCGCTACGTTGGAGAGTCTTCGATAGCCGTAAGGCTCGGGCACCGGAAGCGCGATAACGGACGGCTGTCCTGCGGCATCGCTCCGAAATGGCTCGAGCGGCACGTACGCCGCTTGCAGCGCGTCGCTGTCGCCGCTCATCATGGGCTCGAAGGCAGCATTTACCGCGCGCTGGATGTTCTGCCGCGCGCGAAAACTGGTGCGCAGCGTCACGCGTCTGGCGCCCGCCGCCTCGAGCATCTCATAAACGCTGCGATAAATGCCGACATCGGCGCGCCGGAAGCGATAGATGGACTGCTTGGGGTCACCCACCAGGAAGAGCTTGCCGGAAAGCGGGCGAGTTTCGCGCCAGTTCGTCGCAGCCGGATCGCCGGCAGCTAGAAGCAACAGGATCTCGGCCTGCAGCGGATCGGTGTCCTGAAATTCATCGACAAAGATTCGTTTGAAACGCTGTTGGAAACTCAACCGCACGCCTGCGTTATCCCGGATGAGATCTCGCGTCTTGAGCAGGAGATCGAGAAAATCAAGAGCGCCGGCTTTGGCTTTTGCCGCTTCATACGCGCTCACACAGCCGCGTAGCTCGTCCCGCAGCGCCGCGGCGAGATCCGCATTGGCATCCTCCTCGAAACCGGTCAGAGCATTCTGCAGGTTTTCCCGCGCCCGCCACACATCTTCGCGCAGGACGCCGCTGCGGTAATTTCTGCCGCTCCCTTTGCGCTCGGCTCTAAAGTCGCGATTGCGGCTGAGCTCGATGAGGCCCGCCTCCAGCCGATCGTAGTCCCGCGCCGCGACTGATTCGCTGCGGCGGATCTCGTCTGCGAGCTTGCGGGCCGCCCAGCTATCCGCGTACAGAGTGTCGTGGGCCGATCCCGGCGGCTCCAACCAGTCGGTGAAGCCATTCAAGAGCTGAACCAGCTCGTCGACCCGTGAGCAGCGGTCGAAGGGCGGGCGCTGCCACTCTCCGTCGAAATCGCGCCATTGGATCAGCTCCCACCCTGCCCGGTGCAAGCGATCGATGGGACCGTCGCCGCCATCCGCTTGAGCGCCGAAACCGCCGAACGTCGCGCGGCGCAGCGAGCGCTTCACGCCTTCTGACGGATCGGCAAGCTCGCTTTCCAGCCATTGGTGGAACCCTTCATCATACATGCGCGCCGCCTGCGCTTCGGTCAGGACTGTAAACAATGGATCGATTTTCGCTTCGACTGGACGCTCCCGGAGAAGATCCGCGCAAAAGCCGTGAATGGTGCTGACCTGCGCTTCCTCGAGCCGGCCGAGCGCGCCGTCGAGCCGGTCGCGCTCTTCCGATCCGCCTGCAGATGCTCCTCTCGCCTCTTCGAGCGCCTCGCGCAGACGCAGCTTAAGCTCGCCCGCGGCCCTTTCCGTGAAGGTAACGGCGACGACCCCCGTCACTTCGGCGCGGCCGGTTTCAATCACGCGCACAATGCGCCGGACCAGCTCCGTGGTTTTGCCGGTGCCGGCCGCGGCTTCGACGATAAGCGTATCGTCAAGCGCCGTGGCGATCTGGTCGCGATCGGCTTGATCGGCAAGCGGCGGGCTCATGGTCGTCGTCTCAATTCCATCAGGTCGGCGATCTGTTCGTGTGCTTTGCGGTGCGCCCGGCGCTCCTGATTCGGACCGCACACCGGCAGGAAGTCGCAGAATGCGCACGCCTTCTCCGCCGGCGCGGGCGGCAACATGCCCAGTTCCATTGCCCGATCGATGACCTCCAGCGCTTCGATGCCCATCCGGCGCGTCTGCTCGTTGATGGGAACATTATACTCGGTGAAGCCACCCGCGGTCGTGCAATATGAAAAGCGCGCCGTTTCTACGGTGCCTCCCGTTGCCGCCTCGACGGCGAGACTGTAGATCACCGGCTGGAGCTGCTGGCCATGGCCGATGATCGATCCGCGCTCGGACCGGTTCTTCGATGTCTTGTGGTCGGTGACTCTCAGAACCGTGGTGCCGGGCTTGCGCTCAACCAGATCGACCGCGCCGCGCAAAATGAAGCGCCCGTCGATGGTCACCGGCTCGCGCCGGCTCTTCTTGTCGCGCCCGGGCGCATCGGGCAAGCCGAAGGCAAACTCGAACAACCACGGCTCCCATTCCGTGCTCCGAGCGAGATCGCGCGCCCAGATGTGCAAGTCGGTACGGATACTCGCAATTTCGTCCTGCCACACGCGATCCACCGCGGGCGCAAGCAACTCGGCGTAGTTTGCGGCGATGCGTGTGAGGGTTAAGTCGAGAACTTCGATCAGCGCGTCGATCGGCGTCGTCGCGAGCGCCATTTTCCCCTGCTCCAACGCGCGAAAGAATTCAGCCACCACCTCATGAAACAAGCTCCCCTTGGTGAGCGGGTCCATGCGCTCGAGCGGCTCGGGTTCTTCCAGCGGTTCGAGGTGATACAGCGCCGATAAAAGGAAGCGATAGGGACAGGTCGCGTAATTCTGCAGCGCCGATACGGAGTATGGGCGCGCGCCCAGCCGCTGCGACTGGAGAAAGGGACGCGTGGCATCCGTGACCCGGACGAGCCCGTCATAGGGCGACCATGGCTTCCTTGCGCGCGCCCAGCGCTCGCTCGCCGAGCGCCGCACGCAGTCGTTCAGCCGGAGCATGTAATGCGCGCGGCCTTTCACGTCCTCTTCGCTGCGCATCAAAACGCGCAGCACCGACAGATCGTGCTCGAAATCGTCGATGGCGTCTTCGGGGCGTTGAGGCGCCGGCCACGCCAGGCTCGCGTTGCCTTCTTCCGAAGCTTCAAGCTCGATCTGCTGATGGTCGGGGATGCGGCCGCTCACGGCGCGCATGACTTCGAGCGCGTAGAACGACGGGACGCGCGCGCGTGCCTCCGCCGTCTCGATCCGCGGGAACGAGACATACAACCGTTCGGTCGCCACCCCGGCCGCCAGGCGCAGCAACAGCCGTTCATGCTCGGCGCGATCATCTTGCAGCACTAGATCGCCGCCAATCTCACGCCGGAGATCGTCCAACAGGAGCGGATCCTCGCGCACCTTTTGCGGAAAGAGACGCTCGGCCAAACCCGGCACGAACGCGACGCGGAACATGCGGCCGCGCACTTGGTCGGGGCTGCAAACGAACACCCGGCCGTACCGCTGCGCGGGCGGCTCGACTTCGAGCGCTGCCAGGCGATCGGCAAGCACGTCGCGCACCTCGGCCAGGGTTACTGGCCCCACCGTCGCCATGGGACGCAGATCGGCAAGCACGCGCAACACGAACTCGGGGCGCCGGAGCACCCGCGGCGCAAATCGTTCGAGGCGCTGAAGCCAATCTCCCCACCTGGCCTCCTTGGGCCAAGCAGACATCGCTTCGATCAGTGGCAGCGCGAACGCGCTTAGGTGCGCAAGATTCAGCCGCTCGCGCTCCAGGTGCGCGATGCGCGGCGTGTCAGGCTGGTCCGATGTCAGCTCGCGAATCTTTAGCCCATATTCCGCAGCCAATCCGTTGAGCCGTCGCGCCCAGCGATCACTGCCGCCGATTACAGCGGATTCAACGAGCAAGCTTTCCCACTTCCATGGCGCTCTGAGTGTGCCGGCAACCACAGCCTGATCGCCATCATGGATGGCGGACAGCTGGTCGTCGTCACCCTCGATATCCTCGGATTCATCGGCCGAGTGTTCGGAGAGGACGCCGAACACGTCGTCGCGTGAAGCCATCCACGTCAAGTTGCCGGATGCCGCTGAAGCGTTGTCAGATTCGTCGAGGGACGGAACCTGAGCGAGCGAAAGATATTCGGCAAACCGTTTGGCGGAAAAATTCTCGGTCGCGCAACTCAGCATGGCAAGAAAAGCTCGGCCTGTTGGGTCTGGACGACGGGTGCCCCGATCGAAATACGCCGGGATCCCGGCCCGGGAGAACGCGTGCTCCAGCAACCCGATGTACTGCGGCGTCGAGCGGATGACGATCGCCATCTCATCGAAGCGGATGCCGCGATCGGCTTCTTTGAGGATCCGGCGCGCGATCTCGACGCATTCGCGGCCTTCGCCCGGCGCCGAAAACCACACCAGTTCACCCGTGCGGCTTCGCTCGGGCGGAGGCTCTTTGGAAAAGAGATAACGCGCAAGCTGGGTCAGATCGCTCTGCTCAGTTTTTTCTATGATCTGGAACCGCGCGCCGCGCTTTTCCAGCCGGCTTACGGCAGACGTATCGCCTGCCGGCACGGTAATCATCGCCTGCGGCGACTGCTGAACCAAAGCCCAGAGAAACTGCGCTTCGGTTTCAGATTCGAAGGGGACATCAAGCAGCAAGAGCGGCATCGGCGGCCAGCCGGTCACAGGCGAGCCCAATGCCTTGGTGGCGGTCTCGAACAATGATGCCCGATCGCTGGCGCCGGCCTCGTTCAGGAGCGTGTCCACGCGATCGAGCAAAGCGGCAAGGTCGGTCCCGCTGCGCGGCAGTCTGGCCAAGTCACCGCTGCGGACAGCGGCAAGTCTTAAGTCGAGCAGCGTACGCGCCAGCGCCTTCGGAAAGCCAGGCGTCTGAGACACAGGCGAGAAATACTGGAGCGCGTCATCGCTCAGCGCCTCGAACGCCGCGCGGGTCGCAACCGCCTCGTGCCCGAGCGTCGTCGCGGGAGCGCGTTCGCGCGCAGCCAGTTCCATTAGAGCCAGCCGCGCCGCGAGCTGCGTGAACGAGAGTCGATGCAGTCCAAACGTCGCGCCTCTCTCCAGCGAAATCGCGCGCGCCAAATCATCGACCGAACCGCGCGACGCGCCGAGCAGAAGCACCTCCGCTCCGGGCTCAAACTGCTCCACAAACCGCCGCGCCTCGCGCAGGCGAACCGCCGCGGAGCCGGACTGAACAACCGTGACGGCAGAATCGCTAGTGCGCATTACTCATGCCACGACGAGAAATGCTGCACCCTATTTGGTTCAAGTCGTTCAATCCCCCTCCTTGCTCCTCCCCCGCGTCGCGGGGAAGGAAACAGGTGGGGGCTGGAACTTTTGGAACGATTGGAACGAATCATCCTTCATAATGTAGTCCCGCCGGACGTTCCGGTTTCGCCTGTCTGTGCCAACGAGTAACTGGTGCTTCGGCCGCCGCCCGCGTCTTTGACGAGAATGCCGTGGTTAACGAGATCGAGGATATCGCGCAACGCCGTATCCTGTGAGCATTTCGCAATCGTCGCCCATTTGGATGAGGTCAGTTTTCCTTCAAACCCGTCCAGCAGCTTGTTGAGCATCAGACGCTGGCGGTCATTCAACGGCGTGGCGCGATGCGCTTCCCAGAAACGAGCTTTTTGCAAAACGCTGCCGAGGGTTTCTTCCGTGCCGTCAAAGGCGCGATCAAGGCAAGCGAGAAACCACTCCAGCCACGGCGTAATATCGAGCTCGCCTTTCTGCGTCTTCTCAAGCATTTCGTAATAGGTCTTTCGTTCCGTCCTGATCTGCGCCGACATGCTGTAAAAACGCTGCGAGCTTTGTTCAGAAAGGGCCAGCGCCATATCAGCGATCGCGCGCGCAATGCGCCCGTTTCCATCGTCAAAAGGATGAATCGTGACAAACCACAAATGAGCAAGCCCCGCCCGCAGGACCGGATCTCTTTGATCTGCTCCATTGAACCATTTTAGAAACGCGGCCATTTCTTTCTTGAGGCGTTTTGCCGCCGGCGCGTCAAAATGCACACGTTCCCGTCCAAGCGCACCCGACACAACCTGCATCGGTCCCTTGGAATCGTCACGCCACCGGCCAATGGCGATTTTCTTCATGCCACTGTAGCCTGTCGGGAACAGCGAAGCATGCCAACCGAATAGCCGTTCGTCTGTGAGCGGCGCGCCGTAATTCTGCGTGGCATCCAGCATCATTTCGACCACCCCTTCGACGTTGCGACCCGCGGGTGCTAATCCGCCGATGTCTATACCAAGCCGCCGGGCGATAGAGGACCGTACCTGCTCACGGTCCAGAATCTCGCCTTCAATTTCGGAGGATTTAAGAACATCCAGAGTGAGGTTTCGCAGCGTGGCTTCCGCCCGCAGGGAAAAACCCAACGTCTCCATACGGCCGACAAGGCGTCCCTGGCGGTGGCGCAACGCCGCCAAAGGCCCAGCCAGTTTTTTCTGGTCCCACTGAAAATCCGGCCAATCCGGTAATTCGTGAATGTAGAGGCTCATTCTCCGCACCCTATGCGGTGAATATAACAACCAATCACCGCATGATCAACGCTTTTCACCGCTCACTTTGCGGAGAATATCGTCCCAAATCGCCGTACAGCCCGGGTTATCCGCCTGCAAATCACTAACGAATCCATGGCAAAGGCCGTTCCGTGCGTTAATCACGATTTCGCTAGAAGAATTCAGCGCACGATACGGAAGCCAATGCCTTAACGGCAAAGAGCCCTGAAGCGACGAACAGGGATTAACCACAAACGCTCGTTTGACGACTCCACGCGCACGTGAAGCGTCAAAAAATCTACATAACGATTACAGAGCCGGGTTGTTCTAAGGAATAGAACCGGGCTGGCCGAATGCCTCGGGCCGCGCATGTAAGGGTTCGGAAAAGATAACTGACAAATGAGCCGGTATACCGGTAGCGCCGAATACACATCTCGACTTGCTTTTGAATTTCATCTTCGTAACCTCGCCAACGCGAGAGGAAATAGTCCCGCTCGATCCAACCATCAACCGTATACCTGATGAGACCGACTAGTTTTTGCCGCGCCAGCAAATTCCCGTTCTGAGCAAGCCGTACGAACTTGATACCTATCACATCCCTGATTCGTCTGTCCTGTTTGTCCAAAGACGTGAGAAATACGTATAATTTATCCCGGTACTTTCTCAATAACGTGTCCACTTCGGATTGATCTTCATATGGAGCCGGATTCTTTTTGCGTCTCGCCGGCGTCCAGCGTCTCTGAAACTTACGGTCTAAGGCATACGTCAAGCGATCCCAATCTATTCCCCCAAACTCTCCGCGGAGGTTTTTCCGAATGAAGCGATAACAATGAGGCGCGTGTGTCCTTATCCACGAGCTGTTAAAGATTCGCGGCTGATATTTTCCGAGCAGTATGTTCATATTAGCAACAACCGAACTGAAATCCATAAGTTCTTCTCTTGCACGACGCCTATCGCGCATTACCCTGCCGTTAGACCGCAATCCCGCCTGCGCGGCGTGATTCGACGGCAGCAATGCTTATCATGGCTCGATTTGTGAAAAAACGAAACGCCCGTTAACGGTCGGTCGGAGAAGCAGACTTTATAAACGCCGCAAACGCATCGAGTACCTTTTGTGTCTCGCGCGGGAGTGCTTAAGCCGGTACTGCGCTATCGTTCCGCAGGTTTCATAACGCACGACGTCGGCGAGCCTCAAGGCGCCTAAAATATTGCTGAGGCGATCGACAAATAAGTCCCAATTCAATTTAGGCCTCATCCCCGACCCATTCCGCTACTTCGTCAGCGGCGGCGGCTTGATCTCCTATGGACCTGATGTAGCGGACCAATACCGGCGCGCAGCCGGTTACGTCGATCGCATCCTAAAGGGCGAAAAGTCCGCCGACCTCCCAGTGGAACAAGCGACCAAAGTCGATTTGGTGATCAATCTCAAAACCGCCAAGGCCCTTGGCCTCACAGTGCCTCCGATGCTGCTCGCCTCCGCCGATACGGTTCTCAAGTGATCTTAATCCGACTTTGAACCTTGAACCACCTCGTCCCAGGCCCATCTAGCTTTTGTCATTGCTGCACTAGAAACATGAAACTGTGGCGTTGACCGAGGCACTGTCCCATTGCACGCGGCTGGAGGGCTTACGGCGATCGTTTGAGCCGCGACGATTTTTTAGACTGAGCTAAATAAGCGGCGCGACTCAAACACAACGGGCGCGAAACGCCGTCCCGCCTTTGTCACACAACGCTTAAGGACAAAATCAAATAGCAAACAGTTATAGCTTCGAATCTCCGACAGCACCCCAGCTTGCCTCTCGCTTAGATAACCTTTCTCGACGCAGCCGCGCAGCGAAAACAGCGGCATGACGCCGGGCAGCGGATAGTCTGAGCCGTTGACCAAGCGTGGATGCCAGTCGCTGCGGGCGAGCAATACCTCCAGGGGCGGTCCGATGCGGTTGGCCTGGGTTACGGTAGAGATTTCGCCGAACAAACGTCCTTCATAGCGCGGCTCATCCATCAATCGGGCAAACAGCGCAAATGCTTGCGCGCGCGGCCCATCAGGGCCATGGTCGATGTCGGTATGCGTCCCCAGCGACGCACAGTGGGCGGCGACGACGCGCAGGCCATGATCGAGCGGGCGGCGCAGTCGGAGCGGATTGTTCAAGGCATGGAATTGGCCGCCGTGCACCGCTTGCTCTGCGCCGGTATGCGTCAACAGCGGCAGATTCAAGCGCGCCAGCGCGGCGTAAAAGCCATCGCACTTCGATGAGGCCGGGTCCATGCCCATCGCCGACGGCAGCCATTTGACCGCACGGGCGCCGTTTTGCGCGGCCCATTCAAGTGCCGCCATCGCGTCCTTGCGATACGGGTGCACCGAGCAAATCCACTCGAAGCGGTCGGGCCGGCGGCGAGCCACCTCGGCTGCATAGCGGTCGGGAATATAAAATGCGCTCAGCTCCTCGCGCTTCGCGCCGCCCTCGTCGTAGTGAAAGTCGAAAGCCAGCAACATCGCCTTGGCGCCGGGTGGAAACGCATCGAGGTAGCCAGCAAGCCGGCGCACGAATTCCTCATCCACCTTTCCTTCTTGCTCCGCGCAAGCGGCGTTAAGGAAAAAACGCCGTTGCAGACTTTGCCACGGATGGAGCAACGACTTCATCTGTGGATTGATCCACACTCCGGTGTTGCCGTCGCCGATCCCGGCAAGGTGGACGTGGCAATCCCAGAACTCGGCCGGGTCCACTTCGTCCCAAGCGGCGCGGACGAGATCGTGGTTGCGCAAGTGTTCGGGCGGAGGAGAGGAAAGACAGGGATTGAAAAAGCCGGCTTCAAAAGACAAACCGCAGGCTTCGGCCAAGCGGTTCACACCGGCGCCGAGCGCGTGAAAAAAAGACCGCCAATTCATTTGATCTAGATAACCCGTATTATTCGCTGTGAGAAAAAACCCGATGACGCCGTGTCGATCGAGGGGTGAGATCGGCGGAGCGCGGCACCGGCCTGCCCCGAGCAAAGTCGAAGGGGACGAGCAGTTTCAATGGCGTCTTTGGTGCTCGGTTCGCCCCGCGAGTTTTGTCGAAGGACACCGCGAACATGGCCGTCTGATCAATGACTTTTTAGACATTGGCGTGCGCGTGCACACAACCTTTCAGCCCTTCCCGGAGCGCCTTGTCCACGCGCGCCTCGTAGTCCAACACTTCATTGAGCAAGATGATGTCGTCATAAGTTCCGTGCCCGCGACCCATAATCCGGGTCTCGGGATGCACACTGTTATGAGGCGCGATCGGGAGACTGTATTTCTTCCAGGTCTCATAGTATTTGCCCATGATCTCGAGGTAGAACTCCAAGGGGATAGCCGGTTGTTCGTGCTGCGAGACCAGATTTGAGCCGGGCTCACGGCGCCACTGATTGAGCCGCGGGAAAACGCCATGGCGCATCATGAAATCGAACCCCTCGCTGGTTGACTTGACGGCTTCTTTGACGGTGGCAAAACCGTAGGGTCTCGCCATTTCAACACCGCAAACAAAATTGGGGCGAACGTTGGCTTCGCCGAATACGTCGACGGCATCGACCATGCTTTGCACCCAACGGTCCCAGCCGATCCGCCGGTTCTTTCCCGGATTGATCCATTCGAAAAGCTTTCTATCCCATACTTCCATGTTGGCGTGGTGCCCATCCACCCCCGCCGCGCGGTAACGCTTGAGCGTCTCTTTATCCTTGGCGTTGGTTTGCAGATAAATATGCCGGCGGTGGCCGCCCCATTTAAGCGCAGAGGCGTATTCCAGATAAAAGCCGTCTTCATCCTTCCCATGCAGCGTCTTCAGGATCGTTCCGCCGGTAATCAGATAATCGATCAGCGGAGTGAAACCCACCTCGTCGGCGGCATCCTGCTCGATCGAACGGGCAACCTCGACCATATAAGAAACGGGTTTGACCGGCGGATTGAAAGTGAAGTCCTTGGACTCTTTCATCTGCCGCGCGTTGATATTGATGTCGCAAAAACGGCACTCTTCATCGGGACCCCAGTACTGACAGTTCCTAAACACGGTGACAAAGTATCCGTAGGCGATAATTTCATGATAGGCCGTGCCGTCCTCGAACCTGCGCGTGTAGTATTTCAAAGGCTTGGGGAAAGACACGTCGCAGATTTCATGGCCGTCGAGAACAAGCTTGGCCTTACCCTCCACGGCGTCAATCACATAGGGCGACTTTGAATCGAGAGTCGTCTGCACCGTTACCGGCCTGAGCGCATAGGGACCGCCGCGCATCATGAACCACTCGGGAATTCTCCGATGCTCTTTCCGCTGCATGTCTTTCATCGGCATGAGATCGTAGGAAAAGAGGCGATAGGACTTGACCAGCGCCTGCGAAGCCAGCTCCAGAGCCGCGTCAGTAAACCAGTGGCCGCCGCGCAGAAGATCATGCTTAAGAACGACTTCACGGGGAAGATCAGGATACTGGCGGAAGTACGATTCCAGCTCGCCGAGCTTGCGCCCAGTTGCCGGCTGAGATATCGCGTCCATATCGCCATCGCCGCTCCTTTCCAACCTTGAGATTCCGCCTGCTTGGTCTCGAACTATCTATGGCTTCGGTTCGCAAACCAGCTTTTATTCGCACAGCGCAAAACTTGCAACAGAAAAATGGCGTCAGGCCACACCCCAACTATTGGGATTCGCAATTTAGGGTGACGCAGAAACCAGACATTACGGCGGCATTTGCGTCACTGCATTCTGCGATTATCAATGGGACTCACTGCGGAATCCGGGATCAATTCAGGGTTGCGCGCTTGCAGGCGCGCCCAGCTGCATGAGCCGCACGGCCTCGCGGTAATGCTCCATGGCCTCGTCTTTCTTCCCAATCTGATCGAGGGCCTGCGCGAGACTCTCATGAGCCGGGGCAAATGTCGGATCGATGCGCGCTGTTTCGCGGAAAATTTCGATGGCCGCCGGTAAATCCCCTTGCGCGGCTAGCAACCTGCCTAGATTGATCCGCGCCGGCAATAAGTCCGGACTGACTCTGATCGCCTCGCGGAAATTCTCCGTCGCCTCCTGCAGTCGATCCTGCTTAACGAGCAAATTTCCCAGGCTCAAGTAAAAATCACCCGTCTCCGGGCTCAATTCCACAGCGCGGCTCAAATGTTTTGTTGCCTCCTCCAATTCTCCAAGCGTCGTTAAGGCATTGCCCAAGGCGAAGTGCGCGGCAGCGGATCGAGGATCGATCTTGAGCGCTTCCTGATACTCGCGAATCTGTTCATCGACCTTCCCCTGCTGGCCCAAATAATTTCCCAGATCGACGTGCGGAAGCGCTGCCGGGGGTGTCTTCGCTATATAATAGCGCAAATGATCGGTCGCCGCGTCCAGCCTGTTCAGCTCAGCCAAAGCAAGAGCAAGATTATAATGGGCATCCGTGTAATCCGGATCAATGCGCAGCGCCTGTTCAAAATGATCGACAGCCTCTTGAAATTTGTTCTGTGATTTCAGAATCACGCCCAGATAAACTTGAGCCCGGGTTGATCGCGGATTTACGCTGACGGCATGCCGCCACAGCGACTCCGAGTTACGCCAGATGTAAGTTTGGTTCCACGTCAACGCTCCCAGCACCAGCAACAGCAGCCCCGCAAGCCCGCTCGTTAACAGGATTTTCTCTTGCGAGTCCGGTAATCTCGAGTTACGCCGCAGCGCAAGAAGCGCACCGGCGCCAGCCAGTAGAGCCCAACTCACGCAGGAAAGATAGGTATAGCGATCGGCAACGAACTGGGGACCGCTTTGGGCCAATCCAAGCACCGGTGACACCACAACAATGTAACAGGCCCATGACGTGAGCAGGGCGGGCCAGCCCTTTCTTAGCGCAAGTGATCCGACGGTTATGGCAAGAACAACGATCGCGCTAATGACAAAAGGGAAATCAAATGGACTAAAAATATTGGGCCTTGGGTAGGGCTGATAGAAAGGTGACAACCTTAGCGGCAGTAATGTTTTCCAGATATAGAAGGCGAGGCCATACAGCGATTGCGCCACGCGGCGAGACACCGGATAACTTTCCAATTGACTCAAAGCCCCGGCATATTCCTGGGCAAATAGCGCAATCACGGCAAAGATAGTGCCCAAAATAAGAAAAGGAATTTTCTCTAAGATTACCTTGCGCGCGCTCGGCGCGAACCAGTCTCTCGGGTCGGCGCTCAACCGCCTCAATGGATACATGTCCAATATGATCAGAACGACGGCCAATGTCATTCCCGTAGCCTTGCTTAAGAGCGATGCAACGTAAAAGAACATCGCCCCCGCCATCCAACGTCGCCGCGCGTAATGTGGTTCTTGAACGCTGGCGGCGCGTAGATAGCAAATCAGTGTCCAAAACAGCAAATTTGCCGACAATACGTCGCGCCTTTCCGTGATCCAGGCCACCGATTCAACACGCAACGGATGGAGTGCAAAGACAAGCGCAGCAAAAGCCGCCGCCAGAGAAACGTATGTTGCTTCGATATTCGATAAGTTGCTGAACGCGAGCTGCAGAAATCGCCGGCCGATGAAATAAAGCAGGACGGCATTAACGCTATGGATTAAAAGATTGGTCAGGTGAAAACCAAAAGGGTCCTTGCCCCAGAGCAGATAATCCAGGCTCCAGGTGAGCCAGGTGAGGGGTTGGTAGTGACCCAGAAAAAGAGTCGTAAACATCCAGTGAAGCTGCGCCAACCCGAAACCCTGATAGTGGGAATTGTTAATGAGAGAGTCAAAGTCGTCCCAGTTGACGAAGTCATTCTGTAAGCTGGGCACAAAGGCGATGGCAGTAAGCAGAAAGACAACTGTAGGAATCACTATGTCGGCCAACAGACGGCGACGATTGGCTTGATTTGGAACGGCGGTGACTACCGCTTGCGGCCGGGGCGCAGATTTACGCTTTGCTCGATTCATTATTAAGGCTCGGAAATTAGGATGACGAAAACAACCCGACATTTCAAAGGTTTGTTGGTCACAATATTTCACGAACATCTATAATGCGACTTTGAAATAATGGCGGAAAACATTAGGATCCGGCGGTATCCAAAAAAACTGCTATAAGTAAGCGGGATGAAAAAATGGATTCGAGCACTTGCCGTCTTGCTATTGGCTTGAACTCCTTGACTTCTCTGTGATTGTCAGTCTAAAGGTTTTCATTTAACAACTAATTTAGTGATGGCCTATAACAGCTTAGAAGAGTTCGTTCAAGTTTTGGAGCGGCGCGGTGAGCTGAAACGCATCTCCCACCCCGTCAAAGCCGAGCTTGAGATCACCGAGATTGCCGACCGCGTGATGAAACGCGGCGGACCGGCGTTGTTGTTAGAAAACGTAGTAGGAAAGCAAATCCCGGTGCTGATCAATGCCTTCGGTTCGGAAAAGCGCATGGCGTTAGCCCTGGGAGTGGATGATGTGGCGGAGATCGCCCATGAGGTGGAAAAGCTCGTTCAAACTCAGCCGCCAAGAACTTTTGGCGACAAGCTGCGCCTTTTGTCTGAGCTCGTCCGTCTCGCCGGTATTCCGCCCAAGATTATAAATCGCGGCCCATGCCAGGAGGTAGTTCATCGCGATCCCGATTTAGGAATGCTCCCAGTGCTAACTTGCTGGCCCGGAGATGGCGGGCCGTTCATTACGCTTCCGGCGGTGTTTTCCAGAGATCCGCGCAGCGGCACACGCAACGTGGGGCTCTACCGGATGCAGCTTTATGACCGCAAGACCACCGGCATGCATTGGCATCTCCACAAACTCGGCGCGCGCCACTACCAGAAGCAAAAAGAAAAAAATGGCCGGATGGAGCTTGCCGTTTCTCTGGGCGGCGATCCGGCGCTCATTTATGCCGCTACCGCGCCGTTGCCGGACCAAATCGACGAGATTCTTTTCACCGGCTTTCTGAGAAAAAAGGGATTGGAGCTGGTAAAGTGCCTAACCGTCGATATCGAAGTACCCGCCAACTCGGACATCGTGATTGAAGGCTATGTCGACCCGGCCGAACCCTTGCGCCGGGAAGGACCCTTCGGGGATCACACCGGTTTCTACTCGCTGGCCGATGATTATCCCGTCTTCCACGTCACGTGCATGACCCACAAGGAAAAGCCGATCTATCTAACCACCATTGTGGGTCGCCCACCGATGGAAGACGCGTTTATCGGCAAGGCGACGGAGAGAATCTTTTTGCCACTTGTCCGGCTCATGCTTCCGGAAATCGTCGATATGAATCTGCCGGTGCACGGCGTCTTCCATAACCTGGCGATCGTGTCCATCAAGAAAGAATACCCCGCGCATGCGCGCAAGATCATGCACGCGCTGTGGGGCATGGGACAAATGATGTTTACCAAGACACTCATCGTCGTCGATCATGATGTCAATGTGCATGATTTAGCCGAAGTTACCTGGGTCGCGGGAAACCATATGGATCCCAAACGGGATACCATCTTTGTCGAAGGACCCGTGGATGTGCTGGATCACGCCGCGCCCGTAATGGGTTTTGGCTCCAAAATGGGCATCGATGCGACGAGGAAATGGCGAAGCGAGGGCTTTGAGCGCGAGTGGCCGGGGGCGATCGTAATGGATGAAAGGATCAAAAGTTACATCGATTCGATCTGGGAAAAGCTGGGGATATAGCGCGAGAATGTTCAAATCATTCAACGCGTTCCAGCCGTTCAAACCGTTGGGCTCAAAAGCGATTCAACGATTTGAACTGTTCGAACGACTCGAACGGCTTGAACCAGGTACATTGTCATTCGACAAGAGCCATGACTGTAATTGATCGACTTCGCAATTATGCCAGCCTCGTCCGCTTCTCGCACACGGTCTTTGCGTTGCCGTTTGCATTGGCTTCGGTGGCCCTGGCATGGCCAACGCACCCTGTGAGTTTTAGCGCTTTTTTGTGGATACTGTTGGCCATGGTAGGCGCGAGAAGCGCGGCGATGGGATTTAACCGATTGGCCGACCGGAAATTTGACGCCCTCAATCCGCGCACGCAAAGCTGGGAACTGCCGCAGGGCACCGTTAAATTTTGGGAAGCCGTGCTGCTAACGCTCATCGCATCGCTGCTCTTTATCTTCGCGGCTTACCGATTGAATCCGGTTTGCTTCATCCTTTCGCCCGTGGCGCTGGCCATTGTTTTCTTTTATTCGCTTACCAAACGCTTTACCTGGACCTCGCACCTGTTTCTGGGTGTTGCACTTGCCCTCGCCCCCGTGGGCGCGTGGCTCGCCATTTCCGATTCACCTATCGATCTTGAGGAGCTTAAAATTCCGTTTTTTCTGGGAATAGCCGTACTCTTCTGGCTCGCCGGATTTGACATTATTTATTCGCTCCAGGATCGAGACTTTGACCGGCAGCAGGGACTCAAGTCAATACCGGTGCGCTTTGGCGTCGCCGGCGCGTTGCGCCTCTCTGCCTTCTTTCACTGCTGCACGGCCATTTTTCTCGCGCTGGTTGGGCTCGCCGCCGAAGTCGGAGTGGTCTATTGGCTCGGTTTTGCCGCGGTCAGCGCCGTGCTATTCTGGGAGCACCGGATCGTTACGCCCACGGACCTGTCGCGCATCAATCGGGCCTTTTTTGACCTTAACGCGTACGTCAGTATCGGCTATTTACTGGCAATTATCACCGACGTTGCCTGGCGATCTTATTAAATCCAAATGCGCTTCGGTCCGCTGTTAGGAAACGTAGGGTGGGTAGAGGCGCATGGCGCCGAAACCCACCGCCTAGAACGATGGGTTTCGCCAACGCTCAACCCATCGTACTCCTGCTTCGTAGCGCAGCAGGCTGCGGGGGAATTAGACCGTAGAGGAGGGTCCTTTTCGACCGAAGAAAACGAGAATTTGCCATGATTGAGCACCTGATGATTTTTCTTATTGCCGCGGGCGTGAGTGCCTTCGGTACCGTTGTTGGATTTGGCGGCGGCGTGTTTATGGTTCCGATCTTGAC
>Ga0316628_100001573_pt1 | contig 16249 bp, 18 predicted proteins | sample OWC_Aug_M2_C1_D5_FD_207648 | JGI IMG/M metagenome (GOLD analysis project Ga0316628, IMG submission 207648) | Wetland soil microbial communities from Old Woman Creek delta, Ohio, United States - OWC_Aug_M2_C1_D5_C | ecosystem: Environmental > Terrestrial > Soil > Wetlands | place: USA: Ohio... | reverse complement strand
GGGTGGTGGTGAACGCGCTGCCCGAGTTCGACCCGTCGCACCGATTGACCGGCGTGGTGGTGACCTTCATGGACATCACCGAGCGCCGGCGGCTCGAGGAATTTGAGCGCATGCGGCTGGACACGGCGCTCGAGTCGATCGACGACGGGATCCTGATCACCGACGCGGACGGGAACATCCAGTACGTCAATGCAGCCTTCGAACGCGTGACCGGGTACTCGCGCCCGGAGGTCATGGGGCGCAACCCGCGGATGCTGCAGAGCGGACAGCACGACGCGGCGTTCTACGGTGTGCTGTGGAAGACGCTCGCCGGCGACGAGAGCTGGCACGGCGAGTTCGTGGACAGGCGCAAGGACGGCAGGCTGTACGAGGCGGAGACGACGATCGCGCGAATCCGCGACGCGGCGGGTTCCGTGATCGGCTACGTCGGCGTCCAGCGGGACGTCTCCGACAGGAAGCGCGCGGCGGCCGTCAACGAGCAGCTGCGCCTCGCGCGGACCATCCAGCAAAGCTACTTCCCGAGAAGCGCACCCGTAATCCCCGGCTTCGAGCTGGCGGGAGCCTCGTATCCCGCGCAGGAAACCGGAGGCGATTACTACGATTACTTCCAGCTGCCGGACGGGCGTGTCGGCATGGTGCTGGCCGACGCCACCGGCCACGGCATCGGTCCGGCGCTCGTGATGTCCCAGACGCGCGCGTACCTCCAGGCTCTGCTGCCGCAAGACCTCGACGTGTCCGAGATGGCGACGCGCCTCAACACCTTCCTGCTCGCCGACGAACATGACTCGCGCTTCGTCACACTGTTCCTCGTGAAACTGGACCCGCGAAGCGCCAGCTTCGTATACGCCAGCGCCGGTCACCGCAGCTACGTGATCGGCCCAGGTGACCAGGTGCAGTCGCTGGACGCCACCAGCATTCCGCTTGGCATCATGCCGGTGTGTGTGCCGAGCGCACCGCCGCGAACGCTCCGGCCTGGCCAGATCGTCTTGCTCCTGACGGACGGCTTCGAGGAGACGCTGTCTCCAGCAGGCGAGCCCTTCGGGATCGAACGGACGCTGGATGTCGTGCGGGCAAACCGGCACCGCCCCGCGCGCGCGATCGTCGAAACGCTCTACGAGAGCGCGCGCAGCTTCGCTCAGCACGCGCCGCAGCTGGACGACATCACCGCGGTGGTGTTGAAGATGGAAGACGCCTCGACGGGCCGTCGCCAGCGAGCCTCATAGAGGCGATGCCGCGATCAGCGTCGAATACCGGTGGCCGATGAACCGGTTCGTGGACGTCGGCCCGTTCGTGGACGCGGGCGCCGTCGCCGCGTCACCGGGCAAGTTGTCTGCGCGCAACGTCCGCGCGACGCTGGGCCTGCGCGGCGCGGTCCGGTGCCGGTCGCGCGTGCTGTTCCACGTGGACTGGGGTCGAAGCCGCGAAGGGCAGCGACTGACGTTGGGCAGCGGCGTGCTGTTCTAAGCGCGACGAGGTTCGCTTCATTCCGGGTCGAGCGACCGAGCCGCGGCGATCCTGCGGAAGCATCGCCGCCGCTCGCTCAGGATTCGCCCTCCGGTTCCGCGGACGGCTTGATGGCGACGACGATCTGCACGACGATGGGTCGCCCGTTCTCATCGAGCGCCGGGTCGTACCTGCGGACGCGGAGCGCAGAGACCGCGCGCTCGGTCACGCCCTCCGCGGGCTGCACCACCTTGACATCCTGCACCGCCCCGTCCACGCCAATCGTTGCGGTGAGAATCAACGTCCCGTTGATGCGCGCCCGCACATCGGCGGGCAGCAGCGGATCCGGCCCCGAAACGAGATGCGGGCCGCGAATCGGCCGCGGTTCACCGATCACTCCCCCGATCGCCAGGCCCTGCCTGGTCTGCATCAACGGCGCGGCGACGACGACGAAATACACCGCACCATTTGGCTGCGGCTGGCGGGCAAACACCCTGCGCTGACCGAGCGGGACGGTCATCGGCCGGTCGAAGACGTCGGACGCTCCCGCCGTCAACCTGATCGTGTACTCGGCGGAACGAGACACGTTGTTGCGGGCCGCCGCATACCCTTGCTCGTATCCCGACACCTCTCCGCCTGCGCGAGGCGTGGTCGCGACAAACGGCGGGTCGACACCGGTACCAATGCCCGACGCGGTCACCAGCAGCCGCGCGCCGTCTCTCGGCGCCTGCAGCAGTACTTCGCGTCCGACCGGCATCCAGTCGCCCAGCGACGCGACCGCCTCGATCTGCTCGAGCTGGAACGTGGCTTTCAACTTCTCCTGTAGCTCCGCCAGGTCTTTACCAACCTGCACCGATTCGGACGGCGTGAGCGGGTTCGACGCCCCGACGAACATCGTGACGGTCGAACCGTCCGGCTTCCGGACGTTCGCGGCCGTCCCCGTCGCGGGCTGGGCGTTCCGCTTGCCGACGAGCAGCGTGCAGACGGTGTAGACGCGCTTGTCGGCCGGCGCCTGGGCCCGTAATTCGGCGGCGGCGGCCAGCAGCGTGGACACGGCCGCCAGGCCGGCGATCAGTTTCGTCCTCATTTCGCACCTCGCGCGCTCGCCTCCGTGAGGAACACGTCGACGGGCGTCTGATCATCGAGCCACACGACGACGATGTCGGAATCGGCTGAGGGCGCCGCCAGGCGCAACCCGGCCGAATCGACCGGGGACATCGGAGCGGGAGTGCGGATCATCCATGTCGCTGCAGATGCTATGACGAGCGCGGCGGCCGCGAGCGTTGCCCATGCCGGCGACAATCGCAGGCGCCCGGATCGCCGCTCGCGCGGGGCGAACAGTTTCGCAGCCGCGTCAGCGCCGCTGGTGGTCGGCCGCGCTGCCCATCGCCTGAACGCTTCGTCGAATCTCTCCGGTTCGTGCATCTCGCGTCTCACGTTCGTGCCCCTTCCGCCACCACGACTCCACCTGCTGCCGCGCCCGCCGCCTGTGCGCCCTCACGCTTCCCGCCCGGATGCCCAGGGCGCCGGCGATTTCCGAATCGCTCATGCCCTCGACAACGGTCAGGTGCAGGACCGCCCGCTGACGCGCGGGAAGCCGCGACAGCACCTGCCAGACCAGGAGGTCGGATCCCGGCGGGTCTGTCGTCTGTCGCCCGTTGTATGTTGAATATCGCGCGTCGCCGGCTTCCCCGTACGGCTCGCCCCCGAGCGCCGACGTCCACGCGGGCTCCAGCAGAACGGCCGCCCGCACGCGCTGCCACCGCGCGCGGTGCACCGCGGCGCGGTAAACGATGCGCATCAGCCAGCTATCGAACTTGTCGGGTTCGGCAAGCTGCGACAGGTGACGCCAGCAGCTGACGCAGCCGTCCTGCGCGATGTCCTCGGCGTCGAGGTCGCCGACGATCGAGCGGGCGAGCCGCACCAGCCGCGCCCAGCGCGCCTCGATCAGCCGGCCGAAGGCCAGCTGGTCGCCATTTCTCGCGGCCGCCAGGTCGTCGCTCGGAGGCGTCACGTCAGATAGAGGGGAAGAGGATCGAATAGCGTGTACAGGCGGCTTCGGGCTCTCGGGCTCCTCAGCTCTTCGCGTTCACAATCTCGTTGACGATCGTGGCTGCGTCCCTGACATAGCCCGTGCACGCGGCAAACAGCTCCTTCGGGTCGCGTCCTCCGAGCATGTCCCTCGCCGCTTTCTGGCCTTCGGGCGTGCTCAGATTGCCGAACAGCTTCTTGAGCACCTCCGGGTTGCGCAAGTCGATCTTGCCCAGGTCGAAACCCGTCAGGTCCGGACAGTTGACCGACTTGTGCTGAGCTTTGAAGCGGTCCGCGAAGTCGCGCACCAGGATGGCCGTCCGAATCGAAGTCTGTCCCAGGCCGCCGTGCTTCAAGCCAATCGCCATGATTCCGCCCGTCACCGCCCCGCAGACGCTTCCGAGGTACATCCCGCCGCCGAAGCCCGCCGATACTCTCACGGCCGCCTGGTAATCCATGCCCAACTGCTCGGCAACTGCCGAGAACACCGCCTGCGCTCAGGAATGCCCTTTCGCGAAGCGGCCAAGGGCCACGTCCACGGCGTTCGCGGTCGGTTTGTCTTGACTGTTCGCGGCGGGTTTCGGGTCGGCCTGACGCGCGGCGGCGCCAGTGCCATTGAGAACGAGCCCTGCGCCCGCGGCCCCCAGACTCTTCAAGGTAGCTCTCCTCGACATGCCGGAGTGTTCGTCGTTCATTCGATGGCCTCCAGAACCTGGCCTGTCCTGTCGTGTGATTCGTGCGATTGGCGGTACGAAGACGGCGATGGCTGGCCGCACCGTGCCGTGCGACACTCATCCACGCGATCAGACGAGCCCGAAGCGCTGCAAGTTCCCCGATACTCTACTACTTGTTCCGGACCTCGGTTCCCATTTGTGGAAGCGCGTCGATGGGACTACCATCGCCCCTTCCATGACGCGGCAGACCACCACCCGCACCATCTACGCCGCTTACGCGGGCTCGTTCCTGAAGAACCTGCAGTTCTTCGGCGCGGTCGCCGTGCCGTTCTTCATCGACTGGCTGCGGATCGACTACACGCGGATGTTCCTGCTGCAGGCCTGGTTCCTGCTGTGGATCTTCGCACTCGAGATTCCCACGGGTGTCATCGCCGACCGCCTTGGTCGCAAGATCTCCGTGGGCCTCGGCTGCCTGCTGTTAGCGGCCGACTTGCTCGTGTTCGGCCTGGTCCGCCGGTACGAGGTCTTCTTTCTTGGCGAGTTCCTGGGTGCCGTCGGGATGACGCTGATATCGGGGGCCGAGCAGGCGCTGCTGTAGGACACGCTGGCCGCGCTCGGCCGTGAAGACCGCGCACGGCACTACTTCTCACGCTACGAGGCGGCCGGCACGGCCGGCATCGTTGCAGCCTTCCCGATCGGGTCGTACGTGGCCACGCTCGGCAGGTATCCCGAGCGAATTCCCGTCACGTTTCTCGCGAGCGCGGTGTCTGCGGCGCTCGCCGCGATTGTCTTCCTCTCGCTGGCCGAACCGGCACGGGTCAAGCCGAAGGAAGGCTTCATCAGGATGGGCGTCAACGGGCTGCGCACGCTGCTGGCGCGTGGTGCCCTGCGAGCGTACGCGACGAACGCGGTGACGATCTCGGCGGTGACTTTCTTCGCCTTCTGGTTCTACCAGCCGGTGTGCCAGCACGCAGGCCTCAGCGTCGCCTACCTGGGCCTGATCGGTGCGGGCTTCAACCTGTTTGCGACGATCCTGCTCGGTCAGCTGCCGCTGCTCGAACGGGCATTCGGCCTCGGGCGCCTGCTGTTCCTCTCCGCGCTGGTGCCCGGGCTGTTGTTCCTCTCTCTGGGCGCCGTCCATCGCCTCGTCTTCGTCGTCCCGGCGTTCTTCGTCATCGTCGGCTGCAAGATGGTTCGCATGCCGATCCTGAACGACTTCATCAACCACCACATCGAGAGCGAGAACCGCGCGACCGTCATCTCGTCGGTGTCGCTGCTCGAGCGGTCCGTCGCGCTGCTGATGTATCCCGTTGTCGGACGCCTGGCCGATGTGTCGCTGGATGCGGCGCTGTTCTTTCTCGGTGGCCTCTGCGTCGTCTTCGCGGTGATCACACACGTCGGCTCCCCGCACATCGAAAGGATGCCGGCTGCGTCGAGGCCGACGCCAACCTCTGGCGGCGGGATGGCCGTCGAGTAGTGGCGTGCCGGGCTCGTGGTCGCGAGCGGTTTGTGAAGAGGGTCGCGTGAAGGACGCGGCGAAATCGCTGCTCCCGTGACCCGAAGGGGACACGCTCGCGAGCCTGGGCGGAACCGGCTGAGGGCCTGGAGAGCCGGTCAACGTGGTGCCGGCAATTCGACGGGAACCGGAGCGCTTTCGTGGTTCGTGTCCGCGGACCAGCAGCCGGTCGAGGTTGCGGACGCCCAGGTGTGCTTCGGAGGCGTGGAGAACGTCGTGCTGCTGACGCTGAAGGTCGAGGCGGCAAAGCCGCGCGATGACGGCAACCCGGCGCACGCTGCGGGGAAGCCGAGGCAACAGCCGCAACTCGCGGCATCGCGAAACGCATTGCGTCGGGTTTGCGGCGCCGGGATGAAGCGGTAACCGCGCCTGGGCAGCGTTTCGATGAAGCGGGGGCGCTCGGCCGAGTCGCCGAGGATGCTGCGCAAGCGGGCGACGGCCGAGTTCAGGTTGTTGTCGAAATCGACAAAGACGTTATCGGGCCAGAGCCGTCGACGCAGATCCTCGCGCGAGACCAGGCGTCCGGGGTGTTCCAGCAAGCAGGCCAGCACCTGGAACGATTGCTCGCGGAGTCTGATTCTCGAGCCGCGTTTGCGCAGCTCGCCCGAATCCAGGTCGACCTCGAACGAGTCGAAGCGGACGATGTTGGCCATTGCCCCGCTCCTGCCGCAATTGTGTGTCATCGCCCCGCTCCGGCGGATCTCGGCGCCGCGGCCTACTTTGGGACGGCGCCCTCAGCCCAGATTATCGGCATGCCGACCGAGAGTTGCTGGCCGTCTGGAAGCGCTACGACAACTCGGATCGTGTGCTTGCGCACATCCGGGCCGACGTTCCATCGGCACTCGAAGGGGGCCGCCTTCACGCTGCAGATCAAGCGACCGTCGCCGAAGAACTGCACGAGATCAACCGAAGCGTCGGGCGGAGCCATCTCCGCGCGGACGATCACGCCGCCGATCGCAGAGCTTGGGTCGGCAGACCAGAGAATCCTGAAGCGGGGCCGGCGGCCCGGCGCCTGTGCAGCCGCCCGCTGCGGCTCGGGTATACCGCCCGCATCGGTGACGTCAAACACGCGTGACGGGTACGGCGGCGCCGGCGGTTGGTGGACAGGTGGTCCCTCAATCACTTCCCACCGACATCGGGCGGCCGCGCAGACTGCGTCGAAAGCCTGTCGAAGGGTTGCGGATTTGATGGTCACCGAGACCCTGCGGCCCGTGAGTGACGGCGCGAGACGCACGGTGCCTCTGAACGAACTGGCAAGAGAGGTAAGGACGCCTCCCAGGTCCGAGGCCCCCCATTCCTGATCATATGGGAGCTCCTCATCGAGCGACGCGACCCTCCACAGACCGCTGACACGCCCGGCGGCTTTCATCTGTTCATGAAGTGCCCGGCCCTTCGCGTTGACGCCACCCGAGGACCACCCGCTCGTCGAAGTGAGTATCCAGATCTGTTTCTCGTGCTGCTCCCACCGACAGCCGATACTCTCGCAAATTGCGGTCAGCGCCGTCCGTGCTGTCACGTTTTCCACGTGGATCGTCAAAAGCTCCCGTAGGTCCGGATCGAGATGGAGTTCGTAGCCGAGCGACTTCGCCAGCGGCCGGAACACATCGGCCGCAGGAACCTTGTTGAAGGTCAGCGTCACGCGTTCGCGCGCCAGGTCTTTCGCCTGCGCGGCGCCTTCCTGCTGGGTGGCGCTTTGCATCTGGCCGGCGCTCACGTTGGCCAGCGACATGACGGCCAGACAGAAAACGGCAGCGCGGATCATCGCAACTCTCCCAGGAGCACGATGGACGCAGTACCCACCGGCACGTTGAGCGGCCCGGGACCGGGACCAATCAAGGTGAGGGGCTCGCCGGGTCTTTGAATCACGGTCACGCCGGCGTCGGTGGTCACGATGCTTTTCTGTGCGGGCCCTGACGACGCCGCATGCCGGGGAGCGGGCGTCTCGGAACGCAAGAGGAACCCGCCGGCCACGAGCAACGCGAGCAGCAACGCTGCGGCTCCCGCCATGACGGGGCGGGAGGCAAGCCGCATCCTGAGCGGCCGCGGTGCCAGCCGATCTGCCGCGAGTGCGCCGGCGACGATGCGCTCCTCTGTTTCTGGAGTCGCTGCGAGAACCTGCTGAAGGATCCCGTCCACCTCGGCGTCCAGCGCAGCGTCGCCGGCCAGCATGCCACGTGACTCTGGCACCGAGGCGTCCGCCGCGAGCGCGTTGGCGACGATGCGCCGTTCGGACTCGGGAGTCGCTGTCAGCGCACGCTGCAGCAACGCGTCGAGGTCGACGTGCGTCCCGCCCTCATCCTCAGGATCCATTTCGGTTCCCCAGCAACGACGCCAGCCGCCGGCGCGCCCTCAAGGCGCGCATCCGCACAGCCGATTCGGAAATGCCCAACAGTCGTGCCGCGTCCGCCGATTTCAGTCCACCGGCGGCCACGAGCAGGAGAGATTCTCGATCGAGCGTTCGCAGCCGCGCGAGCGCCGTCTTGACGATGCGCCCGTTCTCACTGGCCGCGGCCTGCGCCTCGGGATCGGGCGACGCGGCTGCCAGGCCGGTCAGCGCCTGGAGCGGCACGAGCAGGCGTTGCCGGACGACCGCCCGGCCGGCCCTGCGGTGGGCAATCGCAAACACAAACGCTTCGGGAGATTCCGGCGGCCCCGCCGTGCGCCAGCGCTGCACCAGCGCGGTCAGCGCCTGCTGCGCGACGTCCTCGCCAAGACTGGCGCTGCCGGTCCGGCCGATCGCGTACCGCAGAAGGCGCGGGGCAAGCTCCCGGACGACCTCGTCGAGGTCCACGGCTGTACAGTACCCGCACTCGCCGTTCCGTCACAGGGACATGTTCGGCATCCGGGTCGCGGCAGACGTGACTCCCGCGCGACAGGAAGAGGAGGCGTCGCTGTCGTACGCAAGAAAGCTCTTTGGTCGAGGCCAGATACTTCGCTTGCCCCGGCCAGATTTCGACGTTGATCCACTCCGGAACACTGCCGTAACTGCCGATTACCGCACGAGATGCCGCCTGTCGGCCAGCTCCCGCCCGCCGGCTGAAGCCGGCATACCGCTTGCCCACACCTCAGACATTCGCTGCCGCTCGCGCCAGGAAGTGTCCCCCGCACACTTGCCCTCACCCAGAGGGTTGGGCGTGCGGCAGCGGGAGTTCGCTCTCCGCCCGTCAGGAAACGTCGACCGCGACTGCCACGCCGCCCGTGCAGGGGCACGCCGTGCCGTGCCCCTGCGATCAACACGGCGCAGAGATGGAGGAGAAGTGGACAAGCCCGATCGAACGGACGTGATCGAGCGGCTCAATCGAATCCTGAAGCCGCAGAAATCTCCCTCGACAGCGAGATGGTCTAGGATACGTTCATGGGTCGCGCTGCTCTTCCGGGGGAGACGCGTCATCGGAGCGTCGGCGGCGAGATGAGCTGGTCTCGCAAGCCGAGCCGCCGGTTCGGCTCGGCGGCAGTCGCGTTGCTCGTCATGCCCCTTGCGCTGGCGGCCTGCAATCCGTTGGCGCCCAAAGCCTGCACGCTCATCGCCTGTGCGGGGACATTCATCGTGGAAGTCAGCGGTGCGTCGGCGGGCACGCCCGTCACGGTCGTCGCGACGGCGCCCGACGGCACGAGCAAGACGGCTGAATGCCGCGGAGCCGGCGCGGCGTGCACGGCGTTCATCGACGGCTTCATGCCCCAGACCGCAACCGTGCGCGTCTCGTGGAACTCCGGCACCGCGGAGTTCGCCGTCACCCCCACCTATGTCACCACCTACCCGAATGGCCCTGATTGTCCGCCCGCCTGCGTGCAGGCGCGCGTCTCGCTGACGATCCCGTCGTAGCCCGCAGCTCGATCTGGTGCGGTGGCCCCATGCTCGTGTCTGCCGGCACGGTACCCGTCTGACGCCAGCATTGCGCTTGTGGTCAATCCTTCTCGCTGTTCTGTAGAATGCCCGCCGATTCGATCGGAAGAATCGCCTCCACACGAGGACCACATGAAGACGCGCCGCTTGCTGCTTGCCATCCTCGCGCTCGTGCCGGCCACGCTCCTCGCCCGGCAGCCGCAGCCACTGGTCGAGGCGAAGGTAGACGCGATTTTCGCGCGCATGAACACGACGACCTCGCCGGGATGCGCGCTCGCCGTGATGCGTGAAGGCCGAATCGTCTACAGCCGCGGCTACGGGATGGCGAACCTCGATCACGACGTCGTGATCTCGCCGTCCACCATCTTTCACGTCGCGTCGGTGTCGAAAGAGTTCACGGCGGCCGCCATCGTCCTGCTCGCGCAGGACGGGAAACTGTCGCTCGACGACAACGTGCGCAAGTACGTCCCCGAGCTTCCGGACTTCGGCGTGCCGATCACGATCCGACACCTGCTCCACCACACGAGCGGCCTTCGCGATCAGTGGGACCTGCTTGGGCTCGCAGGATGGCGGTATTCGCTCGACCTCATCACCGACGACGACGTGCTGCAGGTGATGTCGCGACAGAAGGACCTGAACTTCCGCCCGGGCGAGCGGCACCTCTACTGCAACACCGGCTACACGCTGCTCGCGACGATCGTGGCGCGCGCGAGCGGCCAGTCGCTCCGCGCGTTCACCGACGAGCGCATCTTCAAGCCGCTCGGCATGACGCGCACGCACTTCCGCCAGGATCACGCCGAGATCATCAAGGGGCAGGCGTACGGCTACGTGCCGGCCGGGAACACGTTCAGGCTGAGCGTTACGAACTTCGACACCGCGGGCGCGACGAGCCTCCACACGACGGTCGAAGACATGGCGCGGTGGGATCGGAACTTCTACGATGCACAGGTCGGCGGACCGACCTTCGTCGACCAGATCACAACGCGCGGCGTGCTGAACAACGGGGAACAGATCGCGTACGCATTCGGCCTGCAGCACGGCACGTATCGCGGCCTCGCGGTGATCGGGCACGGCGGATCGGACGCCGGGTACCGCGCCGACTTCCTGCGCTTCCCGAGCGAGAAGCTCTCGATCGTCTGCCTGTGCAACCTCTCGACGGCGAACCTGTCAGGGCTGACGCGGCAGGTTGCCGACGTCTACCTGGCCGACAAGCTCGGTCCCTCGGACGCGCCGCCGCCATTGCCGCCGGCGATCAAGGTGAACGAGGAGCAGCTGTCACGCGTCGCAGGCGTCTACTGGAACCGGGAACAGGACACGTTCAGGAAGTTCTTCGTGAAAGACGGGACGCTGCGGATGGGATTCGATACGAACGGCGCCGCGCTCACCGCCATCGCGCCGGGCCGGTTCGCCATCCCGCCGGTGGAGTTCTCGTTCGACGCGCCCGCGACCGGCGCTGCGCGCGTCACGGAAACCCCGCGCGCCGGCGGCGGGAAGCCGACACTCTTCGAGGCGGTCGAGCCGTTCGCGCCGTCGCCCGCGGATCTGACCCAGTACGCGGGCGTGTACCGCAGCGAGGAAGTGGAACCGATCTATCGAATCATCGTCGAGAACGGAAAGCTGGTGCTCCGACGCCTCAAACTGAACGCGGCGCCCCTGGAGCCGTTGATGCGCGACATGTTCACCATTCCGCCCGGGAGGGTCCGTTTCCTGCGGGACACCAAGGGCCGCGTGTCGGGCCTGATGATCAGCACCAGCCGCGTCCTCAATCTGCGGTTCACAAAGCAGGCGGGTACCACGTAGACACGGAATTCGCCGTCACGGCGACCCTCGCGCGCCGGCTCGATGGTCAAGCGCCGGCGCGTCCACGAGCCGCGCCAGGGATGTCTCGTCTACGTGGAGGTTCCCGTGGCCTTCCTGATCATCTGGGATTCGCGTAGTAGCCGGGGCGGACCTGGATCTTCGCCTGGCGGCCTCTGACGCGCACTTCGACGCGGTGCCAGCCGTCGTCTCGGCCGACGCCGGTGGGCTCGTACGTGATCAGGTAGCGCGAACGGAACTCGTTCAGGACGCCCACGAACCGCGCCGGCAGTCGGCCATCGGAGTCGGTATCGAGCACCGACCCGCCCGAATGTCCCACCACTTGCTGAAGCCGGCGACGGGCGGGTTCGAGATAGCCCGCCTGACCGACACTCACCTTCCCGGGCGGCTCGGGCGGCCGCACCGCGTAGATCACCGCCTGCGAGCGCTTCACGCTCTCGGTGATCTGCTGCTCGCTCAGCCAGCTCGCATTCTCCAGTCCATCGGTGAACAGCAGCACGAGCGACCGATCGGCGCCGCCGCGGCCGAGCGACAGCCCGGCGAACAACCCGTCCCATACAGCGGTCATCCCGCTCGGTGCCGCCTGCTGAAGCGCCGCGCGGACGATGGTGATGTCGCGCGTCGAGTCGGCGCGCACCACGAGACGATCCGAGAACGTGACGAGCGATACCGTGTCCGCCGGAGCAAGCAGGTTCATCAGCGCCTCGATCGCGCGGACCAGGCCGTCCAGCCTGCCCTCCTCGAGGCTGCCACTCGTGTCGAGCGCCAGCGCCACCGAGACGTCGCCTGCCTGCGTGGCCACTTGCACCTTCTGCATCACGCCTTGATCGCGCACTTCGAAATCGGCAGCGGTCAGGCCCCCGATCGGGCGACTGCCGTCCGTGACGAGGGCGTCGAGGCGGACGAGATCGACCCCGGTCCGGAAGACTGGGCGCTCTTGGGCGATCGCCACGGCGGCGACCGCGACGATCGCTGCAAGGGCCGCCAAGCAGAGCGGGCCCGGGAGGGATAGGCGCCGTGTCATTGCCGCACCCATGCCGCCAGCGCCGACATGCGGTCGAACGTTTGCCAGAACTGCCCGCTCCGGTACTCGCTCCACGCATCGCCGCCGGTGCTCGGCGCACCCGCGATCCCGCGCACCACCGCCCACCCTTCGTCCGGCCGCCCCGTCACGACGAGCATCTGGCCAAGCGACAACCGGGCTGCCCGGTCCCACGGCTGCATCGCAATGGCGGCTTCGTAGGCGGCCCTCGCCGCGTCCACTCGCCGGGCGTGCTGGTGCAACTGGCCGAGGAACGTGGCTGCCAGGTACGAGGCAAACGGATGGCCGGCCTGAGTACCCTCCTGCTGCACGCGCTCCAACTCGCGGATCGCGTCGGCCTGGCGATCCGTCAGGCACCACACTCGGCCCAGACGGAGCCGCGCCTCGACGAGGCCCGGCGACAGCGAGACGGCCCGCCGCAACCACGCCTCGGCGTCGGTGCGGTCGGAGGAAAGCACACCGCCGGAGAACCACTTCCCGCCCGCGGTGGGGATCGCGCGCGACCCCGACTGCGCGGCCATCGCTTCCATCTCGCTCTCGTACGGCCCCATGAGCATCTCGGCCGCCGTGCCGGCCGCCAGCAGGAATTCGGCGTCGCCGTCGAACTGGCCTTTGGCGCCGCGGAGGAGCTGCGCCGCCGTGACGTAGTGCCGGCCGGCACACCACATCGACGAGGCGAGCACGTACCAGTTGGAGCAAAACGTGCGCACCCGGGGATCCGAGGTTGAACGGGCGCTCAGCAGCCGCACCGCGCGGACGGCCGCGGGATAGTGAAGGTCCGCGTGCGGCGGCTGGTTGCCGCGACCGAACTCCCCGCGCTCGATTGCGGCGGCCGTGTGAAGCAGAACCAGCGCCGCCAGCGTCCCGGCGTCGGCATTGGAAGACAGGATGGCCTCGGACGTCGGCCTGACGCGGTCAGGCGGCCAGGCAGCGAAGTCGGCGACGGCCGCGTCGGCGCTTCCTTGACGGCATTGATTGATGAGCGCGGCGAGGGATTGGGACGACTGGGCGACAGGACAGAGTGCGGAGTCCGGTGTCCGGTGCGCAGAATCGGGTGTCCGAGGTCCGGAGCGGAGTCCCGAATCGGTGATCGACACGGTGTACGCGCGCGGGCCGGCGATCAGTGTGAGCGCCACGGCGACGGACAGGAGCCAGACGCGCAGGCGGACGGGCACGGGCGTCACCTCGCAGAGGGGGAGTACAGGGTAGCATCTTGAGGGACTTAAGGCTTAGGGCGGAGGGCCTAGGGGGCTTACGGCTTAAGGGGCTCAAGGCTCCGGGTTAGGGCATCAGGGCCCAAGGGTGCTTGCCATATAATCCGCAGGGCATTTCGTCCTCACGAACATCCCAGCCGTTCAACGTGCTTCTGACCCGTCGGGGGTGATGCATGGATCTCGGCGACTCGGAAACTCGCCTGGACTCGTCGCCCTCCGGTCCCGTCGACATCGCCGGCTATGCTCCGGGCACCATCCTCGCCCAACGGTACCGCATCGTCGCGCTCGTCGGGCGGGGTGGGATGGGCGAGGTGTACCGCGCCGACGATCTGCGCCTCGGCCAGGCAGTTGCGCTGAAGTTCCTGCCCGCGGCGCTCGAAGACGACGAGGTCGCGCGCGAGCGGCTGCTCGCCGAAGTACGCAGCGCGCGCACGGTGTCGCATCCGAACGTCTGCCGCGTCTACGACGTCGGCGAAGTGAACGGCCGCTACTTCCTGACGATGGAATACATCGACGGGGAGGACCTGGCGTCGCTGCTGCGTCGCATCGGGAGGTTGCCAGGGGACAAGGGGCTGGAGATCGCGCGGCAGCTATGCGCGGGACTCGCGGCGGCGCACGAGCGGGGCGTGCTGCACCGGGACCTGAAGCCAGCCAACGTGATGATCGATGGAAGGGGGCAGGCGAGGATTACTGACTTCGGGCTGGCTGTCGAGGTGGGTGGGGGCGACGACAAGCAACGCGGCCCCGAGCGAGCGAAGGCGGCGGTTGCGCAGCTCGCTGGGACGATCGCGTATCTCGCGCCGGAGAGATTCACCGGCGCGCCGGCGACGGTCCAGAGCGATCTCTATGCGCTCGGGCTCGTGCTCTACGAGATCCACACGGGCAGGCACGCGCTGAGCGCGACGACACTCGACGGCTGGCGGCGAGCGCACACCGATTCGACGCCGATCGATCCCTCGACCTTCGTCGGCGACATCGACCCCGCCGTCGAACACGCGATCCTGCAATGCCTGGAGAAGGACCCGTCGAAGCGACCGTCGTCCGCCCGCGTGCTCCTAACGGCATTGCCCGGCGGCGATCCGCTCGAGGCCGCGATCGCGGCGGGCGAGACGCCGTCGCCGCTGCTGGTTGCGAGCTCCGGCGAAGAGGGCACGCTGCCGCGCGCCAAGGCGTGGCGGTGGTTCGCGACGTGCCTGGTGGCGCTGGTCGCCGCGGTGCCGCTGGTGCAGCGGTGGCACCTCGAAAACCTGGTGACGTTGAAAGCGCCAGCCGTGCTGAGCGAAAAGGCAAGGCAGCTTCTCGACGACATCGGCTACAAGGCGTCGCCTGCCGACTCGGCCTGGCTGTATCGCTTCGACTACCTGTTCATGCGGCGACTCACGCGCGAGGTGCCCGCGAAGGACCGCTTCGCGGCACCCGCCGCCGCCGTGCCCGCTCCGATCATCTTCTCCTATCGCGAGAGCCGCGTGCCGCTCTTCAGCTGGAACCCGTACGGCCTGGTAGACCCGACCGATCCTCCATTCCTCTTCGAGGACGACGCAAGCGTCGAACTCGATTCGCGCGGCCGCCTCCTCTCGCTCCGAGTGGGCACCTTGATGCCCCGCTACGACGAGGGCCCGGCTGTTCCCGCCGGCTCGGCCCTTCCCGATTGGAGCCGCTTGTTCACGGCGGCGGGCCTCGACATCCAGCGCTTCCAACCGGCGCAGCCAAAGTGGCCCGTTGCCGTCGCGTTCGACGCCAGCGCCGCGTGGGAGGGAGACGGCTACCGCGTTGAGGCTGCCGCCTTCCGGGGACGTCCCGTGCAGTTCCGCGTTCAGCACGCGGACGTGTCGATGCCGGCGCTCGCCGAACGTCTTCGACTCGCCGCCGGCTTCTATGCACCCCCGCCCACCGACTTGATCGGCTGGCTGCTGGACGTCTTCATGGCGGTGATCGTGTTCGGGAGCCTTTCGCTGTTCGCGATCTTCGCCGTCCGCAACGTGAGAGCCGGGCGCGGCGACAGGAAAGGCGCGCAGAGGATTGCGCTCGCCGGCCCAAGGTGCTCCTGACCGCGAACGGCGGCGCGAGAGAACCATGGTGCGTATGCTCGTCTCAATCGCGGTCGTGACGCTGGGCACCATGTTCCTCGTCGCGGTGTCGCGGCACTCGCTCGCGCACCCGCGCTCGCACGGGTTCTCGCGCTTCTTCGCGTTCGAAGCGATTCTCTGCCTCGTGCTGCTCAACCTGCCGCACTGGTTCGAGCGGCCCCTCGCGCCGAAGCAGATAGCGTCCTGGACACTCCTCACCGCCGCGTTGTTCCTCGCGATCCACGGCTTCCATCTCCTCCGCGTGCTCGGCAGGCCCTCCGCCCCGCCGCCGGGCTCGCCGACTTACCGGTTCGAGAACACGGCCACGCTCGTCACCATCGGCGCCTATCGGTACATCCGGCATCCGATGTACTCGTCGCTACTGTTGCTGGCGTGGGGCGCCGGCTTCAAGGATCTTTCGGTGCCGGCAGTCGTCCTGGGGCTCGTCGCGACGATGTTCCTGCTTCGAACGGCGAAGACAGAGGAAGAGGAGAACATCACCCGATTCGGCGACGGGTATCGCGAGTACATGCGCCGCACTCGCCTCTTCGTTCCGTTCGTCTGGTGAGTCAAGCACTGTCGAGCGTAGACTCAGGGGCTT
>Ga0316628_100001572_pt1 | contig 16250 bp, 7 predicted proteins | sample OWC_Aug_M2_C1_D5_FD_207648 | JGI IMG/M metagenome (GOLD analysis project Ga0316628, IMG submission 207648) | Wetland soil microbial communities from Old Woman Creek delta, Ohio, United States - OWC_Aug_M2_C1_D5_C | ecosystem: Environmental > Terrestrial > Soil > Wetlands | place: USA: Ohio... | reverse complement strand
TTCTGTTTGCCGCAACTTCGCTTTTCGCCGCAAACAAGGAACAAAAACGTTTGAAAAACGCCGGAACCGTCATGCAGGAAGTGATGGGCGTGCCCGACAACATTCCGCAGGAACTCATGGAAAAAGCGGAATGCATCATCGTTTTTCCATCCGTTCTAAAAGCTGCATTCATCGTCGGCGGAAGCTACGGACGTGGAGCGATGGTTTGCCGGACGGGCGAGCATTTTAACGGGCCGTGGGGCTCTCCAGCCATGTACGCGCTGGAAGGCGCCAGTGTTGGATTTCAACTCGGCGGGCAAGCGACGGATCTCATCCTCATCGTCATGAACGATAAGGGCGCTTCTTCCATACTTGACAGCAAGGTGAAACTTGGCGCCGATGCGTCCGTAGCCGCAGGTCCCAAGGGCCGCGACGCCTCCGCGAACACGGATGCTTACATGCGCGCGGAAATCCTTAGCTACTCGCGTTCTCGCGGTCTGTTTGCGGGTATTTCATTGGAAGGCTCCACGCTTCGTCCCGATGATGACGCCAATGCGGACATCTACGGACGCAAGGTCACAGCCAGGGAAATCGTGCTGGGAGGCAAGGTTGCCGTTCCGGCATCGGGACGCCTTCTGGTCCGCGTATTGGAAAAGAACGCGCCACACAATGAATCCGCAAAGGCTTCCAACCGATAGCCGCACCTGCTGCGCTGCGTTTTCTCCCCATCTTGCCGACCGGGATGTGGAGAAACGCAGCGCAGTGAAATTCATAACCCACACGCCTGCCTGGCTATCTGCTAAGCTTGCTGCATCCTCTTCGAATTTGGCTGGGTAGGCCTCTATCCTAAATTTGAGGGAAAGGCCACGATACGCGCGGACATCTTCCACTTTGCCATCCTTGATTTTCATGAGCGATCGCAATCAAAATTCGACCATTCTTCTTCCCAACCCGGAAGAACCGATACGTTCCGAACTTTTCAGTTTAGAACGGCTCGAGCAGCACGCGGAGAGCCTGGCGGCGGCGCAAGCGGTGGAGAGCAAAATGAAGCGGGGCCGCCCGCTGATCCCGCGCGTCATGGACAACGGACGCGTGCTCCTGGAATCCTATCGTGCCATTGCCCGCGCGATTCAGGAGGAGCATGCCATCACGCCCGCGGCGGAATGGCTGGTGGACAACTTCCACATTGTGGACGAACAGCTTCGCGAGATTCAGGACGATTTGCCCGCAGGTTATTACCGCAAACTTCCGAAACTAGCCACAGGCCACTTGCAAGGCTATCCGCGCGTGTTCGGTGTCGCCTGGGCATTTGTGGCGCACACCGACAGCCGGTTTGACCCCGAGGCGCTCGGCCGTTTCGTAGCCGCGTATCAGCGCGTGCAGCCTCTCACAATCGGCGAGCTTTGGGCCGTGGCCATCTCCCTGCGAGTAGTCCTAGTGGAAAATCTTCGCAGGATTGCGGAGCGCATTGTACGCAGTCGCACGGCCCGGCGCGAAGCGGACGCGCTGGCCGACAGCCTGCTTGGACCGGGCGGGGAATCCGCAATTCTCCCGGCCTTGAACCGTCTTGAGAAAGCTCCCTTGGATACGGCGTTCGCCGTGCAGCTTGTCCAGCGCTTGCGGGATTTGGATCCGAAGGTGGGCCCTGTCCTGCTGTGGCTCGATCAGCGCCTGGCTTTTGCCGGAACCAGCGCCGATGAAATTGTCCGCTCCGAGCACCACGAACAGGGAGCCATGAGCGTTTCGGTGCGCAACATCGTCACCAGCATGCGCCTGATTTCCGCTTTTGACTGGCAGGAATTTTTTGAGAGCGTAAGCCTGGTCGATGAAATTCTCCGCAACGGCACACGCTTTGCCGATATGGATTTTTGCACGCGCGATGATTACCGCCACGCCATCGAAAATCTTGCGCGGGGGTCGACCCATTCGGAAATTGAAGTTGCCAGACGCGTTGTGCGCCGTGTGCAACCTGGAATTTGCGACTCGGCGCAGGCTGCGCCGAATTCCGACAAGGTAACCGCGGAGCGCCTGGCGGAACCCGGCTATCACCTGATCTCGCGGGGGCGCCCGGCCTTTGAGCGCGAGCTCGGTTTTCAGCTCTCGTGGAAACGCTGGCTGCTCCGTTTCTATGTTCGAACCGCGGTGCCGGGCTATCTGGCCACCATTGCCGTGGTGACCGCAATCCTTCTGGCTCTTCCGCTGTTGCGCGCCCACCAAGAGGGCATGACCGCCGCGGGAATTTTCCTCTTCGGTTTACTCGCGGTCGTGCCGGCCTCCGACCTGGCCATCTCGCTCATCAACCGCGCGGTCATGAGCTTGCTGGGGCCGCGCAGGCTGCCGCGCATGGAATTGCGCGACGGCATCCCCGTGGACTTGCGCACCATTGTCGTCATGCCCACGCTGCTGACTTCCATGGAGGAAATTGCCGAGCATGTCGAAAATCTGGAAGTGCACTACCTGGCAAATTCCGATGGAGAGCTGCGATTCGCCTTGCTTTCAGATTGGCTGGATGCGCCTTGCGAAACTCTCCCGGGGGACGACGAACTGCTCGCCATGGCAAAGGATGGAATCGCCCGGCTGAACAAAAAATATAGCCCGGCCCCCGGCGGAGAACTTTTTTTTCTGTTCCATCGCAAACGTGTATGGAACGAATGCGACGCCAAATGGATGGGCTCGGAACGCAAGCGAGGAAAGCTGCATGAACTGAACCAACTCCTGCGCGGTTCGACGAGCACCACCTTCCTCTCCTTGGATGAATGTCCCCCGGCAAACCTCGCCGGCGTTCGCTACGTGATCACACTCGATGCGGACACTCGGCTGCCGAGGGGCGCTGCCGTTCGTTTGGTCGGCACCATGGCGCATCCTCTCAACCGGCCAAGATTCAGCGAGCGGGAAGGGCGCGTCGTGGAAGGTTATGCGATTGTGCAACCCCGGATAACCCCGACGTTGCCGATCGGCCATCCCGGCACACTCTCACAAAAAGTTTTTTCCGGCCCCGGCGGCATCGATCCTTATTCTTCGGCTGTTTCGGATGTATACCAGGATCTCTTCCAGGAAGGTTCGTACACCGGCAAAGGCATTTACGAAATCGACGCCTTTGAAGCAGCGTTGGCGAACAAAGTTCCGGCGAATGCATTACTCAGCCATGACTTATTCGAGGGCATTTTTGCCCGAGTCGCCCTGGCCACCGATATTGAATTGTTTGAAGAATTTCCATCCCGCTATGAGGCCATCGCCGCGCGCCAGCATCGTTGGGCCCGCGGAGATTGGCAACTCCTGCCCTGGCTTTTCGGGCGCAGCCACTCCAAAACGGCAACAGGGAATCGCGTCAGGATTCCAATCATCGGCCGCTGGAAGATTCTCGATAACCTGCGCCGCACTCTTTTGGCGCCCGCTTCCTTGCTCCTGTTGATTGCGGGATGGGTTTTACATCCTGCATCTCCCAGGCTATGGACGCTGTTCATTCTCGCGACGATTGCGATTCCATCGCTGCTTCCGTTTTTTATCGGGTTCGTACCGCGCCGCAAAGGAATTTCCCTGCGAAGCCATTTTCGCGGCGTCTTTAGCGATCTGCTGCTTGGGACATGTCAGATCGGTTTGGTGTTCACATTCTTGACATACCAGACGTGGTTGATGGCGGACGCGATTCTGCGCACCCTCGGCCGATTATTTGTGACACACAAAAATATGCTGGAGTGGGTGACGGCGGCGCAGTCCAGGTTCCTGGCGGAATCCACTCTACGCGCAATTTACAGGCGCATGGCCGGTGGTATGGTTGTCGCCGCTCTGGCGATTTTCGCTTTGTTCTTTGGACACCGCCAGGGTTGGGTTGCCGCGGTTCCGTTCCTTGTCCTCTGGGCCGCGGCTCCCGGCGTGGCGCTGTGGATCAGCCGCCTGCCAAAGGCTCGCGGAGCCAGCCCATTGTCCGCGGCCGATGCGCAGGCGCTCCGCCTCATTTCTCGCCGGACTTGGCGTTACTTTGAGACGTTTGTTTCGCACGAAGACCACGCGCTCCCTCCAGACAACTTTCAAGAAACGCCCGAGCCCGTCGTCGCGCACCGAACCTCGCCCACCAATATCGGCCTTTATCTGCTTTCCACGGTTTGCGCGCGAGACTTTGGATGGATCGGCACACTGGAAACCGTCGAGCGCCTGGAATCCACGCTGGCGACCATGGGCCGAATGGAATCGTTCCGCGGACATTTCTACAACTGGTACGACACGCGGGATCTTCATCCGCTCGAACCCAGATACGTTTCTTCCGTGGACAGCGGAAATCTTGCCGGGCATTTGTTGACGCTTGGCAACAGTTGCCGGGAACTGATGGATCGATCCTCCATCGGACCGCACATTCTCCCCGGATTGCGGGACGCCGTAAGCCTGCTGCGCGCCGCGCTTGCCAAAACCACCGCTGCGCCGCGCACACACGTTGTCGCTCGAAGGCAACTCAGCAATGCAGTCGACGCGATGATGAATACGCTGGATTCCGCGCCTGTGGATTCCCTGGATTGGGCCATCCGTTTCAACGAGTGGAGGTCTCACGCTCGGACCATCGCTGACATTGCCGAGGCTTTGGCGCAGGAGCGTCAGGAAGATCCCGAACCCGCCTTACGTATCTGGGCCGACGCGTTCCGGGCCGCCGTCGAAAGCCATTACCGTGACGTGGAAATTCTGATTCCCTGGGCGCGATTGGACCCCAAACACATTCTGGAACATGTCGAGTGTCTTCGGGACATGGCACCAGAGTGGATGGCGATCGAAAAGTCCATGCGCGTTGTCCCCAAGCTATCGGATGCGCCGGATCGATTTGAATCCGTCATTCTTGATCTTTCCCTGCTCCGCGCACGATTGACGAACGCGCTTACACAGGATCCGGACGCCATCGCGCGAATCGACCTGCTATCCGAAGCTCTCAGGCTTGCCTCCGCGGATGCCGCCGCGCTCACCCGCCGCCTTTCGGCCGTGGTTCAGACGGCGGCGCAAATGTTTCAATCGATGGATTTCACCTTTCTCTTTGATGATACGCGCAAGCTCTTTTCGATCGGGTATCGCGTCGCGGACGGAAGCCTGGATTCAAATTGTTATGACCTGCTGGCCTCGGAAGCGCGCCTGACGAGTTTCATTGCCATTGCCAAAGGCGAAGTCCCGGCGTCACATTGGTTTCACCTGGGCCGCTCGCTCACGCCCATGGATCGCGGATCGGCGCTCATTTCCTGGTCGGGCTCCATGTTTGAATACCTGATGCCCGCGCTGGTCATGCGTTCTCCGGAAGGAAGCCTGCTGAGCCAAACGTACCAATTGGTTGTGCGCCGCCAAATAGAATATGGCGCGGTACGCGGCACGCCCTGGGGAGTATCGGAATCCGCTTACAATGCGCGCGACCTCAACCTCAATTATCAATACTCCAGTTTTGGTGTGCCCGGACTCGGGCTCAAGCGCGGACTTAGCGAGGATATTGTCATCGCGCCTTATGCGACGGCGCTCGCGGCCATGATTGATCCGGTCGCGGCGTTGCTGAACTTTCGCCGCCTGGAAGAAGCCGGGGGAAGCGGCGCGTATGGATTTTACGAAGCGCTCGATTATACCAGCGCGCGTTTGCCGGAAGGAGAGAGCGTCGCCATCGCGCGTACCTTCTTTGCCCATCATCAGGGAATGGTGCTGGTCTCCATCGCCAACCTGACCAGCGATGGCGCGATGCGCACCCGTTTTCATGCAGAGCCCATGGTGCAGGCCACGGAACTTCTCTTGCAGGAACGCACCCCGCGTGACGTGCAAGTCGCACGGCCTCGCGCGGAAGAAGTATCCGCCGCGGCCCAGGTTCGCGAACTCATTCCCCCGGTTTTGCGCCGGTTTACCACTCCCCATAGCCACGTCCCGCGTACGCATTTGCTTTCCAATGGAAAGTATTCCGTAATGCTGACCGCAGCGGGTTCCGGTTATAGCCGCTGGCGGGATATCGCCGTCACCCGGTGGCGCGAGGACGCCACACTCGATTCTTATGGCAGTTATGTCTTCCTTCGCGACGCGCAGACGGGCGACGTCTGGTCGGCGGGATACCAGCCTAGCGGCATTGAGCCCGACGCCTACGAGGTGACATTTTACGAGGACCGCGCGGAATTCATAAGGCGTGACCGTTCGCTGACCACCACGCTTGAGGTTGTCGTATCCCCTGAAGATGACGCGGAAATCCGGCGCGTCTCCATCACGAACACGGGCATCCGCACGCGCGAAATTCAGGTTACTTCCTACGCCGAAATTTGTCTGGCATCGCAGGCCGCCGATGTGGCGCATCCGGCATTTTCCAACTTGTTTGTTCAGACCGAATTTGTCTCTGAGGTTGGCGCCCTGCTGGCCACGCGCCGCATGCCATCCGATAAAGAGAACCCCGTTTGGGTCGCGCATGTGGTTGCGGTGGAAGGTGAAACAGCAGGGGCATTGGAGTATGAAACCGACCGTTCGCGCTTTATTGGCCGCGGCCGCAATGTGCGAAACCCGGCGGCAATCATCGATGGACGGCCGCTGTCGGGTACGGTCGGTTCCGTTCTGGACCCGGTGATCAGCCTGAAGCGCACGGTACGTATCCCTCCAGGGACCACCGCGCGGATCGTTTTTTCCACCATCCTCTCTTCGACCCGGGAACACGCACTGGAACTCGCGGACAAATATCGCGGCCCCGCAACTCTTGAGCGGACTCTGGCGCTTGCCTGGACACAGGCCCAGGTACAACTTCATCACCTTGGTATCGATCTCGAGGAAGCCCATCTGTTCCAAAGGCTCGCTAATTCCGTGCTGTACTCCGACGCTTCGCTGCGCCCTTCTTCCGATGTCCTCGGCCGCAGCACGCTGGAGCGTTCCGCCTTGTGGGCCCACGGAATCTCCGGCGACTTGCCCATTGTGCTGGTGCGCATCAACGAAACAGAAGATCTCGAAATCGTGCGTCAATTATTGCGGGCCCACGAATACTGGCGCACCAAGCAACTTTCCGCCGATCTGGTGGTGATCAACGAAAGGTCCGCCTCATACGCACAGGAACTGCAGATCTCGCTCGAAGAATTGGTGCGCGGCAGCAGGTTGCGGCTCTCGCCGGACACACACAACTTGCGCGGCGGTATTTTCCTCCTGCGGGCTGACCTGATTTCTTCGCAGGAGCGGGCCTTGCTTCAGACCGTTGCGCGATGCGTGTTGCTGAGCCGGCGCGGCACATTGTCCGAGCAAATCACTCGATCGCAAAGGGCGGAAGCTGCCGAGCCTCCCTTCGCAAATGCGCGGCGCCCGGCCAGGCGCCAGGACGTGCCGATCCCCGTCCCCTCACTGGATTTTTTCAACGGCTTGGGTGGATTTGCAAATGAGGGCCGCGAGTATGTGACGGTCTTAGAGGAAGGTTTGCGGACTCCCGCACCGTGGATCAACGTGATCGCGAATCCTTCGTTTGGATTCCTGGTATCGGAGTCCGGCTCGGGCCATACCTGGTCGCTCAACAGTCATGAAAATCAGATCACGCCGTGGTCCAACGATCCCGTCACCGATCCTCCGGGGGAAGCCATCTATATTCGTGATGAAAGCACTGGCGAAGTGTGGAGTCCCACGGCGCTGCCGATTCGCGACGAAGTTGCGCCTTACATTGTCCGCCATGGCCAGGGCTATAGCCGCTTCCAACACGGGTCTCACGGAATCCTGGCCGAGTTACTGCAATTCGTCCCTACCAATGATCCCATCAAGATTTCCCGGCTCACTCTTAGCAATGAATCCGGCCGCCCGCGGCGCCTTTCCGTGACTGCCTATGCGGAATGGGTGCTCGGCAGTTCGCGCAGTGTCTCCTCGCCCTACCTGGTTACGGAACTCGATTCCAACACCGGCGCGATTTTCGCGAGGAGCATGTGGGGCGGGGAATTCGGCGAGCGCATCGCGTTTGCGGACCTCGGGGGCAGACAGACTTCGGTCACCTGCGACCGCACGGAATTTCTCGGCCGCAACGGAACGCTGGAGCGTCCTGCTGCGCTGGAAAAGGGCGGCCCGCTTTCCGGAAGCGTGGGAGCAGGGCTCGATCCCTGCGCCGCGATGCACACTTTCATTGAGTTGAGGCCCGGTGCAACCACGGACATCATGTTTTTCCTGGGCCAAACCGAAGATAGGGAACGGGCGCGCGAACTGCTCCGCCGGTATCGCACGGCAAACTTAACTTCAATTCTTTCCGGTGTGACCAGCCAGTGGGATGACCTGCTCAGCACCGTGCAGATCACTACGCCCGAGCCGGCCATGAACATGCTCATGAACCGCTGGCTGCTCTACCAAACTCTGGCCTCCCGCATCTGGGCCCGCGCGGCTTTTTATCAGCTGAGCGGCGCCTACGGCTTCCGCGACCAGCTCCAGGACGGCATGGCATTGACTGTCGCCAAGCCTGAGATCACACGCGAGCATTTGCTGCGCGCGGCATCTCGCCAGTTCGTCGAGGGCGACGTGCAACACTGGTGGCATCCGCCCTCGGGACGCGGTGTGCGAACGCGCATTTCCGATGACCTGCTTTGGCTGCCCTACGCCGTCATCCACTTCCTTGAAGCCACCGGTGAACTAGCCGTGCTCGACGAAGTTATACCTTTCCTGCAGGGAGACACGCTGGCCGAGGGCCAAAACGATTCCTATTTTCAACCGGCTGAATCGAAAATTCACGCGACACTATTTGAGCATTGCGCGCGCGCCCTGGACCGGAGTCTCGCCGTTGGCAGCCACGGCCTTCCGCTCATGGGCACGGGCGACTGGAACGACGGCATGAATCGCGTGGGCGAGCAGGGCAAGGGAGAAAGCATCTGGCTCGGCTGGTTCCTGCACACGATTCTTTGGGAGTTTGCAAAAGTTGCCGATTCGCGCGGGCAACACAAACGCGCTGAGACTTGGCGGCTCCACGTCTATGCACTCAAAGCCGCGCTGGAGCGCGATGGCTGGGACGGCGAATGGTATCGCCGCGCCTACTTCGATGATGGTACTCCGCTGGGCTCCGCTGAAAACGCGGAATGCAGGATTGACTCGATCGCGCAGACCTGGGGAATCATGAGCGGCGCAGCCGAACCGGGCCGCGTAGCGCGAGCCATGGGCGCTCTGGATCAGCAGTTGATCCGCCGCCCCGAAGGACTGGTTCTTCTCTTCACCCCGCCCTTTGACCGCGCAGCGCATGACCCGGGCTACATCAAAGCGTATGTGCCGGGCATCCGCGAAAATGGCGGCCAGTACACCCATGCTGCTGCATGGGCGGTCATTGCCTTTGCGGAACTCGGCGACGGAGACATGGCCTGCGAACTTTTCCGGATGCTGAATCCAATCCCTCACACCTCTTCGCGCGCCACCGTGCAGCGATACAAAGTGGAGCCCTACGTTCTCGCGGGAGATGTCTACGCAGAGCCTCCCCATGTGGGCCGAGGCGGGTGGACCTGGTATTCGGGCTCCGCGGGCTGGCTCTATCGCGCCGGCTTGGAATGGATTCTCGGGTTCCGAGTTCGTGGCGCGGTGCTTTCCATCGATCCTTGCATCCCGCGAAACTGGCCCGGTTATTCCATCACTTTCCGGTACAACTCGTCCACTTATGAGATCAAGGTAGAGAATTCATCTGGTATTTCTCGCGGCGTTGCGTCCATCAGTATGGACGGCAAGACGCTCGCCGATCGCACAAATATCAAACTCATTGATGACGGCGCCCCACATCAGGTTTTAGTCGTGTTGAAATAGCTGAGGCGGGGGCCGGATTGCGCTGCCAGGCATTGATCTGCCTCTGTTGCAGGCAGCGAACCGACGCCCCAAGGCTCGGCGACGCGGCCGTTGCTGCTGAGGACAATCAAAACGCAGTGCTGTCTTCTTTGATTCTCCACAAGACCGGCGCACGGCCACGCCCTTATTCCTGTTGACACGTTATTCCAGCTGATGTATCAGTCAGCCTTCATGTCAATCTTTATGGAGGGCCGGGCGCACCAATCCCTGCAAGGGGCTTGGCCGTCCCTTGGTATGGTCCGCATTTTTAGAGTAAGCCGTAATCATTTTCCATTTGAGGAGGATTGAGAAATGGCATCCAACCACGAACCGTACAAACGGTCGACGCGTAGAGACTTTCTCAAAATGGCCGGGGGAGTTGCGGGTGCAGCCGCGGGGGCCGCTGTTGCCGCGCCTTACGCATTCGCGCATCATCATCCTCGGCCCACTCCCCAGAGCCTGACCTACCTGGATCAGCGCATGTATTTGAATAACATGGAGATCATCGCGCATATCCCCGGCCCGGGGCGAGCGGGCGGCGCTCAAATCATGTCAGCGTCCGGCGGGCAGCGCCTTTTATTTCAGGGGAACAGCGTATTTGACGTCACCGACCCCAGAAACCCCAAGGCGATCAACAAAGGCAATTCCGTCGGCGGCCAGCTTGCTTACAACAAGGATTTGAAGAAGTGGATTCTGATCCAAGCTTCCCAAGTACCGTACTTCGCGAACGGCCCGGGGCTTGCCGCCGAGGGCAAGTATGGAGACCCGAAAATCCTCGAAATGTACAAGAAGTGGGAGGGCCTCCGCGGTTTGCGCGTCTATGACGTCACCGATCCCGAGAAGCAGGTGAAGATTTCCGAGTTTACAACCGGCAAGACCGGCTCTGGCGTTCACGGAGATTCCTTCTTTTATGACGGAGGCAAATACGCCTACCTCGACACCGCGCCCGACGATACGTACACAGGTTTGCTGCATAACCTCACCCCGTATTCCAACTGCCTGATGATCGTGGACGTTTCCGATCCTTCCAACGTAAAGGAAGTGTCGCGGTGGCATGTTCCCGGACAACGCGCGGGAGCGCCGGGCGAGACCCAGATACTCAAGAAGTGGAAAATCCTCGAGGGACGCGGCGCCGAGAAAATTCCGGATAAGCCCCTGACCATGGAGGATGCCCGCCAGTATTTTAAAGAGCTGAAATTTCCCGCGCTGGACCGTCTGCCGTACAGTATGTCGCACCTTCCTCTCTATGTGCCGAAGAGGGTCGAGGATGGAGGCACGCTGGGTTACGGAACCTGGTCCGCTTTCGGGTTTATCATTCACGACCTTTCGGACATCAAGAATCCCAAAGCGATTGGCCGGTTCGATCCCACGCCGACTTACGGCCTGGATGGCATTCCGTTCCACTCAGCCTGGCTCGGCATGCTCGATCGCGGATTCGTGATCACCAATCCCGAGTCGATGAATCCGGACTGCAATGAGTCGTATTTGCCCAGCTGGGTGATTGACGTGCGTGACCCGAAGAACCCGGTCGCGATCTCCCAATTGCCGCGTCCGAAACCTCCGGCCGATGCGCCATTTGACGATTTTTGCTTCGCGCGCGGCCGATTCAGCCCCCACATCTGTCCGGCGCTCACGGCGCCGGGACGGCCTTCGCAAACTGCGCATGTACTTTCCTGGTTCAACGCCGGGCTTCGCGTATTCGACCTTAGCAATCCGTTCAGCCCGAAAGAGTCCGCCTACTTCGTGGCGCCACACGGCGGCGATCTCAGCCCCGAATGCGTAGCTCCGACGTCCAACGAAGGCAGGCTGCTGGAACCCGATGTTGCCAAGCACTGCGACGAACAGGGGAACAGCTACAGCCGGCCCACCGATCAATGTTTCGTCGAATGGGACCGGAACCTCATCTACGCGGGTACGACCACGGGGTTGTACATCCTCTCCACTCCGGCGCTCGGCAAACCCGTGTTGGGAGCAATGCCGGTGAGGGAATGGTCGCTGCCACAGTTGAACGTTGGCGCGCAGACTTGATGCAACAGCCGTATCCGGACCCGATCGTCCGATTCTTGACGGAATACCACTCCGGGGGTGTTACCGAAGAGGACTGCCGCGCGTGCTCTTCGCCGTGCTGCAGTCTCGGCGGATTCGCCATTCTGGAAAATGTTCTTCAGATCCACGAACTCTACCTGCAGGGCGGACTGCGTAGGGCCGACTTCGAATTCGAACCTGGCCTCAATTTTGAGGACTTCATTTTTAAATATTTCGACGTTTACAAGAAAAACGTGCCGCTGGAAGGCGGCGAGACGACGCTCATCCTGTTTCACATGAGGTCGCTGTCGCAGCAAGGTAATCTCATCAGTATTCCGGCCGGCGGCGATTACTGGGAGATCCGGGCGGAGCTGTTTCAACAGAATCCATGGCTCAATCGAGGTTGCGTGTTCCTGAGCCACCAAGTAGGCAACTGGCCCGGGGATGACCGCGACGCGAGCCGCCACTGCATTCTTCATACGCCGCCCAGCGGCTCCCATGTTACAGCCAAGCCGATCGACTGCGTGTTCTACACATGTAACAAGCCGATCGAGGCGCGGACGCCAACCGAAGAACAGTCCGCAAATTGGTTCCGGCTGCTCGCAACGCACTTCCCAAATAGCCTGGAGCGATTTGAAGCATTGATTCGGGACGATCCGGCGGACAAGTAAATGGACAGCAAGCATGAGTCCGCGGACGAATCACGAAGTCACCTAGAAGTTGTCACATAAATGATCTTTGTGGGTCGCGGCTTCAGCCACGACATAAAGATCTTTGTTTCTTCAGGGGTTTTAACCCCTGAAGGCTTTCAAAGCCTTCCTTCCGCAGCCTGTTTAGCCGCTGACGCCTTGGAATTGTAGTTCTCACACAGACTCCATAGGCTGCAACCGATTTTCCTGTACATTAGACAAGCCAAATTGACGATCGCCTGATTCCACGGGACTAGTACGGCGAAATGGCGGCGCCTGACCGATCACATGACCACTACAACCCAGAAAGCCCCCAGCGCGGGCATCAATCCAATCATTGCCGCCACTAGTTTTGGTTTTGTGGTGACGCAGCTCGACGTGACCATCGTCAATGTTGCGTTGTCGCGAATCGCCGCGGGTTTATCCGTGCAGGTTTCCGGTTTGCAGTGGGTCGTCGACGCCTACACGCTGCCCTTCGCGGTTCTCATGCTTTCCGCGGGAGTGCTGGGCGATCGATTCGGTTCCCGGCGCGCCTATCTGGCCGGGCTGGCAATCTTCGCGACCGCGTCGCTCGCGTGCGGGCTGGCGCCGAATGTCGCCACGCTGGTTGTTGCACGCGCCGTGCAAGGCGCGGGCGGCGCACTATTAATTCCCAGTTCGCTGGCGCTGCTCAATCATGCGGCAGCGAACGATCACAGCCTGCGCGCCCGCGCCGTGGGACTCTGGACCGCGGGCGGAAGCGTGGCCATTGCTGCGGGGCCGGTCGCCGGCGGGCTGATGGTCGCCAGCCTGGGCTGGCGAAGCATCTTTCTGATCAACCTCCCGCTCTGCGCCATCGGCATTTTCTTGACCTTGCGGTCGGTCCCGCCGGGCGCACGCACGGAAGCCAAGCACCATCTCGATCCGCTGGGTCAATTGTTCGCGATCCTGGCCGTTGCCGGTCTGACTTGTTCGGTGATAGAAATGCGTCCTTTGGGAATCGGTCATCCGCTTGTAATCGGCGGCGGCGTCCTAGCCGTCGCGGCCGCAATCGCATTTTTCTTCGCGGAAACAAAATCGAGCGAGCCCATGCTTCCCCTCGGACTGTTTCAGCTGCCGAATTTCAGTCCCGCCGTCATTTTCGGGACCTTCATGAATCTCTCGTTCTACGGAATATTTTTTGTCCTGAGCCTCTACCTGCAGCAGGCGCGCGGGTATTCCGCCTTGCGCACCGGACTCGCCTATTTGCCGCTGATGTGCACCTTCATTATTTCCAACGTGGCCAGCGGCGTGGTCGGATCCAGAACGGGACCGCGCCTGCCGATGATCTGGGGAGCAATCGGGACCTTCGCGGGATTCGCGATGCTGTCCCGCCTGGGACCCACGACTTCTTATCCGGCGATGCTGCTCCCTTTCATCGTCATTCCCGCGGGCATGGGCTTTGCCATTCCGGCCATGACGGCCGCGGTGCTTTCCAGCGTGGAACGCAGCCGCTCCGGAACCGCTTCCGCCGTGGTCAATGCGGCACGGCAGACCGGCGGCGCTATCGGCGTGGCGGTCTTCGGCGCGCTGGCAGGGAACTCGCCCGCTCAAATTATTCGAGGATTAAAAACGGCTTCTATGATTTCCCTGGGACTCTTGCTCGTTGTCACAGTCGTGGCATGGAAATATATTCGCCGCACGCACAAGATGTTTGAAATCGGCGACGAGGTTGTAATTCCGATCGAGTAGAAGGTGCCTCACAAATGTCCTGGGAGGGCGGAAAAATTTTTGAATCTCCCATGGCCTATCCGGGTTGTTTTCTTCCGGCGCTGAAAGCGCCGACGGTGACCAGCCCGGGGCAGCGCCCCGGGTTTCGGAATCCATGGATTGTAGTTCGCCCTGAAAGGGCGCAGGAGCCGCGCCCCTTCAGAGTGTGCGTGAGAACGTCAGAATCTTTGTGGGACACAGCTTCAGCCGTGCCGTAAAGCAAGCAGAATAAGTGCGGCGTTCACGATCCCTCGCGCGATTGAAACTTGATCAGCGACGTAAGGCCGAACACATCCAGAATGCCCCTCTGGATTTCAATGGTGAACGTGTTCAACCGCGCGACGAAATCGCTGGTGACTCCCACGTCCGTGCGCAGAGGCCGCTTGCCCGCTGGAATCTCGATCAGCCGCAAAATCGCGTCGGCAACCTGCTGCGGGTCCTGCCGTTTGCCAAGATTCGCCATGAGCGTTTTGGGAATTTCGCTGCCGGGGCCGTAACTTGCTTCTCTCGCTTCGTCCGCGGCCTTGTCGGCATTCTGCCCGATGGCCGTCGCGTAGGCGCCCGGCTGCACCAGGATACTGTCGATGCCCTGGCCGGCCAGTTCGTAGTGATAGCTTTCGACCAGCGCTTCCAGCGCGGCCTTGCTCGCGCAATACATGCCCAAGCCTGGAAGCACAACGCGTCCGCCCTGGCTGCTGACGTGAATCAGCAGGCCGCTGCCGCGTTTGCGCATGTGCGGAAGCACCGCGCGGTTCATCCTCTGCACGGCAAATACGTTGGTCTCGAAAATGCGCCGCATCTGTTCGATGGTCACCGCTTCCACAAGCCCGCGAACCGTAAGCCCCGCGTTGTTGACCAGCACATCGATGTGCCCCGCTGCTCGAGTCACCTCGGCCACGGCGCGTTCCACCGAAACATCATCATTCACATCGAGTTCAATCGGGCTTAGCGAAAGCGATTCTTTCTCCGCAAGCGCCTGAACCTCGCGGGCGTTGGAAGCGTTGCGGCCTTGGTGGTCGCGCATTCCCGCAAATACGCGGTACTTCGCCCGCGCGAGCGTCTGGGCCGTGATGCGGCCGAAACCCGTGCTGCATCCGGTAATCAAAACTACTTTTTCAGCGCACATATTTCTCTCCTGAGTGGCGGCCCATTATGCCATTTTGAGCGTACGGATAGACAGCGATGGGAAGACCTTCACAACGAAAAAGATTTATGTCAGTGGGCCGCCGGTTGCTTTTTCCGGCCGGCCTAGGGGAGCGGCTTCAGTTCCGGTTTGACGCCTGCCGGCATCGGGTAGCGATCCACGTTCAGAAACACGGAAACAAAATGGTAGTACCCCACCACGGCCATCAGATCGACCACGGTGCGCTCCCCAAATTTGTTGACCGCGGCGTGGAATGACGCATCGCTCACCTGATGTGTATTCACAATTTCCGAAACGAAGTTGTAAACGATTTCCTCGTCCGGCTGCATCGAGGGCGGCCGCTTTCCGGTGGCCACGGCTTCGATGATCGGCTCGCTCAGCCCCGCCTTCAGCGCATATTGATGGTGAGCGGCCCATTCGTATTGCACGTTCCAGGCGCGCGCCACGATCAGGATCGCGAACTCGTTCAACTTGGTCGGCACAGTCGAGTGAAATCGAATGTAAGCGCCCAACTTTTGCGCGGCGTCGCCCATCTCCGGGCTGCGCAGCATCACGTTGAACGGGCCGTTCAACGTCCCGCGCTCGCCCGACAACAGGTGATCCACGAGCGTCTTCTGTTCCGGCGTGAGTTCGCTTCTGGTGAGCGGTTTGAAACGGTCGCCCCGCAGATGAAGATCATTCGCGGTCGGGGTCTGCGCGGTGGTGGCGGCGGCGAAAGCCAGGATGCCGGCCAGCAAAAATCGAAGTCGCATTCGTGTCCTCTTTCTCGTTTTTAGTTTCTTATTTCCGCGCCAATAGCAGCCGGAATTTCAGTCCGTCGAGTTTTATGGCCAAAGCATACACGACGCCTGCTCGATTTTGAACGCACATTTTCACTCGCGCCCGGCAATTGGAAATGGTTCCTGTAATCCGTTCAGGCGCGTTGCAGCAACGGGCGCAATTCGAGGACA